>OFFW01000026.1_pt1 | contig 112681 bp, 103 predicted proteins | sample 1521501 | NCBI WGS metagenome assembly OFFW01 (sample SAMEA3504107, study PRJEB24116) | mouse gut metagenome | biome: mouse gut; feature: mouse-associated habitat; material: faeces | place: Denmark | collected 2011
TGTGAGTTAAAAAAATTATAAATACAAGTCAAGGGATTTTTCTATTAGTGAATCCTAAGATATAATCCGCTGATACATTATAGAACTTGCAAAGAACCATTAAACATTCTATGGGCATAGGTCTTTTGTATAATTCATATTGGGAATAGGTTGTCTGTGCAATCTTCAATATTTCAGCAACTTTTTTTGGGTTAAGTCGTTATCTTGACGTAATTCTCTTATACGCTCTGGATATTTCACATTGAAATTGTGTCTAATGTGGTTCACACTTTTCACCTCTCGCAATGATTTTGTTACAAGTCTTAACCAAAACCTGATTTTAAGTCGCTATGAGTTGAAAAACCATATAATATATCTGCGTCTATCCATAAGGCACCAATTATATGAGGAAAGGAATCTTTAAAATGGTGAAAAGTCAAACAGGAGACTTATTTTCTTAAAAACTGAAAAGCGATGAAAAAATATTGATAAAATGGTATAGGGAAAATCCGATTTCTGTATATATTGAAATTGCTTTGATAAAATTGGTGGGTTGGAAGATTATTACAGAAAATGAGCATAAGAAGTATCAATCAGAAGTTGTCAAAAAAGCTTCTTTATGGAAAAGGATTGCGAGAAATGAGGTGAAAAATATTATGGACAAAGACAAATTAAAAGATTTTCTGTTTGAAATACTGAATGAAAATGATGAGTTGTTTTCCGATGTATCACTGGATGATGAAACAGACACACTTTTTATTATGACTGTTGCTGGGAAAAGGTTTATTGCTACTGTTAGCCCAATGACAGAAGACGAATCACTCACAGAGCTGTGGGAAAAGAAGAATTCCCAATTAGTGACAATTGCCCTTGGTGTAATATATATGAGGGATTTGGAGATTTTTTCGGAAGAAGAAACAAACAAATACCTGTCGGAAATTGTTAAAATGGCAAAATAGCATATTTGGTATAATTTATCATAGAAAAAAGATAATCAAAAGAGTTAGCTGATATTTTATGTGTCAGTTGGCTCTTTTTCCAGATACGGATATTTTCTCATAAATATTTATAGCGTGTATGAGATGAATTTTGAAGGGGATATTTAACTATCAAAAGTAAAGTTAAAACATAAAAGGCTTAATCAAAATTTGAAAATTTAGCTGAAAGAGTTTTTGTATTTTTGCGTATAGTGTATTAAAATGACAGGAAAAAGGACAAAAGTTTCTGTCTGTGATTTTTCAGTCACTTGTGATAAACAAGTATCTGTAATAACTGTGGAATGCAACTGTAGGCATGAAATGAATGTGGAATATACAGAGATGGGGACGTGGAGGAAGATTGTGGATATTTGGAAATTCGGTTGAATGAGCTGTTAAAGAAAAAGGGACTGAGCAAGAATAAGCTGTCGTACAAAGCAGAAATGAACCGGAAACAGATAGATAATTACTGCACGAACAGCATAACCCGGCTGGATGTGTATGTGCTGTGTAAATTGTGTACGGTGTCAGGGTGTGAGATACAAGATTTGCTGGTATTCCACCCGCCGGGGGAAGAACAGGCAGGTCGTTATTGAAAATATTTGTGAGATGGTTGAATTTATAAAACTCGCACCAGTGGTGCGAGAATTGGAGAAAGAATGGGCGGAGTGGAAATTGCAGGCTATGAGCCTTTGGTAAATGACGTGAAGAAACTGATACATAAAAAGCAGTATCATGTCCTGAAAATAATGAATACGGAGACCATCAACCTTTATTGGGAGATTGGCGAGGAGATATACAGACAGCAGGAAATCAATGGATGGGGCAAATCCATTGTAAAAATTTTGTCAAAAGAGTTGCAGAAAGAATTTCCGGAAGCAAAGGGATATTCTTCGGCAAACCTCTGGAGAATGCGCAACTTTTACCTGAGTTATCGCAATTCTGAAAAACTCGCACCACTGGTGCGAGAAATTAGCTGGAGCAATAATATCGTCATTATGGAAAAATGTAAAGATGATTTGCAGAGGGAATTTTACATCCATATGGCAAAGCGGTATGGGTGGACAAAACGTATTTTGGCAAATTTTATTGAGGCACAGACTTATGAGAAGTATTTATTAAATCAGACGAATTTTGATTTGACACTGCCGGAAGAACGCAGGGCACAGGCAAAGCTGGCAGTAAAAGATGAATATACTTTTGATTTTGCGGAACTGTCGCCGGAATATTCTGAGCATGAGTTGGAAATGCAGTTAGTAAACAATATCCGGGCATTCTTGATAGAGATGGACGGGGACTTTACTTTTGTCGGCAATCAATATCACCTGACCGTTGGAAATCGGAATTGAGAAAGGCATGATATGAAGATAACTAACAGAGAAATAGACAGGGGAAAACTTCTTTAGATTATGCAAAATTCCGCGACATTTATCCCAAGGAGTTTTATCAAAGAATTATTGCAACGGAACATGATAATTATATGACTGCAGGAGAAGCAGTGGATTTTGGCCTGATTGATAAAATTATAGAGAAACGTTGATTTTTCCTTAATAAGGCATCCATTGCAAAAGTAAATTGAAAAATGATAACAGGAGGAAAAGAGCTGGTTGATAGCTCTTTTTCTGTTTTGTCTTTAGGAAAGATCTTTGTTCCCGTGTCGGACGAATGGCGAAAAACTTCAGACCGATTTTGAAATTTCTGCACCGGGTTTTAGCCTTTCGTTCCCGAAAAGTGGTGATTTCGTTCCCTCCGCCCGATAAACGGAAAATTTCTGTCGATATAAGAAGGGAATACCTGTATGGATTTGAGGTGATATATTTTGGAAATTGCAGTTGTAGATGATGAAAAAATGATCAGGGAGCATATATGTGACCTGATTGAAGAACAGCAGCCAGGGAACCATATAGAGGCCTGTGTCACGGGTGAGGCTCTCCTTGCATCGGGGAAGCGGTTTGACATTGTTTTCCTTGACATACAAATGGAGGGAATGAACGGCATAGAGGCGGCAAAAAAACTGCGGGAGCAGCAGGAAGATACCGTACTGGTATTCATTACGGGCAGAAAAGACCATGTGTTTGACGCCTTTGACCTTTATGCGTTCCAGTACCTGCTAAAGCCCATAGACGAGGATAAATTTGCGGAGGTGCTGGAAAGGGCGGTGCGGGAGGCCGCAAAGAAGAAGGAGCGCCGTGTGCTGTTCATCAAGTCACGGAACCTTACCCTTGACCAGTCCGAAATCCTGTATATCGAGAGCAGGGCGAAGAAAGTGGAAATACACACCGTAGGGGCGGCGCAGGCCATAGAGATCTATGCGGCGATGGATGAGCTGGAGGGGCAGCTTGGGGAGAATTTTTACCGCTGCCACCGGGCGTACATCGTGAACATGGACTGCATCACGGAATATGACAGCGAGAGCATAACCCTTACGAACGGCGACAGGGTATATCTGACGAAAAAGAAGTATGGGGAGTTTGTGAAAGCCTATATGTGGCACCTGCAGAACGGGGGTGTGTCCAGTGTTTAAGATGGCGGACGTGTTATATGCGGCCCTGACGGTGTTCCAGGGGTACTGCCTGCAGTATTTTTTGGGGAGCTTTCTGGAAACAAGGATGAGGGGCAGATGGAACGGGCTGTATGTGGCGGGCTTATATGTGGCCCTGCGGACAGCCGTGGTGTGGTGTTCCCCGCCGGGATATGAGGATTACAGGGTGGCGGCGGGGACGCTGGCATTGTCGCTCTGTATCCTGTCAGCCCTTGCGGCGTGCTTTTACAAGGCGTTCCGCCCCGTCACGGTTTTCCTTGTGGTTTCCTTCCAGGCATTACTGGACATCAGCAGGTATGCGGCGGTCATATTGCTGAACGCAGTGGACGGGTGGGTGCCTGACATCATTATACTGCATAACGCTGAATACTGCCTAATGTAATCATGGGATTGAACCTGTCAGCGTTATGCAGTCTGGTTTCACGGCAAGTGAAATCGTTAAGCAGTATGACTGGTGCGCTGGGAAGGGGGTACTCTCATCGGAAAAAGCATTCGGCATGGCGATAAAGATTGGCGTGGCCGGGACGCAGCTTATCCAGTATGCCGGCATCGCCCTGCTGCTGTACTTTTCGCTGAGGAAGATCGTGCGGGATTTCCGGGAAAAGGATTATGTTATCAGTAGGACAGAGCTGCTGTTCATCCTTGCCCCTTCGGCGGTGGGCATGATGGTCTGTATGCTCCTGCGCATCATCATGATCACGCTGGAGGACGGCGTCCCTAAAATGCTGTATGAGCGATACCCGATTCTGATCGTGGTGATTCCTGCGATCCTGCTCCTGTCGCTGCTGTCCATCCTGTACGGGGTGAAGCTGTTCCAGGACATGATCTGCTGGAATAGGGAAAAGAGCGGCAGGATCGTCCTGGAAAACCAGATAAGCGCCCTGCAGGAACACATGGAGGAGATGGAGCGCATCTATTCCGGCATACGTGGCATGAAGCATGACATGAAGAACACCCTTGCCGTCATCCAGCGCCTTTCCGCAGGGGAAGGGGGCGGGGAGCTGTAGGAGTACCTGTCGGAGCTGAACAGAGGGCTGGAAAAGCTGGAAGTGCGGTTCAGGACGGGGAACACGGTGGTGGATACCCTGCTGAACATGAAATACCATGAGGCAGTGCAGGATGTGCCTGATCTAAGGATGGATGCGGATAAGCTGCTGCTTCCGCAGGGAATCCGGATACACAGCTATGACATAGGCGTCATCCTGGGGAATGCGGTGGACAATGGGATGGAAGCCTGCCGGAAGCTGGAAGCGAAAGAGCCAGGGGCGGATGCCTTTATCCGCATAAGCTCCCTGCAGAAAGGGAACCTGCTCATACTGAAAGTGGAGAACAGCTTTGACGGGCGGCTGGTGCTTAAGGCCAAGGAGGAGTTCCCGGTGACGGATAAGGCGGACAGGAAATCCCACGGGATAGGGCTTGTCAACATCAAAAGCACGGCGGAGAAATATCAGGGAGCAGTGGATTTCAGGGTAAAGGACAGAGTGTTCATCCTGTCCGTGATGATGAAAAGAGAGAGGAAGATGGATTTCGCAGTGACAGGTAAATTAGGAGAGGAAGATGGATTTCGGAGTGACAGGTAAATTAGGAGGATGATTATTATGGCAATTTCAGGAATAACGGATTACACGAACACCTATGCGGCAGACAGGGCAGACGGGAACAGTTCCCTTAACGGGGATTCGCAGGCGTACCTGAATAGTCTGAAAGAGAAATACCCGGATGTGAACATAACGGTGGCGGACTTCAGGAATGGGAAACAGGAAGATGCCTATATGCTTGGGAGCAGCGGCGGCAATAACATAGTCATTGCTTCTAATATGATCGAACAGATGGCTTCTGACCCGGCAGCAGCGGCAAAATATGAAAAGTATATTGCCCAAGTGCCCGAATCAGCGAAGATCATGAAAGACGGGATTGCGGCACATGGAAATGAGATGGTGGCCTGCGGCACAGCCATAGACAAAGATGGGAAAGTCACCTACTGGAGCGTCAGCAGGCATAAACCGTCCAAAGAAAGCCAGTCGGTATCCTATAAAAAAATACGGCAGGAGCAGTCGGAGGAGAAGCGGGCGAAGAAGAAAGAGGAAGAAGCCCTGAAGGAAAAGAGGCTGGAAAAGGCAGAAGCTCTGGAAAAGCTGCTGGAGAAGATCAGGATGAAAGCAGATGCGCCCGTGAAACTGCAGGAAAAGGGCAAAGGCGCACAGTTGGATCTGACCATATAGAAGGAGGGATTTTATCATGCGTATAGGAAATAACAGCCAGGGAATCTGGCAGCTTTTATCAAGGATGAATGGGGGCAAAGCACGCTGAAAGTAGGTGACCGTTCAGCAGCATCATGGACATTACAGCAGTTGGAAATAAGCATTGGAAGAAAAGTAGCCAGTGCCGTGAAAGAAAAGGTGCCTGGATGGACGCATGGCAATCAGATTCCGTCTGATGTGCTGGATATGAAGATATAATCTATACACCCTATTCCGCAGAGGGGCATAAAACTTTGCTTCTGCGGACTGCGTTTAAGAACATTGGCAGCCACTATGGACGGGTGTGGTCTGATGAAGAAGAAAAGCAGGGGTATAAATATCTGGCCAGTTGAATATACCCGATGACCCACAGACGAACAAGGGCAGGTCAGGCATCCCTTGTGATGTGTCACAGCCGGGATTTGCTTTGGGAACCGCTTTTGGCAATATATTGAAAAAAACAGAATATTGTAATTGTCTGACACGGAAATTTGTGCTATACTCCATCCATGGGAAAGTCATAGAGCCAAGGCGGCTCCTACCCTCTTGCTTTAACGGAGGGTCAAGTAACCCTCCAGACGAAAGAAAGGAGGGTGATGCGATGTATGTTACATACTCTGATCTGATTCAGATTGGAATATTCATTGTTGCCTTGATTGGGTTGTGCTACACAATCTTTAGGGGAAAAAGGAAATAGCCGCCACTACTACCAATAGTGACGGCCGCCCGGCTTCTAGCTGGGAAGTTTAGCTTATTCGGAGGGTAGAGCCGCTTCTATGGCTTTCCCTTTTCTATGATTACTATAGCACATCCCGGGAATGGACGCAAGAAGTTTTTATATTTATTCTCCGGTATCTCTCATTACAAATAACCCCTTGAAATCACGATTTAGAATGTCGGCTGTCTGTCTTAGTTCCTTTTCGCTGAAATTGTCACGCTCTAGTTTGTTTCGCAGGGGCGAGTAAGAGAACGGGGACAGGAAAAGGCAGACGCTTTGACGGGGCGGCTGCCTTTTTTGGGGTTGTTGATAAAATGGGATTTATGGCTTTTTATTTCTGATTCTTCTTATATTGAAATTCATTAAGTGTCTGCCTATGTTTCTATACAGGATGGCTTTTAATACTGACATTTATAGGCGTTTTTTGGTGGTTAAAGGTTTTCGTTTGCTGATACTCATATAAAATAGGATTTGATGAGGTGTTTATTATGATAAAAGAAGTAGCTGAGAAAGATATTGCTGAATGCGTAAAAGTGATCAGGGAAAGCTTTTCCACAGTTGCGATCGAATTTGGATTTACTGTCGAAAACGCGCCGAGATTTACAGCATTTGCAACCACAGAAGAACGATTGGAATGGCGTTTGACGAAAGAACATAGACTCATGTACGCATTTTGGGAGAAGGGAACCATTGTTGGATACTATTCCTTGCTATTACAGGAAAACAAGGCGTGCGAGTTGAACAATTTATGCGTCATGCCTGCATACCGACACAATGGGATTGGGGAGGAACTTCTGAGGGATGCATTTAAGGCTGCCGGGGCATTATACTGCATAACGCTGAATACTGCCTAATGTAATCATGCGATTGAACCAGTCAGCGTTATGCAGTCTGGTTTCACGGCAAGTGAAATCGTTATGCAGTATATATTGTGATAAGATAAACATAGGCATTGTGGAAGAGAACAAAGTGTTGAGAAAATGGTACGAGTCGTTTGGCTTTGTGTATACCGGGACGAAGAAATTCGATTTCTTCCCGTTTACATGCGGGTATATGGAAAAGAATCTCTAAGAAAATGCAGACACTGAAACGAAAGCAGAGCGCTGATTTACGGTAAGGGACGGTTCGGAGCCGGGATGGGCATTTGGTAGGCCGTCCATGCAGAATATATGCGGCATAAATTTCTTGTACCGGGGATTCGATTGTGCTATGATGGATACTGCGCATGGAATTCATGGGATTTTACAGTTTATCAATGGAAAGGAGCCGCATATACCACATGGCAGTGACGGACAAGACAAGGGAAGAGAGGATGGCGACGGAATCCATCGGCAAGCTCATGGCCAGCATGACCCTGCCGGCCATCCTGGCCCAGATCATCAATATCTTATACAGCATCATCGACCGGATCTACATCGGTCATATGGAGGGCGTGGGAGCCAATGCCCTCACAGGCGTAGGCGTCACCTTCTGCATCACGGTGTTCATCTCCGCCTTTTCCGCGTTCATCAGCAACGGTGCGGCTCCCCTGGCGGCCATCTGGCTGGGGAAGGGGGACAGGGAGCGGGCGGAGAAGATCCTGGGCAACAGCGTCAGCTTCCTGCTGCTGTGCGCGGTGGCGCTGATGGCATTCTTCTATCTGTTCCAGAGGCCCCTGCTCTACATGTTCGGCGCCAGCGACGCCACGATTGGCTATGCCACGGACTATCTGTCCATCTACCTGGCAGGGACGCTGTTCGTGGAGATGGCCCTGGGGCTGAACGCCTTCATCATCTGCCAGAGCCAGCCCAGGACGGCCATGCTCTCCGTGCTGATTGGGGCGGTGGCGAACATCATCCTGGATCCTGTGTTCATCTTCGGGCTTGGCATGGGGGTGAAGGGCGCGGCAGTGGCCACTGTGATCTCCCAGGGGCTCAGCGCGGCCTGGGTGCTGTCCTTCCTGATGGGAAAGAGGTCGTCTCTGAAAATCCGCAGACAGTGCATGCGGCTGGAGGGGAAGGTCCTGGGGAGCGTGTTCTCCCTGGGCATCTCTCCCTTTATCATGAACGCCACGGAGAGCTTCATCAGCATCGTGCTGAACCATGGGCTACAGGCCTACGGCGGGGATATGCACGTGGGATCCCTGACGATCATGCAGAGTGTCATGCAGCTGTTCTCAGCGCCCATAAACGGCTTTACCCAGGGAATGACGCCCATCATCAGTTACAACTACGGAGCGCAGAATTTCAGGAGGGTGAAAAAACTCTATGGCTGGATGATAGGCATGTGCTTTGGGTTCCGGTTCCTGACCACGGCCACCAGCATGATTTTCCCCCGGTTCTATGCGGGGTTCTTTACCAATGAGGCGGAGCTGGTGGCGCTGACCGGGAACGTGATGCCGATCTTCATGGCGGGCATGCTGGTGTTCGGCCTGCAGAACGGCATCCAGCCCACCTTCCTGGCGTTGGGGCAGGCGAAGATTTCGCTCTTCATCGCGGTGCTGCGGAAAATCATTCTGCTGATTCCCCTGGCCCTTATCCTGCCCCGGTTCATGGGGGTGATGGGCGTCTACTGGGCGGAGCCCGTGTCGGACGCTATCTCGGCCACGGTAGCCACTTTGCTCTTCGCGCTGAACATCCGGAAGATATTGTCCAGGGAAGCACTTGCAAAGATACGGTGAGCCGTCTATCCTATAAGATGTATTTTTTCAGAAGTAAGACCACCTCGTCGAAGTTGATCGGCTTGGCGGTATGGGCATTCATGCCGCAGTCCAGGCATCGCTTGATGTCCTCCGAGAAGGCATCTGCCGTCATGGCGATGATGGGGATGGCGGCGGCATCCGGATGCCCCGAAGCGCGGATGCCCTCCGTGGCTTCATAGCCGTTCATCACAGGCATGCGGACATCCATCAGGATGATGTCGTAATGTCCCGGCGCGGATGCCTGGAATTTCTCCAGGCAAATCTGCCCGTTCTCTGCCCATTCCGGTTCTATGCCGATATCAGACAGCAGCGCCTGCAAAATCTCCCAGTTCAGTTCATTGTCCTCGGCCACCAGCACCCGCCGTCCGGCCAGCTCTGCCTGGCTGCCCTCCGCGGCCTGCAGGTCCTCCACATCCATATATTTTTTCAGTCCGTAGAACAGGGTGGACTTGAACAGGGGCTTGGAGATGAAACCGTTAATGCCGGCCTCCTTTGCGTCCGCCTCCAATTCGCTCCAATCGTAGGCGGAAATCAGGATGATGGGCATGTCATCGCCCACGATCCGCCGGATCTGTCTGGCAACCGAAAGGCCGTCCATGCCCGGAAGCTTCCAGTCCAGCATGATTATCTGATAGTCGTCGCGGGCTTGATGATGCTTCTCCACCATGTTGATGGCATCCTCCCCGCTCATGGTCCAGTCGGCCTGGATGCCGATGGAATCCAGGGCATCCACCGCTGTGCGGCACAGGGTCTCATCGTCATCCACCACCAGCATCTTCCAGGCGGGAAGGATCATGTCCACTTCCGAGGGCTCGGCCTTTTCCAGATCCAGGATTACCTGGAACCTGGATCCCTTGTTCAGCTCGCTCTCCACGGTGATTCTGCCGTCCATGGCATCCACGATGTGCTTCGTGATCGCCATGCCGAGCCCCGCCCCTTCCGTCTTGTGCACGCGCATGGTGTCCACCCTGGAATAGGAGTCGAAGACATGCTTCAGGAATTCCTCGGACATTCCGGTGCCATTGTCCGCCACGGTGATATGTGTCCGGACATAATTCTCGCCCTTTTCGGGGGGATCCTCCTCCTGGTACAGGGAGAGCTGGATCAGGCCGCCCTCCTGGGTATATTTCACGGCATTGGACAGGAGGTTCAGCAGGACCTGGTTCAGGCGGACGCTGTCGCAGTATACGTCCTCCGATATGATATTGTGGATATGGACGTTGAAGTTCTGGCCCTTTCCCTTTACCTGGGGCTGCACGATGCCCACCACGCCCTCGATCGCCTCCTGGAGAGACACACGTTCCGCGGTCAGGGTCATCTTGCCGCTCTCGATTTTGGACATGTCCAGCACATCGTTGATCAGGCCCAGCAGATGCTTGCCGGACAGGGTAATCTTCTTCAGGCAGTTCATCACCTGATCCTTTTCATCGATATGGGCCGTGGCAATGGCGGTCATGCCCACGATGGCGTTCATGGGCGTGCGGATGTCATGGCTCATGTTGGAGAGGAAGGTGCTCTTGGCCCGGGTGGCCGCCAGGGCCTCCTCGCGGGCCGCTTCCAGATCCCTGAGCTGCTTGCAGGTCATCCGGAAATAGATATAGAAGATGACCAACAGCGCTGTGAGGATGATGAAGCCCACCAGCAATGTGGCGAAGGTCCGGTTGGCGTTGAGGCTCTCCACGGTTTCGTTCAGAGGGCCGAAGGGCAGCACCGTCACCAGATGCCACTCCGAATAGGGGAGCAGCGTACAGTAGATCTGCTGGCTGGTGTTCCCCAAATCCAGGACGGTAGAATAGCTTTCCTTCTTTTCCATGGCATCGGAAAGCTCCCGGACATAAGCATCTATCTTCCGGCGGTCGCTGGCCGGATAGCGCTGGTACAGACTTTCGAAGTAATCCTTGTAGTCCATGCCCGTATCGCTGATGATGAAGCTGCCGTCCTTGCGGATGATGTTGGAGGATATCAGGGCGTTCTCCTCGTCCGTGCCCAGCATGGCGCTGATGTAGTCTATGGGGACGGCGGCCACCAGGGCCATGCATGCCTCGCCGTTTTCCATGGGATATTCCGCGCTGATGCCCAGGATGACCACCTCGGTGCCCAGGGAATCAAAGCCCACGGCTATCTTTTTCTCGCGGCGCAGGAGGGACTTCCGGAAAGAATCCGGATCCGCAAGCTGGATGGGGTTCCCGTCCAGCATCTCCATTTTCCCGTCCTCGGAATACAGGGCCAGGTAATTGAAGTTCCTGACGCCGGACCTGTAGACCAGCTCCTGGTACAGCTCGTCCCTGTCGGCCATATCTGACGGGACTACCTCCACTATCGCTTCGGCCTGCTCCAATTTCAGCTCGATCAGTGTGCGGAAATGGGCTGTGATATGGTTGTTGATGCCGGCCATGTACAGATCGCCAACTGTATGGATGGATTTTTCGCTCTCCCTGCTGATATAGCGACCCAGGCAGATGAAGGCCCCTATGCTGATCAGCAGCAGCAGGGTGAAGCTTCCGATTAGAAAATAGGTTGTGCGATGTCCATTCTTGATTTTGCGGGTTTCCATGCTTGTCCTTTCACTGTAAGAGGTTCTTTATTGACAAAGATATTATACCATAATTTCGTGCGCTTCGGCGCACATGGAATCAAAAGTTGACTCAGTTCCCTTCTGAGTCAATATTATAACATATTCACAGAAAAAAGCAATTTACATTACGTACTTGTTTTGCCCGGAGTATTGACATGAGATTCAGGTTCGGGGTAAGCTTGAATCCGGGACATGTCGTCCCGGGGATTTGAAAATAGACGAAATTGAGGTATAAAATATGCGTATTTTAATTGCGGAGGACGAGGTGGAGCTTGCCGGGGCCCTGAAATTCCTGCTGGAAAAGAACAAATTCTCCGTGGACGTGGTCCATGACGGGGAGGAGGCGCTGGAGCGGTCCCGGGGCGCGGCATATGACGTGATCGTGCTGGACATCATGATGCCCGGGGCGGACGGGATGGAGGTGCTGGCCGGAATCCGGGGGAGCGGCTCCACGGTTCCGGTGCTGATGCTGACCGCCAGAGGGGGGATCGAGGACCGGGTGGCCGGGCTGGAGGCGGGGGCGGACGACTATCTGCCCAAGCCCTTCGCCGGCAGGGAGTTCGTGGCCAGGGTGAAGGCGCTCTCCCGCAGGAACGCCGGATGCCCGGAGGCGCTTCTGTCCTTCGGGGACGTGAGCCTGGACCGCAACCGGTACATGCTGGGCTGCGGGGAACAGTGGGTGCGCCTGAACAATAAGGAGTTCCAGCTGGCGGAGCTCTTCCTGCGGCACCCCCGGTTCGTGTTCTCCACCAGCCATCTGATGGACAGGATATGGGGGCAGGATTCTGAGTCCGGCATCGACGTGGTCTGGACGCACATCGGATTCGTGCGCAGGAAGCTCAAACAGATCGGGAGCCGGGTGGAAATCAGGACGATCCGGGGCGCGGGCTATTCAATGGAGGAGACGGGATGCTGAAGAAGATGCGAAGACGCTTCATCCTGGCGGCCATGGCGGCTTTCGGGACGGTGATGGCGATGCTGCTGGCGGGAATCAATCTTGTAAATTTTTATAGGACCACATCCGTCCGGGATCAGATGGCGGCGAATCTCCTGGGCCGGGAGCAGCGGGCCTTCCACAGGCCCCAGGCCCCTCTGCCCCCCATGGAGGACATGCCGGGGGGAGGGCCGGAAGCGGAGTTCACCACCCGCTTTTTCGCTGCCCACTGCGACCCGGAGGGGCGCATCCTGTTCATCGCCAGAGACCATATCTCCTCCATAGATGAGGATATGGCCGGAGAATATACGGGGAAGGTCCTCTCCGGGGAGAAGACGAAAGGTTATTACAAGGAATATCGGTATCTCGTCAGCAGGGACGAGAGGGGGATCACCGTCCTGTTCCTGAATGTGGCGGATTCCCTGCAGTTCATGCGCACCCTGTTTATCGTGTCCCTGGGGACGGGGGCGGGCAGCCTGGTTCTGGTCTTCCTCCTTGTCCTGTTCTTCTCCCGGTATGCCATCCTCCCCTTTGCGGAGAACATAGAGCGGCAGAAGCGGTTCATCACGGACGCGGGACATGAGCTGAAGACGCCCATCGCCTCCATCGCGGCCAGCGCGGATGCGGCGGCCATGGAGCATGAGGGGGACCGGTGGATCGAGAACATCCAAAAGCAGACGGTGCGCCTGGGCAGGCTTGTGAACGATTTGGTGGCGCTCTCCAGACTGGACGAGGAGGCGCCATTTCCGGAGAAGGAGGATTTCTCCTTAAGCGATGCGGCCTGGGAGGCGGCGGAGCCCTTCGCTGCGCTGGCGCAGGCCAGGGGAAAGCGCTACGCCCAGCGCATAGAGGATGACCTGGTGCTCCACGGGGACAGGGATTCCGTCCGCCGGCTCATATCCATCCTCCTGGACAATGCGGTGAGGCACTCGGACGAGGGCGGGGATATCCGCATGGAAGTCTGCAGAAAGCGGGGCAGGGCCTGTATCCAGGTGGAGAATAGCTGCAGCCTGCCCCAGACACAGGATTTAAGCAGGCTGTTCGACCGCTTTTACCGGGTGGATCAGTCCCGGTCTGCCAGGACCGGAGGCACAGGGATCGGCCTGTCCATGGCGCAGGCGATCGTCCAGGCCCACGGAGGCAGGATCCAGGCGAAGCGCCCGGACGGGGAGCGTATCCTGATAAAGGCTTCTATCCCCCTGGCCCCCTTCTCCTGAATTGTTCAAAAAAGATACACAGTTTATTTCAGGTACATTTCAGGAGCTCCCCTTATACTTTCCCTATGCACCGGGAGAACGGTTCCCAGGCCCGGGCGGGCACAGGGACAGGACAGGGAGGACAGGGATGGAGCAGAGGGAGGGCTTTCGCCATGAGCTGAAATACGGTATCGGGTATCCCCGGTATCTGGAGATCCGAAGCCGTCTGCGGCGGGTGATGCGTACAGACCCGCACGGGGATGCGGCGGGCAGATATCTGATAAGGAGCATTTATTTTGACAATTTTACGGATAAGGCCCTGCGGGAGAAGGTGTACGGCGTCCCGTGCCGGGAGAAGTTCCGCATTAGGTATTACAATGACGCCTTCTCTTTCATCCTCCTGGAGAAAAAGGTCAAGGAAGATTCTCTGTGCCGGAAGTACGACGCTGAGATCGCGGAGGGGGAATGCAGGAGGCTGCTGAAGGGAGATACGGGCTGGATGCGGGGGCATCCGGCGGCTCTGGTGCGGGAATTGTACGCGAAGATGGGGTATCAGGCGCTGCGCCCCAGGGTATTGGTGTCCTATGTGCGGGAGGCCTATCTCTACGGACCGGGAAACGTGCGGATCACCTTTGACTCCCATATCAGGAGCGGCATGTACAGCCGGGATTTCCTGGGGGAGGGGAGGACGGATGTAAGCGTGGGGGAGGCCCCCGGGGACATGGTGCTGGAGGTCAAATACGACGCCTTCCTGCCCTCCGTCATCCGGGACCTGGTTCAGACGGGCGGGCTGAGGCAGCAGGCTTTCTCCAAATACGGGGCCAGCAGGAGGTTTGGGTAGTGCGGCGAGCGCTGATTGCGCAGGGATTCATGCAGTGGGCGCCGGGAACATGGCAGAGGAATATCGGGAGGATATAAGATGAATACATTTCAGGACATTTTCAAATCAGGATTTCTGGAGAGCGTGACGGAATTTTCTTTGGTGGATACTTTGGTGGGCATGGCGTTCGCCGTTGCGATAGGGCTGTTCATTTTCGTGGTCTATAAAAAGACCTTTGCCGGGGTCATGTATTCCACGGGCTTTGCCATGACGCTGATCGGGCTGGCCCTTGTGACCACGCTGGTCATCATGGCCGTGACATCCAATGTGGTGCTTTCCCTGGGCATGGTGGGCGCGCTCTCCATCGTCCGCTTCCGGGCCGCCATCAAGGAACCCATGGAGATCGTGTACCTGTTCTGGTCCATCGTGGCGGGCATCGTCATCGGGGCCGGCATGATACCGTTGGCGGTGCTGGGCTCCGGTATGATCGGGTGTATATTGCTGCTTTTTTCAAATCGAAAAATACACGAAAATCCGTATATATTGATACTGGACTGCGGCGATGAAAGGGCGGAGGACTCCGCCATGGCGATTGCCAGGGAAGCTGTGGCGCGGCTTTCCGTGAAGTCCAAGACCGTGAATGCCGCCGGGATCGAGCTGACCATGGAGATCCGCATGAAGGACGGGGAGACGGCCTTCGTGAACCGGCTCAATGCCGTGGACGGGGTGAGCAGCGCCACGCTGGTGAGCTATAATGGGGAGTATATGGCCTGAGAGGCTGGCGCGGATGGCGGCGGGGGGCAGGGCGGATGACAGCCAGGGCAGGCGGCAGGCAGGGCAGATGCCAGCTCAGCCGGACAGGACAGATGCCAGCCAGTGCCAGACGACAGCCAGGGAGGACAGTGCGGGCGGCAGACAGGGCAGATGACAACTCAGACGGATAGGACAGACGCCAGCCAGAGCAAACAATAGACAGGGCGGATAAGGAACAGTCCGCCCGGAAAGGAAAAGGCATGATCAGCAGCAGATATGCGGTGAAAACAGCGTGCATCGCCATGGCCGCCGCCGTCCTGCTCTGCGTCCTGGCGGTGGCGTTTCCCCACAGGCTCGTGGAAGCGGTGGGCGGAAAAGGCATTGCCATGGAGTATGAGGCGGAGCTGTTCGGCGAAGATTCGGTGATTCAAATCGACATCCGGATGGAGGATGGGGCATGGGAGGAGATGCTGGACAATGCCATGGCGGAGGAATACTATTCCTGTGACGTGACGATTAACGGCCATGAACTTCGGAACGTGGGAATCCGGCCCAAGGGCAATACCAGCCTGTCCGCCATTGCCGCGGATCCGGACACGGACAGGTACAGCCTGAAGCTGGAATTTGACCACTATGTGGATGGACAGACCTGCCTGGGGCTCGACAAGCTGATTCTGAACAACAATTACGCCGATGCCACGAATATGAAGGAGGCCATCGTCTATGATATGTATCGGTATCTGGAGGCGGATGCCTCCCTGTACAATTATGCCGAAATTTCGGTAAACGGTACGTACTGGGGCGTATATCTGGCGCTGGAGGCCGTGGAGGACAGCTTTCTGCTGCGCAACTACGGGGTGGAGGGCGGAAACCTCTATAAGCCGGAGGGGATGGATATGGGAGGCGGGCCCGGTATGGAGAGGGACGGCTTTCCGGACAGGAGCAAGGGCGGACAGGAAGGACAGAATATGCCCGGGGAGGGCGGCAGGCCGGGAGAGGATGGAACTTCCTTCGGAGGAGGGCTTCCTTTCGGAGGGGAGTTTCCCGCTGGAGAGGGACTTCCTACCGGAGGAGAGTTTCCCACTGGAGAAGGACTTCCTACCGGAGGAGATTTTCCCGCCGGAGAAGGATATCCTACCGAAGGAGGCTTTCCTGCCAGAGAGGGACTTCCTGCCGGAGGAGATTTTCCCGCTGGAGAAGGACTTCCTACCGGAGGAGAGTTTCCTACCGGAGAAGGACTTCCTGCCGAAGGAGATTTTCCAACCGGAGAAGGATATCCTACCGAAGGAGAGTTTCCTGCCGGAGAAGGACTTCCCACCGAAGGAGAGCTCCCTTCCGGAGAAGGTCAGCCTGAGCCCTGGGAGGATATGGAAGAATGGCCGGAGCCTTCGGAAGACCTGCCGGGAAATGCGCCGCCGGAAGGCCTGCCAGGGGACATACAGGGGCCCGGCCAGGGCGGCCAGGGGGGCGGAGACGGCTCCACGCCGCAGCAGCCCGGAGGCATGCCCTTCGGAGGAAGTTTCTCCATGGGCTCGGGCGGAGCGGATCTGAATTACACCGACGATGACCTGGACAGCTATTCCACCATATGGGAGGGGGAAGTGACGGACAGCGGCAAAAAAGACCACAAAAGAGTAGTAGAGGCGCTGCGCAACATCAGCCAGGGAAGGGAGCTGGAGGAATCCCTCGACATCGACAATGTGCTGAAATACATGGCCGTGCATACCTTCTCCGTGAACCTGGACAGCCTCTCCGGCAATATGGCCCACAACTATTACCTGTATGAGAACGATGGAAAACTGAACGTCATTCCGTGGGATTACAATCTGTCCTTCGGAGGGATGGGCATGGGCGCAGGGGACGGCGCGTCCGGAATGATCAATGACGCCATCGATACCCCCTTTCAGGGGACGGACTTTTTCGACGCCCTGCTGGAGGACGAGACCTATCTTGCGAAATATCACGAATATCTGCGGAAGCTGACGGAAGAGTATGTCTTCGGCGGGAGGTTCGAGGAGGTCTATGGCCGCATCCGGAGCCAGATCGACGGGCTGGTGGAGACGGACCCCACGGCGTTCTATCCTTACGCGGAATATGACGCCGCCGCCGGGATGCTGTACCGGACCGTGCTGCTTCGTGCAGAGAGCATCCGGGGACAGCTTGACGGCTCCATCCCTGCCACGGACCAGGGGCAGCGGGAGGATGCCTCCGGGCTGATCGACGCCTCCTCCATCGACATTGAGGCCATGGGCGTGTTCGATATGGGCGGAGGAGTTGACTATTTCCGCCGTTCGGATTATACTGGAAAAGGAAATCAGAAAAAGTAGATCCGTACAGGAGGAAATGCGACATGGCATGGTACGACGAGGCAATCTTTTACCATATCTACCCCCTGGGGCTTACCGGAGCGCCCAGGGAGAATTCCTACACAGAGCCGGTGCACCGGCTGAACACCCTAATTCCTTGGATAGCCCATATCAGGGAAATCGGCTGCAACGCGGTCTATATCGGGCCCCTGTTCGAGTCCGTGGGGCACGGATATGAGACCACGGATTACAAAAAGCTGGACAGCCGCCTGGGCACCAACGAGGACCTGACGAACTATGTGGCGGAGTGCCACAGGCAGGGCATCCGGGTCATCCTGGACGGCGTGTTCAACCATACGGGGCGGGACTTCTTCGCCTTCCGGGACATCCGGGAGAAGCGGGAGAATTCCCCTTACAGAGACTGGTACCGCAATGTGAATTTCTGGGGGAACAACCAGTACAACGACGGCTTTTCCTACGAGAACTGGGGCGGCTATGACCTGCTGGCCAAGCTGAACCAGTCGAACCCCGCGGTGAGGGACTATATCTGCGATGTGGTGCGGTTCTGGGTCAGCGAGTTCGATATCGACGGCATAAGGCTGGACGCGGCGGATGTGCTGGATTTCGATTATATGAAATCGCTGCGCCGTGTGGCTGATGAGGTGAAGCCGGAATTCTGGCTCATGGGCGAGGTCATCCACGGGGACTACACCCGCTGGGTCAACGAGGGGACCCTGCACTCCGTCACAAATTACCATCTGCACAAGGCCCTGTACTCCGGGCACAACGACCACAACTACTTCGAGATTGCCCACACGGTGAAGCGTCTGTACGGCATGGGCGGGAACAGGCCGGACGGACTGAAGCTGTACAATTTCGTGGACAACCATGATGTGGAGCGGATCTACACGAAGCTGAACAACAAGGCCCATTTCGCGCCGGTGCATGTGCTCTTGTACACGCTGCCGGGCGTGCCTTCCGTCTATTATGGCTCGGAATTCGGTATAGAGGGTAAAAAAGAACGATATTCCGATGACTCCCTGCGCCCCGCGCTCTCCCTGTCGGATTTTGGCGACGCTCTGGAGAAGAATGCCTGCACGGGCCTGATCGCTGCACTGGGCAAGGCGCGGCAGAAGATAAAGGCGCTTTCCTACGGGGACTATCAGGAACTGCTGCTGACCAACCGCCAGTACGCTTTCTCCAGGAACTATAATGGAGAGTCCGTCCTGGTCACGGTGAACAATGACGACAGCGACTATGTGATGACCCTGCCTACGGGGAACGCGGCGGAATATGTCGGCGCCCTCAGCGGCCAGCGGGTGAGCGTGGCCGGAGGCCATATCGCCGTGAACGTAAAGGCGAATTCCGGGGAGATCTGGGTGCCTGGAAACGGGGAGTGGACAGAGGATGTGCCCCAGGATGCTTCCGATAAGGAAGCGGCGGAGGAGACTGTCGATCAAAGCCCTGAGCAGCCCGGGGCCGGGGAGACGGCTCAGGCTGCCGGACAGAAGGTATCCGGCGGGGAAGCCGTACCGGAGACGGCTGAGGACACCGCTGAGGAGACCGCACGGAAAGCGCCCGGCCAGGGGACAGCGCCTCAGGAAGCGGTACAGGACGGGAGTTGCGGCGACATGGCTTCCGGAAAGCCTGCCAACGAGGAGGAAGCCCCGGCGGAGCCAGCAGACAGCCAGGGAACCGGACAGGAGGCAGAAGCCCTCAGGACAGAGGTTCCGGGGCCTACGGACGGAAAGGCTGCCGCGGAGGAGGCATTGAAAAAGGTGTTCGAGGAGGGAAAGATCGCCGGACTCCAGGAAGCGATCCTGGCCATCATGGAGAAGAACGGCCCCGTCACCGACCAGATGCGCAGGGACGTGACGGAGAACGTGTACCATGACTCCCTGATAGCGTGGGTGAAGAGCTTCCGCTGAGAAATGCGGCGGGAGCCGGGTATACGGATCAGGCTCTGGGAATTTCCGGAATCGCAATCCGGCCCGCAGCAGAAAGGCGTCTGACAGAACAGCGGAATGGGCAGAAGCAAAGTTGGAATGCCGTATGTAAAGCGAGCAGGAGATTCCCAGAGCATATACGAATGTAAAAGGAGCAACAACCGAAATGAAATATTACAAACACATCTTACGGCGCGCCTCCGTGGTCCTGCTGACTGCTGCGCTCCTGCTTTCCTGTACTGCCTGCGGCCGGATGGCGGCGACTACCATTGAGCTCTTAAGGACACAGGGCGAAGTGGATGTGGCGGACAAGGACGGCAAGAGCGTCTCGATTATCGAGGGCCTGAAGCTCTACAGCGGATACCAGGTGGACACCCGCTCCAAGAGCTATGCCTGGATCAATCTTGACGATACAAAGCTGGCAAAAATGGACGTGCAAAGCCAGGTGGAGATCCAAAAGGAGGGCAGCCATCTGGAAGTCCTGGTCCATTCCGGCAGCCTCTTCTTCCATGTAACGGAACCTCTTGAAGAGGACGAAACCATGGACATCCGGAATTCTACGATGGTAGTCGGCATCCGGGGCACCTGCGGCTTTGTGGAATCGCCGGATGAGCAGCATATGAATGTCTGCCTTCTGGAGGGCAAGGTGGAATGTACGATTTCCAGCCCGGAAGGCGAAATCCTGCAGACAGCTTCGATAGAGGCCGGGGAGATGGCGCAGCTTGTCTACGCCGGAGAGGACAGCGCCATCACCGTCTCGACCTTTACGATTGATGATATTCCGGAGTATGTGACGGAGGAGATTGCGGATGCGGGCAATGCTGAAATAGATGCCCTGGTAGAGGAGCTGGAGCGGCAGAAAGAAGAAAGAGAAAAAGAAGAAGAAAATGCCAGGATCCTGGACAGCCAGCGAAGGGAGGCGCTTCTGGAGGCGCTGAATACATATAGCCCTGAAGAGGCCATGTACGCTGCGCTTGGGGACCTGAACGGGGACGGCACAGAGGATCTACTGATATTTGGGAAGGGTGTTTTTGAAGAATATGGATCTACACGCTATCATTTCACCTTTACAGCCCTTATCTGGGACGGCGCCGAAGTGCAGCGCATACCGCTGGAGCAGGGCGGCATGAGTGACTTGGGATATTCCGACGATGGAGCAGCAGTCTACCGGGAGAGGGAAACGGGTACGCTCTATGTCCGCCACATTTTTGGCATGGATGGATGGCGTGAGACAAATTTTGAAAACGCAGCAGACTATGTTAGCTTTCCCTATCCCGACGATCCCTCTGGCAGAGGAGACGAGGTGACTGCAGAAGAGGCGGCAGAGATAGAAAAAGGAACGAGGCAGGTAGATCAGGAGATAGAGGCCCGTTTCGAAGTGTTCGATTCCCTGGAATTCCCGGCAGTAGATGAGTACATGCGCACAGATACCTACTGGTATTATTATTGGAATGGGAACAGCGCGGATATGCCGGACTATCCGCCGTTCCATACCTCTGTAGAAGAGGTCCGGCAGACGCTGTCCGCCCCATAGGACCCTGTCGGCAAAGCTCTGTCCAAACGCATGCTTAAGATATTATCAACTTCTTCTTAGGATATAGTTAGGATATCCGGGCGGCGACAGGAATTATAATACTGTCAGGCAGCGGCGCAGAAAAGGCTGCCGGAAAGAGGTATGGGACATGAGGCATGTCAGAAGCATTGCCGCATTCCTGAGCCTGGCAGTATTGACAGGAGCGCTCAGCGGATGCGGAAAAGGGGAAACGGAAGACAATGGGGCAAAAGAACAGCTAAAGGGCAGATGGGTGGAGACAAGACAGGAGCTGCCGGAGGAACTGGCATCGTGGAATCTCGGGCAGATATTTTCCGCAGAGGGCGAGGTGCATCTGCTGGCGTCCAGGCAGGAAAACGGAAAAACCGTCTTCAGCGAATGGGCCGGACAGGGAGAGGTTTTTACCGATGTGACACAGGGGTGGCTGGCCTCGGTGGAGCTGCCCTGTGAGGAAGTCGTGGGCGTCACATTGACTCAGAGCGGAGACGGCACGCAGTATCTGGCCGCCAACTATGCCCTGCCAGAAGAGACTTCCTATAGGAGCTGCCTATGGAAGAGCGACGCCGGTCAGGCAAAGGACATCACGCCGGAGAAATGGACGGTACCGAACGAGGAATGGTGCATGTACGAGAGCCTCCGGGGAATCGCGGCGCTGGAGGACGGTTCCCTGTTCGCCCTCACCTACACTTCCATGGACCTGCTGTCAGGGGAGGACGGAAATGTGCTGGAAAGCGAAGAAGTATCTGCGCAATATAATGATACGGTGGTATCCGACGGAGAGAATATCTATCTGTGCGCCACAGAGAATCCCGGCATGCAGATAGAAAAGCGCCAGGGCAGTCCAGGCGGCAGCGTGACCAAAATCGACTTTCCCACAGACAGCGCGTATGGAGCGAATATCTGTGCCACAGAGGAGGGCAGCCTAATCGTGGCAGGCACGGACGGCATTTTCCGCCGCCGGGCAGAAGCGGATGCCTGGGAGAAGCTGCTGGATGGCCCGGAGACGGATTTCGCCATGTCCGATTGCTGGTGCGCGGGACTGGCCGTTCAGGAAGACGGCAGCATCTACGCGCTGTTTCAGGAATCGGGAGGCGGCGCGAGGCTGAACCGCTATGCTTATGATCCGGAGGCGGTGGTCGAGATAGAGGAGGAGCTGCACCTGTACACTGTCTATGAGAGCCCTCTCCTGCAGCAGGCCGCCGTCATGTACCACAGGGAGCACCCCGAGGTGGCGATCACGATACAGTACGCCTATTCCGCCTACGACAGCGGGGAGGCTGATTACAATGCGGTCTACCAGGAGCTCAATACCCTGCTGATGGGGGAGGATGCGCCGGATATCCTGGTGCTGGATGGGCTGGACATGGATTCTTTCATGAAAAAAGGACTGCTGGCAGACATCGGGGAGGCTGTAGGCCCCATGGAGGAGCGGGGAGAGCTGCTGTCCGGAATTACGAGGAATTATATTCAGGAAGACGGCAAGCGCTATATCGTGCCCCTGCAGTTCGGCTTCAACATGGCCTTGGGGAGGGATATCGAAGCGGAAAACATGGCATCCCTGGAGGCTCTGGCGGATTTCCTGTCCGGGACGGAGGAGAATTACCTGGGCCCTCAGACAGTCGGCGAGCTGGTGGATAAGTTCTACCCTTATTTCTGCGGGGATATCGTGAAAGAAAAGCAGTTGGACAGGGAAGCGCTGGGCGGCAGGCTGGAGTGCCTGAAAAAGATTGCGGACAGCTGCGGCATTGTGGAATCCAGAGGAAAGGGGGAGCGGGCCTACAGCATGTGGGATCTGGCCTCCGGGGCAAAGCTTGCGTTCAGTGAAGTCACCGGATTCAAGAACTGCATGTTCCCCATAGCGATCGTGGATTATATCCAGGGAAGCTTTGCCGCCTATGAGAACAGCTTCCTGCCGCTCCTGCAGACAGGGATATGCGCCAAGAGCCGGTATCAGGACACTGCGATGGATTTCCTGCGCCTGGCCCTGTCCGAGAGCGTGCAGGATAAGGACCATTACCTGGGGTTCCCGGTGAACCTGGCCTCTCTGGAGAAGCAGGCCCATGAGGACCGCTCGGAATCGGAGGCCTTCACATCCATAGAGGCGGAGGGCGGCGAGGTGGAATTCGCCATCAGGCAGTATTCCGACGAGACGGCGGAGGCTCTGCTGGCCATATGCAAGACCCTGGATAAATCGGCGGCGGAGGATGCGAAGATACGGGAGGTATTGATCGAGGCGCTGGGGGCATATCTGGAGGGCTCGCAGACCAATGAAGCCACTGTCCAGAGGATAGAGGACGGGCTGAAGATGTATCTGGCGGAGTGATGCCGTCCTTGGCAATGGACTTTTCCGGGCCTGCCGGGCAGCGCGCATGTGGTCATTGTTTACAGATTGTAGATGTCTCAGCGAAGCGCTTTCGCGCGCATTTTGCACGAAAATCACGAGACAGCAAGCGCATATGCATCGCCCGCCGTGAGATTTGAGGAACAGGTATTGACAGAAGAGGGAAAAATGTGTTATAGTCCCAGATGCAAATGAGTCGCATTTGCATCTGGGACTCTGTGGTGTGAAGGCAAAGCCCGGACGAATCATGTAGTATTCGGAAAAGACTGACTTTGCCGAATGGCTGTCTTTGAACAGAAAGGATGTTTGCAATGCTGCATTTAATAGAGGACGCGCTCATGGACAGCGTGAAGCTGATTCCCTTTTTATTCCTGACCTATCTCGCGATGGAGTACCTGGAGCACAGGACGGGAGAACATGCCAGGAAGCTGATCCGGCGGCCGGGAGCTGCGGAGGATACGGGGCATTCCCCGCGGAGGCATTTCGCCGCGGGCCTGGCCGCGCCCATTGTGGGCGGGCTGCTGGGGGCCCTGCCCCAGTGCGGCTTCTCCGCGGCGGCATCGAACCTGTATGCCGGGCGGGTCATCACGCTGGGCACGCTGATGGCGGTGTACCTGTCCACATCGGACGAGATGCTGCCCATCCTGATTTCCCAGCGGGCCCCAGTGGGCATGATTCTGAAGATCCTGGCAGGCAAGGCCCTGGTGGGCATGGCGGCGGGGCTTGTCATCGACCTGCTTGGCCGCAACAGGGAGGGAAGACAAAAGCCCGATGGCATCCATGACATCTGCGAGCAGGAGCGCTGCCACTGCGAGAAAGGCATCCTGCGCTCCGCCCTGTCCCATACGGCGAAGATCGCGTTCTTCATCCTGGCGGTGAACCTGGGGCTGAATCTGATCCTGCACTTCCTGGGGGAGGACGCCCTGGGGACATTGATCCTGAACAGGCCTTTCGCGGGGCCTGTGCTGGCGGGGCTTGTGGGCCTGATACCCAACTGCGCCGGTTCCGTGGCGATCACCCAGCTGTACCTGGCTGGCTCCATGGGGCTGGGGGCCGCCATGGCAGGGCTGCTGGCTGGCTCCGGGGTAGGGGTGCTGGTGCTGTTCCGGGTGAACCGCGACAGGCGGGAGAACCTGAAGATACTGGGGCTGCTCTACGCGATCGGCGTGGCTGCGGGGATTGCCGTGGAGTGGATGGGAATCGCATGAAGGCTGTTCGCTCCCTGGGGGCAGTGGCCCGGGCGCTGGGTTGCTTATAGCCCGCACAGGACAGGGACGGACGAAGGCTCCGGCAATGGCCCATGCATTGCGGAAGGACAGGAGAAGAAAGCCATGAACAGGAAACTGAAGATGCCCGCCCAGGAGCTGCCCTACGGGGACTGCGGAAAAGAAATCTCCTATCCCCAGGGACTGAAATGGACGAGGCAGAGGAAAAGTGTATACAGAGTGCTCTGGGAGACGGCGGAGCCCCTCAGCGCCATACAGATTTATCAGCGGATAACGGCCGGTGGGGACAGCGGAGGGGGAGCCGGATATGCCGTTTCCACGGTCTACCGCATCCTGGCGGCTTTCGAGGAGATGGGACTGGTGGAGAAGAGCGCCTGGATGGAAGACGGGTCTGTGGTATACGGCCTGAACCGCGGAGGCCATACCCACTACGCGGTCTGCCTGAACTGCCATACCCGGATTCCCCTGCGGCACTGTCCGTTCAGCCATATCCATCTGGAGGAAGGGATGGAGGGCTTCGCGGTGACGGGCCATAAGCTGGAGCTGTACGGATACTGCAGGGATTGCCGGGAAAACGAAAGGCAGCAGGTGGAATAGAAACCTGCTGCCTGTGGGGCGATTCCGCAGATACCGGAAAGAGGGCGTATCCTCCGCCGGATCCTGAAAACCGAGAGGCTTACGGACGAAGCCCCATGCCGCCCTCTAAGGTGAGGGTCTCGCCCGTGAGGTACTTGAAGTCCGGGGAAGCCAGCTGGACGCAGACCCGGCCAATCTCCAGCTCGGAATCGCCGTAATGTCCCGCGGGAGGCATCTTCACATTCGCCTTGAAGGCATCCGGATAAGCCTTCTCGAAGTTCTCGAGCTGGGCCGTCCAGGCCAGAGGGCAGATGATGTTCACATTGATGCCGTCCTTGGCCCACTCTGTGGCCGCCACACGGGTCAGGCCCCGGATGCCCTCCTTGGCGGCCGCGTAGGCGCACTGGCCGAAATTGCCGAACAATCCCGCGCCGGAGGCGAAATTGATGACGCTGCCCTTGGTCTCCGCCAGGTGGGGATAGCATGCCTTCATGTAATAGAACGCCGCGTAGAGCCCGGAATAGAGCGCCAGGTTGAACTGATCCGTGGTGTGCTCCGCCAGCGGCACGCCGGAAGCGGAAGCCTGGGCATTGTTGATCAGCACATCGATCCTGCCGAACTTCTCCATGGTCTGCTTCACCACTTCTCCCACCACGGCCTCATTGTCCGCGCCCGCGTTCACGTCCGCCTGCAGGATCAATACCTGGATGCCGTACAGCCGCTCCAGCTCCTCCTTCGCATCCTCCAGCTTCTTCATGTTGCGGCCCGTGATGACCAGGTTCGCACCCTCCTTGGCGTATGCGGTGGCGATGCCGTAGCCGATGGAGCCGCAGCGCCCGTCGCTCAATACCGCCCGGCCCGCGCCGGTGATGATTGCCGTCTTACCAGTCAGAAAACCCATGATTGTTACCTCCTTTAGATGAAAAATAGATTGAATTCGCGCAAAAACCACTGCCTTTTCCCGGGGCTAAATGTCCAACAGATCCGCAATCGCGGAGAAGCCGATCAGCAGATCGTCATAGATGCCTACCTTGATCGTGGAATCGAAGCTGTACGCCACATTGATAAGGTCTTCCTCGAAATAGTTGAGAGTTACCATCCGGCGTTTTGGATCCACGATCCAGTATTCACGGACGCCGTAACTTTTGTAGTAGAATGCCTTCCGGATATAATCGTCTGACGGATTGCCGGGGGAGACGATTTCGATGATGAAATCAGGCGCGCCATTGCAGCGCTTTCCGTCCAGTTTATCCTTGTCGCAGATGACCATGATGTCAGGCTGCACAATGGTAAGAGGCTTGTCGGACAGCTTTACATCGAAGGGGGCGGCGAATACCTGGCAGGGGCCCTTTTTGCTTTTGATGTAGTTGTAGAGGATATTCGACAGCTCCATGGACAGCGCCTGATGAATCTGTGAGGGGCTGGCCATATCATAGACGACACCGTCAAAGACTTCTACCCGCCTGTCCTCCGGCAGAGCCTCATATTGTTCCAGAGTAATGCATTCCGACTGTAATTGTAATGCTGGCGACATAGTGTTCCTTCCTTTCCGGATGCCAGGGAATGGCCCAACGCTTAGTGGTAGTATAACATATACGAAATGTGATGGCAATGACGATTGCGCTGGATTTTCCTCTTGGCAGGCCGGAAGTAAGACAGAACCAGTATATTGAGCCGCGGTTAATTTCTGTGAGCAATATTTAACATCTGTTCAGTTGCAGTCCCGCTGTCCGTCTGATAGGATAAAAGACAGCAGAGGCCCATGCGAATCCGAATCATGTAAAGGAGATTGTCATATGGAGATAGGACAGGTCATACGGAAATACAGGAAAGAGAAGGACATGACCCAGGAGGAGATGGCCAGGCGCCTGGGCGTCACGGCTCCCGCAGTGAACAAGTGGGAGAGCGGCGCGTCGGCCCCGGACATCGCCCTGCTGGCCCCCATCGCCAGGATGCTTGGCATTACCACGGACACATTGCTGTGCTTCAGGGAGGCGCTTACGGAGGAGGAAATCCGCCGGTTCGTGCAGGAGGCGGGCGAGAAGCTGCGGAAGGAGGACTATGATGATGTCTTCAACTGGGCGAAATCCGTGCTGGAGCAGTATCCAAACTGCGACAGCCTGATCTGGCAGATGGCGCTGTTGCTGGACGTGCCCCGCAGGGTGGGAGAGATCCCGGAGGAGGCGGCAGAGCAGTATGACGCCTATATCAGCTCCTGCTATGCCCGGGCCCTGGAGAGCAGGGACGAGGGCATCAGGCTCCATGGCGCGGCTGGGCTGTTCGGATTCTATTTCTGGCGGGAAGAATACGACAGGGCGGAAGGCTATCTCGCGTACTATTCCGAGGAGGATCCGGAGCGGAAGAGGCGGCAGGGCGATATCTACAGCAGGACGGGGCGGGTCCGGGAGGCTTATAAGCTGTACGAGGAGCTTGTGTTCTCCGGATACCATAAGCTGCAGACGGCTCTGCAGAGCATCAGCCAGTTGGCAAAGCAGGAGAAGGACATGGAGACGGCCCGCTTCATTGTGGAGAAGCAGACAGGCCTGGCCCGACTGATGGAGATAGGCCAGTACCAGGAGGCCACCATGGAGATGGATCTGGCCATGGCGGAGAAGGATCCGGAGGCCACCATGCGGATTGCGGGAAAGCTCCTGTCATGCATAGAAGACATAACCAGCTACAGCCGGTCTCGGCTTTATGGGCATATGGAGTTCAAGGAGCTGTCGGAGGAGTTCTGTGGGCAGATGCGGGAGACCCTGATAAAGGCGCTGCGGGAGGAGGAGAACTTCGGGTACATGAAAGGGGAGGCGCGCTGGCAGGAGCTGTTGGAAAGCTGCGGGGAGGTTCCGTGGGGCCAGGGAGGTAGTGGGGCCCACTTCTCTAATAACCGCTAGGAAGCGCCGAGCTGCGCAGACTGGAATGGCCTGCACGAAACGGACACTATCCGCTTTGTGCAGGCATTCCGGTAGCTGCGGGCATGGCTATGAGGATCCCAAGGAGTTTAGAGTGGCATGGCTATGGGGGACCCCAGGGTTTTGGCATGGCATGGTTTTAAGGGACCCAAGGGTTTGGTGGGACATGGCTATGAGGGACCCAAGGAGTTTAGAGTGGCATGGCTTTAAGGGCCCCCGAGGTTTGGCGGGGCATGGCTATGAGGGGCCCAAGGGCTGCGGGGCATGGCTTTAAGTGTCTCAAGGGTTTGGCGGAGCATGGACAAGAGAGGCTCGTGGCGTAGTGCGGCCCATGGGAGTGGCGCATGTATTCCGGCAGCGCCGGATGGCTTGCCAGGCGCTGAAAAAGCCGGTTCTTAAGGACAGTTTTTTCAGCATCGGTATCATGCTGAAATTATATTACATAGCTGTCGCCATCTGCTGGATACGCCATGGGGAAAGGCAGCGTGCTTTCCGCCTGCTTCAGGATATCATACTTATCAAGGGGCCATACATGCACCGGCAGCACCTTCTCCGCCTTGCAGCTTAGCAGCCGTTCTGCCAGCCGCTCCGCCGGGAAATGGGCGCACTCCACCACGAAAGCGTCCACCGGCTCCTCCTCCAGGAATGCCGGATAATCTATCGTCTCTCCGTTCAGGTCCCCGGAGATGTACACCCTCTTGCCGCCGCTTTCCAGGAGATACCCGTATGCGGGGCGGCCCTGGGCCCGCAGATGCCCGGTGGGGAAGGCGGTCACTTTCATCTCCCCGTCCTGATACACCTCCCCCTCCTTCATGAGCCGCAGGCGTACACGATCATTGGGGAAAAGGGCAGGATCCCCCAGGGTGGCCTCCAGAAAGGCAGTCACCGCGTCGATGCCCTTCTGCTCCGGCAGGAACACGTCAAAGCGCATATCCGTATAGTACCAGCAGGCGATGCCGATCAGCCCGAAGAGACAGTCCACATGGTCGCCGTGCATGTGGGTGATGAACACCGCCCTGATTTTGTTGATGTCCACGTTCTGCCGCAGCAGGCAGTCGAACACCGGGGCTCCCGCGTCGATGATGTAGCCGCCGTTCTCCGTCTGGGCAAGGATGCTCTGGCAATACCGGTCCGCCGCCGGGACGCCGTGGCTGGTTCCTAAAAAGGTGAGTTTCATATGTGATTTCCTCCTGTCCGGGCAGGCCATGGGCGCAACTTTCCGATGCAGCCATATTGTGCCTCCGATGATTTTGTAGTAATATTGTAACAGGCCGTTCACGCGGCAGCAAGTCAAAAAATGAATGGATTGCTTGGAAAGGATGGTTTTGCCGTGGTTCTTTATCATGCCAGCAAACAGAGGGTTGAATTTCCTGAGATACGGAAAACAAGATATAAATTATCGGCGCTGAACTGCCTGACTTATGAAAGGAGTGAAATCCTGTATGACCGAAAAAGAAAGAAATGATTATTTTTATGTGTGTTCATTGATTGAGTATATCGCGCGGGAGACGAAGAACAGGCGGGGAATCATCGCTGGAATATTGGGGAAAAGCGGTGTGGAGAAGCTTCTTTATGATGCGGAGGTAAATCATTGCCTTTCCTTTGAGCAGGTAAGCGATGAGGTGATAGAACAGTATGGAATCTCTAACGGAGACTTCGATACGATTACAGAATGCAAATATGTAGTCCCCAGTTTTCAGGATATCGGGAAGCTGTACAGCATAATGATTGAAGACTGCGCGGAGCCCGGCGGAGAGGTGGCCGAGCTCATGAAGATTTTTTCGTCCTTCATCAGCGATGAGATATCCGATTTCCAGACAGATGTCTATTATCAGAATCCGAATTATCTGGAATGCTGTTATAGAGAGGGGCATCTGCTGGATTAAACAGAGGCAGGGGGGCGGATATGAGCAGGAGCTTCAAAAAGACACCGATTTATAAGGACGGGGGCTATCAATCAGATGGAAAGAGGATTGCCAACAGGAAAGTCCGCCGCGCCCCAAATGACACATTTTCCACCGGCAAGCGCAAATTGTATAAAAAGATATACGAGACCTGGGACATCAACGACTATGTAATCCGGTGGACGCGAAGGGACGCGGAGAAAATCGGGAGGCGGAAGGAGTGGGAAAGGTAAGCCTTTTCAATGATTTCACGCCATGCGGTTTTGGCTCTCGCTTTCCCTAATTCTATCGCAGTAAAATTTCTCTGATTTCTTTGATTCGCTCACTGGAAGGATTGGTCCTCAGGAGATTGGCAAGTCTCTCGATCATTTCAATATCTGACAGAGAAGCGTCATTGGGGCTGGCATTGATCGTGTGATAAGACAGAAATTTGCCGCTGATGACCTTTTTCTGCATTATCTCGGATTTCAGCAATTCATCTGCGAACAGCCTCAAAGTGCGTCCGGCCTGCAGGACATCGATGGGATTTGCGGAACCCCAGCGAATTTCCATGACATAATCGTTCGGATACGTAATATTGTGTATAACCTTATAGTTGGAGCTGCTTTGGCTACGCTCATTGAATTTGACTCTGCAGTCCTCAATCAGTTCTTTGTGTTCGCTGACGCTTTCTTTTGAGCGTACGAAATGTGCGCTTGTAATATATTCATTCATTGTCTGTCCCCTTTTGTTCTTTTCAGCATCCCGATAAGAGTAATATAAACTGTCCGCGGCCCGAAGTCAAGGGTATGATGAGGGGGGAGTATCTGTTTTTTGGACTTGTATTTCTGCTTGGCATATGTTAAAATATAATATAGATACTGGTTAAAGCATTAATAGATAAATTCTATGCCGATATGGCGGGCGGTTAGTCTCACGGATTCAGGACTTGTTTTTTACGAAAGGAGAAAAAAGATGGGAGAAGAAAAGAAAGAGAGGTTTAGTTCTGGGCGCATAATGGCTGCAGAGGTGTTGCAGAACATGCAGAACAGATGGAAAAGGGGGCAGCATACAAGGAATTTTTCTTTAAGTCTTTAAGACAGCGCTTGAATGGGAACCGGGAAGACCGGGGCGATGAAGAACGAATGAGGAATGATGAAGCTTTGAAGACCGGGGAAGAGCGGGGAAGACCGCGTGGGAGGATTTTTTATGACAAGCTTACAGGCGAAATCTAAGATGAAGAAATATCTGAAAGAGCACTTCATAAAGTATCAGGAAGATACTGATGATGGTGTAAGCCGATACACTATGCTATATGAAGGCTGCGACTGTTGCCCTGACAAGGTGCTGGAGGCATGTATCTGGTTTTACCAGGATCTCATGGAATGCCGTGTCTATTATAATAGAAATGGACAGCAGTGGTGCAGGGAAAGCAAGAACCGTGATGACCTGCTTAAACTGCTGAATTTTATTAACGCAAGACTCTGGGTTAGCATGGATGACGGGGAAGGCGGCGCTCTTTATAGCCTCAATTATCTTTATACTTCGCGGTTCTACATGACGGAGGATTTCGATATTGTCATGACTACCATGATTCCTTACGATTTTTATGAAGTGGCGCCATTGGAGACCGAAGACTATGTCACTGGCGCCTGTCCGGATGTGCTCGAAATGCTGAGTGCCCACATCTTCTGTGTGCTTCTCGGAGAAATGAGCGCGGAACAGGCCATAATGAGGGTGAAGACGGAGATTCTCGGCGAAAGAGAATATGTGTGAAAGGAAGGAGAGACGGATTATGGCATACCGAAATATTAAAAAACTGATGCAGGACTGTGCAAGCCCATCCACCTATAACTTTGAACTGGAATGTGACTACGAAGATTACAAGGCCTTGCCGTTATTTGAAAGGTATCTTGTATATAAGTCCACAGCCCTGGGTGACCATATATTGAAGGAGGCGGAAAAGAGCGGACTTGACGAGAGATGGGCGGAGGGCTGCTACCATGAGGCGGCGAATTTTTGCGTGGACAGTTACCGGAAGTATGATCTTCCAGACTGCGATGGCTGGGGCGGCAGATGCAAATTGGCTATAGATCTGTATCAGCAGCTTTGGGGCTGGAAAGAGGGGGACAGTTCCCTTTATCGGGCAGTGGAACCAATCGTGTTGGGCGGGGATACATTTAATTCTGTACAGACGACGTTGAATCGATATATTCATAATATAGTAGAAAATGATTCGGAATATAAACAACACATAATGCCCGGCGGGAATGCGAGCATACGCTTCTGCATACAGTTGTACTGTCTGTATGGAAAAGGATTTATCGAACAGCTTGTGAAGAATGAGGAGCTCTCCCGTTTCGTGAATCTTACACATTCGATGGGAAATCTGGTGCTCATCCCGGGCGGTTATAACAGAAGCCGCGGCATGGCAAAGGAGATACGGGATTACGCGGATTTGTCGCTCTTCAATTTGCTCCATGACTGTGACGGCAAAGCCAAATATTTCGGAGAAGATTCGAAGGAGAGGGAGAAGCGCTTTAATAGATATATCAACTTTTCATTTCTCTGGGATTATGTGGAAAAGAGCGCTGAAGGTATCTATGAAGTGCGGCCTCTGTGCGATTCTCACAGGCTGAAAATGCAGACATGGGATTCCTTGGGCATATGGGATGATAAAAATGTCTTGCCGAAAAAAGAGGAATTGGAGGATCTGTGCAGAAACATAAACAGAGGAATTGCCCGGCGAGGAGTGTTTATGACAGCCATGCTGGAGATTTCCATGAAATTTCCTGATGTGTATGCACTTCTCATGCAGAAGGTGTTCCTGACAGAGCAGGTCTATGATGGATATGGGGAAGTGATTGCGGCAGTCAAAGAACAAATCCGCACCTGCTCCGCAGATATAAGCAGGGCAGCAGCGATTGTGGATAAATTGGAGGATACATGGAGATAAAAGACAAAGAAACCTGCTTCCCAAGGACATTCAATGAACAGATGGCATGGATAGGCGAGGAAGTAGAGCATATCGTCAAACATAATGCAACACGTCAGACAAAGCAGAGTATCCGGCAGCAGGGCAGAGAGGCATACGGCCAGAACGGCTATACCCACACCATAAAGCGCATGTTCGACATCATAAAAGCCGACCCGAAGAACAGGGCGCTTATGCGGGAGGTGGACAGGGCGGAACAGGAGCTGACCGCCTTTCTCTATGATGAACCAGGCGCTTTGCCGGAGGAAGAAATCTTAGCATACTGGAACAACTACATGTGGGCCTATACAGCGGAACAGGAGTCCTGCCATGAACATTATTTCATTATGAGAGGTTGCGATGGCTTTCACGACAGCGATGAATGGATCGGCATATATCAGGCCTGGCATCAGGCAAGGGACGCCTACGTCAAAGCAGCCGCACAGTTGGAAGAGGAGCATCGAAAAACTGCCGATGATTCCACGAGAGCGCATGAAAAAATCATGGTCCATATTTTCGACGAGGCCACAGGAAAATGGAGCCATGACGTTGACCCGGAGCTGATGTTCAAAAGAAATGTCCCTGCGGATACAGACAAGCATAAAGAGATTGAATGCCTCATCGACGCGCCGTATATGTTCCTGTGGATACTGGAGAACGTAAGAAAAGGCCTGTCCGGGTATTTCTATGACCATTCCCCGGATAACGGCAGAAGGAACGAAGCCAAGACCATCCCCGTGCGGTTTGAAATAGAGCATACCTATCAGGCATTCGATTTCCTTGAATGGTACTGGGGCGACTTCAACGCATGCCCTGACTGCCAGACCATGAAGGAAAAAGCAAAGCAATGGCAGGAAAGCTACGGCGCGGAGCTCACAAGGATCTCCCACGATACCCTGACATTCCGGTGCCCCAGCCTGTCGGCAGAACAGGCCGGGGAAATCATAGCACAGGCCGCCGGGCTCCATGCGGAGATTGTAGACTGCAGGCCCGAAGAGCTGGTGTCCTATATGATGAGAGAACGCACGTTCACGTTGTGGTGGGACTAGAGGGAGTCCAGATGGCAATTACATTTCAGGAAATAAGGTACGACTGTATGCGCGTATACGGAATCGGAATGGAGGCCGATTCCGAAGAAGTGCATAACCCCAGATATAAGGATTGGGACACAACCCGGGTAAAAAGGATGGTAATCGTCCTGTCCGGGGAACCCAGGCAGGACATCATGGATTGAACCCATATAAGGAGGGACAAAGCCTGTGCAGACAGTGACATTCGTGATCGGAGCCACAGCCTCCGGCAAAACTTATTTCATCAATATGAATTATTCCGGAAGAGATGTCGATATTCTGAATATATACGATTACCAGCAGCGCGCATACCAGGAAGCCGGATTCGGCGATTCGATTCCCTTCGGAGCCCGGTTCCGCTGCCTTATGAGGGCCCAGGACATGCTGCTGGAGGATATCGTGGAAAGACTGTCGGCGGGCCGGGACGTGGTCGTGGAGCAGACCTTCTACAAAGCGAAACGGCGCATCACGTACATCGAAAGGATCAGACAGGCGGCGGAGGTCCGGATCGAGGTATATGTCATGTGCCCCGGCGATTCCCGCTGGAAGGCGAATCTGGAAAGCAGGGGGCTTAAGGGCAGCTATGAGGGGTACAGACGTGAAGCGGCGGAGCTGGAGTTCCCCAATCCCGCGGAAGGCTTCGACAGGATATATGAGGCCGTGGACGGAGCCGTAACGCTGCGGATGGATGCGCCCAGGCCTGAGATTCTGGAGAGGGCAAAAGAGGAGCTTGCCCGGGAGGCGGAAGGCATCCGGGAGGAGGACGAGGTCCGGCGCAGAAGAAAGGAACTGGTGGAAAGCATGTCCGTCAGACCATTCTGGCACTATTGTGAGGTCTGCGGCAGGAAGGAGTTCCTCACGGCCGGGGATGCCTATGACAGCGGCTGGGACTATCCGCCCCGGATGGGACATTTCGGCCTGCTTGGCCCCAGGACATGCGGCGACTGCGGGATAGGCGGCACCTTGTGGTTCAAGATAAACGCGCCCGGCAGATTCCCGGTGGTATTGGAGGGGGAGCTGACACTGGAGGAGCTGGCCACGTGGAGGCGGATCAAGGCCGAGCCGGAGAGCCTGCTTGCAGAGGAGACGGAATGATTTTTACTGCGGCTATTGGCTATGGCATAGAATCGGAGAGCCCTGACGCCTGTTGTCAGGAAAGTGCGGGATTGGCCGAAACAGAGAACAGGGCACAGGATTGGCCGAAACAAAACAGAATGGGAGGATATCCATGAATTACAGAACAGACAGATACGGAAACCGGATTTCCGCCTTGGGCTACGGCTGCATGCGGTTTTCCAGGACGGCAGGCAGAATCCACATGGAGAAGGCGGAGAAGGAGATCATGGCAGCCTACCGGGGCGGCGTGAACTATTTCGACACCGCCTATGTATACCCCGGCAGCGAGGCGGCCCTGGGGGAGATCCTGGAGCGCAACCACATCCGCAGCCAGGTATCCATCGCCACCAAGCTTCCCCATTACCTCATCAAGTCCGCGGACAGCTGTGAGAAATATTTCAGGGAGCAGCTGAGCCGCCTGCGCACGGATTATGTGGACTACTACCTGATGCACATGCTGACGGACGTGAAGACCTGGGAGCGCCTGAAGGCCCTGGGCATCCTGGAATGGCTGGAGGAGAAGAAAAAAAGCGGCGCCATCCGCCAGATCGGCTTCTCCTACCACGGGAATTCCGACATGTTCTGCCAGCTGGTGGATGCCTACGACTGGGACTTCTGCCAGATCCAGTACAATTACATGGACGAGAACAGCCAGGCGGGCCGGAAGGGCCTGAAATACGCCAACCAGAAGGGCCTGCCGGTGATAATCATGGAGCCTCTGCGGGGCGGCAAGCTGGTGAACCGCCTGCCCGGAGAGGCGGAGGAGATTTTTGAACGGTATCCCGTGAAGCATACGCCGGCCCAATGGGCGTTTCGGTGGCTCTGGAACCAGCTGGAGGTGACCTGCGTGCTGTCCGGCATGAATTCGGAAGAAATGGTGGCGGACAATCTGCGGACGGCCTCGGAGAGCCATGTGGGCGAGATGGGCCAGGCGGAGGAGGACATGCTGCGGAGCGTGGTGCGGGCCATAGACGCGAAGATGAAGGTGGGCTGCACGGGCTGCGGCTACTGCATGCCCTGCCCCAGGGGCGTGGACATCCCGGGCACATTCGCGGCCTACAACAGATGCGCTTCCGAGGGGAAGCGCGCCGCGTTCATGGAGTATTTCATGTGCACCGCCCTGCGGAAGGACTCCTCGGCGGCCTCCAATTGCATCGAATGCGGGAAATGCGAGGGGCACTGCCCCCAGCACATCGAAATCCGCCGGGAGCTGAAGAATGCCAGGAAGCAGCTGGAAGGGCCCGTCTACCGGATAGGCCGGAAGGCGGTGGAGCTGTTCAGGGCCTATTGAGGCTGTATAAATCCCCTTAAAACCGGCAAGACTCCTGCCAAAGGCAAAAGGCCGGACCGGAGCGCAGTACCTTCGGCCCCCACAGCGGCCTTGCAGCGGGAAAGGGGAAAGGGCGATGATATCATTCCTGGAGATGGTGCAGCGGTATCCGATCGGCGCGAAGGTGGATCTGCCGAAGCGGGAGGGAAAGGGAGGCCCGCAGGAAATCGTGGGCTATGAGTATTACAATGGGACGGGGTTCCTGGTCTTTGGAGACGAGGAGAGGGTGAGCGTGGATCAGCTTTCGGGGGAGCCGCGCCCAAAGCTTTATTAAATCTTAACATTTACACAATAGAAAAGTAAAAAACCCGGGCCTCCTGCTATTTTATAATCGAGACAGCAGGAGGTCTTCATGATGGGATATTACAGGACGATGGAAAGAAAAGCGGCTGGCGGGAGGACTGTGCAGCCATATATGGAGCGGTTCAGCGCAGGGCAGCAGGGAACAGGGGGCCGGGGCCGCCAGGGAACGGAGGGCCGCAGCGCCAAAATTCCGGATATCAGGCAGCAAGGCCCCAGGCCGCAGGACAGGAGCCGCACCAGCACGCGCTCAGCCGCTGCCCGGCGGGAGCTGCGCAGGAGGCGCAGAAGGAGGCGGCAGGCCCTGGGATTTTTGAGGTTCGCGGTATGCCTGTTCCTGGTGTTCGGCATATTGGTGATGGTCAAAGGCGGAATAGCCCTGGCGGCTTCCCTGGGCCGGGCTCTGGGAATGGGCAGGGAGGAGGAGACCAGGAGCCTGATCCTCCCGGAGGAGGATGCAGCCGCCCTGTATGGGGACAGATACGGAGAGAAGCTGGCGGAGCTGCTGGAGCGCAATGAAGAGGCGGCGGACTATGTAGAAAGCTATCCGGAGCGGGAGGTCTACAAAAGCCAGCCCATAGACCTGACACAGGAGTTACAGAGCGGCAGCGTCCCTCTCCTGATGCAATGGGACAAGCGCTGGGGCTACGACGCTTACGGCAGCAACATGATAGGCCTTGCCGGCTGCGGGCCGGTATGCCTGACCATGGCCTATCTGCATTTCACCGGGGATGCCGCCATGACACCCCGGGAGATGGCGGCCTTTGCCTATGACAACGGATACTACACCGAGGACGCCGGGACGAAATGGAGCCTCTGGACAGAGGGCGTAGGGAAGCTTGGGCTCGTGGGGGAGGAACTGCCCCTGGACGAAAATAGGATGAAACAAGCATTGGACGACGGGAAAGTAATCGTCTGCAGCATGGGCCCCGGGGACTTTACCACGGAGGGCCATTTCATCCTGATCCGGGGCTATGACGGGAACGGCTTCTACGTCAACGACCCCAACCGCAGGAGCAATAGCGAAAAGCAGTGGGAATTCGACACCCTGCGCAGCCAGATCCGGAACCTTTGGTCATTGTACGGGTGATTCGTTGGCCTGCCGTCGGCTTTTTCTTTGTTAGTGTATAATTCTTTCTCTTTCTATTTCTTTCTTTCTCATGTATAATTTGAGAAAAGATGAGAAGGAAAAGAGGCGTTTCGGATGAGATATGAATTTTGGGTAGGTTCCTATGGGATAAAAGAGGAGGAGACAATCGCCAGATTTTCGCTGGATACGGAAACCGGGCAGATGGTGAAGGCCTACAGTTATCGGGGAGCGGAGAATCCATCTTGGATCGGCCTGAACAAGGCGAGGACAGTTCTGTATTCGGTAGAGGAGCTGTCACCCCGGGGGCGGATCCGGGCATTCGGCATAGGGGAGCAGGGGCTGTCGCCCAGGGCCCGCTTCTCCACCGGAGGGGCAGATCCCTGCCACATCTGCCTGGACGAAGGGGAGCAGCATCTGCTTACGGCCAACTATACCAGCGGCTCCCTGGCGGCCTTCGGGCTGGACGGAGAGGGAATCCCTGTCCGGGAGACGGATTTCATCCAGCACAGCGGCAGCGGCAGGAACCCCGCCAGGCAGGAGGGGCCCCATGTCCACTTCTCCTGTGTCAGGGGGGAGCAGGCCTTTGTAGCGGATCTGGGCACGGATTTGGTGCATATCTACGTTCTGGACAGGAAAACAGGACGTTTGGAGGATACGGGAAAGCCCCTGAGGCTTCCGGCCGGTGCAGGCCCCAGGCATCTGGCGTTCCATCCAGGCATCCCCGGGCTGATCTACGTGGCCTGTGAGCTGGACAGCAGCGTGGCCCTGTTCCGGGAAAAGGAGGGAGAGTACGTGCTGGAGGGGATGGTCTCGGCCCTGCCGGAATCCTTTCATGGGGAAAACACGGCCGCCGCCATCCGTATCCACGGGGACAGGCTCTTTGTCAGCAACCGGGGCCATGACAGCATCGCGGTGTTCTCGATGCAGGAGGACGGCGGGCTGTGCCTGTGCCAGACGGTTCCCACAGGAGGAAAGGTTCCCAGGGACTTTGCCATCATGGGGGAATACGTGGCAATCGCCAACCAGGGCTCCGATGAAATCACGGCTCTGCGCATGAATCCGGAGACGGGGAAACTGGAGCCCACAGACATCCGCACGCCCATGCACCGCCCCACCTGCATCTGCCCAGCCTGAGCCTTTGAGCCTTAAGCCTGCGCCGCCTTGCGCCATGGTCATGACGGCAGCGGCGCAGATTCCTTCTGAACCGTTGCCTATAATAGGTCTCGGGATTTTCATGCAAAATACGCATGAAAGCATCTCACGGCGGCTCGAGTGAACAGTAACCATAATAGTCTACTGCCATAACTTGGTTCGCCTGCGGGGTTGTAACTGGCGCGGAAATGTGGTATAATCTCCTTAAATTTACTATAAAAGTCCCTATGCCATTCTAGCACCGCGAGTGTTTTTGCGCTTCCTATGCGCAAAAAGGGAGACAGCTGTGCGCCAAAATGAGCTTCTCTTGCTCATTTTGTGTGCATCACCTAAACTCTCAGACTTTCAGGTATGGTGGTGCGGCTGGCTGCATGGGAGTTTAGGTAGGAATGTGGCCAAATGGGGAGGAACGAGTATGAATCTGGTAATTACCATGAGTCGAAGGTTTGGAACCGGTGCCAGCACCATTGCGGCGGAGCTGTCTGAGAAACTGGACATTCCGGTGTATGACAAGGCGTACATAGAGCATGAGCTGGAGGGCCATAGCTATGCGGACGAGACGGAGCTGATCAGGGAGCTGGCCTCTCGCTCCTGCATCATCTTAGGGCGCTGCGCCTCGGAGATCCTGCGGGATCAGGGGAACGTGTTCAACATCTACGTCTGCGCCGACAAGGAGGACCGCATCCGGCGCGTCATGGGCCAGAAGTCCCTGCCCTACGAGGAGGCCAAGGCTATGCTGGAGGAGAACGACAGGGCCCGCAGCGAATACTATTACCGGCATACGGGAAAGGTCTGGGGGGACGTGAACAACTACCACATGATTCTGGACACCTCCCAGTTCGGCATCCAGAACTGCGCGGGCATTTTGCTGAAATATTTCGAGCGGATTGAAGTGATATAAAACTGTATCAACGGAAAGCGGGTGATGATATGCCAAATGGCCTGGAAATCATGAAAGCAGCCATCGACGATTTTAAAAAGATTCAGGACTATATGATTCTGGCCAAAGAAGAGAACGCGGAAAGGACATACGCAAAGCTGAAGGACGAATATCTTTCTTTAAAAGCGATCCTGACAGTGGCCGGCGTCAACCTGACGGACATTGATAAGATGAAAGAGTGATTCCAGCCGGGAGCTGACAGAATCAGAATTGCACTTACGCACCCTTAAGACCACGACCACGGTCTTAGGGGTGCTTTTCATATAAAAAACTCTTTACTTCAAGCCCGATTCGGATTAAAATAACATACTTGTAGGGAGGTGCGTTATGTTCTTGATTTATTTTCTGCTGTGGATTGTCTTCAACGGCGCGGTCACGTTGGAGATATGCCTGTTCGGCCTGACAATCGCCGGGGGGCTGCTTGCCTTTTCCTGCAGGTTCATGGATTACAGCCTGGCCAGGGAGCGCAGGGTCTACAGGAATGCCTTCCTGTTCCTGAGATACTGCCGCCTGCTGGTCACGGAGATTGTCAGGGCCAACGTGAATGCCATGCGCATGATACTAACCCAGCGGGAGGAGATAGAGCCTGCGCTGGTGAGCTTCCGCACCGACTTAAAGTCCCGGGCGGGAAAGGCCCTGCTGGCCAATGCCATCACCCTGACCCCGGGGACCATCACGGTGACCCTGGAGGGGGCCGAGTACACCGTGCACTGCCTGGACGAGTCCATGGCGGAGGGCATCCAGGACAGCGAATTCGTGACATATATCCGGAAATTTGAGGAAACCATATAAATGCACCGGCTGACCGGCGGTGCGAGAGGGCATTTTTCAGAGGAGAAGGACAGGGATGGGAAGAGGAATCGAGGGCCTGGAGGAGGCTTATGGCATATTTTTCACAGGAGCGCTGATCGTGCTGGCAATCCTGGTGGTGCTTTGCCTGATACGGGCCATCATCGGCCCCAGGGTGGCTGACAGAATCGTGTCGGTAAACATGACGGGCACTATGGTCATCGTGATAATCGCCATTCTTGCGCTGATGCAGGAAGAAGGGTATCTGGTGGATATCTGCCTGATCTACGCCATGATCAGCTTCCTGGCGGTGATTGTGCTGGTGAAGGTGTACATGGGCGTATATCTGGAAGGGAAGCGGAAGAAGCCGAATGACCACGAGGATATAATAGAAAAGCCGGCAGAGGAGGATGCATCATGATCGTGCTGGAATGGGCACGGTTCTTAATAGGCGGTGGACTGCTCCTGTGCGGCCTGGGAACCTTCATCATAGAAATCATAGGCGTGTTCCGCTTCCGGTACGTGCTGAACCGCATGCACGCTGCGGCCATCGGGGACACGCTGGGGATTGGCTTCGCGCTGTTGGGGCTGATTGTCATAAGCGGGTTCAACTTCACGTCCCTGAAGCTGTTTTTGGTCATCGTGTTCCTCTGGTTCTCTTCCCCGGTGTCCTCCCACCTGATCGCCAGGCTGGAGGTGAGCACCAACGAGGAGAGCGGGAAGCGCTACCGGACGAGGCGGCTGGACGCCCCCAGAATGGGGGATGCCCCTGGAAAGGGGGATGCCCCCGGAACGGGAGATACCTTCGGAGACGGAACCGGCGGTGCGGCCAGGGAGCCTGAAGGCCAGTCCGGGAAAGAATGATCCAGGAGAGAGAAGGAGGCGAGGAACTTGACCATATTTACCTGTATATTGCTGGGCTTCCTGGTGGTCTGCGCCATAGCGGCCAGCCTCTCCAAGAAGCTTTTGAACACCATACTGATCTTCATGTCCTACAGCCTGGTCATGTCTATCATCTGGGTGCTTCTGGAGTCCCCGGATCTGGCCATCACGGAAGCCGCTGTGGGGGCCGGAGTCACCACCGTCCTGTTCCTGGTGACCCTGAAGAAAATCGATGCCATCATCAAAAAGGAAAGCGCACAGGAGGAGACAGATGAGCAGGAAGGTGCCTGAGGAGACGTACCGCAAGACCTTTTCCTACCGGTTCAGACAGTGGCTGGACGGCACCAAAGATCCCTTTCTGAATCAGGTAGAGATGAAAAAGCAAAAGCCCTTTGCTGAGAGCGAAGAGGCCAGGGAGCGCAGAGAACAGGACAGCAAGGCGCTGGAGGCGAAGGTCTACGACCTGGAGCACAATTTCGAGATGCGGATCTTTAACAGAATCTACAGAGTATTCTGCATCCTGTTCTGCATCTTCCTGGTGGTCATGCTGCTGGCGGCAGTGTCAGACCTGCCCCCCTTCGGCCATGCGGAGAACCCGGCCAACAACGAGGTGGCGCAGCGCTATATCGAGAAGGGCCTGGAGGAGACCGGCGCGGTGAACATCGTTACGGGCATGATCCTGGACTACAGGGCCTTCGACACATTGGGCGAGTCCCATGTGCTCTTCATCGCCACCTGCACCGTGTTGATTCTGCTGCGCAGGGACGGCAAAAAGGAGCAGGAGGAGGGACAGGACAATGACAGGCTCTACGAGCCCAAAAACGATGTGATTCTGCAGACCGTGGCCAGAGTCCTGGTGCCGCCCATCCTGCTCTTTGGAATCTACATCATTCTGGCGGGACATTTGGGGCCGGGAGGCGGGTTTTCTGGGGGCGCGGTGATCGGCGCGGGGCTGATTCTGTACCTGAACGCTTTCGGCTTCGCGAAGACGGAGCGGTTCTTTACGGCGAAGACCTACCGCAGGATGAGCTTCTGTGCCCTGGCCTGCTACAGCATCGCCAAGAGCTATTCCTTCTACACCGGGGCCAACCATATCGAGAGCGTCGTCCCCCTGGGAACGCCTGGCGCGATCCTGAGCGGTGGACTGATACTGGTCCTGAACATATGCGTGGGCGTGGTGGTGGCGGGCACTATGTATACCTTTTATGTCATGTTCCGCAAGGGCGGCTATTGAGGAGGCGTGAATCCATGCACTGGGAATACTTACTGAACAACTATGAGGAGGCTGTGGCCATGATTCTGTTCGGCATCGGCTTCTCCAATCTGCTCCTGCAGAAGAACCTGATCAAGAAGATCATAGGCCTCAACATCATGGACACAGCCACCTACCTGTTCCTGGCCCTGAAGGGCTACATCGCGGACAGGAAAGCGCCGGTGGTGGTGGACGGCGTCACCAGCCCGGAGGCCTATATCAACCCCATCCCCAGCGGGCTGGTGCTGACGGGCATCGTGGTGTCCGTATCCGTGACGGCGCTGATGCTGTCCCTGACCATTAGGCTCTACCGCAGATACCACACCCTGGATCTGGACGAGATCACCACCCGGTTGAAGAGGGAGGGGAAATGATGGAGTTCGTGCAGAATTTTCCCTTCCTGTCCATTATTTTATCCCTTTTCGCCGGGCCCCTGTGCTCCGTGCTGAACGGGAAATGGGCCAGGCGGGTGAACACGGCTGTAATCTCGATAATCGGAATCATGTCAACGCTTGTATTGGGAAACGCCATATCCGCCGGGCGGCCCTATGTGTACCTTATGGGCCATTTCCCTGCGCCCTGGGGCAATGAGATTCGGGTGGGCATCCTGGAGGCCTTTATGGCCTGCTTCTTCTGTGTCATCATGCTGCTGTGCATGCTGGGGGGTATCAGGGAGCGGGAGGCGCAGATCGAGGAGGGAAAGCAGAACCTATACTATGTGATGGTGAATCTCCTGCTGTGCTCCCTGCTGGCCCTGATCTACACCAATGACCTGTTCACCGCCTATGTGTTCGTGGAGATCAACACGATTTCCGCCTGTGGCCTGATTATGATTCGCCAGACCGGGCGGACCTTTGAGGCGGCCGCACGGTACATGATCATGAGCCTGCTGGGCTCCGGCCTTTTGCTTCTGGGCATCTGCCATCTGTACGCCGTCACAGGCCATCTGCTCATGAGCAATATCCGGCAGCAGGTGCAGCTTATTGCGGCCACGGGGCAGTACCACATCTCCCTGATGGTGGCGCTGGGGCTGATGTCCGTGGGGCTGGCCATCAAGAGCGCCCTGTATCCCTTCCACGCCTGGCTGCCGGACGCTTATGGGTATTCCACCCTGTCCTCCTCGGCCATCCTGTCCTCGCTGGTGTCCAAGGGGTATATCTTCCTGCTGATCAAGATATTCTACCGGGTGGTGGGATTCGAGGTGGTCAGGGAGAGCAGGGTGGTCAACGTGCTGTTCGTCTTCGGCATCGCCGGGATGATCATGGGGTCTGTAAGCGCTATAGGAGAGGGGAACCTGCGGCGGATGATCGCCTATTCCTCGGTGGCCCAGATCGGCTATATCTACATGGGGCTGGGGCTGGCCACAGAGGCTGGTTCCATCGCCAGCCTCTACCATGTGCTTTCCCATGGGGCCACTAAGTCGCTGCTGTTCGTGGCGGCAGCGGGGCTTGCGGATGCTTCCGGGGGGAGCGACAGATACGGGGACATCACGGGAGCGGGCTTCCGGAACCGGCTGGCCGGGGTGGCGTTCACGGTGGGCTCCCTGTCCATGGTGGGCATGCCCGTGTTCTCGGGATTCATCTCCAAGCTGCTGTTCGCACAGGCAGCGGTGGGGCATACCCACAAGATGCTCCCCACGGTCATCGCCCTGGCAATCAGTACCGTGCTGAATGCCGTATATTTCATGAAGACGGTGATTCGGATCTATACCAGGAAGCCCATGGGGCTGTCCGGGATGGGCAGTGGGGGCGCTGAAACAGGCAGGGTGGTCAGCCTCAGCGAGCAGCCCGCCAAATCGGCGGCGCTGGTGTGCTTCATTCTGCTGAATCTGATACTGGGGCTGAATTCGGATCCTATCGTCCGGCTGATCCAGAGCGGCATTGAGATGTTCGAGTAGTGGGCCGGAGGGCCTTAAGTCCAGCTAAGAAATATCAAGAGCCAAATGAAAACAGCGTCTGCCCCGCGCGGCACCCCGGAGGATTTACGGACGCGTTTCTTTCGCGGCCGGAAATTCTCTGCCCATGTCTGGGTGCTGGGCGGGGCAGATGCGGAACTAATAACTAGGAGGGAAGCTTTGATGGATGCGTTGTTGCTGATTCCGATAGCACTGCCTGTGGTGGGCGGCGCGGCTCTGCTGGTTTCGTCCTTTCGGGAGGGGGCGTCCGTGGCGGGCAGACAAGATTCCGGAACCGGAGGGAGCGGCCTGACGGCCAGCCGCACCGCCGGAGGCCAGGAGGAGAGCCGTGTAGGGCTCTGCGTCTATGTGGGCATGGTGCTGGGCATTTCCGTGATTCTGGCACTGACGCTGTCCTGGACGGGGGAGCGGGAGCTTGTGCTGTTCACGCTGCTGGACACCATCCCCGTGTACTTCCGCATTGACGCCGTGGGCAGGCTGTTCGTGACGGTGGTCAGTCTCATATGGCTCATGTCTGCCCTGTCCGCCTTTGTCTATATGCGTCATGAGGGGAAAGAGAAACGGTATTTCGGCTTTTATCTGATATTATATGGGATACTGGTGGCCTCCGACTTCGCGGGGAACCTGGTGACCCTGTACCTGTTCTATGAGCTGACCACTTTGGCGTCCATGCCCCTGGTGCTCCACAGCGGCAAGCGGGAGTCCGTCATGGCGGCATTGAAATATCTCTTCTACTCCCTGTGCGGAGCGTATGGGGGACTGTTCGCCATCTTCATCTTATATCGCTACAGCGATACTCTGACCTTTGCGGCAGGGGGGACATTGAACATGGCGGCAGCGCAGGGACATGAGGGAATCCTGCTGATCGCCGTGTTCGCCGCGCTCCTGGGCTTCGGGGCCAAGGCCGGCATGGTGCCGCTCCACGCCTGGCTCCCCACGGCCCATCCCGTGGCCCCGTCCCCGGCGTCCGCGGTGCTCTCTGCCATCATCGTAAAGTCCGGCGTGCTGGCTGTGGTCAGGGTGGTGTTCTACATCGTGGGGGCGGAGTTCCTGCGGGGGACTTGGGTGCAGCAGGCCTGGATGACGCTGGCGCTGTTGACCGTGTTCATGGGCTCCATGCTGGCCTACCGGGAGCAGGTTTTCAAAAAAAGGCTGGCCTATTCCACGGTAAGCCAGGTATCCTACATCATGTTCGGGCTTTCCCTGCTGACTGCCGATGCCTTTACCGGGGCCATGCTCCATGTGGCGGTGCACGCAGTGGTGAAATGCGGCCTGTTCCTGACGGCTGGCGTGTTTGTATATTATTTTGACTATACTAGGGTGGAGCAGCTTACGGGGATCGGGAAGCGGATGCCGAAGACTATGTGGTGCTATCTGCTGCTGTCGCTTGCGCTGGTGGGAATCCCGCCTACCGGGGGCTTCATCAGCAAATGGTATCTGGCGGAGGGGGCGCTGCAGTCCGATACCGGGGTCTTCGCCTGGCTGGGGCCGGTGGTGCTGTTAGTCAGCGCCCTGCTCACCGCCGGGTATCTGCTGCCGGTGGCCATGAAGGGATTCTTCCCGGGCGTCGGTGCTGAGCCGGAATCCAGGGATGAAGGGGACAAAGGCTCCGGTGGGCTGGCGGCTGTGCCGGAGACAGAGACCAAGACGGGAGCGTCTTCGACATCGGAGCCAGACCCCATACAAGAGCCAGCCCTGGCCATGCTCCTGCCTTTGGTCATCCTTGCGGCCCTGGCGGTGCTTTTGGGAATCTTCCCGGGCAGCTTGATAGAATACGCGTCCCGGATTGCCACATCCGTATTATAGCCAACGATGGAGAAAGGATCTGGTTGCCATGAGAGAGGTCATGATGCTGATAGTAGTGCTTCTGCCTATTTTTACGGGCATTCTCCTGCCGCTGTTATCCTTTCGCAGCAAAAGGGCCATGTGGATCTACCTGGAGGCAGCAGTATGCGCCAACTCCGCGCTGGTCTGCCGGCTGCTCATTGCCGCGCCCGAAAAGGCCCTCACAGTTTTCCGCTTCACCCACGATTTGAGCATCACCCTGCGGCTGGACGGGCCGGGCGCGGTGTTCGCCGGGCTGGTGGCGTTCCTCTGGCCCTTTGCCATGCTGTACGCTTTTGAATACATGGAAAAAGAGGAGAACCCGGGCCCCTTTTTCCTGTTCTACACCGCCACCTACGGCGTGACCCTGGGGGTAGCCCTGTCGGAGAACATCCTGACCATGTACTTCTTCTTCGAGATGCTCAGCCTTGTGACCCTGCCGTTGGTGATGCACACCAGGACAAGGGAGGCCATCCTGGCCAGCAGGGCCTATCTGTACTACATGCTGGGCGGCGCCGCCTTTGCGTTCATCGGCATGATCTTCGTGCTGGTCTACGGCACCACCTCCTCCTTTGTGCCCGGCGGCGTGCTGGACATGGCCAATATCCTGGAGAAAAAGGATACATTGCTGTTAGTCTACGTGCTGTGCTTCGGCGGCTTCTCCGTGAAGACGGCCATGTGGCCATTCTCTTCCTGGCTGCCAAAGGCCAGCGTGGCCCCCACCCCGGTGACCGCCCTGCTCCACGCGGTGGCGGTGGTGAACACCGGGGCCTTTGCGGTGATGCGGGTGACCTACTATAGCTTCGGCACCGGGCTGCTGAAAGGCACCTGGGCCCAGCAGGTGGTGATGGGGCTGGTGGTCTTCACCATTGTGTACGGCTGCAGCCGGGCGGTGAAGGAGACCCATTTCAAAAGGCGGCTGGCCTGGTCCACGGTGAGCAACCTGTCCTATATCCTCTTTGGCGTGACCCTGATGACGCCCCTGGGGATGACGGGGGCCCTGGCCCATCTGGTGTTCCACTCCTTCATGAAGATATGCTCCTTCCTCTGCGCCGGGGCAGTGATGCACCAGACAGACCGGAATTACGTCCATGAGCTGGACGGGCTGGGACATCGGATGCCCAGGGTGTTCCTGTGCTTCACGGTGGCGGCCCTGGCCCTGATGGGGGTGCCGGGGCTGTGCGGCTTCGTCAGCAAATGGCATCTGGCCAAAGCGGCAGTGGAATGCGGAGAGCCCCTGGCCTACGCGGGAGTGGCGGCATTGCTTCTGTCGGCCCTGCTGACGGCGATTTATATGATTGGCATAGTGGTGCGGGCCTTTTTCCCGAAAGGCGATTTTGACTACAGTACTATTGAAAACGTGCGGGAGCCGGGGTGGAGGATGCTGGTGCCCCTGCTTGTGTTTGCGGCATTGATTGTGTGCTTTGGGCTGCGCTCCGGGCCTGTCATAAAAATGCTGGAGGCGGTTGCCTTTGGGGCGATGTGATTTTCGGAGGCTGTTCCTCTTCGACACAGGACTGCTGAAGCAAATGGCGGGGATAGACAATAGCGTGATTCTGCTGAAAAGCGACTATCAGTTCAAGGGGCCGCTGACGGAAAACTTCATCCTGCAGCAGCTCCGCGGGCAATTCCAGGCTGCACCCCGGTACTTTTCTGACAAGAGCAGTGAAATCGACTTTGTGGTGCAGAATGGGACAGAGATTATTCCCATAGAGGCCAAGGGCGGTGAGGACAGGTCTGCGCCTTCTTTCAAGCGCTATGTTTCTGAGCGCAGACCGGAATCAGCGATACGCTTTTCCGGGCGGGGATACCGGAAGGACGGGGCTATCACCAATCTTCCCCTGTATCTGGCCAGGAAGACCAGAGAGCTGCTCTAGGCAGTGGATGGCATGCCTGGAAGCGCGGGAGGAACTGATGGATTTGTTATGGAGGGTGACGAAATTGGAGACAGGATTGGCATTTTTGATATTTTTCCCCTTTGCCGCAGGGCTTCTGGCCTATCTGGCAGGGCGGGCGGATGGAAAAAAAGAGGCAAATGCCCGTGGCCAGGAATCCGGGGGGACGCTGCGGGACTTGCTTGTAGCGTCCTTTGTGGTGCTGGAATTCATCGTTATGACAATTGTGTCATTTTCCGCCATGGGTAATGGAGCGAAGCCGATTCTATCCCTGGACATCCCCGGCGTCTGCGGCCTGGGCCTGCACTTCGCTCTGGACGGATTCCGGTGCATCTACGGCTGCGTGGCCGTGTTCATGTGGATGATGGCCGCAATCCTCTCCAGGGAATACTTCGTCCATCACCACCACCGCGGCCGCTTCTACCTCTTCCTGCTGTGGACGCTGGGAGCCACCATGGGCGTGTTCCTGTCCGCGGACTTATATACCACATTTGTCTTCTTTGAAATCATGTCCTTTACCTCCTACGTATGGGTAGCCCAGGAGGAGAACGGGCCGGCGCTGCGGGCTGCCGCCACCTACCTGGCCGTAGCGGTGACAGGGGGCCTGGTGATGCTCATGGGCATCTTCCTGCTCTACCACCAGCTGGGCACGCTGACCATCCAGGAGCTGCCAAGTGCAGTGGCAGCCTGCCAACAGAAAAACGCGCTCAATGCCGGGGCAGTCCGCCAGCAGAAAAACACGCTCTACGCCGCAGGAGCCTGCCTGCTCTTCGGCTTCGGCGCCAAGGCCGGGGCCTTCCCCCTGCACATCTGGCTGCCCAAGGCCCATCCCGTGGCCCCTGCCCCCGCCTCCGCCCTGCTCTCCGGCATCCTGACCAAAACCGGCATCTACGGCATCCTGATCCTGGGCTGCTGCCTGTTCCCCCAGGACAGGGCCTGGAGCCTGCTGATACTGGCCCTGGGGGCGGCCACCATGCTGGGGGGCGCTGTGCTTGCCGTATTCTCCGTGGATCTGAAGCGGACGCTGGCCTGCTCGTCCATGTCCCAGATAGGCTTCATCCTGATAGGAATCGGGATGCTCAGCCTGCCCGGGACGGAGGGGAATGCGGAATACCGTACATTGGCAGCCCACGGGACATTCCTGCACATGGTGAACCATTCCCTCATAAAGCTGGTGCTGTTCCTGGCAGCAGGCGCGATCTACATGAACGCCCACGCCCTGAACCTCAACGATATCCGGGGCTTTGGCAGAAAAAAGCCCCTGCTGAAAGCCATCTTCCTGACAGGAGCCCTGGCCATCGGCGGAATCCCCCTCTTCGGCGGCTACGTCAGCAAGACCCTGCTGCATGAGAGCATCGTAGAATGTGGGGGCGGCCTGGGGATGCGGCTCCTGGAGTATACGTTCCTGTTCTCCGGCGGCCTGACCGTGGCCTACATGACCAAGCTGTTCGTGGCGGTTTTTGTGGAAAAAAACGGGGATCCCGCGCTGCAGGAGAAATATGACGGGATGAAGCGGTATATGAGTCCGGCCTCCGCCTTTGCCCTGGCGGGAAGCGCGGCCCTGCTGCTCATATGGGGCCTGTGCCCCCACGCCCTCATGGACAGGGCAGCGGGACTGGCCCAGGGCTTCCAGCAGATTACGGAAACAGGACACACGGTGCATTACTTCAGCCTGGGAAACCTGAAGGGCGGCCTGATTTCCATCGGAATAGGCGCGGCAGCGTATCTGGCATTCATCCGAAAGCGCCTGCGTAACAGCAAAGGGGAATATATGGACATCTGGCCCAAATGGCTGGATTTAGAGGAGCTTATCTACAGGCCCCTGATGCTCCGCTTCCTGCCCTGGCTCCTGGGCGGCATCTGCAATGCCCTGGACAGGATCCTCAGCAGCCCGCTGATTTTAAAGACCCTGTCCACAATAGCCGGAGCGCTCTGCAGGATTCTGGACAGCCTGGCGGACGGCCTGGTGGTGACATTGCGAAAGACCCTGTACCGGGACAGTCCCCTGCCCCATGAGCGCCCCGAGGGAAATGTGCTCACAGAGAGCCTGGGCCGGGCGCTGAACGCGATCCAAGCTCTCGGCAACCATATCTGGCGCAGGAAAAGCCCTCTCCACAGGGACTATCTGCACCTGGCGGCGGTGAAGAACGAGCAGTTCAGGGAGACCAACCGCATCATCCAGCGGAGCCTGTCCTTTGGCCTGCTGCTGTTCTGCATCGGGCTGGCCCTGACCTTGCTGTACCTTATCTGGTGGTAGCAGGGCTAAACGCGCCGCTTCCGCTCATAGCTGCCGAAAACGCGGATTATTGAACCTAAAAGAAAGCCGCACGAAAGTCGTTTTACAGGGTCTTTCAGTTAAGGAGCAAGTACTAAAACTTCATATCAAGTTTAATCAAAACCACTGGAGGAGGTGACGGTAAAATATAACAGCTAATAATTCCCTTGAAAATCATCAAATCACAATCGGAATTTGAATGTCTGGAGGAGAAGGAAAATGAATGTTTCGTTATTCTCAAATCAATATCTTGTTCGAAAGATGCGTGACGATGATGCGGCAGAAGTATACGCATTATGCTACAAAAACAGTTTGTACTATCAATACTGTCCACCGTTTGTGTCAGAACAAAGCATTATGAATGATATGAATGCGCTCCCGCCCAACAAGGAAATGTGCGATAAGTACTATCTGGGATTTTATGATGGGGAAAAACTGATTGCTGTGATGGATTTCATCATGGCCTATCCGGATGAATTAACAGCCTTTATTGGATTTTTTATGACGGATGCGTCCATACAGAATACTGGAACAGGGAGCAAGATCATCAATGACCTGTGTGCTTATCTGGCCCGTATTGGGATGGCGAATGTCCGTCTCGGTTGGGTAAAAGGGAATCCTCAAGCAGAACATTTTTGGCACAAAAATGGTTTTAGAGAAACAGGAGTTACATATGATACGGAAAACTATACCGTAATTGTTGCCCAGCGAGGTTTATGAATTCCGGGAACGATTTTGCGAAAAGGGAGATATTTTCTGCCATAACGGAAGGAGGACAGACATGGAAAGCATTCACCTAATCCAAAATACCAAAACATTTGCCTTTTCTGCCGAAAACCCCACCGGTGCCAGAGCCGGCGGCTCCCGGGGCGGAGACTGCACCAAGCTGCGCCCCTGCATCGACATCCATCCCGGGGAGACCGTCACCCTGGTGGACACCGATGGGCCGGGAATGATTCAGAACATCTGGTTCACGGGATATGTGGGCCACAGCTTCATCCTGCGCATCTACTGGGAGGGGGACGAGACTCCATCCGTGGAAGCGCCCATATCGGCTTTCTTTGGCTGCGCCTACGATGAGAACTTCGAAGACCGGGAGGGCAGATACCCCATCCTGAACTCCGCCAAGATTCTGGTGGCCCCCGGGAGAGGCCTGAACTGCTACTGGGAAATGCCTTTCCGGAAGCACTGCAGAATCACCATGGAGAACCGCAGCGGTGAAGACAAGACGCTCTTCTATATGATAACGGGATGCTACATGGATCTGCCCGAAAACATCGGCTACTTCCATGCATCCTACCGCCAGGAGCACCCCGTGCAGAAGGGCCGCTCCTACACCGTCATCGACAATATCAAAGGGAAGGGCCAGTTCCTGGGCCTGACCCTGGCAGCGGGCATGAACGGCAACAATACCTGCTGGGTGGAGGGGGAGGCCAGGATGTACATCGACGACGACCCATACCCGTCCATCCACTATACCGGCACAGAGGACTATTTCGGAGGCGCCTATGGCTTCGGCAACGATATCTACCTGAAAAGATACCACACCTACAGCGGCCTCTACACCGGCATGTTCGCCATCCTGGGCGACAACGCGGCCTTTTACAACGGGCAGCAGCGCTTCCTGCTGTACCGCTTCCATGTGCCGGATCCTATCCACTTTGAGACCGGCTTCCGGATGACCCTGGACAATCTGGGCTGGACAGGCCCCAGATATGACGACTACACATCTGTAGCGTTCTGGTACCAGACGCTGCCCCATAAACCGCTAAAGCCCTTGCCGGAGGACGCTGAGATGGTCATGAAATAAGCGCGCCTCTCCCGGCGGAGGAGCGGCCAATGGCCCTCTGCGCCGGGAAGCCACAAGGGCCAAGATCTAGGAAAAGGAGGGCAAAGGGCAGCATCCGAGCCAGCCCTCAGTTCTTCCGCGGGGCATTCGCGCTGGCGATTTTCTTCAGGGTGGAATTTGTCCCTAAGAGCATGAACATATCGTCCTTTTTGGTGGGCTGGTCCGCGGGAGGGTTCACCAGAAGCGTCCCGCCCCGCTTGATGGCGATGGCGTTCACGCCGTATTTCTCCCGGAGCTTCAGCGTCCGCAGGTCCTTGCCGATCCAGTCGGTGGGGGTGATGATCTCGCCGATGGAGTATTCCGAGGACAGCTCTATGGTGTCGAACATATTGCTGAACGCCAGGTCGTTCGCCAGCTGGATGCCGATTTCCTTTTCCGGATAGACGATTTTGTCCGCGCCTATCTTGGTGAGAATCTTGCCCTGCTTCTCGTCGTAGGCCTTGGCGATGACCTGGCCTATGCCCTGCTCCTTAGCCCAGATGGTGGCCAGCACCGAGGCGTCCAGGCTGTGGCCGATGGAGATCACCGCGCCGTCGAAGTTCCTGCCGCCCAGCTCATCTAAGGCCTCGTCGTTTGCCACGTCCAGGCACATGGCCAAAGTGACGTAATCGGCGATGAGCCGGACGCGCTGCTCGTTGCGGTCGATGGCCAGGACCTTGCAGCCGTTGGCCTCCAGCTGCAGGGCGATGCTGCAGCCGAAACGGCCCAGGCCGATGACGATGTATTCTTTTTGGGATTGTTTTTTCATGGATTGGATCTCCTTTGCCTCGCTTCATTCAAGAACCTTCTTCTGCACCTCATATGCAAAGAGGAGCGTGACTGAAACACACTCCTCTAAGAATTCTGCGCTACTTCTATTATACTCAATTCATGCGGAAAATCAACAATTTTACCCAAATTTTATTCAGACACTTCGGACACGACCTCAAAAATCCGAAATCGTATCGCGGAAAATCAACCATAGGTTGCATGGTGTTGAAAACCAATCACTTGTGCGTAATGCCGATGTCTGCTATGATAGTTCAAGAGGTTTCCAAAACATTGAGAAAAGAGGAGCATACATGAGTTCAAATATTGGGGATACGATTCAACGACTGTGTCAACGACATGGGGTCGGACAGCGAGAGCACCTCTCCTCTTTCTTCCACTGAGGAATGGGGAAAAATTTCATTTCAGTCTTTTTGCCTTTCATGTCATCTCGCCTCCAGCATGTTTTGATACAGACGTTCGATTCGTCTCATCTCCAGGTCCAGCACCTGCGTGCCCAGCTCCGTGATGCGATAGAGCTATTGTAAATTTTTCGGCATGCTGTTATACTGAATATGACAGACAAAACGGCAAGCGATGGAATGGGAGGTGCTTATGGCCAGGACAGTGGGAATCGGCATACAGGATTTCGCGAAGGTGATTACGAATGAGTGCTTTTATGTGGACAAGACCGAATTCATCCGTGAATGGTGGGAGGGCAAGGACGATGTGACATTGATCACCCGTCCCCGGCGCTTCGGCAAGACCCTGAACATGAGCATGCTGGAGCATTTCTTTTCTGTGGACTATGCAGGGTGCGGGGAGCTGTTCCAGGGCCTTTCCATATGGAAAGATGAGAAGTACAGAAAGCTCCAGGGGACATATCCGGTGATTAGCCTTTCCTTTGCCAATATGAAGGAAAGGGACTACAAGACCACAAGGGAGAAGATAAACAGGATCCTGAATAATCTGTATGTGAAATATATATTCCTGAGAGACAGCGATGTCCTGACGGATACGGACAGGGCGTTTTTCAATCGCGTCCTGGCAGTGGAGATCAGCGACAGCGATGCGACCCTGGCGCTGTACCAGCTCTCCGATTATCTGTACCGCTATTATGGGAAGAAAGCCATCATCCTCCTGGATGAATACGACACGCCTATGCAGGAGGCCTACGTGGGTGGATACTGGGACGAGATAGTGGCCTTTACCAGGAGCCTGTTCAACTCTTCCTTTAAGACCAATCCCTGGCTGGAGCGAGCTGTCATGACGGGTATTACCAGAGTCAGCAAAGAGTCTATCTTCTCCGACTTGAATAATCTAAAGGTGGTGACGACCACCTCGGACGAATATGCCACATCCTTTGGCTTTACAGAGGAAGAAGTGTTCGCTGCTTTGGAGGAATGCGGACTTTCGGCGGAGAAAGAGAAGGTGAGGCACTGGTATGATGGTTTTATCTTCGGGGAGCATAAGGATATCTATAACCCTTGGTCTATCATAAATTTTCTGGATACAGGGAGATTCACGACTTTCTGGGCCAACACCAGCTCCAACAGCCTAGTGGGAAAGCTGATTCGGGAGGGGAGCCGGGCAGTGAAGGAGAGGTTCGAGGCGCTGCTCCAGGGAGAGACCATCCAGTCGCCGATAGATGAACAGATTGTGTATAACCAGCTGAAAGGAAACGAAAGCGCGGTCTGGAGCCTGCTGCTGGCCGGCGGATACCTGAAGGTGCTTTCCCATGAGAGCTACACCGACATCCCGGAGGGAGCGCAGCCGGAGTATGAGCTGACCATCACCAATCTGGAGGTGAAGCTGATGTTCCGGAGCATGGTCCGTGACTGGTTCAAGGAGGCCGAGACGGACTACAATGATTTCATCAAGGCGCTGCTGCTGGGGGATAAAAAAGCCATGAACGTCTACATGAACCGTGTGGCGCTGAACATCTTCAGCTACTTCGACAGCGGAAAGAAGCCATCGGGAGCAGAGCCGGAACGCTTTTACCACGGCTTTGTGCTGGGCCTATTGGTGGAGCTCCAGAGCAGATACATCATTACCTCCAACAGAGAGAGCGGCTTTGGCAGGTACGATGTGGTGCTGGAGGCCAGGAATCAGGAAGAGGCCATGATTTTAGAGTTCAAGGTCCACGACCCGGAGGACGAGGAGACCCTGAAGGACACCGTACAGGCCGCGCTGCAGCAGATTGAGGAAAAGCAGTACGCCGCCCAGCTCCTGGAGCGGGGGATTTCTGCGGAGCGCATCCGCAGCTATGGCTTTGCGTTCCAGGGGAAGACGGTCATGATTGGATAAAAGAGAAAACCAACGGTAACGCCAAAGTGCCGCTTTCTTGCGGCACTTTTCTATCCGATGATGACCTTGCTGTCAGCATAGGAGATATTGTCCGCCGGGGTGCGGCTGTTGAACACCAGCGCCAGGGTGATGGGGCCGATCCTGCCCAGGTACATGGTGAGGGTCACGATCAGCTTCCCGGCGGGGTACAGCGCCCCGGTGAGCCCCCTGGACAGCCCCACCGTGGCGATGGCGGAGGTCATTTCGTACAAGGTGTCCAGGAAATCGCTGCGCTGCACGGCCAGAAGGGCCACGGTCAGCGCCATCAGCACCGAGAAGCTGAAGGTGACGATGGCCACGCACCGGCGGATGGCTTCGTCCGCAATCTTCCGGTTCATGACGGTGACGTCCTTTTTCCCCTTGATATTGGCCAGCATGGAGGCGATGAGCATGACGATGGTCACGGTCTTCACGCCCCCCGCCGTGCCCGCAGGGGAGCCGCCGATGAACATGAGCACCAGGTATGCCAGGCAGGAGGCCGGCCGGAAGGACTCCTGGGGGATGGTGGCGAAGCCAGCGGTGCGCAGGGTCACGGACTGGAATAGCGCCGCCAGTGCCTTTCTGGGCCAGCCCAAGGGCCCCAAGGTGGCAGGATTGTCATATTCGAAGAGCAGGGTCAAAGCCGCGCCTGCCAGAATCAGCGCCAGGGTGGCGGTCAGCACAATCTTCGCCTGCAGGTTCATCTTGCGGCCGTAGCGCCCGCCGCTTCTGCAGGGCCGCAGCACCCTGGCCACCTCCCAGTACACCGGAAAGCCCAGCCCGCTGACGATGATCAGGAAGACCGTAGTGAGGTTCATGATGACATTATCCCTGTAGCCGCAGAAGCTGTTGTCCCCCAGAAGGTCTATCCCCGCGTTGCAGAAAGCGGATACCGCGTGGAAGATGCTGTACCAGATGCCCCTGTAGCCGTACTCCGGGATGAAGACAATTGCGTAGCCGACAGCCCCCAGGCCCTCCAGGCACAGGGTCACTTTCAGGATGCGCATGGTCAGCCGCACCAGCCCGGAGAGGGTGTCCAGGTTGTAGGCGCTCTGGATCAGCATCCTGTCCGCCAGGGTGATCCGGCGGCCGAACAGCCATAGGACCATGGTGGTGAAGGTCACGATGCCCAGCCCTCCGAACTGGATGAGCAGCAGGAGCACCACCTGCCCGAAGGCGGAGAAGGTCTGGCCGATGTTGACGGTGGACAGGCCCGTGACGCAGATGCTGGAGGTGGACACGAAGAGGGCGTCCAGGAAGCCTATGGATTGGCCGGGCCTGGCGCTGATCGGGAGCGTCAGGAGCAGCGCCCCCAACAGCGCGCCGATGAGGAAGCCCAGCATGATGATTCCGGTGGTGGTGGTTTTTCGTTTTTTCATATCATTTCCAAACGCAGAAGCGTTTTCCTCTCTCTTTCCTCATTATTATGCTGTCTGTCTTATGGCAGAAAATTCGTCCTGCTTAGTATACTACGAAAATCCAGAACTGTCAAAAATTGCCTTGAACGAAAAAGATGCCGGAAAAGGCGCTCTGCAGATAGGGATTGCAGGGAAGAGGATAATGTTTTAAAATGAAATAAATTGGAACCGGGAGGTGCGGGTAAGATGAGAAGACCGAAAATGATTCTGTTCGACTATGGCCAGACCCTGGCGGACGAAGGGCGGTTCAACGGGATAAAGGGCACAGAGGCCGTGCTGCGGCACGCCGCGAGGAACAGGCATGGCTTCACTGCGGCTCAGGTGCAGGCGGCCGCGGACGAAATCAACGCCGAGCTGGGCCGGTTCGACCCTGCCAGGCGGCATCTGTTCCAGGTGGAGGCGCCAAACCATATGTTCACGGCATATCTCTACGAGTCCATGGGCATCGAGCTGCCTCTGACGGCCAGGGAAATCGACAGGATTTTCTGGGACGCCGCGGCCCCGGGGACGCCCACGGACGGCATCCAGGAATTCCTGGCTTTCCTGGGGGAACAGGGCATCCGGACAGGTGTCATCAGCAACATCGCCTTTAGCGGCGAGACGGTAAGTGAGAGAATAAGGGCTCTGTTGCCGGGACATACATTTGAATTTATCATCGCCAGCAGCGAGTACATGTTCCGCAAGCCCAACAGGCGAATCTTCCACCTGGCGCTGGAGAAGGCGGGCCTGGGGCCGGAAGACGCGTGGTATATCGGAGACAATTACGAATGCGATGTAGTCGGCGCCAGGGAGGCGGGCCTCTTCCCTGTCTGGTACACAGGCGCGGCACAGGAGCCTGTCCGGGAGGAGGCAGATGTGCTGACCGTCTCCCATTGGAGCCGGCTCATGGGGATGCTGGCGGAATGCCGGGGATGAGGATGCCCCATCAGCAGTAAAATTTGATGCTGTCTGTTTTGAAGTGCTGCTTCCATGCAGCGCAGATCAGGAAAAACTGCGCCTGAATGATTTCCAGCAGGCTGCGGAGCTCCTTGCTGGAAATCTTGTCTTTGTTATCCGCAACGATGCAGCCTCCATCTCTGGTCAGCCACACTTTTGTGGCATTTGCTGTTGGTGTGCCTTTTGCTATATGCACATGAATCGGCTCATCGTTTTCATTTGACCAGAAGAAGACTTTGTAACTTCCAATCGTAAATAAATTAGGCAATCTGTACCCCTCCATTTGTGCCATATTTGTAGAACAAATGGGCATTGCTGTGCATAAATCGGTCGAAGAAATCCATTTCTTCTGCCGAAAAGCCCTCTTTTATCAGCCAGGTATAAGAAGGAAGTTGGCATCTTGCGGTATCGAAGCCGTCCTCCGCAGGCCGTTCGAAATGGACTTCAACCTTTTGGATTCCCTGTTCTTCGAAAACTTGTGTGTGCACGATTTCAGTACCGTCTGCCAACGTGATATAGGGATAAACCATGGAACCCTCTCCTTTCGGAAAACGAATTGCGGCTTTCGCCGGATGCCCTCATTATAACAGATTATTCTGCAAAAGTCATTGCTTTTTCCTGTTCATCTGAATGAGGATATCTTCCGCCAGCTCCTCCGGGGTGGCATCCGGGCTGCGGCGCATGGCGCATTCCAGAAGCTCGATCATCTTCGGGAAGAGGCATGGGCGGACGCCGCCCGCCAGGACGATTTTCGCCGTCTCCGTCAGCAGCCCGTAGGAAATCTTCTCCGGCACGATGCCCTCTATCAGCGCGGGATACCGGACTTTCAGATTGTCCGCTATGTCCTTCACCAGGTCCGGGTAGAGGATTTCGTGGTAGCTGCCGCGGACAGTCTCCTCCAGCCTGCCCAGCATATGGTCCAGGGTCCCGTCGTCTACGGAATCCAGCACCTCGGAATACAGGATATTGTGAAAAGAGAACACGGCGAATTCCGTTTCCCCCAGAGAGGAGAGGTCCCGGATGCGGACGATGGGCGTCCAGATGCCCTCTTTGGCCAGGCTGACCTTCAGCGCCCTGATCCGCTCCGGGAAAGAGGCGCCCTGGGCGAACGCGGGCACCAGGCCCATGCCGAACGCCAGCTCCAGGGGGTCCAGGCAGCCGCGCAGGCAGCTCCCCATCTCCTGCTGCACCTGCCTGATCCGGGCGTCATCTCCTGCAGCCCTGTCGGCACAGTCCTCAGCCCAGTCCCGGCAGGCGCTCAGCCCCAGCAGCCAGTCCGCGCTGACCTCCAGGAGCCGCGCCAGGTCGGAGAGCATGGAGATGTCCGGGAGGCTTATGCACCGCTCCCATTTGCTCACGGCCTGGGGCGTTATCCCCAGCCGCCCGGCCAGCTCCTCCTGGGTCATGTTCCTGTCCTGGCGGCAGTTGGACAGCCGCAGGCCTATCTGCATCAATTCGTTTGTCTTATTGTTCATGTTCTTACCTCCCTGATCGGAGTCCCGCCCCACGGCCGGGACATTTTTTATGTATTCTATTGTACCAAAAGAGGAGGGGCCTGTAAAACAACGGATGGTTCAGCCGGGGCTAAACGGTTCCGCGGGTGGGCTGCGGCGGCAGTTCAGTGTACAGAGCCGGTTCCGCCATAAGAAAACAGGCCCAGAGCCTGATGCTTTTGGGGTTTATACCATGAAAATAAATATATTTAACAAAATTTGGCCAGCAGAATGACCCAAAACGACTGGAAAATACAATAAAAACCGTCATTTTACCAATTTCCTCTTGACAATCTAGGGGGGGTGGTACAATAGGAGATGGAATATTTCATTTTGCCAGGAGAGGAGGACGGTTCAATGGTCATAAAGGCTAGGGAGAAAAATAAACCGGCAAAAGGACAGACAGGGAAGAGGGGCGTGTGGGAATCGATAGTGTTGGAGGTGAGGAAGCGCTGGCAGCTATACCTGATGCTGGTCCTGCCGATTGCGTGGCTGATCACCTTCGCCTATGTGCCCATGGCGGGAGCCGTCATCGCCTTCAAGGATTTCTCCATCCGGAGAGGGATCTGGGGGAGCGATTGGGTAGGGCTGAGGCATTTCAAGAATTTCTTCATGACAAGGGATTTCGGGCTTCTGATCAGAAATACGCTGGCAGTCAGCCTGTACAGCCTTGTGGTAAGCTTCCCTATGCCTATCCTTCTGGCCTTGGCGATCAACGAGCTGGGCGGCAGGCATTATAAGAAGATAGTCCAGATGGTTACATATCTGCCCTATTTCATCTCTACAGTGGTTCTGGTGGGCATCATGCAGAATATCTTTTCCGTGCGCACGGGGCTGGTCAATAACGTGATTACTCTGTTTGGGGGCACGGCAACGGATTTCATGGGCAAGCCCGGGCTGTTCCGGAGCATGTATGTCTGGTCAGGCGTCTGGCAGGGGATGGGCTACAGCGCTGTCATCTATATCGCGGCCCTGGCAAGCGTGGACCCGTCCCTGACGGAGGCGGCGATTATCGATGGGGCCAGCCGCTTCAAGAGGGTGTGGTATGTGGACCTGCCCACGATTCTGCCCACCATCGTCATCCAGCTGATTATGGCCATGGGCAGCGTGATGAGCGTCGGCTTCGAGAAGATCTACCTCCTTCAGAACCCGGTGAACCTGGAGCTGTCAGAGATTATCTCTACCTTCGTCTACAAACGGGGCCTTGTGAATTTCCAATATTCCTACGCCACAGCGGTGGGCCTGTTCAACTCGGTATGCAACCTGATTCTGATCGTCCTGGCGAACATGTTCGCGAAGAAGGTCAATGAGACAAGCTTGTGGTAAGGAGGCAGTCATGGCAAAGGAGATAAAGAATAACAAGAAAGTCCGGTATTATACAAAATGGAACGACCATCTCTACATGGCGCTGGTGCATGTCCTGTGCGCGGTATCGGTGGTGTGCATCCTGGTTCCGCTGATTTTCGTGGTGGCGGCCTCCTTCTCTTCGCCGAAGGCGCTGCTGTCGGGGAAGGTATATCTGTGGCCGGTGGACTTCACGCTGCGCGGCTACAACATGCTGTTGGGCCATAAGCTGCTGATATCCGGGTTCCTCAATTCCATCCTGTACACGGTGGTGGGCACGGTGATCAATGTGGTCATGACGGTGCTGGCGGCTTATCCGCTTTCCCGTAGGGATCTGGCGATCCGCAATCCGGTGATGTTCCTGTTCACGTTCACCATGCTGTTCAGCGGCGGCATGATTCCGTCCTACATGCTGGTGAAGAACCTGCACATGCTGGACACCATATGGGCAGTTGTGATGCCCACGGCGCTCTCGGTGTGGAACCTGATCATCACCCGCACCTATTTCCAGTCCACGATTCCTCAGGAGATACTGGACAGCGCCAGCGTGGACGGATGCGACGATTTCAAGTTCCTGATTAAGATATGCATCCCGCTGGCCACGCCGATCCTGGCGGTGAACGTGCTGCTGTACGCGGTAGGGCACTGGAACTCTTACTTCAACGAGATGATGTACCTGAACACCACCACCAAGTTCCCCCTCCAGCTGGTCATGAGGGAGATCCTGATGAACATGAACACGGCGGGCATGTCCATGGACGTGACGAAGCAGCTTGAGATCCAGGAGACTAAGTACCTGCTGCAGTATACCACCATCATCGTGGGCTCCGTGCCCGTGATGCTGCTCTATCCCCTTGTGCAGAAGTATTTCGTAAAGGGGATCATGGTAGGGGCGATCAAGGGCTAGGCATGCAAATTGCACGCGGGTTTGCGCCGATTGTTCCTGACGGCGGAAAAGGATTTTCTGCTGTATGTGCCGGTTGTGTCGGCAAGGCGGGAAGCAGGGATCAGGACGCTCCGGTTTTGTATGAAAGAGCGCTCATGATAGAGGTTCCGGAGACGGTAAACAGGCATCATGGGGTTTCCGGACAGTTCCAGAAAGAATAAGGAGGAAAGAAGACATGAAGAAAAAAGCATTGGCACTGCTGCTGGCATTGGCCATGACGGCAGCGATGGCGGGATGCGGAGGCTCAGGCGGCGATTCCGGAGAATCCAAGGGATCGGCAGAGGACTCCGGCGAATCCAAGACTGAGCAATCCGCGGACGCCGGTTCCGGAGATGAGGAAGATGCGGGCTCCGAAGGGGAATCTGCGGAGGGCCCTGCCGGCTTCAATGCCACCGGCATGCCTATCATGAATGAGCCCATCACCCTCACGGCATGGATAGAGGGCGGCGCGGACACTGACTGGTCCCAGAACGTGTTCCTGAAGGAGATTGAGGAGAAGGCCAACATCAAGCTGGAGATCATCTCCACCCCCAGCTCGGATTCCCTGGAGAAGCGCAATCTGATGCTGGCGGGCGATGACTATCCGGATCTCCTTTTGACAGACTGGACCGCGATACTGACGAAGTCGGATATCATGCAGTTCGCAGTGAAGGAGGGAATCTTCCTCCCCATCACCGAGTATGTGGACAAGTATGGCAACAACATGAAGAGGATATTCGACGAGAATCCGGCTTACAGGGAGGGCAGCACCGCGCCGGACGGCGAAATCTACGGATTCGCCCGCTTCTCTGAGTGCTACCACTGCTCCGCGTACCCCAAAATTTATCTCCGTCAGGACTGGATGGATAAGCTGAATCTGGAGATGCCTACCAACACCGAGGAGCTGCGGGAGGTCCTTCGGGCATTCGTGAACGAAGATCCCAACGGGAACGGCGAGAAGGATGAGATAGGCCTCATCGGCGCCACCACATGGAACACGCCGGTGGAGTTCGCCCTGATGGGCATGTCCTTCCAGACCGTGAAGCCTGACTTCTGGCTCAGCCTTGGCGCTGACGGCGAGAGTGTAGAGTTCTCACCTTCGACCGATGCCTACCGCGAGGGCCTGCGCTACATCAAGAGCCTTTATGACGAGGGCCTGATCGATCCTACCTCCTTCACCCAGAAAGAGGACATCATGGCGCAGACAGTCCGCACGGAGCCTCATGTAGTGGGCATGTATGTCTGCGACCACGCTGCTATGGGCTATGACAACAGCGATCCCGTGGAAGCCGAGAACTATCAGATTCTGATTCCCGTTGCAGGTCCCGATGGCTTCCGCCGCCAGGGCCAGAACGCAAACGAGGGGACCATAACAGGATTCGAGGCGGTGATTACGGACAAGTGCCAGTATCCGGAAGCTGCTTTCCGTCTGATTGACGAGTTCTTCTATGACGACGACTACAACATGATGCGCTTCAAGGGAAAAGAAGGACTTGGCTGGGAGCGCGCAGCGGAAGGCGCAAAGAACGTGTTTGGCGGAGAAGCCAGGTACGTAGTCCTCTCCGTGCCGGAAGAGGATAAGGAAGAGAACGACAAGTATGGCTTTGGCGTTGGCCCTCAGGCTGATGTGGCTTCCTTCCGCCTTGCCATGCTGCCCGAGGTGGAGAATGTCTACCTGCAGGAGAACTATGAACAGCGCATAACCCTCGACACCCAGAAGGTGGAGGAATTCATCCCGGAGAAGAGGCTGGAGTACAATCCTTTCATCCCTCTGGAGATGACGGATGAATACGCCGAGATCCAGACGAACCTCAACAGCTTCGTCAGGAAGACCATCGTCCAGTTCATCACCGGCGAGCGTGACATCGAGAACGGCTGGGAAGAGTATCTGAGCGAGTTGGATTCCTACAGAGTGGACCGCTATGTAGAGATATACAAGACGGCCATCGGCCAGTAGGACAGAAATCAAACAGCCAGGCCTTGGCTTGCAGCGGGCCTGGCTGTTTTTTTAAGGAGGGAACAGTATGGAATTATGGTACAAGAAGCCGGCGGCTTATTGGGAGGAGGCGCTCCCCCTGGGGAACGGAAGGCTGGGAGCCATGGTCTGGTCAGGGGTGGAGCAGGAGAAAATCTCGCTGAACGAGGACTCCCTCTGGTCGGGGTATCCCCAGAGCCACGATATCCCCGGAGCGGAAAAATATTATGAGGAGGCGCGCAGGCTGGCCAGGGAGAAAAAGTACTGCGAGGCCCAGGCGCTTATCGAAGAGAATGTACTGGGGCAATACACCCAGAGCTACCTGCCCCTGGGAGAGCTGATCCTGGACATGGTCCATCCGGAGGGAGAGGTCTCGGACTACAGACGGTGGCTGGATCTGGAAAAGGCGATGTGCGGACTGCGGTACTCCGTGGGAAATGTCAGCTATGCCCGTGAGGCCTTCGTCAGCGCCCCGGACCAGGTGATGGTGATGCGCATCTCGGCGGACAAAGCGGGAAAAGTCTCCCTGCGGGCCGGGTATACCTGTCAGCTCCGCGCCACGGTCTCCACGGAGGACGGCTGCATGGTCCTGGACGGGATCGCTCCCTCCCAGGTGGATCCCTCCTATGTGAATTCGGAGGATCCGGTCATCTATGAGGAGGATCCAAAGAAGAAGGGCATGCGGTTCTGCGCCATGCTCACCATCCGGCAAAAGGGCGGGACGGTGAGACAGCTGCCGGAGGGCCTGGAGGTCGCGGGGGCGGACAGCGTCACCCTGTACCTGGCGGCAAGGACGAGCTTCGACGGACCGTTCCGCCAGCCCTTCCTGGAGGGGAAGCCCTATCGGGAAAACTGTCTGAAAGACCTGCGGGCCGTCGGGGAATCGGGCTATGATGCCCTTGCCGCCAGGCATGTGGAAGATTACCGGGTTTATTTCGACCGTGTCCGGATCGACCTGGGAGCCGGCAGGGAAGAGCTTCCTACGCCGGAGCGGCTTGCCGATTGGGAGCAGGACGTGGATCCCGCCAGATATGCGCTGCTGTTCCAGTATGGCCGTTATCTGCTGATAGCAAGCTCCCGCCCGGGGACCCTTCCGGCGAACCTGCAGGGCATCTGGAACCAGCACCTGCGCGCGCCGTGGAGCTCCAACTATACGGTCAACATCAATACGGAGATGAACTACTGGGCGGCGGAGACTGCAAATCTGGCGCAGATGCATGAGCCTTTGATGGAGTTTTTGGACAACCTCCGGGTCAGCGGGGCCAGGACGGCCAGGACCCACTACGGCGCGGGAGGGTTCGTGGCCCACCATAACAGCGACATCTGGTGCCTTTCCAATCCCGTGGGCAACCGGGGAAAGGGCACTGCGGTCTATGCCTTCTGGCCGCTTTCCGCGGGCTGGCTCAGCGCCCATGCCTACGACCATTATCTGTTCTCGGGGGATGAGGAGTTCCTGCGCCGGACCGGCTATCCCATCATCCGGGACGCGGCCCGGTTCTTCCTGGACGTGCTCAGCGAAAATGAGGAGGGGAAGCTGATATTCTCACCCTCCACGTCCCCGGAGAACAATTTCCTCTATGGAGGGAAGCGCTGCGCGGTGAGCGAGACCACCACAATGACCATGGCCATCGTCCGGGAGACTTTGGGCAATGCGGCATCCTGCTGCCGGATCCTGGGGACGGACAGCCGGTTTCTGGAGGAGCTGGAAGAAGCGCTGGGACGCCTACCGTCCTACAAGATAGGAGCCCGGGGCGAGCTGCTGGAGTGGAACGAGGAGCTTGAGGAGAGCGAGCCCGCCCACCGCCACACCTCTCATCTCTATCCGCTGTATCCGGGCCGGGAGATTTCGGTGGAGGAGACCCCGGAACTGGCTAGGGCCTGCGCGCGGACGCTTGAGCTGCGCGGGGACGAGAGCACCGGCTGGGCCCTTGCATGGCGGATCAGCCTGTGGGCGCATCTGCGGGACGGGGAGAGGGCCTACCGCATCCTGAAGAAGCAGCTGCGCCCCATCGACGGCAGCAGCCCTTTGAACTATATGGCGGGCGGCGGCTGTTACCCCAATATGTTCGGCGGGCATCCTCCCTTCCAGATCGACTCCAATTTCGGCACCTGCGCCGGCATAGCGGAGATGCTGGTCCAGAGCACGGAGAAGTCCGTCACGCTGCTGCCCGCTCTTCCCAAGGCCTTTGGTACGGGCATGGTCTCCGGTCTGCGGGCCAGGGGAGGGATGACGGTGGACATCAGTTTCCGGGACGGGAAGCTGGAAAAAGCGGTGCTGACAGGAACGATGCCCCGGGAGCGGGAATTCACCGTGTGCTACGGCGGCAGCCGGAAGCAGGTACGGCTGGCCGGGGAAGAGCGGATCGTCCTGACGGAGGTGGATTTTTGAAAATGACGCGCAAAGGGCTTATGGGGCTGGCCTTCCTGCTTTTCTGCATGGTGCTCCCGGGCTGTGCCCGGGAGGAAGAGGAGCGGCCCGGGAAGATCGAGATACACTTTTTCTATAATGAGCCCTGTGCCTCCTGCGACGGGACAAAGGACTTCTACCGGGTGGTGAAGGAGGAGCTGGGGGATGTCTCCGACAGGTATCCCTACGAGATATATCCCCACAATGTATTCCAGGCCTCCGCGGCCATGGACAGGGACAGGGAGCTGGGGAAGCTGGGCTATAGCCAGGAGGTGATTGGCTCCCTGACCTATCCCGTCATGACCGTGAACGGAAAGGCCTATCTGGGGATGGACTCTATCAGCCAGTCCCTGCGGGAGGCCTATCTGACGGCGGGGGAGGATCTGTTCGTGTACGACAGAGGTGTCTTCGACCCTTGCAGGAAGCAGACATTGAAAGAGCTGCTGGGCAGCTACAGGCTGGAGAAGGGCAGCTCCTCCGTTGTCTATTTCTACCGGACAGTGTGCGAGGAGTGCATCCGGACGGAGGAGGTCATAGGCTCGCTGCCGGAGACCGTAACGGTGGAAGGGGCCTCCTATCCCCAGCAGGTGGTCCGGATCAATACCAGGTCCGGCAGGAACGATGAGGTCATCCAGGCGTTCTTTGCCATGTACGGGGTTCCCGAGGAGGAGCAGATGGTGCCCATCGTCTTCACGGCCCGGGGATATCTGGCGGGCTATGATGCCATCTCCGCGGGCCTGGTCCGGGAGCTGGAGGCGGGCGCCGGGCTTGGGATGGAGTATCCTGAGTAGGGCGGCGGGCCGCGCCGTGGATTGGGACGGTGCGGTCCGGGCGGCATGCGCGCGGGATTGGGGCGGGAGGCCCAGGAGAAGGAAGGAGGAGAGGGATGTTAGCTGCAGCAAGCCCTGAAAGCAGGGCCATCACAAGAGTGGAGCGCAGGGAGGGAAGCCTGTACCTGTATTCCCAGGCAGGGACGCACCGGCTCAGTCCGGTGAACGACAGGACCGTGAGGGTCACCTATACAGAGTCCGGACAGTTTTCTCAGGAGGAGAAGCCGGGCGTTCTGCAGAAGGCCCCCTATGGGGAATGGGACTACACGGAAGCCGGGGGCCAGATTATATTACAGATGCGGCTCCTAAAGGTGGAGATATGCAGGGAGACCGCCTCCTGCCGCTACTGCGACGGGGAGGGCAGGGTGCTTCTGCGGGAGAGGGAAAAGGACAGCAAGGTGCTGGAGGAGTTCCTGGTGTATCGCCTGTCGGCCCAGGGGAGCAGGATCGAGAAGGCCGCGACCCCGGACGGCGTCAAGGATGTGGTGAGGGAGGCCGCCCGGATCCCCGACGGGACGCGCTGCCATACCAGGCTGCACCTGGAATGGGAAGGGGAGGAGGGGCTATTCGGCCTGGGGCAGCATGAGGAGGGCTTCGGCTCCCTGCGGGGCGAGACCGTCTACCTGCATCAGGCCAACCGCAAAATCGCGGTGCCGCTGCTGGTGTCCACGAAGGGCTACGGCATCCTGATGGACACGTACAGCCCCATGGTCTTCCAGGATACCGCATACGGCTCCTATCTGTACACCGAGGCGGACCGGGAGATGGACTTCTACTTCATGAACGGCGCCACCATGGACGGCGTCGTCGCCCAATACCGGATGCTGACAGGGAAGGCGGCCCTGCTGCCGAAGTGGGCCTTCGGCTACCTGCAGTCCCAGGAGCGCTACGAGACCCAGGAGGAAATCCTGGAGACGGCCAGGCAGTACCGGGAGAGGGGGATCGGGCTGGACGGCATAGTGCTGGACTGGTGCTCCTGGGAGGACGGGAAGTGGGGCCAGAAGTCCTTCGACAGGGGGCGGTTCCCGGATCCGGCCGGGATGGTCCGGCAGCTCCACCGGGAGGGCGTGCACTTCATGCTCTCCATCTGGCCGAACATGGATGAAAGTACGGAAAACTACCGGGAATTCCGGGACCGGGGGCTGCTGCTTCCGGGAAGCAACATCTACGACCCGCTGCGCGGGGAGGGGAGGGCGCTGTACTGGGACCAGGTGCGGAGAGGATATGGGGACTGCGGCGTGGACGCCTGGTGGTGCGACAACAGCGAGCCCTTCACGCCGGAATGGAACCACATGGAGCGCCCGGAGCCGTCCAGGATGTACGAGGAGTACTGCGCGGACGCCGGGCTGCGGCTCCCGGCGGAGATGATGGACGCCTTCGGCCTCTTCCATGCCCGGGCCATAAGCGAGGGGCAGCGCGGCACATGGGACAAGAGGGTGTTCAACCTGACCCGCAGCGGGACCACAGGGCAGCAGCGGTACGGCGCCGTGCTCTGGTCCGGGGACACCGCCGCCACCTGGGACACCCTGCGCCGCCAGATCGCAGCCGGGACGCATTTCTGCGCCAGCGGCATGCCCTACTGGACCGTGGACATCGGGGGCTTCTTCGTCAGGGAGGGGAGGCCCTGGTACTGGAAGGGGGACTATCCCCGGGCCGACGGGGACCTGGGGTACAGGGAGCTTTTCGTCAGATGGTACCAGTGGGGGGCTTTCCTGCCGGTGTTCCGGGGGCATGGGACGGACTGCCGGAGGGAACTGTGGCGCTGCGCCAACGGGGAGGAGCCCTTCTACGACGCGCTGCTGCTGGCCAACCGGCTGCGCTACCGGCTGATGCCCTATATCTACTCCCTTGCGGGTCTGAGCTGGCTGGAGGACCGCTCCATCATCCGGCACCTGGCGTTCGGCTTCCCCGGGGACAGGCAGGCATGGGACATAAGGGACCAGTACCTCTTCGGGGAGGGGCTGATGGTATGCCCGGTGACGGAGCCTCTGTACTATGGGAGGGATTCGGCCAGGATTGAAGGGAGGCCCAGGAGCAGGCGGGTCTACCTGCCCGAGGGCTGCCGCTGGTACGACTACTGGACCAACGAGGCCTATGGCGGAGGGCAGTGGATCGAGGCCGCCGCGCCGCTGATGCACATCCCGCTGTTCGTCCGGGAGGGGACCGTCCTGCCCATGGCGCAGGCCGCGAGGTCCACCGGGGAGCAGGGGCAGGGCCTGACGGTGACAGTATACCCGGGGAGGGACGGCCGCTTCGTCCTCTATGAGGACGCGGGGGACGGCTTCGGGTACGAGGACGGGGAGTATGCCCTGACCACGCTGTGCTGGGAGGAAGGGCCGGGGAAGCTCCGGGTAGAAAAGACGAAAGAGTGCGGCAGCATTGCCGGGCGTTACAGGATAGAGAAGGTCGTGATAGCGGCCGGATGAGGGATGAAAGGGCCTGAAAAAGCCGACACGCAGCATGGATGCTGGGATTGTCGGCTTTTTTCGATTGCAGGAATGGTGTATGTGCACGCCGGTCAGGGCCTCTGGGCAGAAAACCATTGCTTATGAAAATTAAATATGTTAGAATACAATCGTACTTGAACATGGAAGCAGTGCATTCTGCCGAAGTATTTGTCCTCCGGGAGACTGCTTTGGAGCGTAGATGCATTCAGCAGGGGAAAATAAAGCGTAGAAAGGAATTGGTGCGATTATGAGGATTTATGCAGCAAAAGACTACAAGGACATGAGCCGCAAGGCGGCGAACCTGATTTCCGCTCAGGTCATCATGAAGCCGGATGCGGTGCTGGGTCTGGCCACGGGATCCACCCCGGTGGGCGCTTACGAGCAGCTCAGGGAGTGGCATGACAAGGGGGATCTGGACTTTTCCGCCATCCGCAGCGTGAACCTGGACGAGTACAAGGGGCTGTCCGGCGAGCATGACCAGAGCTATCGGTACTTCATGAACCATAATCTGTTCGACCATGTGAATATTAAAAAAGAGAACACCAATGTGCCAAGCGGCCTGGCACAGGACGCCGAGGCGGAGTGCAGACGCTATGACGGCGTGATCAGAGAGCTGGGCGGCATCGACCTGCAGCTGTTGGGCATCGGCGGTAACGGGCATATCGGCTTCAACGAGCCCTGCGATGTCTTCGAGAAGGGGACCCATGTGGTGACCCTGACGGAGGAGACCCGCCGCAGCAATGCCAGGTTCTTCAGCTCCATCGACGAGGTGCCCACCCACGCCCTGACCATGGGCATCGGCGGCATCATGTCCGCGAAGAAGGTGCTGCTTTTGGCATCCGGCGAGGCCAAGGCCCAGGCTTTGTACGATTCCTGCTTCGGCCCCGTGACCCCGGGCGTGCCCGCTTCCGTCCTGCAGCTCCATAACGATGTGGTCATCATCGCCGACGAGGCAGCCCTGGCCATGATCCGCCAGAAGACAGGCTGGGAGGGCGAAGTCTATGATAATTAAGAACGGGCTGGTCTATCAGGAGGACAAGACCTTTTCCAAAAAGGACTTATATATCGAGGACGGCAGGATCGTGGAGAGCGCCGACCAGGTCACGGACAGGACGGAAGTGGACGCGGAGGGGCTCTACGTGCTTCCCGGCCTGGTGGATGTCCACAGCCACGGTGCGGTGGGCTGCGACTTCTCCGACGGCGACCTGGAGGGCCTGAAGAAGATTCTGGCCTATGAGCGCTCCTGCGGCGTCACCTCCTACTGCCCCACCTCCATGACCATCGATACGGAGGAGCTGCGCAGGATCTTCAAGGCCATGGGGGACTTCACGGAAGGCCCGGGCATGGCCCATGTGGCGGGCATCAACATGGAGGGGCCTTTCCTGGACGTGGACAAGAAGGGTGCCCATCTGGCGGAATTTATCCTGGCGCCGGACGCTGGCTTCTTCCGGGAGTGCAATGAGGCCTCCGGGAACAAGATCCGCCTGGTGACCCTGGCCCCCAATGTGGAGGGTGCCATGGAGTTCATCAGAGAGGTGCGTGACGAAGTGGTGATATCCCTGGGGCATACAGGGGCGGACTATGAGACGGCCAAAGCGGCCCTGGAGGCAGGGGCCAACCATGTGACCCATCTGTGCAATGCCATGCTGCCCCTGGAGCACAGGAAGCCTGGCCTGATCGGGGCGGCCTCCGAGGACGAGGGCTGCTACGCCGAACTGATCAGCGACGGCATCCATATCCACGAGAGCATGGTGCGGGCGGTGTTCAGGATGTTCCCGGGCAGGGTGGTGCTGATCAGCGACTCCATGCGGGCCACGGGCCTGGAGGACGGCACCTATGACCTGGGCGGGCAGCAGGTGACCGTGAACGGCAAGCTGGCCACATTGGCATCCGGCACCATCGCAGGCTCCGCCACCAATCTCTACGACTGCATGCGCACGGCTGTGTCCTTCGGCATCCCCAGGGAGGAGGCCATCGCCGCCGCTACCATGAACCCGGCCAAGAGCATCGGCATCTATGATGAGGTGGGCTCCCTTACCCCCGGCAAGCGGGCGGATGTGGTGCTGGCGGATCAGGATTTGAAGCTGGTGAAGGTGCTGTAGGACGGAAGGATATAGACGGAATTGCGTTAAAAGCCACTCGTTTCCAGGCTTGTGAGACGGGTGGCTTTTTGACAGCCTGTTGTCGATTTCACCGATACTTGAAGAGAGGGAGAGGGCGCTCGCTGGGCGAATATCGGTTCCAACGGACTTGCAGGGAACTGTCACAGAGTACAGGGTACAGGATGAGGATGGGGAGGAAATGTGGCTCCCTGTTCTGTGGTAAAGGGGCTGACCGGGGCGGGTATCTGCAAGGCAGTTAGCCGAAACAGGCAGAAACTGTCATGACGGCTGCGCGTGATTCGTATATACTTCTAAGCAGACAGAAAGGAAAGCGGGGATGGGCGGATGGAACTGATGGAATGCATGCAGAGAGCTATCGACTTTATGGAAGACAATCTGTGCGGCAAGCTGAGCATGGAAGCGATAGCGGGCCAGGCCTATATGTCAAGCTTCCATTTCCAGCGTCTCTTCTCGGTGGTGTGCGGCGTCTCGGTCAGCGAGTATATGCGCAACCGCCGACTGGCCCTGGCCGGGGGGAGATAGCGCGCTCGGATGCAAGGATTATCGACATAGCGTTAAAGTACGGCTATGAGTCGCCGGAAAGCTTCTCCCGGGCATTCGCCCGTTTCCACGGCATATCCCCCATGGCGGCGCGCAGCCGGAGGGGAGGGCTCCGTGCATTTCCGCATATATCTGTCAAATCTATGATAGGAGGCGGCCAAATGATGCAGAATTTGAAGGAAAGAGGCTATACGGTGAAGGAGAACGGCCCTATTTACTACACGAGGGATATGGACAGGACCGCGAAATGGTTCGAGGATGTCCTGGGGTGGTACGGGGCAATCGACCAGAGGAACGAGGAAGGCCAGGGGACATATGGGTGCCTGCTGCCCATGCCCGTGGAGATATTCAGCATGACGCTGCAGCCCTTCAACGGAATCCATATGTTTATCGGCGAACCCACCGGGCAGACCGTGGCTTTCATGCGGGTGGACAATGTGGAGAAGCTCCATGCTTTTGTGAAGAAGAGCGGGTGGACACAGATCGGTGAGATCAGGGAGCAGCACTGGGGCGGGAAGGAATGCGATGTCACCACGATCGACGGGGGCGTGATCAGGTTCTTCGAGCTGGAGGAGTACCACGGCAGGTGAATCCCGTCTCGCAGGGCTGAAGCTGTGGTCTGCGGGAGAAGAATTGGGCGGAAAAACGGAAGCCCAAACCCGAAAATCTGAAAATGCGGCCGGAAAATTGTCAGAAAATGGGTTAATTAGACGGTTGCATTTCGTAAACTGATGTGATATACTACAGACCGTCAGGATTTACAGTGATGCCTCCGGGAAAGTACCGGCTGACGGTCTGTAGTCGGGTTGTGCTGTGAGTTTAACCGGTGCGCAAGATAAAATACTGACTCAAGTGAATAAGGACATGACAGGTGCCGGAGGGCGGAGGAATCCGCCCGGTCCGGTGAAAAGGGAAGCAGGTGCGAGGCCTGCACGATCTCGTCGCTGTGAGAGAAGAGTCATGCTTCATGCTGCCAAGGGGCAGCGGATGTCACTGGGAAGAAGAGCCGTTTCCTGCAGGCAAGGGGCCGGGGCTGTATGAGCCTGGCGGATGGCTGCGGAAGGGCCGGATTCCCGGGAAGGCGGAAGCTGGCGGTGACGCTCAAGTCAGAAGACCTGCCTGTCATGTGTGCCATGAGGCCACGAGGAATTGGCTGGCGCGGAATGCGCGTGGAACGCGCGCGTTCGGTTCTGCGGAAAGGTGTGCAAAAGCTCTGCCGCGGAATATCCTGCTGAAAACGAAAGGATGGAAGAATGCCTTTCTGTTTTGAGTACGCCAACTCCTGCATAGCGCGGGAGTTTTTTCATGTGCCGAAATGGGCCACAGGGCACAGGCTTATCGCTGAAAAAAGGGCAGGCCGGATGTGCATGCCCGGAAAGAGGCTGCAAATGGCAGCAGAAAGCGGAGGAGAAAAAGAGATGGAAAGCAAGAGCGGAAGCAACAGGAAATTGATCGTGGGCGCGGTGGCGCTGGTGGCAGTGGTGGCAATCCTGGCCATCGTCTATATGGCGTTCCGGGAGAAGCCGGTGGAGGGCGCGAAGGCCATCACCATCGAGGTCACGGGGAAATCCGGAGCCGTGGAAAAGTATGAGCTGAACACGGACGCCCAGTACCTGCGCCAGGCCATGGAGGAGGCGGACGGACTGACCTTTTCCGGCGCGGAGAGCGAGTATGGCATGATGGTGGACACGGTGAACGGCGACCTGGCGGACTATAATGCGGACGGCGCTTACTGGGGATTCTTTGTGAACGGGGAATACTGCAATTACGGCATCGATACCCAGCCGGTAGAAGATGGAGATGTCTTCGGAATCGTCTACACCACGGACGCGGGGCAGTAACGCCTCCGGGCGGCGGGCGGCTCGGAGCAGAGGGCGGGAGGCACGCTGGAAATAGGAGAGGCAGACTATGGAAGAGAAAAAGGGCCAAAAAAAGCTGAACATAGAGGACATCGCCCTGATGGGCATGATGGTGGCGGTGATAGAGGCGTGTAAGCTTGCCATGGCATTCCTGCCCAACATTGAGCTCACCAGCTTCTGGATCATCCTGTTCACGCTGATGTTCCGGTGGCGGATCCTGTTCGTGATTCCGGTGTTCATCTTGGTGGAGGGCGTTGTCTACGGCTTCGGGCTCTGGTGGGTCATGTACCTGTACGCCTGGCCATTGCTTGCCCTGGCGGTCTATGTGAACAGGAGGCAGGAGTCGGTGTGGTTCTGGAGCATATTGTCGGCGGTGTTCGGGCTGATGTTCGGCTTCCTCTGCGCCCTGCCCTATGTGGCGATTGGGACAGCGGACAGCGGCCTGCGGGGCGGCCTGTATGCGGGGTTCACCTGGTGGGTGGCGGGTATCCCCTTCGACATCGCCCACGGCGTGGGGAACTTCGCGCTGATGGCGGTGCTGTACAAGCCTGTGCGCCTGGCTATGAGGCGGATTCGGGCAGGGGGCGGAACTTCTTTCCCTGTTGACTGAAAATAATTGCCTGTAGGAAAACCCGAACCGCGTTTCACAGCCCTTCCAACATAAAAAGGCATCTGTACAGTTGGCTGCTCTGATGGTACAATAAGCCTTGTTGAGAAAGGGGGAAAAATGGAGGGAAATTATAATCAGACGGAATTTGTGCGGGAGTATAACGCCGCCTGTGGAAAGCTTTTTCGGGAGGAGCGCGTCAGGCGGGGAGTGTCCTTGAGGGAAGCGGCTTCGGGGCTGCTGAGCAAAACTGCTCTGGAGAAGATGGAGTCTGGTGAGACGGGATGGAGAAAGCTGACAGGGGACATCCTGTTCCAGAGGATGGGAATTCTGCCAGATTATTTTGAAATGGTGGCATCAGGGGATGAGATGGAGAGATGGCGGTTAAGGGAGGATATCTGCCTTCTAGTTCCAGACAGAGTCGGGGAGGCAAAAGAGAGGATTATGCAATACCGCAGAAAATATCCGAAAAGGGAAGCCCTGGAAGAACAGTTTCTGTGTAAGGTAGAATTTTTTCTGCTATGGAAGGACAGGGAGGCGAAGGGAGGCACAGGGGAATTGCTGGCGGGGGAAGAATTGCTGTCCATGGCGGAGGCGGCTGTTTCCTGCACGGTTCCTGATGGATGGTTGAACGAGCGCAGGACGTTCCTTCTGGCTCCTTCGGAATTGGAGGCGATTTTGTTGGTTGGTGCAGGGCAATTCGCATGCGGCAGGATGGAAGAAGCCTGGGAAGTCCAGAGTTTCGTCTGGAACTATCCTGAGAAACGGCAATGGAAAAAACGTATGGCTGTACAAATAAAGCCCCAAGCTGCCCTGCTGGGGATGGAGCTGGCGCTTCGGGAAGAAGACAGCCGGAAGGCATTTGAATTTGCCAGAGAGGCTCTGGAACTGTTGCGCGGAAATGCCTGTCATTGTTACCTCTTGCCCCTTCTGGAACAGATGGGACGGATATCAGGAGAGGGATTTTCAGAGGGAGATTGGCTATATCTGAGGGGAGCAGACGAATTTCGAGATATTTTCAAACGTATATACCACATGTCGGGGTATCCGGAAAATAGAGTCTGGCAGGGAATTTCAGTGGAAAATACCAGGGAGGCGGGAATCACGCTGAAAATGCTGCGGAAATTTGCCGGAAAACCTTTGGATAAAGCTGTCTTTGATGATGATGGAATAATTGTCACCAGAAGGCAGTTAGAGAAAATAGAGAGTGGAGCCCATAAGCCTTCTTATACGAATTATCAGCGCCTGGTTCATCGGTATGGAAAGCTCGGAGGATGGATGATTCCCATGTTGGAGACAGACTCCATTGAGGTGTTGGAGCTGCGGCAGGAGATTTCCTCCCAGATTGGGTTTTGCCAGTGGGATAAAGTGGAAGCCGGGATGGAGCGCCTAAGGCAGAAGGTGGATATAGCTTATCCCAGGGTGAGGCAGGAGCTTTTGTTTTTTGAGGCAATTATCCTGCTGGAACGTAAGGGAGAGTTGGAGAAGAGCCTGGAGCTGCTACAGAAAGCACTGCATGTCACAGTGCCGGAATGGGAGGGAAAGGATGCAAAATGGTGGGTCTTTCAGAGGGAGGAGATTATTATCGCCAGTAATATCTTGGATATCTACAGAGAAATGGGAAAGCTGGCGGAAGCGAAAGAATGGTGTGAGGCAATCTGTTTTTCTATGGAGCAGCAAAAAGACAGAACAAATATAATGCATACAGGGTATGCGATATTGATGGAAGTCCTTGATAATTACTTAGGAGAATTAAGACTATACGAAGAGGCAATAGATGTCAGTAAGAAGGCTGTCTCTAACTATTTGAAACAGCCTAGGATTGGTACTTTGGACAGGGCATATTACCGCATTGCATGGAACACCTATGAGGCCGCTTCAGGGTCGGCACAACAAGATAAAAGGTTACAGAAGCAGTGGCGGGAGGCTTTTCAAGCCAGTGAAGGCATAGCAGCATTTGTTCGCGATAATTATCTGATGCGGCATTTAAAGGATAAAAGAGAAAAATACTTATTCTGACCTTTGTGCATTAATGTCAGATAAAGGATTAATATCGTTCTCTTCCACGGGGGAATCCATCAATATAGGATTTGTAGGGGCGGACATCTGACCAGAGACAGGTGGTAAGTACTGTGATGCCAAATGTGAGCAGCATGGAATTAAAAGTTTTTTTCTTCATTATGAAAAATCTCCTTTGCTTTTTTACTATTTTATCATAATAAAGAGAATCGGTTCAATACGTCAAATTAGTTGCCAGGACTGGCAACTAATTTGACGTATTGATGTTTAGTGGAAACGATAATATACTGAAATAAACAAAAATATGTCGCTATCTCATCTGCTATTTATACTGCTTAACAATTTCACTTGCCGTGAAACCAGACTGCATAACGCTGACCGGTTCAAGCGCATGATTACATTAGGCAGTCAGCTTTATGCAGTATAAATCAACGAAACAAAATACTCCAGCACCCGCCTCCCGTCCGTCCCCGACCTCTCAAAATCAATCCTCTCCGGATGCCACTGTACCCCCACGACAGGCAGGCTCCCATGGCCTATGGCCTCGATGCACCCATCCAACGGACAGCGCGATGCCACCGACAGCCCCTTTCCCAGCCTGGCGACCGCCTGATGGTGGGCACTGTTCACAGTGGCTTCACCGCCGTACAGGCCGTACAGCCAGGATTCCTGTTCGATTACGGAACCGTGATACTTATCCCCTTCCTCATACCGATGCCGCTCCCCCATGTCCGGCTCCAGATCCTGCACCAATGTCCCTCCCAGCCCCACATTGATGATCTGCAGCCCCTTGCAGATGCCCAGGACAGGCATGCCGGTCTGCACCGCCAGGTCGAAGGCCTGGAGCTGCAGGATGTCCAGCTCTGTGTCGATGTCGGCGGAGCCGTGATTGCGCTCTCCGTAGAAGGCGGGAGTGATGTCGCCTCCGCCCGGAAGCAGCAGCCCGCGGCACTCGACTATCTCTGACGCGAGTAATGTCACCACGGGCACGGCCCCGATGGATTCCACATATCTGACATAATTCGTTGCCTTCTCCGGCTTTCCTGCGATGGCTATCTTCATAAAAGTTTTCCTGCCTTCCGGGCCCCGGGCCCTGCACCATGATAGGATCATCTCTTTGATTCTATTATCGACTTTTTCATTATATACCCTCCACGTATAAGATACAATTCGAAAACGGATAATGATAGTGGACATTTCCGCCTGATTGAGATATAATGACGTTGGCATGAAGGCAAACTTCAAAACCATCGCAGGAGAGTCCGCTGCAGGATTGCCTGTTGGAGCAGACCCGCTGCGGTGGAGGGGCCGAAGGAGGCAATTGCCGGCCCGGGAGCCGGATTTGATAACTGACAGTGATGAAGAATAAGAAGATAAATTTAACAGGAAATCGGCAGAGGGCAGCCCTTGTCCTCTCGTTTCTGATTCCGTCCATGGTCATGCTGGCATTGTTCGTGGTGAACCGGATCTACCCCTTTGGGGACAGGAGCTTCCTGTTTTCCGATATGTACCACCAATACATGCCTTTTTTCAGTGAGCTGCTCCACAAGGTGAGGGGAGGGGAGAATCTGAGCTTCTCCTTCAACGTGGGGATAGGCTCTAATTTTCTTGCGCTTTTTGTATATTACCTGGCAAGTCCTTTCCACATATTTTCCCTGCTGGTGCCGGAGAGCTACCTGATGGAATTCATGAGTTACCTGATCGTGCTCAAGATTGGGCTGGCGGGGCTGACCTCGTATCTCTATCTCAGGAGGCGTTCCGGGTTGTCCGGGGCAGGCAAAGGGGACGCTCTGTCCGCCGGTTCCGGAGCAGGAGGGGAAATGGGCGCGCTGTTCTTCTCCTGTTTCTACGCGCTGTCCGGCTTCATGGCCGCTTACAACTACAATATCATGTGGGTGGACTGCGTGGTATTGCTGCCTTTGATCGTCCTGGGGCTGGAACGGCTGGTGCGGGAGGGGCGCTGCGGGCTGTACTGCGTCACATTGGCCCTGTCCATCTTCACGAATTATTACATCTCCATCATGATCTGCATCTTCCTGGTGCTATACTTCGGGCTGCTCCTGGTGACGGAGAGGCGCGGCATGAGGGACATCTGCAGGCGGGACGTCCCTCGCTTTGCCCTGTACTCCCTTCTGGCGGGAGGCATGGCGGCGATGCTGCTGGTCCCCGAGGTCTGCGCCATCCTGCGGACGGATTTCGGGGACATGGACTTCCCGGAGAAGATAGAGTCCTATTTCTCCATCCTGGATATGCTGGCCAGGCACTGCGTGTGCGTCTATACGGAGCGGGGGCTGGACCACTGGCCCAATATCTACTGCGGCAGCGCGGTGCTGCTGATGATACCGCTGTACCTGATGAACAGGCGCATCTCCATCCGGGAGAAATTCTGCCGCATGGGGCTGGCAGGATTCCTGCTGCTTAGCTTCGGCACCAATATGCTGGACTTCATCTGGCATGGCCTGAACTATCCGGATTCCCTGCCGGCGAGACAGTCCTTTGTCTATATCCTCCTGGTGCTGACCATGTGCCATGACGCGTACCGGCATGTGCGGGAGCTGGAGGGGCAGCAGATTCTGTACGGATATCTGTGGGCGGCGGGCTTTTTCCTGTTCTGCGAGAAGTTCGTGGACCATGAGGACTTCGAGTGGGGCGTGAAGCTGCTGACCCTTGCTTTCGTCAGCCTTTACGCGGTGCTCCTCTACCTGTACCGGACCAAAGAGGACGGCACGCTGCACAGAGGGCTGGCCGTAATGGCGCTGACGATCGTGGTGGCGGAATGCACCGTCAATACTTATGTCACCAGCCTGGGCACGGTGAGCCGCAGCGCCTACCTGGGGCAGCAGGAGGACTATAAGGCGCTGTACCAGGAGACGAAAGGCCGGGAAGAGGGGTTCTACCGGCTGGAGAAGTTCACCAGGAAGACGAAGAACGACGGAACCCTCACAGGCTACCCCACGGCCAGCCTGTTCTCCTCCACGCTGAACTCCCAGGTCATGGACATGTACGAAAGGCTGGGCATGCGCCACAGCAAGGTGTACTACGGTTTTGACGGTGCCACGGCGCTCACCTCCGCCATGCTGAACGTGGCATACATGTTCGGGGAGTCGGCGGACTATGAGAACGGCCTTTACACCCTGATTGGGCACAGCGGGGACATTTTCCTCTATCAGTGCAATGCCGCGCTGCCCTTCGGCTATGTGGCCCCTGTGGGATACGATTTGCCGGAGGGGTATGAGGACCAGGGGCTGAAGCTCCAGAACCAGATGGTGAATGACCTGGGAGTGGAGGGGGTTCTGTTCCGGAAGGAGGAGGGCGAGCAGCGGGGGGACAATGTGGAATTCACTCCTCAGGAGGGCGGGTACTATTACGCCATCCTCACGGCCTCCGGCACGGGCAAGGTGGACTGTATCGGCGGCAGCACGGTGGAGGAGAAGTACAAAGACCTGAAGGACGGGTCGATTCTGTACCTGGGATATCTGGAAAAGGAACAGACCGTCACCCTGACCAATGGGGATGAGGATGACGAGACACCGAAGGTCCAGGCGGATATCTACCGGATGGACCAGGCGGTGCTGTGGGAGGCCTTGGAGCTGCTGTCGGCCCGGCATATGGAGGATGTGGAGTGGAAGAACGACACCCTGACAGGCAGCCTGGGGCTTGCGGAAGCGGGGCGGGTAATCCTCTCCGTGCCCTATGAGGCCGGGTGGCAGGTGAGGGTGAACGGGGAGGAGGCCCGGGGGGAGCTGTTCGGCGGCTGCCTCATGGCCTTCGACTTAGAGCCGGGGGAGTACCGCTTCGAGATGAAGTACGTGCCGGAGGGCTCCGGCGCAGGAATCATGGTGAGCATCATGAGCATCGCGGCATTCTGCGGGATTACGGCATTGCGCAGGCGGCGGGGAAGGCCGCAGAAACCTGTGGAGACGGAGCGGAATGACCGGGCGGCGGCTTGCGGGGCAGAGGCGAAAGAGGGCGCAGGCAGGGAGGACACATAAGAGCGGCAGGAGAAAAAGGGGCCCGGAGCGCGAGGGCCGCAGAGCGCCGGGGCTGAGAGGAAGGGTTCTTCACGAGGGATCAATCCCCCCAAGGGGAATGATAATAGGAGGAGAAAAGAAAAAGAAATGAAGACAAAAGTGGAAAATGCGGTAATGGACACCGCGAAAAGAACAGCCATGGTCCTGGTGGCGGCAGTCATCACGGCCGTGAACCTGAAGACCTTTGTGCGTACGGGGGGACTGATTCCCGGGGGGTTCACGGGACTGACCAGGCTCCTGCAGGAGATCTGCGACATGGTGTGGGGGTTCGAGCCTCCCTTCTCCGTCATCAACCTGACCCTGAACGTGGTTCCCGCCGTGGTCAGCTACAAGTTCATCGGAAAGAAGTTCACCATGTTTTCCTGCCTGATGATCGTGGTATCCGGCCTGATCACTGACCTGATTCCCAGCTACGCGGTGACCACGGACACGCTGCTGGTGGCGGTGTTCGGCGGACTGTTCAACGCGGTGGCCATAGGCATCTGCCTGGCGGCGGGGGCCACGGCGGGGGGCACGGACTTCATCGCCATTTTCCTGTCCGAGAAGATGGACATCGATTCCTGGAACTATATCTTTGCCGGGAACGTGGTGATACTGTGCATCGCAGGAGCGCTGTTCGGCTGGGAGAAGGCGCTTTACTCCATCATTTTCCAGTTCACATCCACCCAGGTGCTGCACACCCTCCACAGGCGCTACCAGAAGCAGACGCTGCTGATCGTGACGAAGAAGCCGGAGGAGGTCTATGAGGTGATCAAAGAGATGACCAATCACGACGCCACGCTGATCAAGGGGGAGGGCTGCTACATGAAGCAGGAGTGCAACATCCTCTACTCCGTGGTAGGCCGGGACGAGGTGCGCAAGGTCCTGAACCGTGTGCGGGAGACGGATCCCACGGCCTTCGTGAACATGATCCGCACGGAGAACCTGTCGGGGCGGTTCTACCAGAGGCCTAACGACTGAGGGACGACAGAGCGGATTGATGCCGCGGCAGCAGGGAATTTGGAATGGGATTCCCTGCCGCTGCGGCATTTTTTTTGCTTTTTCGCTATCCTTGTCAGAGGCTGTTGACATTGTAGACAGTCTATGGTACTATATGTTTACAATGTAGACACCAAAGCGGATTCAGAAAAGGACAGAGGCGGGCTCCTGCAGCGGGAAGGCAGGACATCTGCCAAAAGAAAGGCGAATTGCATGAAGGCACTGAGCGAAGCGGAATGGAATATCATGGAGAGCCTGTGGGAGGAGTGCCCGAAGGTGGGCAGCAGAATCGTGGCGGACATGGCGGGCCGGGTAGGGTGGAGCCGGAGCACCACGCTGACCATGCTGAAGCGGATGGCGGAAAAGGGGCTGATCGCCTGCGAGGACAATGGGCGCATGCGGGTCTATGCGCCGTTAGTGGAGCGGGAGGCTGCCGTGAAGAAGGAGACGGACAATTTCCTGAAAAGGGTCTACAACGGCAGCGCCAGCATGCTGGTGAGCAGCTTCATCAAGAGACAGAGGCTGTCTGCCGAGGAGCTTTCGGAGCTTCGGCAGATTTTGGATAAGGCAGAGGAAGAGCGGAATGGTTGAGTGGATGATTTCTTCGAGCGTATTGATCGTGCTTGTGATGGCCATGCGGTATTTCTTCCGGCGCAGGCTCCCCATGCGGGCCTGGTACGCCCTGTGGCTGGTGGTGGCCCTGCGGCTGCTGGTGCCGGTATCCTTTATGGAGAGCGGCCTCAGCGTCCTGAACCTTTTTGCGCTACAGGAGAGCGGAGAGGGGCAGGGAACTGGGGATTGGCCTGAGGAGAGGCAGGACAGGACAGATATGGCAGCAAAGCAGCCGGAGGGCCAGAATGGTTCGGAGCCGGAGGCAGAGCGGCAGCAGAACCGGACAGAGCAGGAGGTAATTGCCGGGCTGCCTGGCCAGAAAGGGCCTGAGATGGCCACAGGATTGCAGAATCCGTCCGGCATGTCAGAAGGTCAGACCGGGCCGGACATGGAAGCATTGAATGGAAGCGCAGATTCAGATCCGATTGGAGCGTCCGCGGCGACAGCAGACGGTACAGGATCATTGGCGGGAGAAAGCAAAGGATATAAATCGGATGTCGGAAAACCGTCAGCTTCTGTATCTGGAAGGCTACAGGAGCCGGAGTCCCCCATTCCGCCCTCCGCAGCCGATGCCGGGATTCAGGCCAAAGAGCGGGAACATTCCCTTTTCTGGTACATCTGGCTTCTGGGGGCAGCCTTTTTCGCCTGCTGCATCCTGATGATGAACGGCAGATACCGCAGAAGGGTGCGCATATCCAGAAAGCGCTGCCAGACAGGCATATCCAGTAGGCTTCCCGTCTATATATCCCCAGTGGTGGAAAGCCCATGCATGTTCGGCCTGGCCCGCCCGGCGGTATACCTGAGCAGAGAGGCGGCGCGTAAGCCGGAGGCCCTCAGGTACGTGCTGTGTCATGAGAACGTCCACTACAGCCATCGGGACAATCTCTGGGTAGTAGTGCGCATGGCATGTCTGTGCCTGCACTGGTACAACCCCCTGGTGTGGGCTGCCGCGGCCCTGTCCGAGCAGGACGGCGAGCTGGCCTGTGACGAGAGGACGCTGGAGATCCTGGGCCAGCAGGATAGGATACCCTACGGCAGGGCCCTGCTGGACTTCAGCGCCCAGGGCAGCCCATGGCAGAGGGGCTGGAAGCTTTCCACCGCCCTGTCCAGCGGCAAGAAGCTGCTGAAGGAGCGGCTGATGGTCATCGTTGGAGAGCCCAGGAGACATGCGGAGGCGCTTGCCGGGGTGATGCTCCTGACGGCGCTGTGCATGGCAGTCACCTTCACCGGCAGGGTCAGCGGCCAGGAGACGGAGGAGGATGCCGCCCGGGAGGAGATGAAGGACACGGCTCCGGGGGATGCGGCCTTTGTCCGCACAGGGAGCGGAAAGGCCGGCGCCCTCGCTGCGGACGGTGCCGAGAGCACGGCCATCGTACCCGTGAGCCTGGGAGAGGGGAAGGAAGAGATGCCCGGGGAAGAACATCTCCTGAAAATCATCGGCCGGGCTGTTCCGGGCAGCGGCCAGTATCGAATCGATCAGATTGCGCTGAACAGGGTCCAGGGAAGGAGGGAGGAGCCCCTGCAGACCATCCGCCCGGAGGACGTGAGGGTTCTGTATACCAGGGCTTTAGAGGATATCCGTGGCGGCGTAGGGCAGATGTATTCTTTCACATCGGAGGAGGAGCCCCTGTACGCCAAGCCCCTGTGCAGGGCGGAGGATCTGCCCGCCCGTGAGCTGGGAAAATTCCTGGCGGACGAGAACGGACAGATTTATGCAGATGCGCTGGACGGAGGGCTGGTGGTGACGGATCTGAACTTTGACGGTTATGAGGATTTTTATCTCCAGGGTGGGACGGGGACTGTCAATATTCCGTACTATTGTTATCTGTGGAATCCACAGGGGGAAAGGTTCGAGCCCGGCTATATGATTCCCAATGTGGAGGTGGATTCGGAGGCGCAGCTGATAAAGAGCGCTACCGATGATGGCAACGGGCAGCATTCTGTGAAATATTACCGTTTTGACGAGGCGAATATCCTGCACATGGTGCGGTACGTGGAGGAGAACCAGTCCCCGGACGCGGTCTTCCCCACGCTGGACCTGACCTACTGTGAGCCGTACTATGCACTGCCAGCGGTGGACGAATGGGATTACGGCACCCGCTACGGCGGCGCGCTGACGGAGCGGTTCGTCTACTGGGCGAAGGAGGCGCTGACGGAGCTGTACGAGTGGAGCGGCACGAAGATAGACAAGGCGTGCTTCACGGTAACCCGCTTTGGAGACTTTTGCTTCGCAAACACGCCGGAAGAATTACAATCGTCTTTGATATACTATGACCGTGTGTATGGAGAGGATGCCGGGTTCGAGAGCTGCGTGAAACAGATGGGCGTGGCTACGGAGCGGACGGTGTGGTTCTCCCCTGTGATACAGTGGAACAAGCCGGAGAACCCGGACGGGATGACGGATCATGAACTGGCGGAATGGTATTTCGAGAGGGCCCCGCTGGCGGAGGGCGAGAAGCTGGTCAGCGTGGAGGGAATCGGTGAAGGAATAGGCTACGATACCTATAGCATCCTGAACATCCTGGCGGAATCGGGGAATTTCTATCAGATATATTTGAATGGAGCCACCAGGGAGATGAGCGCCATGTATGGCCCATATGAGGAACGGCCGGACTGAGCGTGAAGGAATTTTCAAGCTCTAAGCGGAGGAATGCCCAATGCGTGGGCATTTTTCCGGTTGGCGGCGGGTTGTTGATTGTGGCCCGTTAGGCGGGCGGGAGGAAGATATGAAGAAAGCATTGTGTAAATGGGCGGCGCTGTGCCTTGCGGCAGCCGTGCTGGGAGGCTGCGGCAGTGACGGCACAGGGAACGGGCTGGAGGACATGGGGGTATCGCTGACCGATGGATCGGGCGGAAACGCGGACGGGCAGGAAAGCGGCGGACAGGACAGTTCCCAGGCTCCGGCGGAAGACGGCAGCGGCAGAGCGGCCATGTATGAGGCCTATGTGAAGGTTCTGGAGGACATCTATTTCGACCAGAAATTCCCGGACGGTACGGAGCACGGCCTTCAGCCGGCCAGCGCCGACATCTCCGACAATATGTTCGCGGTATACGACATCGATGCCGATGGCAGGGAAGAACTGATTGTCTTCTATACCACCACCTATACAGCCGGGATGGTGGAGATCATATATGACTACGACAGCGGCGCGGGAGACGTGCGGGAGGAGTTCCTGGCATACCCGATGCGGACCTATTATGACAATGGCATAGTAGAGGTGGAGGCATCCCACAATCAGGGCTTGGCCAGCGATGGCGGCGCTGACGGGAATTTCTGGCCTTACAGCCTGTACCGCTATGACCCTGAGACGGATGCCTATGTATCGCTGGCCAGCGTGGACGCCTGGAGCAGGGGCTTCCGGGAGGAGGACTATGACGGGAACCCCTTCCCCCAGGAGGTGGACGCAGACGGGGACGGCGTGGTGTACTATGTGGCCACAGAGGGAAATGAGCCGGAGGCCCCTATGGACGGCGCGGAATACGACCAGTGGCGGGATTCCTGCCTGAAAGGGGCGGAGCCCATACAGGTTCCTTACGTAAACCTGACGACGGACAATATCTATGCCATAACGAATGGCAGCGCTGCGGGTGGCGGCGCTGTGGGAAACGGAAGCGCTGCGGGTGGCGGCGCTGATGGAAATGGCAATGCTGCCGGAAATGCCACGGACAGCGGTGCAGAATCTGGCAGCACCGGCGGCTCGGAGGCTCTGGCCGGGGGGCAGATTTTGGATCAGTCCTTCCCTGTGACGCTGGACGGCTGGGGAGGGGTGGTCTTCGCGCCCTTTGCGCCGGGAGACCTCATGGAGGATGAAAACGGCCATGTCTGCTTCGGGGATGTGCGCTTCGCTCTGTTCCAGGACGGGAAGACGGTCGCTGTCCTGCCCGGCGAGAACGAGGAGAACATATTCTACGGCCAGCAGTTCAAGGAGGTGCTGTCCGTAGCCTTCCAGGATTACAATGAGGACGGCAGGACGGACATCCTGGTGCTCCTGGAATACGCCGGGGTGCAGGGGGCGAACATAGACGTGCCGTTTCGCATGGTGCGGGCCTATGCCCAGGAGGAGGGAAGCAAAGACTTTTATCTGGACAGGCCGGTGTCGGAGTATCTGGGCTCCTATGCCGACAGCATGGAACAGGTATATGAGGGACTGGATGCTTACGCCGGAATCTATGCCGTGGCCACGGACAAGTCCGCCTGGGAGGTGGAGCGGTTCGCCAGGAAGGTGAAGCGGCAGATTCTGGCCGGGGATTTCAGGGGCCTGTGTGAGGAGATTGCCTTTCCGATTACCGTAGACGGTACAGTATATCAGGATCGGGAGGCCTTTTTGGGGGCGGATTTCATTCAGGATCCGAATCCGGCCTTTCTGGACGCGCTGCAAAAGGAGCCCTGCGGGAACATGTTCGTGAATTATCAGGGCATAGCCATGGGAGAGGGGGCGGTATGGATTGGAGAGATCCTGGACGAAAACCTGGTCTCCCAGGGGCTTAAGGTGTATGGGATGAACGGTTTGGGAGCAGACGGCTGACAGTATTAAAATATATGCCTTGCCATCCAATGCCCGCGCTTGTGGCCGTAAAATTTTGCACGTAATTCGAGAAAGGCTATTGACAAACCGAACCGGGGGGTAATATGTCTCTATACAAAACATAAAGACCCCAGCAAGGGCGGGGTGCAAACAGGAGGGCGGCCAGATGGCGGTAAGAAAAACGAAGAGGATGGGAATAGTGAAGAAGCTTGCGGCATTGGCATTGGCGGGGTGCATGTTCTTCGGCATAGGGAGCGAGGCGCTTGCTGCTTCGTTGAAGGATGTGTTCGACGAGCACTATTATGCGGACAGCTACGGGGACGTGAAGGAGGCATACGGCTACGACAGGGAAGCGCTGTGGAACCATTTCAGGAACTTCGGCATGAAGGAAGGGCGGAACATGAACATGTTCTTCGATGTGGCGAAGTACAGGGCACAGTACGCCGATTTGGAGGCGGTTTTCGGAGACGACTGGGGCGCATACCTGAACCACTACCTGGCCTATGGGGCGAAGGAGGGCAGGGACACGGGGACAGGGTTCGACGCCCTGGAGTACGCGGACCGCTACGCCGACCTGAAGGAGGCGTTCGGTGACGATGTGCTGGCCCTGTGGCACCACTACCAGACCTATGGAAGCGCAGAGCAGAGGGATGGTAGGGATCAGTGGATTATAGATGCAGAGCGTGAGGCACAGAGACGGGCCAGCGAAGCAGCGGGCAGCGCCGCGAAGCCGGAATCGAAGCCTGTGGTGGTGAGGCCCGGGGAGCTCCGGCCGGGGACTGACGCGGATACCGACACGGACACCACTCCCGGAGAGCCCCAGCCTGGCCCGGATACCGACACGGACACCACTCCCGGAGAGCCCCAGCCCGGTCCGGATACCGACACGGACGCCACTCCCGGAGAGCCCCAGCCCGGTCCGGATACGGATACAGACACCACACCTGACCAGCCCCAGGAGGACGGCGATGGCCCGGAGGATACGGAGACGCTGTGGCAATAGGCATTAAACGCAGACGGAAATGAATTCCTTAAAGTGGTACAGCTATATCAGAAAGGCGCTTTCTTTTAACAGAGAGCGCCTTAATCCGTGGAATGGAAAAGCGAAACGAAAGGCCTGACAGCGCCTGTACGGAGCCCAAATTTCTCCTTGACGAAACAGGAAACAATTGGTAGACTAAAGATTAAATGTAAAAGAAGAGAGAGCCCGCATAGCCCTCCCTTTCATGACAGGCGCAAGGAGATAATACAATGGATAGATATTTACAGATTGCAGACCGCTTCTGGCTGGACAGCAGAGCGATAAGAGCGGAGAGCCACGGCGGCGGACACATCAACGACACCTTTCTGGTGAAGACCGAGAAGGGGGAGAAATACTATATACTGCAGCGCATCAACACTGCTGTCTTCAAGAACGCGGAGGCCCTCATGGAGAACATCATCCTGGTGACGGACTTCCTGCGGGAGAAGATTGTCCGGGACGGCGGGGATCCCCAGAGGGAGACCATGAACGTGGTCCTGACCAAGGACGGCAAGACGCTGTACCAGGACGAGGAGGGCTGCTGGCGTGTCTATATGTTCATAGACGGAACGATGACTATGCAGACCTGCGAGAACGCGGAGCAGTTCTACCTGAGCGCCTGCGCCTTCGGACATTTCCAAAAGCTCCTGGCGGACTTCCCGGCAGATAAGCTCTGTGAGTCCATCCCTAATTTCCACAACACCAAGTCCCGCTATCTGGACTTCGAGGCGGCGGTGGAGAAGGATGTGTGCGGCAGAGCGGCTTCCGTAGCGGAGGAGATCGCCTTCGTGCGGGCCCATAAGGAGTTCGCGGCCACGCTGGTAGACATGCAGGAGAGCGGAGAGCTTCCCCTGCGGGTCACCCATAACGATACGAAGCTCGACAATGTACTGTTTGACGAAAAGACCGGAAAGCCCCTGGCGGTGGTGGACTTGGATACTGTGATGCCCGGGCTCTCCGTCAATGACTTCGGAGACAGCATCCGCTTCGGCGCCACCTACGCGGCGGAGGACGAGCCGGATTTAAGCAAGGTCAATTTCGAGATTGATTTGTTCGACTGCTATACCAAAGGGTTCCTGGGAGAGTGCGGGTCGCTCCTCACGGAGAACGAGAAGAAGATGCTGCCAGTGGGGGCCATGATGATGACCTTCGAGTGCGGCATGCGCTTCCTCACGGATCACCTGAACGGGGACACCTATTTCAAGATTCATCGGGAGAACCACAATCTGGACCGCTGCCGCACCCAGTTCAAGCTGGTAAAGGACATGGAGGCGGCCAGGGAGCTGATGGACAAAGTGGTGGAGAAATATAGCTGACGCCTCTGTGCGGGCATGCGCAAAGGCCGTATCGGATTGCCGAGGAGGGCATCAGATGCGGCCTTTGCCGCGGTTACAGAGGAGGCGCGACAGAGAAAATGCGCGGCAGGGGAAGGCTGAAAAGGGAGAAAGAAGCGCTGACTGCCTGTGGCAAAGATTGACGACTGGAAGAAAAGGGATTCGTAAGACAGAGGGCTGCTGACAATGGGAAAATGGTATGTGACAATGAAGAAGGCGGATTTTGACGGATGGGCCAGGAAATTCAATATCAGCCCGGTGGTGGCCCGGATTCTGCGCAACCGGGATCTGACTGTGGAGGAAGAGGTGGGGAAGTTCCTGCGGGGGACGCTGGAGGACTGCTACTCCCCCTGGCTTTTGAAGGATATGGACAGAGCAGTGGAACAGGTTCTTGCCGCGATAGAATCGGATATCCGTATCCGCGTCATCGGAGACTATGACGTGGACGGTATCTGTGCGTCCTATATCCTGACCAAGGGGCTGCAGATACTGGGGGCAAAGGCGGACACGGCCATCCCCCATCGCATCCATGACGGCTACGGGCTCAACGACCATCTGATAGAAATGGCCCGCCAGGACGGCATCGGCATGATCGTGACCTGCGACAACGGCATCGCCGCCGCGCCCCAGATCGCGCTGGCCAATTCCTATGGCATCAAGGTCATCGTCACGGACCACCATGAGGTGCCCTTCGTGATGGCGGCCGGAACCGCTGATGGCATTTCCGGCGGGGAGCAGGGGAATAACGGCTCTGATGGGAGGAGAGACGGCAAATCAGGAGACGTGGAGGAGAGGGCTGCGGATGGGACAGGCTGTGACGGAGGATCCTGCCGCAGGGAGCTGCTGCCCCCGGCCCTGGCGGTGATCGATCCCAAGCAGGAGCGGTGCAGGTATCCCTTCCCGAACATCTGCGGAGGCGCGGTGGCCTACAAGGTGGTACAGGCGCTGGCGGAGAGGACGGGAAGCGCACAGCTGAAGGACGCGCTGGAGGAGCTGCTGGAGTTCGCCGCCCTGGCTACGGTCTGCGATGTGATGGAGCTGAAGGATGAGAACCGGATTCTGGTGAAGGAGGGGCTGAACCGCCTGCGGCATACCCGCAACCAGGGAATCCGGGCCCTGATGGATGTCAACGGCATCGAGCCGGAGAAGCTCAACGCCTATCATCTGGGCTTCGTGATCGGTCCCTGCCTTAACGCCACCGGCAGACTGGACACCGCAAAGAGAGCCCTGGAGCTTCTCCAGAGCCAAAACCGGGTGGAGGCCATGACCGCGGCCAGGGAGCTGAAGGAGCTCAATGACAGCCGGAAGAACCTGACCCTGCAGGGGGTGGAGCAGGCAGAAAGTTACCTGGCGCGGCAGGGGGCGGAGCTGGACAAGGTGCTGGTGATATATCTGCCGGAAGTCCACGAGAGCCTGGCGGGCATCATTGCCGGGCGCATCCGGGAGAGCCACCACCACCCCGTCTTCATCCTGACCAAAGGGGAGGAGGGGGTGAAGGGCTCCGGCCGCTCCATAGAGGGCTACCACATGTACGAGGCCATGACCCAGGTGAAGCGGTATTTCACCAAATTCGGCGGCCATGCCATGGCGGCGGGGCTGTCCATGCGGGAGGAGGATGTGGAGGCCTTCCGGCGGGACCTGAACCGGAACTGTGCGCTGGAGCCGGAGGATTTCATCCCTAAAGTGCATATCGATGTGCCCATGCCCATAGACTACGGGGACATGGGGCTGGCGGAGGAGCTGGAGCTGCTGGAGCCCTTCGGCGTAGGCAACCCCAGGCCGCTGTTCGCCCAGAAGGATCTGCTGTTCCTGTCAGGGCACAAAATGGGCGCCAACCAGACCTGCGCCAGATACCAGGTGCGGACGGAAACCGGCACCCGGCGCCAGATTGTCTTTTTCGGCGACCTGAAGAAGTTCGGCGCGTTCCTGGAGGAAAAGTTCGGCCCGGGCAGCGAGGAGGCGCTGTACGCGGGGAGAGGGGACTTCCGCGTCTCCGTGGCTTACCAGTTGGGGAAGAATACTTTTCGGGGGAACACGGAGGTGCAGTATGTGATGCAGCATTATACGTGAGAGACGGCGGGGAAACTGGCGGAATGCCGTAACTGCTGCAAAATGCCGATACAAGACGATGCTGTAATACACCTGCGAAAAATGATTGCCCTATTCCGTTTTCTGTGCTATAATAATGCGAATGTTTTGAGAGCGTATATACAGAAATAAAATGCCTTCCCCGGTGCGGCCGCCCTGCGGGAAGCGCGCCGCGGAGGATTCAGGCGGAAAGCGGGGCGCTTTATGCGGGGATATGGCTGCGGGACCGGGGCGGGAGGAGGGAAAAGCCTATGAAAGCGTTTTTGATCCTGGAAGACGGCACTGTATTCCGGGGAACCCATATCGGTGCCCGGAGGGAAATCATCAGTGAAATCGTGTTCAACACATCCATGGCCGGATACCTTGAAGTGCTCACCGACCCTTCCTATGCGGGACAGGCAGTGTGCATGACGTATCCGTTGATTGGCAATTACGGCATCTGCAGGGACGACATGGAATCCTCAAGGCCCTGGCCGGACGGCTTCATCGTGAGGGAGCTTTCCCGCATTCCCAGCAATTTCCGCTGCGATATGAGTCTGCAGCAATTCCTCGAAGAGAACAATGTGCCCGGCATCGCGGGCATCGACACAAGGGCTCTGACCAAGATCCTCCGGGAGAAGGGCACCATGAACGGCATGATCACCACCCGGGAATATCCGGATGCGGCGGAAATCCTGCCCAGGCTGCGGGCCTACACCACGGGCAAGGTGGTGGAGAAAGTGACCTGCAGGGAGAAATATACGGTAAGGCCGTCAGCCGGCCTGGCGGACAATGGCCCTCTGTCCGGCGCGGCCAGATTCGACGGGGCGGCTTATGAAAAGGGCCTCCGGGAGCCGCGGCCCTCGCTGGTGAAGGAGCTCAACGGTTCGGGCCTTCGCGTGGCGCTGCTGGATTTTGGCGCAAAAGCCAATATCGCCCGCTCCCTGGCGGAGCGGGGCTGCGAGGTGACGGTGTATCCGGCCCGGACTTCCGCGGAGGAGATCGTGGCGGACAGGCCCGACGGCATCATGCTCAGCAATGGCCCCGGGGATCCTAAAGAATGCGGGGACATTATCGGGGAGATCCGGAAGCTCTACGATACGGACATCCCTATTTTCGCCATCTGTCTGGGCCATCAGCTCATGGCGCTGGCCACCGGGGCGGATACCTATAAAATGAAGTACGGGCACCGGGGCGGGAACCATCCGGTAAAGGATCTGGCTACCGGCAGAGTGTATATTTCTTCACAGAATCACGGTTATGTAGTGGACATGGAAAAGCTCGACCCTAAAGTGGCGGTTCCGGCCTTCGTCAACGTGAATGACGGCACCAACGAAGGGCTTTCCTATACCGGAAAGAACATTTTTACTGTCCAGTTTCACCCGGAGGCTTCTCCGGGCCCCCACGATTCGGGGTATCTGTTTGACAGATTTATTGAGATGATGCGCTAAAATATATTTGCGGGACTTAAAACAGGAGAGGAAAAGATGCCTAAAAATCCAAATGTGAAAAGAGTAATGGTGATTGGCTCCGGTCCGATAGTAATCGGGCAGGCCGCGGAATTCGACTACGCCGGAACACAGGCATGCCGTTCTTTAAAGGAGGAGGGCGTGGAGGTTATTCTGGTAAATTCCAACCCGGCCACGATTATGACGGACAAGAATATTGCGGACAAGGTTTATATAGAACCCCTCACCGCAAGAGTTCTGGAGCAGATTATAGAAAAGGAAAAGCCCGACAGCATTCTTCCCACACTCGGGGGACAGGCGGGCCTTAATCTCGGAATGGAGCTGGAGGAGTCGGGATTTCTTGCCGCCCACAATGTAAAGCTTTTGGGAACCACGGCGGCTACCATCAAAAAGGCGGAGGACAGACAGGAATTTAAGGATACCATGGAAAAAATCGGGGAGCCCTGCGCCGCGTCAACGGTGGTGGAAACGGTGGCAGAGGGGGTGGCTTTCACCAGGACCATAGGCTATCCCGTGGTGCTTCGCCCGGCCTATACATTAGGAGGTTCCGGCGGCGGAATCGCCCATAACCAGGCGGAACTTGAGAGTATCCTTGAGAACGGGCTTCGTCTTTCCAGAGTGGGGCAGGTTCTGGTGGAACGCTGCATCGCGGGCTGGAAGGAAATCGAGTATGAAGTGATGCGGGATAGCGCGGGCAACTGTATTACCGTCTGCAACATGGAAAATATCGACCCGGTGGGAGTTCATACCGGAGACAGCATTGTGGTGGCGCCCTCCCAGACGCTGGGGGACAAGGAATACCAGATGCTGCGTTCCTCCGCCCTTAATATTATCGACGAGCTTCAGATTACCGGCGGGTGCAACGTGCAGTTCGCTCTTCATCCTGAGAGCTTTGAATACTGCGTGATTGAGGTGAACCCCCGTGTCAGCCGTTCTTCCGCGCTGGCAAGCAAGGCTACGGGATACCCCATTGCCAAGGTGGCGGCCAAGATTGCCCTTGGCTATACCCTGGACGAAATCAAAAACGCGATAACGGGCAAGACCTTTGCCAGCTTTGAGCCCACGCTGGACTACGTGGTGGTAAAGCTGCCAAGACTGCCTTTTGACAAATTTATCACCGCAAAAAGAACGCTGACCACCCAGATGAAAGCCACCGGCGAGGTTATGAGTATCTGCGACAACTTCGAGGGCGCGCTGATGAAAGCAATCCGCTCTCTTGAACAGCACGTGGACTGTCTCCTTGACTATGATTTTAGCGCGCTTTCCGCAGAGGAACTGAAAGAACGGTTAAAGAAGGTGGACGACCAGCGGATTTACGTGATAGCAGAGGCGCTCCGCAAGGGAATCGGCTACGATGAAATCCATCAGATTACCATGATTGACAACTGGTTCATTGATAAAATCGCAATTCTGGTGGAAATGGAGCAGGCGCTTAGGGAAAATCCTCTTACGCCTGAACTTTTGCGGGAGGCAAAGCGGATTGAATTCCCCGACAATGTGATTGCAAGACTTACCGGCAAGACAGAGGAAGAAATTAAAAAGATGCGCTACGATAACGGCATCGTGGCGGCTTATAAGATGGTGGACACCTGCGCGGCGGAATTTGAAGCGTGCACCCCTTATTACTATTCCGTATATGGAAGCGAGAACGAGGCAGCGCTCACGACACCGCCGAAAAAGGTGCTGGTTTTAGGTTCCGGCCCAATCAGAATCGGACAGGGAATCGAGTTCGATTACTGCTCCGTCCACGCCACCTGGGCTTTTGCAAAGGCGGGCTACGAGACGATTATCGTCAACAACAACCCGGAAACGGTCAGCACGGACTTTGACATTGCCGACAAGCTTTACTTTGAACCGCTGACGCCGGAGGACGTGGAGAGCATTGTCCGTCTGGAAAAACCGGACGGGGCGGTGGTGCAGTTCGGCGGACAGACGGCCATCAAGCTGACGGAAAGCCTGATGAAAATGGGCGTGCCGATTCTCGGAACAAAGGCGGAGGATGTGGACGCCGCCGAGGACAGGGAACTGTTTGACAAAATTCTGGAGGAAACGGGAATCCCGCGGGCGGCCGGAGACACCGTTTATACGGCGGAGGAGGCAAAGGAAGTGGCAAACCGGCTGGGCTATCCCGTGCTTGTGCGTCCTTCCTACGTGCTGGGCGGCCAGGGAATGCAGATTGCCATCTGCGACGAGGAGATTGAGGAGTTTATGAACATCATCAACCGAATCGCCCAGGACCACCCCATTCTGGTAGACAAATATCTGCAGGGCAAGGAAATCGAGGTGGACGCGGTCTGCGACGGAAAGGATATTCTGATACCGGGTATTATGGAGCACATTGAGAGAACCGGCGTCCATTCCGGCGACAGTATTTCCGTTTATCCGGCCTTTACCATATCCGATACCGTGCGGGACAAAATCGCGGATTACACCGCGAGGCTTGCAAGGGCGCTTCACGTAAAGGGTCTGATTAACATTCAGTTTATTGCCATCGGCGAGGAGGTTTATGTCATCGAGGTCAATCCCCGTTCCTCCCGTACCGTTCCCTATATCAGCAAGGTTACCGGGATTCCCATTGTGGACCTTGCAGCCGAGGTGATTATGGGAAAATCCATAAGAGAGCTTGGATATGAGCCGGGGCTTGCGCCGGCGGCGGACTATTTCGCCATTAAGATGCCGGTATTTTCCTTTGAAAAAATAAGGGGAGCGGAAATCAGTTTAGGCCCTGAAATGAAATCCACCGGCGAGTGCCTGGGGATAGCCAAAACCTTTAACGAGGCGCTGTACAAGGCTTTCCTGGGAGCGGGGATTGATTTGCCGAAGCACCGGCAGATGATTATCACCGTCAAGGACGCGGATAAAGGCGAGGCGGTGGAAATCGGGCGCAGGTTTGAAAAACTCGGTTACACTATCTACGCCACCAGAAGCACCGCGGCGGCTTTGCAGGAGGCCGGGGTAAAAGCAAGGAAAGTAAACAAGATTTCCCAGGAATCCCCTACCGTCATGGATTTGATTCTGGGACACAGAATCGATTTGGTAATCGATACCCCCACCCAGGGGAGGGACAAGTCAAGAGACGGCTTCTTAATCAGAAGAACGGCAATCGAGACGGGAGTAAACTGCATCACGGCAATGGACACCGCAAGGGCCCTCGTCACCAGTCTGGAAAACGCCAGAGAGCAGTTTACGCTGATTGATATCGCTTCCATATAAAAAGCAGGGTAATGGCGGCGGTGGTGTGAAAAAGCTGCCTGGGGCGGATACGGCGATACATGGCCGGGGATGCGGTATGTTTCTTTAAGGAAATATACCGCATCCCTGACATTATTATGGAAAAAGGAAAAGAGGTGCGGTATGGATTTACCGGCTAAAATGAATCTGAAAAACGCGGTGGAGCGGGTGCTCCATGTGCCGGGGAATTACGGCGGCGGCCAGTTGGAAATGACGCTTGTGGCCGACTGCCAGCAGCCGGAGGAATACCTAAAACAGACGGCCTTTGAGATTGCCGGGGCGCTGCGCTCCCACAGCGAGGTGTTCCGCAATGTGAGACTGAACCTTCTGCTCTGGAAGAGCGACGGGCGGATGGAAAACAGGGTGGTTCCGCTTTCTTTTCTGCAGATGGATAACTGCTTTGAAAATTATGAGGAACTGGATGAGGAAAAGACGTTCGAGGCGCTTGCGGGGAATTTGAAGCTCTTCCATGCAAGGTCGAAGCTGATTCTGGTTCTGGCAGGCGAAAAGGCGGTCGTAAAAGACAGGGAGGCGCTTCGCCGGAACATGTATCCTTTTCTCGGGAAAAAGAGCCTTTTTCTGCGGAAAGGAAGTCCAGAGGGGAAGTGGGTAAGAGGGGCCGAGCTGTGATTTAGGCAGGGCAGGAAAGCGGCAGACCGATAGGAAAAGAGGAGCGCGATGTCCGAAAATTTTGAATATTATAAAGTGTTTTATTATGCGGCCAGATTCGGGAGCCTGACAATGGCGGGGACGGAGCTGTCCATTTCCCAGCCGGCGGTGAGCCAGGCGCTTAAGCAGCTTGAAAGCGCACTTAAGGTCAAGCTGTTTGTGCGTTCCGCGAGAGGAATCCGCCTGACGCCGGAGGGGGAGATATTGTACGGGCATGTGAAAGCCGGTTATGAACAGATTTTATTGGGAGAGAAAAAGCTTTCCTCCATGCTGCGGCTTGATTATGGCGAGCTGAGAATCGGGGCCAGCGACATGACTTTAAAGTTTTATCTGCTTCCTCTTTTAGAGGAGTACCACGAAAAATTTCCCGGTATCAAGGTGACGGTCACCAATGCCCCCACACCGGAGACGCTTGATTTGCTGCGGCAGGGGAAAATTGATTTCGGAGCCGTAAGCATGCCCTTTCAGGCGGGCGGGGAGCTTTTTGTGACACCTGTAAAGGAAATTGAGGACGTGTTTGTGGCGGGGCGGCGGTTCACCCAGTACAAAAACCATATGCTGGATTTGCAGGAGCTGGAAAGGCTGCCTGTTATTTCTCTGGAGGGAAAAACCAGCACCAGAAGCTATCTGGACGGTTTTCTGGGAAAAAGCGGGATAAGGCTTTGCCCGGAGTTTGAGCTTGCAACAAGCGACATGATAGTGCAGTTTGCCCTGCGGGGGCTTGGAATCGGAAGCGTGGTAAAGGATTTTGCCGCCGAATATCTGGAGGACGGGAGACTGTTTGAGCTGCGCTTCAACAAGATTATTCCCAAAAGGCAGATATGCGTAGTGAGAAACGGCAGGACGCCGGTTTCGCGCGCTGCCGGGGAATTTTTAAGAACAGTAACATAGCAAAAGGAAAAGCACGAAAGCTGCCATGCATAAAGGCGGCGCGGAAATGAGGAAAAGTATGATAAAAAATATTGTGTTTGACATCGGAAACGTACTGGCCGGTTTTCACTGGCAGGATTACTTTCACAGCTTCGGGTATTCGGACGAGGTGTTCGAGCAGTTGGCGGACGCCACGGTCAGAAGCACTGTCTGGAATGAAATGGACAGAGGTAAAATGAGCGACGACGAGCTGATTGCGGGGTTTATTGCAAACAATCCGGCGGTGGAAAAGGAAATCCGCGAGGTTTATGCGAACATGAGGGACATGATAGTGCGTTATGACTATGCGTGTCCGTGGATTGAAGAACTAAAGGGGCGGGGGTACGGCGTTTATATTATCTCCAATTTCGGCGAGACGGCTTTCGCAGAATGCCAGGGCGCGCTTGATTTTTTGGAGAAAACGGACGGCGCGGTTATCTCTTATCAGGTAAAACTGGTGAAGCCGGATTATGAAATTTATCATCTTCTGTGCCGGAAATACGGGCTGAAGGAGAGAGAATGCGTTTTTATTGACGATACGGAAAAGAACGTAAAAGCGGCCAGGGAAATCGGCATGAAAGGAATCGTGTTCTATAATCTTGCCCAGGCAAAAGAGGAACTGGAGTCTGTTCTGGCATAGGCGGCAAATCAGGAGTCTTTCCGCCCGGAAGTATCGTTTTCGGGAGAAAACTCCGCGATGGTGGATTTGTTTGTGAATCTGCCGTAGGCCCAGATATAAATCCATAAAAGGATAGGCAGTCCCACGGTGGCGACGAGACAGGCCGCAAAGAGGCGGTCAGAGCCCGGAAAGTCCAGAAGGGAAATGACCAGAGTGGCTACATATAAAAGAACCAGTAAAATAATGCAGATAATTGCCGCGATTTGTTTTGGTTTTTTCTTCATGGGAAAACTCCTTTGCATGGGTTTAATTGTCCTGTAAAAAGTGAAAAAGAGCCTGATAATAGCCCGTAAGCACATGGGAAGGGCTGTTATAAATCTCGTGCCGGCTCCCTTCTATCTGTATGAGCCTTGCAGACGGGGTCTGCGCCGCAAAACGTCTTATGGAGGACGCTTTCACAAGATGGTCGTCCGGAGACTGGAAAATAAGAACGGGAGCCGTTATTTTAGCGCAGTTTCTCTTCTGTGTGGCGGACCGGCAGGCAATAAGGGCCTGATAAGCCCATCCGTAGCTTGCGCCGCTGGTCTGAAACAGCGGGTTGGCGGCTCTTTTTTTCTGATAATATTGGTATCTGGGCAGGCTTGTGCTGCAGCTATCCTCAAATCTTTCATCAGGGCAGTAGGCGCCCTGGCCAAAGGCGTAGCCGTCGTCCTTACGAAGGACGGTCAGAATCCGTCCGAGAGCAAGGGCACAGGGGGCGGGAACCGACAGGATAATACCCAGCATGGGCGCGGTTAAGACTGCCTTTTGGAAAGTGGCCGGGTAGGTTTCCAGATAAAGGGCGCCGATACAGCCGCCCATGGAATGGGCATACAAATAAAGAGGCAGGCCGTTGCAGAAAGGCATTACCGCTTTTTGGACAAAGGTATGCAGATTATCCACGTAGTCGGTAAACTGTCTCACATGAACCATGTGAGGGTGACGGGTATCCCGCAGGGAGCGTCCGTGTCCCCGGTGGTCGGCCAGATACACCCGGTATCCCGCGCTTACAAAATAGTAAATGACTTCTTTATATTTTTCTATGGATTCACTAAAGCCATGGCTGATGACGATTGCGCCTTTTTCCTCTTTCGGGCAGTATGCTTCATAGTAAAGCTTCCCTTCCGGCACATCCAGATATCCGCTTTGGCAGATTCCGGCAAGAAAAGGCTCCACCTTTTTTGTCATGGCAGAGTGAAATTCCGAATCTTCAAGTATGGTTGTGTTTTTCTGAAAAGATGAGTTATTCATAATACTTTCACATGACTATATGCTTTTTAATAGCTTCAAAACTTTCCCGGCTTAAAACGTGTTCGATTTTACAGGCATCCTGTGCGGCGGTTTTTTCGTCAACGCCCAGACTTGTCAGCCATTTGGTAAACAGCTCGTGACGCTCGTAAATCATTTCCGCGATTTCCCGGCCTGTCTGTGTCAGATAAATAAACCCTTCCTTTGTGACGGTAATATGTTCCCGTTCGCGCAGGTTTTTCATGGCCACGCTGACGCTTGACTTTTTAAAACCCAGTTCCTCGGCGATATCCACCGAACGGACGACAGGGCGGGATTTGCTCAATATTAATATTGTTTCCAGATAATTTTCCGAAGATTCGCTGGTGTTCATATTTTCCTCATTCCTACGAGCCGCATTTTCTTTTTCGCAGTGTAATTTATTATATCATAAAAACCGCTTAAGAAATATTAAAAATTTGGAAAAATAATTATTGACAACTAATATATATTAGCATATACTAACTTAAGACAGAATAAAATAACAAAAGGAAGAAAAGTAAAACATCCGCGGAAATAAAAAATATGATTGGAAAGAAGGTGGGACAATGCCGTTATCGATGATGAGAGAAGGGGAGCCCGGCGTGATACATAAAGTGGGCGGTAAGGAGGAAACCAGAAGGTTTCTTGAAAATCTTGGTTTTGTGGCCGGTGGGATTGTGACAGTGGTTACACAGACAAGAGGCAATCTGATTGTCAACGTGAAAGATGCAAGGATTGCAATCGGCAGGGACATGGCGAATAAGGTTATGGTGGGCTGAAATGCCTGACAGTCTGCTTTCCGCGGGATTGCGGACTTATGAATAAAAAGAACAGGAGGACGGTTATGAAAACACTGAGAGAAATTCCCTGCAAAGATACGGTAAGGGTAACGGGAATCACCGGGGAAGGCGCGGTGAAAAGAAGAATAATGGATATGGGAATTACCAAAGGAGTGGAGATATTTGTCAGGAAAAAAGCCCCCCTTGGGGACCCGCTGGAGGTTACGGTGCGCGGATATGAGCTTACCATACGCAAGGCGGACGCCGCTATGATTCTGGTTGAGTGAACGGGCCTTTCTCAGGTTTTCCGCAAGGGAAACCGGACTTTTTAAAGCGAGGAAAATCTACAGACAGCGGCGGAGCGCGCCGTTTCTTTTCAGACTTAGAGTTAGTTTAAACTAATAAATGATAGAGGAGGAATACACATGGCAGTTAAAATCGCGCTTGCAGGCAATCCGAACTGCGGAAAAACAACCTTATTTAACGCGCTGACGGGCTCTAACCAGTTTGTGGGAAACTGGCCGGGGGTTACGGTAGAAAAGAAAGAGGGAAAATTAAAGGGCAGAAGGGACGTAGTGATTATGGATTTGCCCGGCATTTATTCCCTTTCTCCTTACACGCTTGAGGAAGTGGTGGCGAGAAATTATCTGATTGGGGAAAGGCCGGACGCCATCATCAATATTGTGGACGGAACCAATATCGAGAGAAATCTGTATCTGTCCACGCAGCTTTTAGAGCTGGGGATTCCTCTTGTGATGGCCGTGAATATGATGGATATCGTGGAAAAAAGCGGGGATGAAATCGACGTTTCAAAGCTGGGTAAAAGGCTGGGCTGCGAGGTGATGGAAATTTCCGCGCTGAAAGGAACGGGTATTTTAAAGGTGGCGGAGCGGGCGGCAGCCCTTGGGGAAACGGGTTTAGTTCCCGAGCCGGTTCACAGATTTTCCCCGAAAGTGGAGGAAGCGCTGGCCGCTGTCGGGGAGAAGATTGGCGGTGAAATCCCAAAAGAGCAGAAGCGTTTCTTCGCGGTAAAATTACTGGAAAAGGACAGCAAAATTGCGGGGCAATTAGAAAAGGTCCCCGATATTTCTGTGGAAATTGACAAAATAGAAAAAGAAATGGATGATGATACCGAAAGCATTATTACCAGCGAGCGGTACGCCTATATCAGCTCTGTTACCGGCGAATGCTGTAAGAAAGCGGACACAAGAAAGCTGACGGCATCGGATAAAATCGACAGGGTGGTGACAAACAGATGGGCGGCGCTTCCCATTTTTGCGGCAGTGATGTTTCTGGTTTATTACGTTTCGGTAACCACGGTGGGAACATGGGCTACAGACTGGGCAAATGACGGCGTGTTCGGAGAAGGATGGAGCCTGTTTGGGCATTGGATACCGGGCATTCCCGCATTTCTGGGAAATCTGCTGGAAGCAGTGGGCTGTGCGGACTGGCTTTCGGGGCTGATTCTGGACGGCATTGTGGCAGGCGTGGGTGCGGTGCTGGGCTTTGTGCCCCAGATGCTGGTGCTTTTCATCTTCCTTGCCTTTCTGGAAGCCTGCGGATATATGGCGAGGATTGCCTTTATCATGGACAGAATTTTCAGAAAGTTCGGCCTTTCGGGGAAATCCTTTATACCCATGTTAATCGGAAGCGGCTGCGGGGTTCCGGGGATTATGGCCTCCCGCACCATTGAAAACGACAGAGACAGAAAAATGACCATTATGACCACGACCTTTGTGCCCTGCGGGGCGAAGCTTCCTATTATAGGGCTGATAGCGGGCGCGCTTTTCGGCGGCGCATGGTGGGTGGCTCCCAGCGCCTACTTTGTGGGAATTGCGGCGATTATCTGTTCCGGTATCATTCTGAAAAAGACAAAAATGTTTGCAGGCGACGCGGCGCCCTTTGTTATGGAGCTTCCGGCTTACCATATGCCCACGGTGAGCAGCGTTCTTCAAAGCATGTGGGAGCGGGGATGGTCCTTTATCAAAAAAGCCGGTACCGTCATCATGCTATCGACGATTATTCTCTGGTTTCTTATGAGCTTCGGATGGTCTGAGGGGTCTTTCGGAATGCTTGAGGCCGAAGAGCTTGATTTAAGTATACTTGCCTTTCTCGGAAATATTTTTGCCCCTGTATTCGCACCTCTCGGCTGGGGGGACTGGAAAATGGCGGTTGCGGCCATTACAGGTCTGATTGCAAAAGAAAACGTAGTGGGAACATTCGGTATTCTTTACGGATTTGCGGAGGTCGCCGAGGACGGAGAGGAAATCTGGGGACAGCTTGCCGGAAGCATGACGGCTGCTGCGGCATATTCTTTCCTGGTATTTAACCTTCTGTGCGCTCCCTGCTTTGCGGCAATGGGCGCAATAAAGCGGGAAATGAACAATATCAGATGGTTCTGGTTTGCAGTGGGCTATCAGACAGTCCTTGCCTATGCGGTTTCTCTCTGTATTTTCCAGCTTGGCACATGGTTTGCCGGCGGCGGATTCGGTATCGGCGCGGCAGCGGCGGGTCTTCTGGTTATCGGGTTTATCTATCTGCTTTTTTGTCCGGCGAAGGACAGTGTCGGGCTAAAGGTTGACATGAGAAGAATGGCGCGTGTAAAATAATGACAGGAATGGTAAACAAGGAGGTTTGTTATGGGAACAGCAATCACGGCGGCAGTCCTGGCTGTTATTGTGGGATTGGCCGTAAGAAAGATGATACGGGATAAAAAAAGCGGGAAATCCCTGCAGTGCGGATGTGACTGCGCAAAGTGCGGAGGGTGCGGGCACAAAGTATAAACTGCATACAATTCATTGCATACAAATTTCATAATTATAAAAAGGCAGGGTCTGTTTGTACGGCAGGCTCTGTCTTTTTGCAAAAAGGTCTTTTTTCAGGGCAGTAAATATAGTACACTGAAAACATACGAAAAGGAATGGAAAGGGAAAGAAACGGAGGAAGAAAAAATGAACCGGTGGAACGAATATGATAAGGACAGGGAGCGTCTGGTGGAGCCCACCTGCGACGAACTGCAGTACTGCGGAAGAATTGACGACGAGGATGCGGACGCACCGGTGTTTACCATGCCGGGAAGCTTTGTGCGGATGGCCTTTACGGGGTCTTCCAGCATAAGGGCGGTGGTAATCAATAAGCGGAACTACCACCGTTCCTTTCTGGGCGTGCTTCTTAACGATACCCAGAGCAGTATTGAGGTGGAAAAGGACGGGGAGCCGGTGGTTCTCACCCTTGCGGAGAATCTGGATAAAGGCACGGAGCACATGGTTACCCTTTTTAAAAGAATGGATAACTGCCATGAATACGCCTTTTTAGGCTTTCTTCTGGAATATGGGGCGAGGGTGGTAAAGGCCAGACCCCTGCCGAGAAAGAAGATGGAGTTTTACGGGGATTCGGTGACCGCCGGGGAAGTGGCGGAGGCGACGGCTTTCTGCGGAAAGGAGGACCCGGAAAACGAAGGGGAGTTTTCCAACGCCTATTTTTCCTATGCCTGGGCGACGGCGCGCCTGCTCCATGCAAGGGTTCATCTGGTGGCTCAGGGCGGGATTGCATTTGGCGACGGCGCCGGTTATCTGATGGACGGAAAGGCTGGAATGGAAAGCTGTTACAGAAAGGTGCGGTTTTATCAGGAAGAAGGGGAGCGTAAGGACTGGAATTTCAACCGCTATACGCCCCATGTGGTGGTAGTGGCAATCGGGCAAAATGATGCATATCCGGTGGATATCATGCAGGATGAACAGGGGGAAAAGGCCAGGGAATGGAGAAGAAAGTATAAGGAATGGATACTTTCTTTAAGGGAATTGTACCCGAAAGCATGGATAGTTCTGTCCACCACGATTCTCAACCATAATGCGGGATGGGACAGAAGCATCGGGAAAGTATGCGCAGAATTGAACGATTCCAGAATCGTGCATTTTCTTTACAGTATGAATGGAAGAGGGACGCCGGGGCACATAAGAGTGCAGGAAGCGATGAATATGGCGCTGGAATTATCAGGATTTATTAACGGCCTCGGAAATAGTGTGTGGGAATAAAATATATCGCCTTTGACATGACAGGGAAAGATATGACATTTTGCGTTTTGTGCAAATTTCATATCTTTCTCTTTTATTATTGATTTTTCTATACAAATGTGCTATTGTATAAAAAGACCGGAAAATAAGCCGACTTAGAGAAATCTGTTCAGGAGACGGTTGTTATTCCGAAAAAACAGGAGGTATAAAAAGTTATGAAATCACGCACTAAAAGACTGGTTGCACTATTTGCAACCCTGGCTATGACAGCATCACTGCTGGCGGGCTGCGGCGGCGGCTCCGAACCAACAACAAGTGATACTCCGGCCACAACGGACGATGTGGCGGCAGATGACGCTGCTACCGACGACGCAGCGACAACCGACGACGCTGCTACTGATGATGCTGCGGGTGATACCGCGTCTGCAGGCGACACCACAAGCACGCCGAGAAACGAGACCCTGTATTTTGCAGGACAGCAGTGGGGAACCATCAACGACTGGAACCCGTTCTCAACCAACTCCAACAATCCGATGTGTATTCAGCAGAAGGATTCTTCCCGTACGCTGATTTACGAGACGCTCTTTATGTTCAATATGTTGGACGGAGAGCTTTATCCTCTGCTTGGAACAGAGTGGTCATGGGATGACGAGGCTATGACCAGCATGACCGTTAAGATGAATCCTGACGCTCACTGGAGCGACGGTTCCGCCCTTACGGCAAACGATGTTGCTTATACATGGGAGGCCAATGTGAAATATGAATCTTCTCTTGGTATGGATTTCCCGAATTATGTAGAGTCCATCACGGCGGTGGATGATGCCACAGTAGCTATCAAGTGCAAACTTGACGATGCAGGCAATCCGACCAATCCTCTGAAGGTTCAGCAGCTTCTTCAGCAGATGTACGTTATGCAGAAAGCATATCTTGAGACAGTTGAAGGAAGAAACAATTCCGATAAGGAAGCTATGAAGCTTGACAAGATGGAAGACCTTGTCGCTTCCGGTCCTTACATGCCTTTCTTTGACGACGACCAGAAAATTGTATTTATCAGAGACGAGAATTACTGGGGCCAGGCTGCTTCTATGTGGGGAAAACTTCCCGCACCGAAGTATATCGCACATGTAATCTATGCTGATAACAACGCAGGTCAGGTTGCATTAGAGGCAGGCGACGTTGACGTTTGTCAGCAGTTCACCACTGATGTGCAGAAACTCTGGGAAGAGAAGAACCTTCCTATTACTACATACATTGACGAGCCTCCTTACGGACAGTGCGCTACCATGCCTTCCTGCTGGATGAACGTTGAAAAGCCCGGTCTTGACCAGGTAGCTGTAAGAAAAGCTATTGCCATGGCAACAGATTATGACCAGATTATTGCATCTGCCATGTCCAATCAGTCTCCTACATTTACCGATGTTCCCCGTTCTACCATGAACCCCACAGACGGCGAGCAGGCTATGTATGACCATGACGCAGTAAAAGATTTACAGTTTGCAGGAAATGATATTGAAGGCGCAAAGGCTCTCCTTGACGAGGCGGGCATCGTTGACTCCGACGGCGACGGAATCCGTGAGTATAACGGAACACCCCTTTCTTTCAAAGCTGAGTGTCCTAAGGGCTGGACAGACTGGATGGCTTCCCTTGAAATCGTGGCGGCTTCCGCTAAGGAAATTGGAATTGATATCCAGACTTACTTCCCTGACCAGAATACATTCTACGATGATATTACAACAGGTAACTTTGAAATTTGTATGAACTCTCCTTCAGGTTCTTCCATCACCAATCCCTGGGGACGTTGTATGCAGTTCTTAAGCAGCCAGTACGCTGACCTTGAAGTAAACTGGAGCGGTAACTGGAGTCAGTACAGAAACGACGAAGCAGATGAGATTCTGGCTAAGATTCCTCTTGAGACAGACGAAGCTACGCTGAAAGAATACTATACAAGACTGAACGAGATTTATCTGACAGACGTTCCTAACTTCGCGCTTATGTACAGACCGGAATTGTTCTACATTGTAAACGAGTCCGTATGGACAGGATATCCGATGAAGGATGACGGAAGCAACATTCCTCCTACCGACTGTACAGACGGTTACGGAATTGCAGCTCTCTATAATCTGACACTGGTTGAATAGGAATAAGTTTACTGAATAAAAAATAATTCCTTGATAAAGCCGGGCGGGGCTTAGGCTTTCCGCCCGGCTTTTTATTCAATAAGCCGGTTCGCGAAGCGTGCCGGCGTTTGATGGCAAGGGGAAGGGGTGAAGCGTTTGAAAGGATTTAAGAAGTATTACGGTCAGAAATTATTGTGGTATCTGATTACGTTGTTATTTGCAATCGTGCTGAACTTCGTACTGCCAAGACTCATGCCCGGTGACCCGGTGGCAAGTATTGCGGCAGGCGCTGTGTCCGGCATGACGGATACCACGGCGATTCAGAAGGTATTAAATGATTATGCGGAAAAATTCGGCGTCAACGAGCCCATGATTGTACAGTTCGGAATTTGGGCAAAGAACGCTATCCGCGGTGATTTCGGTGTTTCTTTTGGGCAGTATCCCAGAACGGTAGCGGATATTATTTCATCTTCCGTAGGGTGGACATTGGCCTTGCAGCTCCCGGCCATCATTGTGGGCTGGATTCTGGGTAACCTTTTAGGCGCTGTGGCTGCTTACATAAAGGGAGCCTTTGACAAGGTGATTCTTCCGGTATTTTTGTTTGTCAGCAATTTCCCGGCGTTCGGTATGGCGATTATCCTGCTGACGGTGTTTGGTATCAATCTGAAATGGTTCCCTACAAGCGGTGGCTATGGTTTTGATTTGATACCCAATGCAAGCTGGGAGTTTGTGAGTTCCGTGATTTCTCATTATCAGCTTCCTTTCTGGTCAATTGTATTGATTACCATCGGCGGTCAGGCAATCGGTATGCGTTCCATGGCAATTTATGAATTGAACGCGGATTATGTAAAATACAGCCGTTTCCTTGGAATCAAAGACAGAAAGATTGTAGGCTATGTGTTCAGAAACGCAATGCTTCCTCAGATTACCGGTCTGGCAATGAGCCTTGGAACCATGATGGGCGGCGCACTGGTTGCCGAGATTATCTTCAGTTATCCGGGACTTGGTTCTACACTGATGACGGCAGTAACCGGTCAGGACTATCCGCTGATTTCCGCATGTACGCTGATTATCACCGTGATGGTGCTTCTGGCCAACCTGTTTGTTGAACTTATTTACGGCGTCATTGACCCTCGTGTCAAGGCAGCACAGCAGGATTAGGAGGTGGATTATGAAAAATACATTGAGACAGGTGTTCCATTCTCCCAAGTTCGTGCTTGGTTTTATCATTTTTGCAGGATTGCTTCTTACTACAATTTTCTACCCGCTGATAGTGACGGCAGACCCGCTTGAAATGGTAGGTAACGGTAATTTCTTCAAACCCGGCACCTATGTTTCCGTAAAAGATGCGGTGGAGGGTACCCGTTATACGCTCAATATTGACGCAAAGGCCAGCTCCATCGGCTCTAAAATCAGCGCCGAGGACAAGGAAGCCATGAAAGAATGGCTGACGAAGTTCGGCGGTGTTGCGGAAGCCGATATCAATCTTGAGGACGTGGAAGGACTGATTGGCCTCTGGGAGGCGAATTATTCCGCAGATGCGGAGCAGAAAGGGCTTACCGCTTCCAAAAAGAAATATTATGTCCGTCTGAATAATAATATTGACGGCATCCTTTCGGATAACGATGTGATTATCGCCCGTGAAAATCCGGAAACAGGAGAACTGGAGCAGAGTGCTTCCATTGGCTCCAAAGAATATGTCAATACCAAAGACGTTGCAAACAGAAGAACATTTATCTTAGGAACAGATAACTTCGGACGGGATGTGCTGACAGAGCTTGTGGACGCGACCAAGACTTCCCTGCGCGTGGGGCTGATTGCCGGTATGATTGCGACTCTGATTGGACTGTTCCTGGGACTGATATCCGGTTATGTGGGCGGTGTTGTGGATGACCTTATCATGTTCATCACCAATATGTTTACCGTTATCCCTTCATTCGTTCTTTTAATCCTGATTTCCTACTCTGTAGGACAGAACGCGAGAGGCGTCAATCTGGTAGGTATTATTATCGGAATCACTTCATGGACATGGACCACCCGTTCCGTGCGTTCACAGGTTATCTCCTTAAGAAACCGTGACCACGTAAATCTGTCAAAGCTTTCAGGACACAGCATGATGAGAATCGTTCTTACGGATATCCTGCCTTATCTTGCTTCCTACGTGGTAATGGCATTTATTTTACAGATATCTTCGGGTATCCTTGCCGAAGCGCAGCTTTCCATGCTGGGCCTTGGACCTTCATCCTCTACCACAGCTACCCTGGGACTTATGATGAACTGGGCTACGCTTTATGCGGCGCCTCTTAACGGTTCCTGGTGGGCGTACTTCCCGGTTGTTGTTACCATCGCTCTGATTGCGTTTTCACTTAACCTGATGAATACGGGATTAGACCAGGTATTTAACCCGCAGCTTAGAGATTAAGGAGGGATATCATGGGAAAAGTAATGCTGGAAGTTAAAAATTTAAAAACAAAATACGTTACCCGTCAGCGTGAGGACGTATTTGCAGTAGACGGTGTCTCTCTGAAGATTGAAGAAGGAAAATCCCTTGGCGTTGCCGGCGAGTCGGGCTGTGGTAAATCCACACTGGCGCTGTCACTGATGGGATATTATTTCCCGCCCCTTCATTATATCAGCGGCGACATTATTGTAGACGGAAACAACATTTCCGGTTTAAAACCGGATGATGTGAGGAAAAAGATTCTGGGAACGGAAATTGCCTACATACCTCAGGCAGCCATGAATGCTTTGAACCCTACACAGAAAATTATCCGTTTTATTGAAGACGTTATTCATGTACATGACCCGAAGGCCACCAAGAAAGATATTTACGACCTGGCAAAAGAAAGATTTGCTATTCTGGGGCTTCCTGAGGAGGTACTGCAGAAACATGCGGTGGAATTGTCCGGCGGTATGAAGCAGCGTACCGTTATCGCAATTTCCACGATTCTTTCTCCTAAGGTACTGATTGCCGACGAACCTTCATCGGCTCTCGACGTTACCAGCCAGAAGATGGTTATCAAGATGATGCGTGACCTGATGGAAAAAGGCTTCATCAGAAGTATGATTTTTATTACCCATGAGCTGCCTCTGCTTTACAACGTGACAGACGATATTATGGTAATGTATGCAGGACAGATTGTGGAGCGCGGCACGGCAAAAGAGATGGTATTCGACCCGCTGCATCCTTATACAAAGGGTCTGATGGGCTCCATCATCGTTCCCGAGGAAGGTGTGCGTGAGAATAAGCTGATAGCAATTCCGGGAACGCCTCCTAACTTGAAACGTCCGCCTAAAGGATGCCGTTTCGCAGACAGATGTAAGTATGCATCACCCACCTGTATGGCAATGGAGGTTCCCGTACTTGAGGTACCCAGCAAGGAAAGCGACAGAGAACGTGAGTATCGTTGCCTGATGTCTGTAAGAAAGATTCGGGAGGTGTATGAGAATGAGTGATAAGAAGAGAGCGGAATGCTTAACCGGCAAAGGCGTAACCAAGATTTTTGGTATGGGCGACAGAAAAACAGTAGCCGTTGACCATGTGGATTTTGATTTCCGCGAGGGAGAAATAGTTTCCATCGTAGGCGAGTCGGGCAGCGGCAAGACCACTCTTTCCAAGATGCTTCTCGGTCTTATCAGCGTCACGGAGGGTGAGGTAATGTTCCAGGGCAAGCCCAGGGATATTTCCAGCGGAGCAAAGAAAAAGGAATACTGGAAAGGCATTCAGGCGATTTTCCAGGACCCTTTCTCCTCCTATAATACATTCAACAAAATTGATTCGGTTCTTCTTGACTGTATCAACATGAGAGGCGGAAAGTCTCTTCCTTACGAGAAGAAATTCGAAATGATGAGGGAAGCCTGCAGCTTTGTTAATCTGGAATTTAAAGAGCTTACCAACAAGTATCCTTTCGAGCTATCCGGCGGTCAGATGCAGAGACTTATGATTGCAAGAATTTTCCTGCTCAAGCCCAAGATTCTGTTAGCTGACGAGCCTACGTCCATGATTGACGCCTGTTCAAGAGCGACTATTCTGGATATGCTTTTAAAACTTCGTGATGAAATCAACATGACAATTATTTTCATCACACATGATATCGGCCTTGCCTACTACGTTTCCGATTCCGTATATATTATGGAGCATGGAAAGTTTGTGGAGCACGGCTCGGCGGAGGATGTGATTCTTCGTCCCAAGGCAGCCTATACCCAGAGACTGATTAACGACGTTCCCAAGATTTATGAGGAATGGGATTTGAGTACGGTGTAGGACTGACTTAAGGAATTGAAATAATAGTGTGAAACAGGAGGCAGAGCGTGTTTTGGCATGTTCTGCCTTTTGCTTCGTACCGGAGAATATATTCCAAAATATATTTGAAGAGTTCTGAAAGCCATTTTTCTGCCGATAAATATAACAGGGATTTGTATTTTACAAAGTTAAGAGAGGCACAAAGAGTATACACTCTCAGATATGATTATCAGGAAGGAGCGGCAGTTATGGCAGTTGGCGGATTAAGTACGGCGCAGATGATGCAGGAAATTCAGGGAAGGAAAAAGGAACTCTACACAAAGATTTTAAAAGGGGAAACGCAGCAGAAATTCCAGATTGGCGCAGGGGAATATAGCGAGAAGGAATGGAAGCGCATGCTGGACAAATTCGACGAGACTCAGGACGAGATTCGGGAGGCTCTTGAGGAGGAGAAGGAAGCGCAGGGGAAGGGAAAAGCCAGAGAGCAGAGCACTTCTGAAAAAACGAAAGATATGTATGAGGATATTGTCGGGATGATGGGCGGGAAGATACGATAAGATTTGAGGTTAAAATGATGACGGACGAACTGCTATCAGAACTGAAAAAAATAACGCCAGAGGAGAAAAGCATTCTGGCGGGCAGAAAAGAAATTGAAAAAGAGCTATATATGTCGGCCGGCCGGGATATGATTGAAGCGGGAAAGCTTTTGGAGGCCGGCAAGCTGATACAGGTGCGCCCCAATACCCGGTTTGTCCATTTCCCAAAGCATACCCATAATTATATAGAAGTAATTTATATGTGTTCGGGAAGAACTCATCATGTGATAGACGGCGACGACGTGATTTTAAAGGAGGGCGAATTGCTGTTTCTGAACCAGAAGGCAGTACAGGAAATCTATCCGGCAGAAGAAAACGACGTGGCAGTCAATTTTATCATTCTGCCAGAGTTTTTTGACCACAGCCTGAAAATGATGGGAGAGGAAAAAAACCTTCTGAGGGACTTTGTGATTGAAAGCCTGAAAGGAAAGGACGAGGCGTCCGGTTATATGCATTTTAAGGTAGCGGACGTCCTGCCGGTTCAGAATCTTCTGGAAAACCTTATCTGGTCAATCTGGAATAAACAGCCCAATAAGAGAAGCATTAATCAGGTGACTATGGGGCTGCTTTTTCTCCAGTTGATGAACTATACGGACAGGATGGAGACTGGAACCGGCAGCGGAAAGCAGCGGATGATGATTGATGTGTTAAGTTATGTGGAGGAGCATTACCGGGACGGAGAGCTTTCGGAGCTGGCCGGCCTGCTTCATTGTGATTTTTACTGGCTTTCCAGAGAAATTAAAAGGATTACAGGCAAAAACTATACGGATTTGGTGCAGGAAAAACGCCTCAATCAGGCAGTTTATCTTCTGGAAAACACCAATATGTCGGTGATGGAAATCGGTATGAGCGTGGGATATGAGAACGTCAGCTATTTTCACAGGATTTTCCAGAGAAGGTTTGGGGTTACGCCAAGGAAGTACCGGATAAGCAGAAACAGAATTTCAAAATAAAACGATGGGTAAATTTCAAATCTAATACGTTTCAGGGGTTCTTTCATAAAGGCATTTATTGGTAAATAGTCATTATGAAAGATTTCAAAAAGGACAAAAATTCCACAAATTTTGTTTATATTTCACAAAAAAGTTTAATTAAGAATATAGTTGTGGACACTTTGTTATAGACATGATATTATAATGTTATAACAATATAATAACTAAAAGGAGGATGTATTATTATGAAGCTAAAAAGAATTACGGCTCTGTTGCTTTCTATGGCAGTGATGGTTGGAACATTGGCAGGATGCGGCGGCTCAAACAGCGACGGCGGCGGTGCACAGACTTCGCAGAAGGAAAATACAGCGGATAAGGAAGCGGATACGGCAGGCGCAGAGGATACCGGTTCCGGTGAGGCGG
>OFFW01000037.1_pt1 | contig 101412 bp, 118 predicted proteins | sample 1521501 | NCBI WGS metagenome assembly OFFW01 (sample SAMEA3504107, study PRJEB24116) | mouse gut metagenome | biome: mouse gut; feature: mouse-associated habitat; material: faeces | place: Denmark | collected 2011
GGTGCTCACACTACAGAAACCGTTGAAGTTGTAGTAATAGGGGGAACGCAACCACCACCACACAGCAGGGCTGTTCGCACTGTGATTATAAGCTACCTTAGCGTTTCCACTCTTATAGTAGTCATACTGAAGCTGGTAGTTTTGCTCTGCTGAGTTTGCGTAATTTCTGGTTCCAAAAACCTCGAACTCAGACAAAAGGAACAGGTAATCCGTTGTCGCAGTCACATAGCTTGCTGTGTTAGAGCCGCCGCCAGTATTATCGGTATACTTCGTCACTGACTTCATAACTGCTCTCAAATCGGCAGGAAGCGCCGCCATCAGGCTGTTCGCCAAGGGGCTGGTCGGACTATTGCTGTTGCCCAACAGCGTCTTGCGCATTGCGCTGTTGTTCCATCCCCCGCTGTTGGTGCGGGAGGTATTCATGTGGAAATATCCAGCACTGGTCTGTTCATTATTATACTGACCATCGCAGAGTGCCACATCTTTCCCACTGATCTTCCCGATCTGGAAGTGGATACGATTCGTTCCCTCCTTGGCACTATTGTGATTAAAGCCCAGAATAGAAACATCAACGGAGAGGTTAGAGAAAGTATAATTCCCCGCCTTACCATTGAGCTTAATGGTTTTGGTATCACCAACATTCCAATAGCTTGCTGCAAGACCAGCATCAGACACTTGCTTGATTTGCTCCCATGTATAGGTGTTCAGCTTATTCCCTTTTGCGGGCATAAACTGAGCTGTCACTTCAACCGTTTTATTAGCAGGAGCAGTATAATTGCTTCCCGCTGCAACCTTGATGGTAATGGTTGCTGATCCGGTGGTCTGATTCACATGGTTAATAGTCACGATATCGCCGGATACGCTTACTGTAGCAACACTGGTATTGCTGGATGTAGCAGAGATCGCACCATCACCAGGACGAGTCACAGTTACAGTATCACTCAGCTTTGATGTGTTCAGGGTTACAGAACTCTTACTCAAAGTTAAGCTACCAGCCGCCTTACCAATGCTCCACGATACAGTCTTAGCCGTTGTAGTACCGTCAGGCCACATATAGTCATCTTTCGGAGTAAAGGTGGCGTTGTAACTCGTGGCATTGGTGCCTGTGGTCACACCGCCCAGTGTAAGCTGTACGGTGTTATAGTTACTCCAAGACGGGGACTGCGGTGTGTTCTCTTGGAATGTCAAACTACCACTTTGACTGGGGACATTCGCAATCGTCATCCTGTTCGCTACACCAGTCTTGCAATTAGCGGCATTAGTGTTGGCTTTGCCGTCCGTAGACATGGGGAATAGAGAGATATAGTAAGTCGTTCCATTCTTCAGCCCTGTCGCCACCAGCGGGGTACTTGAGTGGCCGTTGCGGGTTGTGCTGGTATGGGTATATGCGGCGTCAGGATCGGTGGGAGAGGCAGCATAGCTTCCCTCTTTCACGACCACAATCGTGGACGCCCAGGTCGCACGGGTAACACCGTCAGTAACAACAGTAGCGGCAGGATCAGTCCACTTGATAGACAACTCCCCATTGCCCGCCGCTGCCAAAGTAATTCCAGATACATCACCGACCGCCACAGGGTTGGGCGTCGCACTAAACTCATCGTCGGCGCTATCTGTATATGCACTTGAAGTGGTGTACGGGAAAAACTTGTAGAAATACTCCACACCATCTGTCAAACCGCTATCACAGAAATAGCTGTTCTGATAAGCGTTTCTGGTCTTGCTGTCTAAAACGACAGTACCGTCTCTGCGGCTCACCGGCGCACTACCCGCCTTGCGAACCAAAAGGGTTCCTCCCCAGCTTGCCAAAGGCGAACCGGCAACAACCAGATCGTCAGGATCTGTCCATTTAACATAGACCTTTCCCGCCGCTGTCAATGTCTGAATGCCCGAAACTGCGGCCAGAGCAAGACCGCCGCCGCTGCCGCCACTGCCAGACGGGAAATTTCCAATAATAGGCATAGTAACCTCCTTCTTTCTTTATCCCAAAAGAATGATGATGACTGGGATATCACAATATGGCTTATCACCATTAGCAAAAATGGTTAGCGCACCATCAGTCTGGTCGCCAACCATCAGCTCTGCCATATAAACAGCATCAGTCTGTTCAAGTGTAAGATTTTGTCCAACACCAATAATGCCGTTTGTATCAGGTGTAAGCCCCTCGATTTCCAAAGTCTGTGAATACTTTGAACCTGTCCAAACCCAATCGGAAGATGTTAATGAAGCCTGGAATGACTGACTTTTGATTGCTTTTTCAGCCAAGACCTCATCAATCATCTCCATATTGGAATTGACCAGGCCGTTTAGTTTTTCCCGCCACTCCTTGAACTTGGCGGTATCATCTCCTTCGAGATAGAATCCATAGTTTTTTGTCGCGCTCATATTCCTTCCTCCTCTCGTTAATCGAGCAGGATAAGGGTAATCGGGATGTCGTATGTTGGTTTATCACCACCATACGCAACCGTAAAAGACCCATCGGCCTGGCCGCAGATATACAGCTCCGCACTTGCCACAGTCTCACGTTCCGCCGTTGAAATGTCTTGAGATAAACCGACTACACCATTTTGATTTGCAGTTAGCCCCTCAATCTCAACAATTTGACGATTGTTTTCCCATCCGGCAACGGTCAGTGTCGCATTGACTGAGCGACTAATTTCCCCAGAGATTCCGGGCAAATTTTCCACTTTATCGGACAAAGCGCCAATTTGTTGCGCCTGCTCTTCGATTGCATCAGCGGCGGTCTTAGCGACCTGACCGATCAAGGCGCTTTCCCGCAATCCAAACTGTTTCAAGTGCTCCAAATATGGAACCTTATTCACTGCCACAAGATTCACCTCCACCTATCCTAAATACAAAAGAGGAACGGCATATGCCGTTCCTCTTTATACAGCCATTATCTGAAATTAGGCGCTAACCTCCGGAGTATCAGGAACACCGAAGATTTCATCCAGCATTTCCTTGACCTCAGCATCAGTGGCGATCTCCACCACGGTCACATCGGCACCGTCAACGCTGATTGCACCAGCGGTAGTGCTTGCTTCAACCTTAGAAAAATCAGTAGCAGACTTGCCGCTGTCGGTCAAATTGCCATTAGCATCCAGGCCGGCAAAGTTGCCAGCGATAGCGCTGCCGACCTTATCAGCCTTGCCAGTGATATCAACCACATCGGACTTAGGCACATACAGGCCATCGCCTTTCTTCACCAGGGCGTTGTTTGCCTCAGCGGAGATATTCACATCCACGCTGATCTCATAGCCGCTCACAGTCACGGTAGCAGTGCCATCACCAGCCTTGGCCTTATAGGTGTCCACCAGAGCGGCCATATTTAGGAAAGAGTAGGTAATCGTATCGCTCCCGCCCTTGACGGCCAAAACCATAACAGGCTTGCCCTCCAGATTAGGGTCGGTCGCCCCAGCATAAGTATCTGCATCAAAAGCAAACTCGCTCACAAACTGGGTCTTAGTCTGATCCAGGAACAGCTCAGTAGGGAAATCAAAGCTGAACGCAGGGGTGCCGCTCTTATCCTCGGTGGTGTACAGCTTGACGGTATTACCCGCCACCTCACCAGACTTAAACGACGTTGCAAGGCTGGCAATCTCTTCCTTAGTAGCAAAGTTTTCATTGATAGTGGTCGCCAAGGTCTTCAAATCCTGTAGTCTGGTCAGTTTCTTCACATCGTAACTCATTGTCTTTTCCTCCTTGTTTTGTCATAGGTTTGTATTTTCTATCAGTTGACGGTCAACGACCGAAAACTTCTTTCAACATTTCTGCCACCTCCGCATCGGTGACAACCTGGTTTTCGTCTATGGTGCCATCTCCACTTTGTTCACCAAAGACTTCTCCAAGCATTTCATTGACTTCCTCGTCCGTTGTTACATCAGAGGGTTTAACACCGTCCCCATTTAGATCAACAGGATCTGGAACCTTGTCGGGCGCTTTCTCAATCGTGAATGAAAGAACCTTTTTGTCGTCGATATGAGGCACATATACAGCACCATCTGCACCAACGATTCTACCGAGATTTTTTACTCGCCCGTTATCCAATGTAACAACCAGCTCTCCATCATCGTTAATTTCCAATGAGGCGATTCCGACACCATCCTTACCACCGGAGCCACCAGAACTATCGGTTCCTCCACCTGCCAGGAGCAGCGCGTCTTTCAAACTCAAATCTGCCATCGCTACATCCTCCACCCTTAGAACATATAGTAAATACTCATATCCACAGCTTCATCAAATTCCAAAGATGTGACATTAACCTGATTCATACCCATCTCGAAAAAGCCAGTAAACAGAGGGATCTCTTTCCCATTGATTTTTACCTTTGTCCCAGCAGGGCAGGACAAACTGAACTTTTTCAAAGACATAGGGCCAAAGTTCAAAATGCTATTGGGATTCTCAGCTTGTTCGTTTGCCTTAAAAACATCCAGCATATTGACTCCAGGTGTCACAGTTCCACTAAAACTTCCCAGATGTGCCTGAGACATAATATCTCCCCTTTCCTTCAACTCATGTGAGCCAAACATAATCCAGCTCTTCAAGTGTCATATTATCAATGTCCGCCAAACACAAATCGTCTAACTCATGCAATAGACGGTATCGCTTCATACTGATATTCAAATCAGCGGCTTTGACAACCGTACTGCCATCGTCTGGGTACAGTACCTTAATGAGTTTCCCCATCGCCTCCTGCATGATGGCTGTGACAGTTTCTGCAACAATAAATTTCTGTGTCCAGGTGCCTGTTACCTTAGAAGCGAAGGTTAGTCCGTTATACCAAACACCCAAAGAGTGACGGATTTCTGTACCCAGCACCAAAGCCATAATCTCTGTAGCAGCGCTGGCATCAAAAACCAGATTGTAACACAGACTTTGCAATGTGGAATCAATAACAGTTGATGTATCCGCCCTGATATAGTCTACTTGGTTAATCTGTCTTACAGCAACATCTGGTGTAAGAGCGCTTCTTAAATTGAGTAAGCTGTATTTAAGTGTGTCAGTTACACCAGCGTCTACCAGCAGAGGAAAATCCCCTCTACCAGTAGATGAAGCCACCTGTGTAACCAATGAATCTACCGCCAAAATCAATCCGCTTTCCACCTCATTGAACACCTGCCCCAGCATATTGATAGCTGGTGTGTCAATAATAATCGGATCGTTTTCTATGTAGAGCTTTGCGTGTGCCTCAAAATCAACCACGGCACCCAGATCCATCCCCATGCTCAATTTCTCCAGACACAGCTTGATCATCTGGTCAATGTGCGCCTCAACCTCAGACCCCATTTGCGCAGCTGCAAATTTATGTAGGAGATAACCATTCAAAGCTGTCTCCAAGATCAAACGATTGGTTACAGAAATACCGTCGTGGTATGGGATGGAATAGACAAGCAAATCACACTCCACCAAATGCTTCCGCAGATAGATGTCAAATTCCTTCGCCATACTCCATCACCCCCCTGTTAGGATTGGTTCTGGACAGATAGGTTAAGGTAGCCGGACTTGATGGTCATGATTGTTGCCGCTTCGACGCTTCTTGGCGTAGACAATGCGCCGTACTGCAACAAATTTCCGCCGTTCTGTGCGTCAAAAATAACAAAGTGGGTTACAGTACCCCATGACGCCGTACTCTCGTTAAAGTCGATATTGGCCTCATTAGTGACAACGCCAACTGCAGGCTCTCCAAGCATATCCAACTTCATACGAGCATAGCCCGCACTGGCCGCAGGCTCAGTGACGTTGGTGCCGTTAATGTTGGGAGCGGTCGTGCTCAGGCCAATCCACAGTTCAGTAGGAATAGGCGGGTTCACCTTTGTCTGAAACAGGTTGCCAGCGGCAAGATTCAGAAAATATGTGGTGTTCATTGTGCAATCCTCCTTCTTTTCGCATAAAAAAAGCGCCATTATAGGCGCTTATCTCACGAACGCTTTATTGATGTTGTTGATGATGTGAATAATTCCTTGGTTTGGAATTTCAACGTCACCTGAGATATCCTTAATGGTGATTTGGTAAATATACTTCCCGGCTGGCAAATTCACCGTATCCAGCGGAGCAAGCGCAACCCTCAGTACATTACTGACCTCTCCATCCACATCTGGGGCGGCTCCAATGTCCATCTGTTTAGAAACCAACGGATCTCCATTCTTGTTGACAAAGTTGATAATGGAGAAGTTTGCCGTACATGAGGAGAGATCCTGTGCTTTCTTATTCAGATAGTGATAGCAGTGAAAAACCAGATCTTGTGTAGACCCACCGACAAAATCCATTGACGGCAAAGTATACGGATTGGGGATGTTCATACTACCTCCTCCTTACTTCTTCTCTTTCTCCTGGGCTTCTGCCTCTGCCTCCTGCTCGATATCCTGAGAAATCTGTTGTGCCAGAGCACGAAGGTCTTTGAGCGTATCGCCCAACAAAATAGCGCTATCGGCGTTCAATAGCTTCATACCGCCAGAAGCCAAAATGTTCGCCAGTCGGTTGTGATCATCAGCAATATGCTGAGCAATTTCCATTTTTGTCATGTTGTTCTCCTTCTTTGGCACTATGCCGTAACGACTTCATTTAGGTTTACCCATCTACCGCCTACTCTGATATGCACATCACCCGTAATCCAAATTCCATGACCAGCGCTGAGCGCCATGCCTTGCGAAGCAGAGATAGACATACCTCTGTTTGAATTGATACACGCCAAATCAGTGCGGTTGACGCCATCAGAACCATATCCATCATAGATAGATCCAAAACTACCGAACATGAAATTGGCACCGTTAATGGTACCGCCTTGAATGTAGGCACCATAAATACGCGGGGAAGAAATTAACTCGTTTGTGATCTGTGTACTGGCGATATTCATGATTTCGCGTTCAGTCCATATATTATTGGATAGCCAGTTGATATCTTGCTGCACACCGTCCATACGAATATTGAAATTGTAAAGCCGGTTGTCAACATAATTCTCAACGTCTGAAATATCTCTGGACAGGCTGTAGATGTCTTGCTCAACATTGGTAATCCGATTTTGCACACCGCTTCCTAGATTGCTCCACGAGATTGCGCCGTTACTCAAAGTCAGATTTCCAAGCATTGACACGTTGCCCGCTGAATCCACACTGAACTTAGGGTTGCTCCTGTTGGGCACATAGATCGCACAGCCGACCAAAGCTGCTCCAGAGTTCGCTGTTAGGTTGCCACTGATATTGGCAGCACTCAGCGTACCCGTAAACGTACCATTAACAGCGCTAAGGCTTCCTGAAAATGTACCTGTTGCAGCGCTCAATGAACCGGCAAAAGTGCCAGTAGCTGCACTCAATGCACCTGAGAAAGTGCCAGTAGCTGCACTCAATGCACCCTTAAATGTGCCTGTTGCCGCCTCCAGCTTACCTGCGAAGGTTCCGTTCTTAGCATAAAGAGTGCCATCCTTCTTGACATAGAAAGGAGCTTTACTTGGGTTAGCAGCTCCTGCCCACATTGCATAGTCTGCATAAACGCTTGTGCCACCATTCAGCCCGACATACGTTCCTCCACTGCCGGCGTGTAGGTAGCTATCCTCGATAGTATATCCACCAATCAACCCAGACTTCGCCCTAAGTTTGCCACGAAAATAAGCATTGCCTGTGTTGATATCCAGGAAAAAGTTTGCGTTCTTAGGCATACCCTCAGAGTCAAATGTGATTTCTCCTGCCTCATCCATAAACTCCGGCGTTACGGTCGTCCCATTTGTATCAAACAGCAATTTGGTACCAGCCACAATACCATACTTGGGGTCAATAATAATCAACCCACCCGTCTTCCCCTCTTGGAGTACGAACTGAGCATTATACAGCCATGCACCTGTCTCGTCGATTTGGAACATCATGTACCCTTCATCGTTAGGGTTCTGCAAAATCAATTTGTTACCGATTAGGATGTTACCCGCCAACATTTCCGCATTGACACCCCATTGGGTGCCCACATCCTTTGTCGCAAAAAGTCCGATTGCCAACTTTGCTGTTTTCCAGTTGTCATCGGTCATAGCAATCATATTATCAACCAGTCGCATTTGGTAGTTAGAGCTTCCTCCAATGTTAATACCTGCACTGTTAATCAAAACGGTTTGATCTTCTTTGTTGACAATATTATTGACCGCCGCTACCAACTGTTGCTGTATGATTTCTGAAACCTCTGTTACTTTATCAGCAGTACGGTTATAAGTATACTTGTTGGCATTGATTGTCTTTTTCGACTGTGAAGTGCTGTTAAACAAATCCTTCAAAAACTTCTGACCGTTTTTCTTTTGATAACGGTTAGAGAAAATCAGTTCAAAATTGCTGATATCCTCGAAGTTCAGTCTGAACCCGATAATCTTAGCGTTAATCAATCCTTCACTACCCAACTCCAAATGAACCGCTTTGCCAAGCTCCAGTTTATTTTTGAACGGTTCAAATTTATTGTGGTATAGGAAGTTGGCACTATCCACATTAAACTCATAGACAGGCCACGCATAGTCATCCAATACTTCCTCGCCAAAACTATACAACTCCATAGCAACTGAATATTTTTGATAGTCATTGGCACTAACCGTAAAGTAAGAGTCTGCGTTCGTTGTCTGGAAACTGAATCGTGTTCCTTTATACTCTGTGATCTCATCCTGAGTATAAGCGCTCACATCGCTGCTCAGCTGTGACAAGATACCAGAGATTGTAATGAGTCCAGTTGAAAAATCATGATCCTTGTAATTTGTTGTGCCAAGATATGCCGTCATAACATACCCACTGCCAGACACTTCCAAAGTACCTCTCATGATTTCAGCAGTAAGATTTGCACCTGGCACCGACAAAGTACCTCCGGCAATCGCATACATAGTCTTGCCAAAGCTCATCAATTCCACTTTTGTGATATTCGATTTAGCTACACTGACGCTACCAGACACGGTAGATACCGCACCACTAGCAGTAGTGTCAATATCAGTCACCACAAAGGTTTCATCACTCAAGCTGGCCTCAATCATAAAGGGGCTAAGAACCTCACGTTCTGCAGCTGTGAAGTATCCCTCAAAAGAAAGTTGCTTGTTGATGGCAGTCATGGCACTCATATACCGATCAATGTCTGTACCAATGGTTGCGATCTTCGTCTCTTGGGATTTGATTTCAGCATTTTTAGCAGAAATCTGGGCATTAACATTATTCAGCTGAGTCTGCTGCTTGTTTTTTCCAGCATCCGTTGTCTCCATTGCCATAGCTTGGATGATCACGCTCTGCTGTGCAGTTAATGTATCCAGCTCACCCTTCATCGTCGTCAAATCCACTTGCGCCGTTAGCTTCTGTGCCGTCAAAGAAGCACGAGCTGAGGCAAGTCCAGTGTAATAGGTCTGATTCGCTGTAATTGCGGCTTGCCACTCTCTTACCTTGTCCGCCAGCGTCATATTACTGTCGCCAACTTTAACATCCAGATCACCGTTATAAAGGAAGTAATCAAGATTGACAATATAATCAGTACCCATAGGGTTCACATCACGAATGGTCAATCCATCAGAACCACTCAAATGAACTTTGGTGGCAATCTCATCGGAAAGCTCTTCCACATCTACCGAGTCTACCAAATTGTGATAGCTCAAATAGATTGGCAAAGTCTCAGCGTCCTTTGTTGCATCGTACACATTGATGCGCTTCTGATATACGTCAAATACAAAAGCACAGCTATATTTCTCCATTGCATCGCCATAGCAGAAGCTCAATGCGTCATTATCATATTGGTCAAATGTCCGATAGCAACTAATCAGACGCGGAGCAACATATCCCACACTCCAACTTGGGTCAAGCTCAATAATCCGACCAAGAATAGTATCCTTGCTATTTGATGGGTTCCAGAAATTATAAGTACCCTCTTCCAGAAACAGATCCTTCTTTTTGAACATCTGCTCCAAAGAATACCCCATGACCGTCTTGCTTTCCTCTACTCCGTCACCGCTTTTTCGAGGTGAAGCCAGCACATAAATTCCAAATTCTTCAGTGTAAATCACTTTGAAGCTGGTTAGTGCAGCATACAATGGATTCAGCATACCGTTTACCTTGTAGGGTGTGGTAAACTGAATTGTGCTGATATCAGAGTAATTGATCTCAAATTCGAGATTATGCACAAATGGGATAACTCCCAATTCTTTCCCGGCCAGAGTGCGCAACCTGAGCATGGGTTGCTTTTTCTGCCCACTCTTAATTTTCGTGTAATCCAGATACATCTCTGGCCTCCCTTCTCTTTTTTTATGCACCCACGTTGTACAGATATCGTCCATTGATGACGACTGTTCCAGATCCTGTAATCACCAGTTGGTTATCACCAGAAGCAAATTCAAGAAACTGAAAATTGAAATGCTCATACAAATCATACTGGCCGTAAGAATCTCGAACAATCTCATTTTCGTTATCTACGATAATGGTGATTCCACCATTGGGCAATGCGGAAAACTCCATAAATGTTCCTGTGGTTAGGTTTGTAATGGAGAAGTTTTTGCAGCCAGACGCCAATATGATCTGTACTTCAGGCCGTAGATTTTCTTTGATAGTGCTATCATTGTAGAAACGATGGTTGATTGTTCCGTTGACCGGGATTCTCTCCTCAAAAGGATAGCTGTACCCATAAGGACAGTCGCAAATCACCTTTGCTTCAAATGCAATAGGGAGCCATCGAATACTAATAGGTGTCAAAGATTGAATAAGGCATCGGAATTGAATATGCTCCATATCCGGTTGATCAATAGATAACCATTGATAATCCTGATAACCAGTCAGCCAGTTTGATACCTCTTGGATCTGATAGCGATCCATATACTCTTCACTTCCAAAGATTAGAGTAAAAGTCAAAGGGGTGTCGTGATAACGCACACCATAATGCAGCGGGGTAATACGGTTAGCAATCCGTTTCTCCACAATGTTAGCTTTATTGCCAAACTCATTGTCACTATGGCTTTTGTTTCCAATGTCGCACACGAACATCCCGTAAATTGACGCTGGCGTGTCCGCAAACGTAAACTCATAACTTTTATACACCGCCGCACCTCCTTTGATTGATTATGAAGAGGGCGGGAAGTTTCTCACTCCCCACCCATTGTGTCACCACTTCACACCAACCCTTCGAGCCAGTTCGTTCACCATCTGTTCGGTCATTTTGCTGTGTGCAGCAACTGTCTCCGCGCTGGCATTGCCCTGAATAATGGTATCTCCGACATGAATCTCGATTGGTCGAGAGTTGTTTGTGATGTTGTTGATTGTGCCCCTTTCAGCGTGAGACAATCCACCTCCAACAGTAGGAGTTGGGCCAAAGCCCGCTCTGTCTGCAAGCACATCGGCCATAGCACTGATCCGATCAAGTTGAGCCGCAAGACTATCTTGCTGACTGCTCGTCATCATCAGTTCACCATTCTCAGCCTTAATATACTGCTCGTTAGGCTTCAGCGGTTCGTCCCCAACAAAGCCACCTGTATGATAACAGCTGTGGAGCATTTTTCCAACATTGTTGGGATGCAATTCGTCTCGGGTAATCCACCATGTTCCGTCTGAATCACGGAAATCAGCATGAATCCCATACTGATCCAACTGGCGAGCCAAATTAACAGCCTTTTGGTGAAGGGCGTCATTGGTCGCTTTGTCATTCCTGGTACTCCATGCTGCACCATATTCCTTCATACGACCGACAATGGTTTTCACCATATCTTCACTGGTCGGAGAAGTATGTGGAGCCTTGTTACCTACCGTTGTGTTCCTATCGCCGGTACCAGTTCCGCCTGTACCAGAACTGCCAGGGCCGGTACTTAGATTGGACATCTGTTCGTCAAGAGCTTCGATTTGCTTGGTGATACTGTCAATTTCAGCAGAAATACCGCCCATAATCGCAGAAACAAAATCACCATAGCGCTGAGCTGCGGCCTGCGCCGCCTCCCATGCCGCTGTGATCTCAGAGTTCAAAACAGAGCCATACTCAGTATTCCATGCAATCAATTCTTGGTAGAGCGTGTCCCAGTTATCACGAATATAGGCAATCGCCATATCGTAGAGCTTCTGGTAAGAAGAGATCGAATCTTCGAGGATTTTGATTTCTTGATCCTTCTCCTCGTGATAATCTTTCTCCATCTGATCCAGAGCTTCCTTCTGGGCTTCGATAGATTTGTCCGCCTGAGAATCAGCCAAATCTTCTTGGAGTTCGGCCATCTCCTCCAACAACTTAGCGCGTTCAGCCTGAGCGCTCCGACTATCATCCAAGGACAAAGCGTTAATACGCTCTTGCAACTTTGCCATTTCCCTGAGCTTCTTAGCAATCGACTTTTGATAGTCCTGCTCGTCCTTGGTAGCATCCAGCGAGTCCTTCTTTAGGTCGATAATCTCGCTGTACTTGTCCTTCATTTCTTCCAGAAGGTCAATTTGCTCTTGAATCCGGTGCTTGAGCATATCCATCACGTACTTGACGAGATCGTTCGCACCGTCTTCCATATCTTCAAGCTCATCAAGAAGATCTTGCAACCCCTTCTTGGTGTCTTCTAACTGCTTACGTGCCTCTTCCAGATTCTTCGCTACTGCATCAGTGGTTTTGCCAATGTTCGCCACTACATTATTCGCTAAATCCTGCATAGCCTCAATGTTATGCAAAGCAGCCTGATACTGAGAATCATTCAGCTCGCCCATAGTGTGCATCAGCTCTAGCTCCGCATATACAAGCCCCCAAGTAGAATTGGTGGCATCAGTAGTAGCAAAGCATAGATTATTCAGATCCTCAATAGACCCTTCCTGTGCTGCCAGCTTCAAGCGCTCCACATAAGACATAGCGTTCTCAACGGCCAGCTGTCGAGTCCGAGCAGCAATCACATCATTGATTCGCTCCTCGTTGATCTCCCATAGCCCATTCTCGTCTTTCAGCATTTGCATATACTGAGGGCCGAGCTGAAGCAGAGCCTGGTATGTATCAACGGTGATAAAACCATCATTTGCTGCAAATTCGTCAGCGGCTTCATAAAGCGTATCAGACACATTCTGGATTTCGTCTACAGCATCATGCGCGGCATCTACAATGTCGATCAGATAATCAACTACCTGCTCTTTGACACTCTTGATGTTGTCAGCATAATCCCACCACAGATCACTGAGCTTACTGACTTCATCGCTGGTATCCGAATATCCCAGAGAACGATAATATTCCGCCTCCTCGTGCAGAATCTTCTGCATACCCTGATACTCAGCAATCATAGCGGCTGAGAATTTCTTGACATCATCCAAATTCTTGGTATCAATGGCGTTGTCCATTCCATTCTCAGCAAGCATAGCAGCGTTCTTTCGAGCCTGCATCATATTCTCATACATTGAGATAGTGGTTTCAATGATGCTTCTGTTCAGCTCCCACCAAGATTCAGACCCTTCGCGGTTGGCGTCATTCAAATCAGTGATGGTATTGATCAGATCCTCAGTACCCTCACGCAAAGCATTGGTGGCCTCTTGCAGGCTATCATAGCTTCCGGCACTGTCAGCAGTTAGCTCATTTAGGTGATCCAGGTTTTCAATCCAAAGCTCATTGGTATCGGCGTTGTATTGAACAGCAAAACCAAGCTCGCGTAGTGACTCCACTCCTTGGGTAATCGTAGAATCGCGCATATCGTTCAAATTGTGAAGCGCAGCTTGCTCCTCACGATACGCGGCAATCAACTTTTCCTGTAGCTCGATTTTCTTCTCAAAACTTCCGGCATTGTCGATTGCTGTCTCCAGCTTGTCGGCTTCCTCCTGAGCTTTACGCAGCCGCTCTACCGCTTCACGGTACTCGTCGATAGAAGCAATGTACTCCTCAACGTCCTTTGTACCACCAGAAGAACCACTGCCACTGGAACCAGTACCAGAACCTTTGAAGCTCTTCAGCGGCGCATTTTTCAACGCTTGCAAAGCGGCGATTTGGCCGTCAATCTGGCTAATTGCATTTTGGTAATTCGAGATATCCAACTCGATCTGAGAAATAAAATCTTCCAGACCACTTTCCTTAGCAGTATAGGTATATTCTGTACCCTCAAAGCTACCACTTGTTAGGTTGAGTTTGATTCCGCTACTACCAGTACCTCCACCAGAACCACCCTGCATAGTAGACGAACCCGCAACAGATCCATTTGCAACACCAGCGATTGCCTTAGCAGTCTCATGAGCCTGCGTAGCCACAGACGCAAGATCGGTTTTTACATTGGTCAGGTTTTGGTACATCGTCTGCGCCAGATCGTAAGCGGCCTGATTGAAATTCCCGTTCACGTCCGTACAGACTTCCATAGCAACCCGGTCAAACTCCTCAGCGTTCTGAGCCATAGCCGCAGCTGCCAGTTTGAACGCGGTCGCTTCATCAACACCCGCATCAATCAATGCTTGAGCAACAATATTGCCGGCGTTAATTCGGTACTCAGCCAGCTCCTTAGTGATATTGCCCTCTCCCTCAGCAACAGACTTAGCAAGATCCAACTGAGCCTGAGCAGCTTCCATCTTGGCCTGCAAGACTTCTTTGTCGGCCTCTAACTTAGCTACTTCGGCGTCAATCTGAGCGTCCAACTCTGCCTTTTTGCCCACAATGAAGGAATTGACAACACCCTCGTTGAGCAAAATCTGTCCATCAGCAGTTGCTTGGGCGCTATTAAGGATCTCAGGGTAAACTTTGGCAAACTCCAAAGCCTTGTCCAGTGACATGGTGAACCCATTCGCCACCTCTGCTTGCAAATTTGCAAGCGTTTGGAAAGACCCAGTAATGGAGTCAATAGAATTGGCAACATTTGAGAAGTTTTGCAAAGCGACAGTATATGCGTTCAGATCACCGGTAATTGAGCCATATAGACTACTATAAATAGCGAGCTTTGATTGATTTTCCTCAATCGCTTTGTTGTTCTCCTCAATATCAGCGGTGGTCTGAGCAATCAGGTTCGACCACAAACCGCCATCACTGCCCAACTGACGTTGCTCCTCATAATAAGCAATGTTCTCACGCAAAGCGTCATTTTGCTCATTCAGCGAGTCGATCTCTTTCTGGATCTCGTCCATCTCACCCAGCATCTTGGCGTTAGCGTTCTCTTCCCACGCTTCTGTATTGAGCTTAACAACACCGTTTTCCTCATAGAGGTAATCAATGTAGTTTGCTTCAGCACTTGCCAAGGATTCAATAGTGTCAGCAGATAGCCCGCCGCCACCAGCCATATCCTCTTGCGCAGACTCCAAAGCGCTATACGCAGACTTCAAAGCAGAAAGCACTTCGGGTAACTGTTGTAGCTGAGCAACGTAACGCCCCGTTTCCTCAGACGCCTGCACCAGCTGATCCGCATAGTAACCAGCAAATTCAGACTGAGATTGCAGGACGCCATCAACCGCATTGGCGATATCTTGATCTGTCCCAGCAAACTCCCCACTGGCTTTTGCCGCATCAATAACACCCTGACGATATGCGTCGAACTCCTCTTTGTTGTTGGGGAGTTCTTTACCAATCAGTCCTTGCAACATATACTGCTCTGCAAGGTTGGTATTGAGCTGAGAAATTGAGCTACGATAACCCTCTACGGCGGAGGACATAGAGTTATATGCAGCATATAGTTTCTCATAAACAAGATTGTTAGAACCTGCCTTATCAGAAACGACATCCAGCATCCGGCCAAGCTCATCGTATGTGTTTAGGATACCTTCGACCGTTTCAAGGTCTTCATCCAATCCAGCAAAGAACGCAAATCCTTGACTGTATTTGGTGCCATTGTCATTATAAGAGGAATAAGACCCAGATCCAATTAGCCCAGCATCTTCAAGAGCTTTCAGTGCCTGATACATTCTGGTTTGCTCTCTACGAGTTTCATCACTTGTAGAAAACAATCCATTTCCCTTGCCAGCAGAAATTGAAACTGAACCGCTGCCAAAGTACCCTGTATCACCTGCTTGCAGTAGTTCTTTCTCGTATGCGTTTTGTCCACCACGTAGGTCACGCTCAGCCTCTTTCAACTTCTCCAACGATGCAGCCTTAATTGCATCAGTGAGGTTGCCGTATTCATCTGTTAGCGCCTGAATCTCGCCTCTCTCAAGACCCAACTTATCAATAAGCTCATTTTGAGTAGAAAGCAGATCCTCCTTAACAGAAGCATCTGTTTTGACAGCCTCGCTCAATTCCAAGTACCGTCCTGTCAGACTGGAAATCTCATCACTAAGCGAAGCTGCTGAACCCGCTGCTTCGATTGCCGCTTGACGTGCTTCCTCCTGAGCCTGTTTATAGCTCTGCCACGCCTGAACCAGCGCCATAACCGCAGTCACCGCCAGCATAACCCACGTCATAGGGTTTGTTGCCATTGCCGCAAGAGCGGCCTTAGCATTTGCACCAACAGCTTTCCACGAGAACGCTTGTGCCTCATTTGCTGCGCTCTGTTCCAAAGAAGCAATGATTGCTTGCTTTTGGGCCGCAGTCAACTTTTTGGAGTTCAAAATCTCGACCATCATTGCCGCCGAAATTTGCTCAGTCGTTCGCTTCTCTGTAGCCTTTGCCATGTTCTTGGCAAGAGTAGAAGCAGTCGCTTTATCAGTAGACGCTTTTTCTGCAAGCTCTTGAATCGTATATCTTTGGGCAGAAGCAATCAACGCAGTCATTGTAGTGACTTGCTTCCTCTGCTCCGCAGTTAATCCAAGAGCACTCATAGCTGCTGCTCGTTGAGATTTGTCAAGCGTCATCAATTTTGTGGCATAGAACTGTACACTCGCTGCACTACCGTCCATAGCCACACCAGACGTTTTGATGGCGTTCACCACAGGCATCACAGTAGTTTGCAAAGACGCCAAAGACGCTCTGAATTTGAAAATCAGAGAAATGGCAGTGGCGACACCAATAGTGCCAAATAGCCCCAGCCTTGCGGTTAGAAAATCAACCGCATTGGAAATACCCGTCAAACCATCGACAACGAGCTTCATATCGTCTGTCTGGAATAGATTTTGAGCAACACCAACCCATGTCTCTTGCAGAGCGTTCAGCTTATACTCCAATGATTGCTCAATCTTTTCCATCTCACGATTAGCACTGCCGGCACTATCCTCCATAACTTCGATGGCTTTACGCGCCTGATCAAAGTTAGATAGGATAGCAGAACCGATCTGAGCTTGCCGCTTACCGAATAGAACCTCCAGCAAGCTGGCACGGTTTTTATCGGTCATCTCATCCCAGATATCTGCAATATCCGCCAAGATATCATAGGTTGAACGATAAGTCTCGGGATCACCTGGCTCAAAAATGCTGATACCACGATTTCCATTACTGGCAACCTTTGTTAGATCAGCAATCGCACCAGTCAAAACCGCTACGTCTTCAGAATACTCCTCAGTCTCCTCATCATAGCCGCGAATACGCATAGACAAGGTTTTCAAACCGTTACCTACACTGGCAGCATCTCTTGTAATTTCGATAGCCGCCGTAGCCAGAGCGACCGTTTCCTCAAAGGTATTATTGGCCGCTTTCATGGCAGAAGACGTTCTGGTCATAGCCTCAACGATATCTTTGTTGCTGACGGCGAATTTGTTACCGACATCATTTACCTTAGAAATGATTCCATCCAAAGAGTCATTAACGTCTATCTCATCAAACGCCTTTAGCATACTCACCAGACCATCAGTAGCCATGGTGATATCCATACCAGGGGAGATGGCCTTAAAGATAGCAGAGTTCTCCGCCAGTTTTGCGGCATCCTGCATAGCATAACCAAGACGCGCCCATTCAGCCGTTTGGGAAATGACCTCCTCCGTAGTAACACCCAGCGCCTTGGCTGTGTCATTGGCACTCCGATAGAAGCGATCATATTCGGCCCGCGTTGCGACCGTAACCTTCTGCAAGTCGATCATAGCGGTATCCAAATCGACAATCGTTGAAAGAGCAGTCCTTAGCAAACGGAACGCTCGAAACAAGAGTGTAGTAGCGGACACCCATTGGAGTACCTTACTCACATTGTTCTTCAAAATGTCTCCAAGAGACTGCATATTCTTTCCAGCAGCCTTAACCTCAGATTTGAACGCACTGAACTGAGAAGTCCATTTGTTCAAATCCATTTGGTTGTTGACATTTTTAAGGTTTTGAGTCAGTTGTAGAAACTGTGCATTAAGGCCAGGATCTTGCTTCAATGCGCTCCATGTTCTACCAACAGTTGCCAAATCCGCTTTGGCCTTTTCCAAGTTTTGTGTAAACTTGAAATCGTTGACCTCGCCACGCTGTACACGCATCAGCTCAGACATTTCCTTGCTACACGCACCAATCAGCTGTTGCAGCCGTTCATATGTTTGAACCTTTTCTCGATCCCCCATATCTGAACTGTATTGCGCCGCAGTCTCACGGAGCAGCTTCATGTTCTGCACAAGTGTCTCGGTAGGTGCCACTACCTGCTTAAATTTGGTTTGCAAATCAGCAATGGTAGTCGGCACACGTTGCATAGCGGTATCGTATTCTCGCGCCTTATCAGCCAGCTCCATTTGGGTATATACCAGCTGAGAACCGTTCATAAGCCGACTCTGTTCAAGGGCGGTCGCCTGCTTTGCATACTGAACAATATCAGAATATGGAGCAAGCTGAGCTTCCAAGGAAGCCTTTTGATTATTCAGCACCGCCAACTGGCCGCGCAGTGCGACGAGTTTATTTTCATCCGCCTTGGGGTCTAACTTAGTCATAGCGGACTGAACAGAGGTAATCTGCTTATCCAAGGCGATAAGCTGAGTATAAATATTGTTTACACCCCGTAGACGCTCCTGAAATACAGACACATCATTGTTCAGCTGATCAAAACTATTGAGGAAAGACACCAGCTGGTCTTTATTGCTAACCCCATTCAAAGCAGTTTTCAAACCGTCAATCTTCTGCCTGAATGTATCAGTCAATGTGCCGGCGGCTTCCAACCGCTTCTCCAAAGCCTCCAATCCAGAAAGTTGATCGCCCTTGATTGCGCCAATGTCTTTTGTCCGCAGCTTGGTTGCCACATATTCAGCGTTCTGGTACTCTTTGACCATACGCTTCAACCCGGAAATTTGAGCCTCCAAGTTAGAGCGCTGAACACTATCCAACTTACCCTCATTGGCAATCATGCTCTGGATCTGGGCATTGATTGCAGAGTAAGTATTGTTTAGCTCCGTCAAATGTGATTCGTCGGTGACTGGTTTTGCAGATGTAGCGCCGGCATAGGTGGCTTGGATATCAGCAAGAAGCGCCTGCTGCTTGGTCAAGTATGAAACTCTTGATTCATTGTCAGCCTTAGCCTGCTTTGCCAACTGTTCCTGAGCGTTACGCTGCTTCTCCAAATTGGCCGTTACATTGGTCAAGTGGGTATTGATATTGCCAGTCTCCGTATCGTAAGTCTGTAGATATGTGACTGTACGCCCCATTTGGTCTGTACCCTGAATAGTCAAATTCAGCATACGTTCCTGCTGACCATTGACCTCTTCCCAACGGCCAGTAATCTTATCAATCTGGATTCCCATTTGATCCAGCTGATCCGTCATGGCACGAGAGATATCTGGATTGACCTTCAAATTATTAAGCTCTGTCCGAATTTTGTTGACAGAGCTTTGATCCAAACTCAACGAGACACCAATACCTTGGGCTTTAGTAACCTGGGCAATCTGTTGAGTCAATTTTTGTGTTTGCGACTGAATGTTAGATTCATCCAGCGTGACACCCACTTTGATATTGCTCCTGGAATTGATCAGCTTTGCAATATTGGGAAGCTGTGCAGAAATACGTCTCGCGGACGCTTGTTCATCAGCCTCCAATTCACTGGTCAGTACAATTTTTAGATCCTCTTCCACATCTCTCACCACCCTTTGCTATTTGATTTCATTTCACATTGATCCCTTGACGCTTCAATCCAGCTTTCAACGCACTCACATGAGCACGACTCTTTTTCAGGTTTTCAATGGTTTTTGCAGTAAAAGGGCGCGGCCCCATAAAAGCCGCGCCCCTCTTAGGAAAGTCATAGCTATAGAATTTGTAACCATGTCCGTATTCCACCAGCTCAGGCAAATTCTTACCTGTCGTTACAACTGCATCACTCGTGCAGCCCCCCGGATTTGGGTCTGTTACATTGATTACAGCCATTCTACCGCCTACAGCTGCTCCGCCTTGAATTTCAATGTTATAAGGATCGCCCAGTCCGCCGTATTCTCCACGCCGGCGATAAATTCGAGGCGTATAAACCTTATACACTTCGGCATAGATGGTGGCAGTTTCTTCATCCTGCACTTCCTTAAAAACTTCCTTCGTCATTGCATCGTCAATCTTAGACATAAGCTGTTGATTGGCTCGTGCAAGTGCCTCATGAATCGTCATTCTGCCACCTCCTTTACAATTTAACTGGCTGTCTCTGCCGCCCTCGCTTCAAGCAAACCCTTCAGAATGTCTCCCTCGCCCAAACCTTTGGTAGCCTCGGAAAGAATACCTGCGTACTGCATAAGAGAGCTGGTGTCCATGCCATCAACCTTTGCAGTCAGCGTATCCAACAGGTTCCTCAGAGCAGAGTCAGTATTATGACTGGATAGGTTACGTGCTTTCTTCCAATCAATGGCCTGCATACTGAGCTGAACCATCTCACTCATCATTGCCTGATACGCTGGATTGTTCACACAATCAAGATCCATAGCCACGTACAGATCGTTCATGGCCTCCAAATCCAGCGCAGGTGAACCGTTATCGCTCATTTCATTTTTGAGAGTCAGCGCCGGCACATTGGTACACATCTGAAGAATGGTGGCCCGCAGTACAGGAGACACATATTCAGGGCGGAAGTTGCCCATATGGTCAAAGCACCCCTTCAACACACGGTTGATAAAGGTAGACTTTTCTGCAATGCTGAGATTAGTGTGGAACACCACCTCGAAGGAGCTGTCTGCAACCTTAAAAGTTTGAGTGTATGTATCCTCGCGCTTGTGCTCCTTCAGAAAAGTCTTCATTGTATTCACAGCAATTTTCTTCATTTTGCCGTTCCTCCTAAATATTCATTGCCGTCCGAAATGTCAATTCGTCGGCGTGTTGGCTGATCCAGCCCCTGTGGTTCTCAGTCAAATGACACACTGCCGTTCTGTCGTCACCTGCGAACCAATTCAGGTACGGGACAAACCCAGACCGCTCTGGATGATCAAACAAATCATTTTGCCCTTCATGACCAATCACAATGATTTTGCAACTGTCATGTAATCTTGTCAGAACTTTCTTCAACTCGTCAAAGTAATAGTTCTGAGCCTCGTCAATAATGACTGCCTTGTTTTCAAAGTTTGTGCCGCGCAAAAACGTATGCGTAACACACTGGATATAAGCGGACTGATATTTTTCGTTGGTTCCACCGTCATAAAACGCAGTATTGCGATTCACGCCAATCTTTCCCAACGCTTCATAAAATGGCTCAAAATACAGCTCAGACTTCTCCTCAATCGTTCCCTTTAGGTAGCCCTGCTTTTGCTCCTGTGTAGGAGAAGCAATGTAAATCATCCCATCACACCGGCCATATTGACACAGCAAATTTGCTGTGGCTGTAGCCAGCAAGGTCTTCCCGGTTCCAGCTTTGGCATTGCAGAACACAATCAACTTATCCTTATCCCAGATTGCATCCCGAAACACCTTCTGCTGCTCGTCCAGCTTCAATCCATAAAAGGGATGGTCAGCCAAAGTAATAGGGACTTCGAGAGATTCCGTGCGTGTATTTTTCTTTGCCATATCCTTTCACTCCTCGCATCAAAGAATGGTATCAATGTCGGTTACGATCTCGTCGGCAATGCCCAGCTCAATCATTTCTTCACTGAACAAGAACCAATCACGGCGATAGTTTTGGGTGTACATTTCATCCGTGATATGAGTGCTGGTTAGGATATACTGCTTCATTTTCTCCTCCAGCCGCTTGGTAAACTCCAAGTTATCCAGCATCTTACCAATGCTACCAATCGCGCCAGAAGATCCGTCATGAATCAGACAGCTGGTATGAGAGAAAATATACCGCTTATGACCAGCCATCAGCAAAAGTCCACCAGCGCTATACACCCGGCCCATGCCAATAGTATAGATAGGCGTCTTGGACAACCGAATCATGTCAATAACATGGAGCACAGTATCAACACTGCCGCCATCCGAGTTAATGAAGATTTTGATAGGCTTCCGATTTTCAGGGGCGTCGCCCCTATCCTCTTCATTCCACTTCTTGATGTATAGAGCAATGTCAATGGTGGCATCATCAATTTCGTCATTCCAGACGATCTCACGCTTCCTCAGCCGGCGATACAGTTCCAGTAGACCAGGATCGGGCAGCGACGTATCCAATACGCCCTCCATATCCGCAAAGTCCTCTTCAAATTCAGCCGCCAGCTTCTTATTAGTCTCATTGCTTTTCATCAGTGTTATCCTCGCTTCCGATTTTAATATTGTGAACGGCATACCATCCAATGCAAATTGCATCTGACAGATTGTCATTCATGGTTTCAATCCCCAGCTTGTCTTGAACAAACTGGAGTGATAGAATCTTTGATGTCTTTTTGGTCGTAGGCTCGACAGATGTAACCTTTGATTTAATCTCCTTTGCCGTCCTACCTCTTGCTTTACAGTAATTTTGCCATTGTGTTGGTGCTACCAAATGGTATGAAGTATTCGTTTTTTCACACAAATTCACGAGTACGCCCTGTAATTGCGCCAATCTCTTAAACGATTGAACATTCTGCCTAAGCTGAATATCTTCTAAGAAAACAGCGTCAATATCGTGCGTTTGGATGACTTCTTCAATCAAAGCCTCAATGTGCAAAATTGCCTGCTCAAATGTATAATTCTTGCTATCATAGCCCCACGTACCATAGACTAAAAGCTCTTTCTTCTCATAGTCATAAATAGCCCATGCACCATGTCTGGCTTGATCCATGGCCAGTATTTTCACCTGTCTCACCACCTTTCTTTAAGAGTCGAAAAAAGGGAGGGCGCAAACCCTCCCTTTCTTCTTACCCTTATTGCTCCGTAATCTCGTTCCTTACAGACTCTTCGGCCTTGGTTTCTTTCGTGTCAACGACCACTTTTTTCGCCCTACTATTTTCGTGCGCTAAAGTGTAAATCTCCGCCAAAAGTTTTTGAACTGTTGGCGAAAACTGTGCCGTATTACGAAAGTCAATACCCCGCTTCCGAAGCGCATTGTACGCCTGTTTGACATTGTGGCTTGCCCGATACTCCATGAGCACTCCCCAGATGTAGTAGTGATCAAGAGTGTCGGTGTGCAGCCGCCAGCTACGTTCCTTCTCGCAGGTAAAGCACGTTTTGTACGAAGCGCCACACACCTTACACGTCCGAACCATAGCGTACCGCCTTACTCTTCAAAGAGGATGTAGCACAGATCTGCGTCGTCGGCGCAGTAGTCCTTCAGAGCCGTGAAAGAGAAGGGGTGAGTGCCCTCGGTGGTCAGGTTGACGGTGAAGTTGTTGTCGATCTTGGCCTTGGGGAATACGATCTTACCAGCACGCTTACTGGCAGGGTTACACACATCAGCGGCCAGAATGTCCACGATGTACATAGCAGCGTCAGCAAAGCTCTCAGCGCTGTCCACCAGCTTGACGGCAGAATCCGTCTCATACTCGTAGAACACACCCACGGTCGTACCGGCATAATCCTCGGGCAGAGTGATGGTCTTGTCGGCAATCTGAGCTTGGCCGTCCTCAGTGCCAACCTCGATCGTGCCACTGATGTTCTTATCCTCGCTGAGAGTATACACAGCAGCAGGCACCGTAGAAGGAGCGTGCTTTAGAGTGGCAGTCTTCTTACCATCGCCATCCGTGGTCACGGTGAGAATGGCAAAGTCAGCGCCAGTGACCTTCTTTTCCTCAGTAGCAACCTGCACCTCAGCACCCAACTGAGCGCCCATCAGGCTCAGGTTCAGCAGAGAAAGCTCGCCGGTGAAATTCACGCCCTTGGCGGTGTCGAAACGAGCCAGCAAGATGCCCTGGGCATCAGTCTTGTCGGTGGACTCGCCGGTGAACTCAATCTGAGGGTTCTCCACACTGATACCAGTGAAGTCAACCAAACCCGTTTCCAGGTTGATCTGAGTAATCCGACGCACCTTGTCAATGACAAATTGAGTTGCGTTAAACATGGTTTTCCTCATCCTTTCTGTGTTGTTGTGGGGGGGGATTATTTCAGTTCCCCCATCCAATGCAGTTCCTTTTTGTTGAGCTTCTTTATATCAACACAACCGCTGTAAATGCCGTGCATCACAAAGTTGTAGCTCTTATGCTTCTGGACGCGCTCTACGCTATCCATAAAAACACCGATGGGTAACGTCCATACGTCATCCCACCGGTACTTAAACTCTGGGCAGTTTGTCAAAGAAGAAACAAGAGGCATGAGCAACGAACGGAATGGTTTGCGCATTTGTAGCATCATTTCGTCTCGGTCATCCTCAATCATGATCATTCTTGTGGCGTCATTGTACCCCGTATCCACATTCTTTTTCAGCTTGTGAATTTGACGAAGGTAATCCGTCATCAATTTGTGAATTGCCCTATCAACTATCACATGGTCTTTATTCATCAAAACCAATTCTGGCGGATCTGACCGTGTAACAAGTTTGAAGGACTCAAAATCCATATCCCCAAAAAGGATAGACACATCAGATAATTTGAGTGTTTGAAAAAGAGATATGAATAGATCATATTCATCCATTTGCTCCCAAAAGATATGTAGCTTATCCCAGATCTCAACCTTCCTATCAGCAGGCGTCGAACAAATTGTGCGCACCAACCCAAAGTACCGTTGCTCACCGAAATTCACAATCTCCTCCAACGTAGGATGTCTAATTGTGATTTTGTCGTTGATCTTATAGCTCTCTCCACGAAACAACTTCAGCTGATCAATCAATGATATCAGCCCTCCTATTCATCTCGTGAGTAACATATGGGATTTGCCACCCGGAGTACCCTTCATTGAACTGAACTTCGCTCGCTGTCGCCAAAGCAATTCCGCCCAAGCCGAACAAAGGCTTATCCCCGTTATTCAAAATACGATCCACCTCATCTGCCAACAGATCCGCTCTGGAACCCTGTAGCAAGTCAATCTGGTGCTCGTTACAGATGATATAGACAGTAATACTTGTCTCCTTCACCACATTAGAGTCGGTATACACAACACGACTCTGCATCGTGATAAAGTTTTTATCCTCTGTCTGAGTTCCAGGAACATAAAAGTGAGTTTTGATCAAGGAGGCCGCAGGACTTTTGCTGCCTGTCTTTATATCTTCAAACTCCTCTACATTGTTCCCTGTGTTCATCAACAGATTAACCACAGCTTGGGTTTGTAGCAATTTTCGTTTCAACAAAATTTTCTGCTGAATCATTGCGTCGAAATGCGGCACCCTTCTCACCTCCTTACCAGTTCACAATCTGAATAGCGATAACAGCCTCACTTCCAGACTCATCATTTATCGCCTTGATTTCAATTTGCCTGCCCACAAATGCAGAATTTTCCGAAGCCTGTACCACAACTACCCCATCTGCTTCATCGACAATGCTGGCTGCACCAGCAAAATCGTACTCCAAACGGTATTGCAATGGGGCAATAGGCTCTCCATCCTCATCCAGTACCTGAACAAGAATCTGCTTTGTTTCTCCACACGCCAACTTGAAATCTCCATCCAGATCGGTCAAGGTAATATGTGCGCTCTCACCCGGCACTTCCTCTATTCCTCCAGGAGTTTTAGCGTAATAATCCGCTACCATGAGTTCGATACTGTCAACCTCTGTATTGAGCTGATCTTCCAAAACGGCCCACTGAATCAGGCCATCTTCGGCACGCTCACTGCCTACCGCATAAGAGACGGGGTCAACTCTGGTAATGCGATAAACAGTTGGTTTATCACGTCGTTTATCCATGATAAAACGGAATTGGTCATCCAGCAGAATGGTTTCTTTGTTATATGGGATATAAAGCAAGTGCTGATCTTCACCGACATTCATGTGCGTTTTCTCAGACTCACCAGTACCATACTGAGTGCTATTTGTACTGTAAACAGGATATTCTACAATCTCACCCGTCAAAGGAGAAACAAACCGAATTGCGTGCTTGCACTTCCACAGCACCGCCTTTTCATAAATTCGGTTATTGTCTGGTAGCGCACTCACCATCCAAAAAGCTCCCTCGTGTTTTACATACTGACCGCACTTCAAAATACCGATATTGCAAAGAATCTGCCGAACTGTCGTGCTGTTATACACGTCGCTCGTTTTGTTCTGAATGATAGCCCGTACCATCTGAGGGTCAGCATGAATTGTTTTATCGTAAATCAGTACATTTGAGCCAAGAAAAGAATCAAGCAGTTCTTGGAATCCGTCTTGACCATACGCCCAAAACTCATCATCCTCAAATCCGCTATTGAAAAGAGGCCGTGTCATCCGATACCAGCTTTTTGACTGTTCCGACATATCGTCACCTCTTATCCATAAGCAGGGGTCTTCTGCCGGTGAAGCAAGACCTCAACCTGAGCAATCTGATCGTCAAGCTCTTGCTTTGTCACTCGCTTTGTAGCGTCCTGCCCTGTGATTTGTATATCTTTTCCATAGACGCCATTTAGTGCCATGACTCTGCTCAGTTCTCTTTGCAGATATGATACATACATCATTTGAGCTAACGTGCGAATCACAATACTTTTCAGCTCACCGCAAAACTCATGCGTCTCCTCATCATAGCGAAGCTCACAACCGATATTCAGCTCATAGTCCGATACCGCCGTAGAAAGCCACTCCGCCTCCAATGCTTCCGGGATATCGAATTTGGTCAAAGGCATGGAGCGGAACTTATCCACGATAGCTTCATACGTTGTTCTCTTTTTGGTTGCCATAATCCACACCTTCCCTTTTTATAGGTTAGACCTTGGCCGTCTCTGCCAACTTGCGCAGCGCGTCAACCTTCCACGCCTCAGAATCCTCGGCTCCAACCTTAAACGCCAGATCCACGAGCATCTTCTTCTCAGCGTCGGTCTTGACCATTTCGGCCAAACGCTCATTGAACTTTCCCTTCTGCCGAATAGCCAGCAGTTCCTTGACACTCTCTTCATTCAGCAAAGCAGGGGGGTCAGTCTCAACCTCACTGAGGCCAAACAGTTCCTTGCGCTTCGCTTCGTCAATGATCTGAATACGGGCATGATTGCCCATGTTATCAGTTCCAGTAAACATCACGTTACCGGTCTGAATCTGGGCCATGACCTCCTCAAAACTGAGCAGAGGATAGTTTCTTGCATTGCCAGGGATCTCGATATCGCCCTGACCGGCCAAACGCCTAAAGCTCAAAGGCCAAGAGCATAGGTTGTTTACCAAAACAGTGTTCGTTGTCATAACGATTCTCCTTTTATTGAATTTTGGGGAGGGGCGATTATACCCCTCCCCGTTTTTGGGCATAAAAAAAGCGCCTTGCTGCCTTAAACAGCAGGAGCCTCAAAATTGGTGTCGGAGATCAGACCGATCCAATCCTCCATACCCTCAGCCACACCAGCGCCAAACTCCATGTCAAAGCGAGTCAGGTGCTGACGGGTCACGATGTCGTCACCAGTCATAGTGGTCATGCCGCCACGCAGAAAGACCTGCAGAGGAGATACAGCGCTACGAGGCAGGAAGAACAGCAAGCCTTGGGGCATATACAGGTCATAGTCAGTACCCTCCTTGTTCAGCTGAGTCCAGTTGATCGCGTTGGGTAGCTCGGTAACGGTTGCGCCGTTGTACATATTCACAAGGCCGGTCTTGCGGATCTCCTCAGAAATGATTTGGCTGGCGTAACGAAGCTCATCTGCGCTGAACTGCTTGAAGCCAGTAAAATCGTTGAACTGGGACACCACACTGTAATCGCCGGCGATGTTGACCTTGCCGTACCGACGCATACTCTTGAGCATACTGTCAACACCGGTCTTGGTGATACCGTTGGCCTCTGCAAAATGCTTCACGCCCTTGGCGTTCTTCAGAGCGTTATACAGAACGGTCATGACGTAGTAGGTCATCTTGTTCTGCATATCAATCTGCACCTGATTCATGCCCTCACGGATGTTGCCGTCGAAGTTACCGTTCTGAAGCTCGCGGTAGTCAACAGCAAAACCGGCAGAAATGGTCTGAGTGCCGATTGGGTACTCACGCCAATTCACAGCAGCGAAGGGCACGTCGCTTGAAGAAGCCTGGAAGCGAGAATCAATGCTCTCGTATCCGTAGGTTTTCATCATGGGAGCCTCATGATAACCGATCCGACGGTAGGTGCCCATGAAGTCAAACAGGCGCACAACCTCCAGCAGCTTCGGCTCAATAGAGAACCGGATGATAGAGTTGATCTCGCTCTTGGCAGTAGGATCGCCGTCCAAAGCCTTGCTGGACATCTCACGCAGGGTTGCCACACTCTTGTCCTTGGTCTTGTCGTCAACATCGGGCCGACGACCCTCGGTCAAAGCAGAAAAGACCTCAACGATCTTAGAATCCTGCTTGACACGACCAGTATTCACGTCAGCACGAGCATTGCTCATGTTGATTTCATAAATCGTGCTCATTGTTTATTCCCTCCTTTTTCTTACTGCATACGAATAACGGCGAGGATGCCCTTACCCATGTACGCGGTCTTCTTGATAACCTCGAAGTACACCTTGTAGCCATCAGGATCGCCCTTCACAAGCAGGCCGTCAGTGCCGAACACCAAAGTGTCCTTCTCAGCAATGTCAGCATAATCGGTGCTGATCTCGTAGTGAGCAAACTCAATCTCCAGATTTGCCACGCTGGTCAGGTCGTCAGCACGAACCTTCTCGCCGGCCTTAACCGTTAGAGTCTCCTCAAAGTTGTGCATCTCGGGCTTATCGTTGATATTGCTCACAATCCGATAGCACGCCTTAGCCTCATCCTCAGAGGCAGGCAGGTTGGCCGTCAATGCGACCTGATCCAGAATGACGCCCATGCCAACCTTCAGGTCAACAGCGGCTACACAGTAACCCACATTCTGGACACCCTTGAAGTAACCAATCGTCTTACCCTTCATTGTATCTCATCTTCCTTTCTCTTAAAAAATCTCCACGCCGTCATCATCAGGCTCTTGCTTGCCGGCATCTTCTGTCATGCCAAACACATCAATCTGATTGGCGGCATTAGTTTCTGCGGTGTGGTTCTCACGAGCCGCCTGCACCATTCCGGTACAGATTTTGCCAATGATGCTATTGATCTCAACGCTACCAGGATTGGCATTGAAAGCCTCAATCTCATCTTTGGCAAATGCCTGTTGCTCCTCAGTATAAGGAGCCAGTGCAGCGTTCAGTTCCGCTACGGCAGCGGCATTTTCCAGTGCAGCAATCTTGGCATTGGCCTCAGTCAAGCTGGCCTCAGCAGCTTCCTTAGCGGCGTTGGCCTCGGTTAGACCGGCCTCAGCAGCTTCACGAGCGGCCACTTCCTTATCGTAGTCCGCATGAACCTGGGCAATCTCTGCCTCCTTCTGCTTGATGTCGGCGTTCAGCTGAGTAATCTGAGCCTGCAGTCCATCAACCTTGGCCCAATACTCGTCCCACTTGGAATTACTCTCGGAAATCCCAGTGGAAATGCCGCTAATAGCCGCCATCATTTCCTTCAGCTTCTCTTCCATTTTCTGATCCTCCTTGTCAGTTTTTTTATTATTTAGCTCCATCACGATAGCGGCTTCATCAGCCGGTTTGACACCAAGAATCGCATATCCGCTGTAATCATAATACTGCGGAACACGCCCCTGATCTTTCCAACCGCCGGAGTAAATAATGTGACCTTCGTGCTCTGGCTTGCCAACAATTTCAACGGAGCCTTTTACAACAGACTCCGCCATATGCTCACGCAGCCAAGCAACAAACTTTGGGTAACGCATTTCATCCAATGTGCCATCTGCAACCAAAACGCGCTTCATGACACCTTTGATTTCAACGTCATCCACATATGCTCTATCAAAATGCCCAACCATAGTGGCATCTTCAAATAGAGGCAAGTTATCTTCGTCCCGAATTTCTGTCATGCCATGCCCATATGGGGCGTCTCTATCCTCAGTCAAAAATTCCACAACGATTGACATTCCTGTGACAGAGTGCAAATTGGCCTGGACATACTCTTCTTTCCATGAGATTCCGTTTTCCTGGTATTCAGCGTCCGTTGGAAAAACTTCATGCAAAACAACCTTGATAGGCCGTCTGCCTACAATGGTGCATTTACTTGAAACCTCATAAATGGGGGCAAAAACTCTTTCACCGTGCATCTTCTGCTTCACCTCCTATCAGTCTGACGGAGATGGACTCGCGTTGGCATTGTTGGCTTTGGTAGACTCTGTGCTTGCATTAAGCGGTGGATCTCCGCCGCCAGTGCCTTGGTCTACGTCGCCATCAGGAGCATCCTTGCCTGTGACTGTGAACGAAGTCTTATGCACCGGATAACGGTTCTCAAAATCTTCATCCAGCTCGAAATCCATAAGTGAGAGGTAATCGTCCACATTGATACCAGAAGAAGCAATCCATGCAGTCAAGCTACCCTTTCCACGCGCATACAAATCGGAAAAGAATTTGACTTGCTTTTCACGATTGATAAAGGTAATTGGAAGCACACGGAACTCAACACGATAGTTGCTATCCCGAATTACATTGTAATTCAAGCATTTGTTTAGTTCCTCAACCAAAGCCTCAATCCATGTGTATACGTTATTTGCAACGATTTCAATATTCAGTGTAGCCGTAGCATAGTTGCCTGTTGAACTACCACTGAGCGCGGCAGCAGCAATACCGATATCCTCATTCACATCTTCCTTAATCGCATTTTCATTTTGCTCATCCAACAAAGACAAATCGACCGGAAGCCTGTCCATCTTGGTACCAGCAGCCAAGGAAAAGAACGAGACACCATTAGAATTGGAACGCTGTGTTAGCGCCTGCTTTACAGTGTCATGTTGGTGCTCTTGTTGAACTTTGGATAGCGCCGAAGTTCCCTTCTTCTCTCCTTCTGGGAAAGTCTCATAGTAGATCTGGTTGTTGACCGTATCCAATACGCGCCGCTTTGTGTTAATGAAATACTTGGCATAATCAATATCATCCAGAGCAGCCACCGCAAATGGCACGCCAAATGGGTCATTCTGCCCGCTCTTGATCTTGGTCACAATCGTTCTATGCCAATCAAGTCTTTGCCAACACGCGCCATTTGGAAATTCCCCGTTAGAATATTTTCGCCATCCTTCTTGAATCTGTCGAGGCAGACCTTGTAGCTTGCGCTTCCTGTCATCTTCTGACATACTTTCCAAATACCGTAGATCAAACGCTACCTCATAGCAGTTGTTTCTACGACCAATAATCCGAACATAATCTACAGGCAATGGAATCACAACCGTATTGACGCCCGCCGAATTGATCTCGGTAATGCCCTGCACATCGTAATCCGTCAATGCAAGGCGATCGTCCACAGGAATGGTGCGTGTCTCCATATATGCCACATACATTCCTTCATTGGCATTATGGAACAAGCCATCACGAATGACCTCTTTGTATCTCATTGACCGCAGCACACTGTTCATCTTGTCGATATTGCTACGATACTTTTTGCGGGAACCCCCTGCCTTTTTGGGTTTAACGACCACAACATAATCAAGGGAGTGAAGACTAATCAGGCTGTCGATCGCCGTCGTAACCGTTCCGTTAGAGTAATACGCCCACTTAGCCCATTGACGAAGTGGCTTAATGTACTGCATGGGGTTCCGTGCCATTCTTGTGATTTCTTGGATAGTATACGGAGAGTTCTGGGTTGCCCCATAGCTAACCACATTCATATAGGACGCTCCAAGAAATGTATTAAACTCAAAGGAAACGTCTTGGGAAGCGGTATCAGATTGCTGGGGCGCTGGTACTACTGCCTGCGTCTCAGACCGATCCCTTCCTTGAAAAAATCGGGAGAAAAATCCTCCTGCCATTGTCTTCACCTCCTTAATTACAAAGTGTCACGAACTCATATTCAGAGTTATCTGAGAATAGATCAGTCTCCAAAAGTGAGATAAAATAGTTGCCATACGATACCGAGGTGTAGCGGTCTTTCCGAGCGCCCGGACGTTCCTCAATCTTGATCAGATTGGTTTGATTTTGAATTGTATAATCCAAACCGATCATTTCATTGATCAAAGCAACCGTTTCCAAAAATGGACGCTCATAGAATAGCTGAGTATCCACATCAGCTGTGGCGTACTCTGGGATAAGCCGCTGCAACTCCTCCACACCTTCTTGGTTGCTAACCATCAATTCAATCATTCTATTGATCAGCGTATCCTTCATGCACACGGCAATCTTGCTGTTCAATTCCAATGAAGCCTTGACAGAGTAGACAACCTCTTTCTGGCCGGCAATGACGATACGAGATTTCAGCTTATCGTCATTCATGCACGTCCATGGCTCATACTCCACATTTCGATCCACGTCATAAAGCACCTTTGCAAGAGAGTCAAAGATTGAGATACCTGCATTACGTGTATCAAGAACGCAATAATCCGCATCAAAGTCAGCGAATAGCTGCTTGATGCGGATAGCTTGTTTGGACGTTTCAAATTCAGTCTGTGGCTCAATATAGACAACCTGACGCCGGTAGCCTTGTTTGACCTCGATATGATCTCCAACTGTATCTGAAACTTTGTACTCTTTACTTTCAGGCAGAGCACGGATACAGGTGAAGACTGAGTTGTCGTTTTTACTGCCGCCCTCTGGAGCAATATCGCAGGCTATAATACGAATTTCGCCAGCCTGCTTAGGAATGGTATGCTTATTCTTAACCTTCGCCAACACATCTTCATTCTGACGTGGATAAAACGGACGTTTCAAAACACGATTCCGATTCATCATTTCATATGTGAAATAAGCATGGGCGTTCTCTGCAACCATCTGGTTTTCATACTCGATCGTCCAAGCCACCCTATCCAGCTTTTTCCGTTCCTTAATCAAGAAGTCTCTGGTTTTGATCTCATGTTTCAGAGCGATACTATAATCCATACCAATGAGGACGGACGTACCTTTGTTCAGCATATCCTTTGTCACAATCTTCATGAAATCCCACATCCAATGGGATTTGTACCATGAAGAGCTGATATAGATTTCCTTCGGCTCTTCTTTCAGCTCCCGGTATTCGTCAAGATATTTGATTCTAAAAGGGATCTGCCGCTGGAACAATGTAGGAGACAAAACCGTGTCAATGATATTCTTGGCGATCATACGAAACTCTTCATAAATGAAAACCGTCGCACGATAACCACGCACATTTTCATTGGCAACCAGCACCACGATAGAACTGCCGTTGTTGAATTTTACCTCAATCTCATTCTGGCTGTCCTTGATGCCCTTGATTTCGGCTTGAAGCAATGGCGACCTTGGCAGAATCTCTTTGACAATTTTCTCTGACACAATCAGCTTGGCCTGCTTCTTTGTAGCTGAAGCCACAACGATTAGTGAGCCAGGGCGCAAAATCGCCTCTTTACAGGCATACACAGCAATGATAAAAGACTTTGCTGCGCTTCGCGCCGCAACAATACAGATACTGGGGCAAAGATCCATCAGGTACAAAATGATATGCTGATATAGGTAGAGTGAAATCCCGAAGTATCGCTGTACAAAACGATTAGGATTTCTCCTCCAAAATGTCAACCATTCAAGAAGTTTCTTCACAAACTCAGGATCACTCAATTTGCTGGTAGAAGGAAAATGCTCATGAAGATGCTTTTGACGATCATCCATCAATGCTTCATAATCCATGGCTTATTCCTCCGTATCCGACAAGCTGAACTCTTTATCCAACTCCTTAGAGCCAGTCAGCAAATTGCGAAGTGGCCTGGTCATGAAGCGATCAATATACTCCCTCAACTTATCAAAATCAGCAAAGAGCTTTTTATCTTTGTAGTATTCAGCCGGACAATACTCCTCAATATCTCGGATCATTTCGCCAAGAGGACTCAACTGCTTTTCAGCCTCCGCCCTTTTTAGACGATCCTCAATTTCAGTTGTAGCTGCTTCAATCTGGCTCTTATAACTATTGGCCGCAGCACCAATATTAGTGTCACCCTTTTGGAGTAGCTTTTGAAGATTGAGCTTCATATAGCAAATGGAGATATACAGTTCTTCCTGCCGTTTGTCGATAGGCTCTCCGTACCGATCCACCCAGTTCTTATACTCATACTGCATAGAATCATAATCTCCAGCGTCAAATCCTGTACCAAACCTACGCACGACATCTGTTGCCACGGGGATATCCACATTACTCTCCACATCAGCCACAGACGCTGCATTTTCTACGTCAGCTTCCCAGCGTCGAACCAAAGTATCTGAATACGTGGTGCGACCGTCAACTTGGTTGAGATTCAGCCTTGAAACATAGGTGCTGATCCGGTTGCGACTCTTTCCGTCACGACTTTCACTGATTTTTCTGGACGCAGCCCAAATATCCGGGTCAAAATACATATCTGTAATTTGACAAATACGCTCAGCCGCAGCGTCCTCGTCATGATCGTAGAACTTCACATATTGCTCATAAAGCTCGGCGATACAACGCTGGCAAATAGAGAGGTATCCATTATTCCCCCTATAAATAGGAGATTTTGAGCGATTGAAATTTCTTTCTTGTTTCTTATATTTGTGGCCGCAGCAGGTGCAACGATATTCCTCGTCGCTGGTTACTGGCGGCTCTACCGCATTAGGCTTTGCATCTTTATTCACTTTTGGCGTGTCTGTTTTTTTCAACAGTTGCTTTTTAACCGCCATGCCACGACCTCCTTTCTATGGCAAAACCTCGGCAGTCCAAAGACTCCGAGGTTTTCTCAATCGTTATGATATTTCTTGGTGCGCCTAAAGGGACTCGAACCCCCGACCAACTGGTTAAAAGCCAGCTGCTCTACCAACTGAGCTACAGACGCATAGATCAGTATACTTTTCCAAGCTCACTAAGTCTCGTTGCGGTATACCAGCGCCCCGCCTCCTGATCGGGTCGTCGTGTTGCTCTCCACGATGTCACAGTTTCTATCGGTCTGTATTCCGTCCGACTTACACGGAAGGGAGCGACCCTGTTACGGCTACGTGGGTCTTAGACGCCTATCCGCCTCGCCTCGTACTCTTGATAGGAGATGGTGTAGTGACGACACTACAAATGGTGGGCCGGGAAGGTAACGATCCTTCATCCTACGGTTTTTCAGACCGTCGCTCAGACCTCATAAGCTACCGACCCATATGGCGGCGGAAGTAGGACTCGAACCCACAAGCCGCTCATCACGACCAACAGTTTTCAAGACTGCTCCCCGCACCTACTGGGGTCAATTCCGCCATTTGAACCCGATCTTATTTGAGTTGCGTATCGGGTAGCAACAAACATTTGTAACACAGCGCCACCTGTGCAACATATCCTTTAGGCACTCTGCGATATTGCAGGATTAGGATAAACTGGTAGGCCAGGTTGGATTTGAACCAACAACGTTTCTAATGTCACGATTTTACAGACCGCTTCCTTCACCATTTGGATACTGACCTATATAAAGGATGTGGAGCTACCATATCCTAACCCTGATAAATCAGGTCGCCATCATCTGGCTAAATGGTGCGGGTGAAGGGATTTGAACCCCCGACCTTCTGATTAAGAGTCAGCTGCTCTACCAACTGAGCTACACCCGCAAATGGAGCTGACACAGGGACTCGAACCCAGAACCCGCTGCTTACAAGGCAGCTGCTCTACCATTGGAGCTATGTCAGCATATGGAGCTGATGCAGAGACTCGAACTCTGAACCTATTGCTTACGAGGCAATCGCTCTACCATTATTGAAGCTACATCAGCGTGTGGCAGGGGTCAAGAGACTTGAACTCTTACTGGCAGTTTTGGAGACTGCTATGCTACCAATTACACCAAACCCCTATGGGGTGGACGACGGAACTCGAATCCGTAACATTTGGGGCCACAACCCAACGCTCTACCTTTGAGCTACGTCCACATGGCGACTATGACGGGACTCGAACCCGCGACCTCCGGCGTGACAGGCCGGCACTCTACGCTACTGAGCTACATAGCCATATGGTGATGCGTGAGGGGTTTGAACCCTCAAATTCCGCCTTGAAAGGGCGGTGACTCTACCAATTCGTCCAACGCACCATATCATTCATCCCAGGGGACAAGCCCATCCAAATCAAGCGGAGAATTAGCTGTTGCGATCTTCACAAAACCATTCTCCATCACCTTCCATAAGGTAAACTTCATCTTTTCAATGTTCTGACTGATCTTGTATTGTTTTCCACCCTTCGTCGTACATAACACACCGGGGCCATTTTCAGAAACCGGGATCTTCTTTACAATTTTCTCAGTGGTTTCCTTAACCAGACCAGATCGTTTTGCCATATGTCCACCTGCTTTAATTGGTACTCCCAGCCGGACTCGAACCGGCATCTTCGCCTTGAGAGGGCGACCACCTATTCCATTTAGTAAGATGGGAGCATATAGTCTCTACGGTGTGTTGCCAGCACTTGCTTTCACATTGCCGTAGAACCAACGCATAGCACGCATAACCTTCTGCGTGCTGCCGCTACACATTCTTTGATAAGACGGGCGATGTCAGACCCAACTTGTATGGCGGTGACAAGTCGGCACCATGGCAGGGGTGACTGGAATCGAACCAATGATGCGGGAGTCAAAGTCCCGTGCCTTTCCATTTGGCGACACCCCCATATGGAGATACCGATAGGATTTGAACCTATGATCCTGGGGTTGCAGCCCAGAGCCTTACCACTTGGCTACGGTATCATTTGGTGCTGGTGGTGGGACTTGAACCCACACGCCATCTCTGGCAACGGATTTTGAGTCCGCCTCGTCTGCCATTCCAACACACCAGCATATTAAACTACGGAACGCATTTTTGGGTTGTCAATTAAAAGTTGATTCCATGGGTATGTGGCTGTTATCTTTCCTGAGAAGCCTGCGGAGCTGCCCGAGGCCGAACGCATGGATAGTCTGTATGATGTGATGCGGAGCGACATCCAAAATCAGGATTGTTTCAACGATCATTTTCTGGCTTTGGCCGTCACCGCCGCCCACATCAGCGAGTGGAAACAGCAGGCCAAACCGTGGAAAGCTGGAAAGACTCACAAAACTGGTGCTGTTCCCGTGAAACTCACCGCTCAGAAGCCGGACGGTGGAACGGTTGAGGGATTCTATGATCCACGCTATCTGGTGGATGTTGTGGAGGCTATCGGCCCCGGTGCAATGCTCTATATTGGGAGGTATAGCCGACACAGCCCCTTCTGTTCCTTGTTGGTGTATCCCAAGAACTGGATGGAGGAACACGATTCCAAGGTTGGCTATGTCCTGCCGCTCAGAATTATGTGATGGAGGTGTCTACAATGACCAGACGACAGATTTACTTTTTCGACCCCGACAAAAATACCTACTATCTGTCCGGGGAACTAAACGGAGACAAAGAGGAGTTTGAGCGTTTTGGCTCCTCTGATACCTGTGAAAAGACGTGGACGGAAATTGCGGCGGAACTGAGCTGTGTCCAGACTTTGCCCGAGTTTATGGAGACTGTGGCCCGAGTTATGCGCTACTACCATTCCTCTATTGCTTCGGAAATCCCCGGTACCCGTCTGATCGTCAAACATTCCCGCAACGATTTGGAGCGGAAGGATGAAACGTGGGGAATTGTTGCCGGGTGCCCACGTATTTTCAAGGATAATTCGTTCTCTGAATACAGCGGAGGGCAGATGTTCTACAATGGCAGGCCGCTATATGGAGAGAGTGACTTTTCCTACTCCTCTGTAAAAGTTGGTGACTATGTGACCCAGGACGTGGTGGACGACGCCATGGACTGTTTGCCGCCTGCCTGTATGAGGTCGGATTGTTCGCAGATGGGCGAACCATACTCCAGCAAATACGATGAGCAGAGCGGCAAATGGCGGAATACCTACGCCACGTTCAGCCAGATTCCCAGCCAGCGATATAACTACACGCCACGGGAAAACAGGATTTGGAAATACTGTGGTCACTGTTTCTGTGGCGAAACTGAGGAGCGCGGTATGGATATGCCCATCGTGGCGGCGTCAAATGGAGGGAATGGCAATGGCTGAGAAAATTCAGATTGCCCTTGTCTACATTCGGAACGGGAAAGAGACAATCTTTCCCGTTCGGGATGTTGACCAGGCCGTGCAGCTTGCAGATGCCATAGCTGACAGTGATCTCCTTAACGATTCTGTGGATTACAATATGTTCGATGTGTGCTGGTATCATGATGGGGAGATCGGAGATTCCTGGGAAAATGGAGACGGGCAGGATTTTGAGGAGTATTGGAACCTTTGTCGAGCGGAGGCAACACCATGAGAATGTATCAAGTGTATGTCTGTGAACACTGTGGAAAAGAGTCCACAAACTGCGCGGATATTGAGGTTTGTGAGGCGTCTCATATGGGATTGTCGGTCGAAGAAAAACACTCTTGGGACGCTTTGAAGTCTGCTGCGGCTTATTTGGGAAGCGTTGTAGCAACAACAAATAATGAAAAGACGCGAGCTGCATATGACGAAGCGATTGAGAAACTTGTTTCGTTTGAGCAGGCTCATGGGATATCGTAAATCGGCATTTGGAGCAGATGGAGGACGGTATGGAGCAAAGAACTTGCAATATTATCATGTGCTGTAAAGGTCATTGTCAGTTGGAGGGAGCGGGCGAAACACCTATGGAGGCTATCGCTGCATACATGAGCCATGAGTGTGATTGCCCCAAAGAGGATTATAAAGGTGCGCTGATGGAGTCTATTTTGCGGGAGGCGCTATTTGACTATATTGCTACTGCGGATAAGCCTGGTTTTGATCTGCGTCAGCTTTTTTATCAATACGCCCTTCGGGAACCTACTTTGTCGGAGCGTATTTGTACCATGTTCCAGCTGGTGAAGGTGCGAGATGATTCTTTTGGATGCACCAATGGATTTTCTGAGAAACAGCTTACTCAAAGTGAAAAAGATTTGGGTGGGAAGGTAACGATCGGTTAGCAACATTCGTCTCCCGTCTGTAATTAAAATAGAAACGATTTTGGAGGTGTTAAATTTGAAGCGTTTCAGGATTACGACGGGAGACGGTCATACCTTGCGGCTCTGTTATCCTTCACTTGAAACAGCCAAAGAGCGGTATCCGGATGCTGAAATCGTCGAGGATAATGACCAATCCCATGTGGCCTATATTCAGCGGATGATCGAAGCGGCGGCAGAGTGCCAGACTGTGGAGCGAAACGGATCTATCGTCTATCTGTTACGGTTTGAGACTTCAGTTGGAACTTGCTTTGCTATGCTCTCTAAAGATAGCAATGATGGTGTGTGGTATGACCTATGTAAGTACCAGCTATGGAAAACAGGTGCGGTTGTCGTACCTTTTGGGTGGAATCTCTCAAATCCCGTTGATTTTTGTAAACGGTTTTTATTCCAAAAGGCGGAGTACATTGTGCTTTCCAGTGGACGGAATCATAAGAAGCCAAAAGAACTGTGTGGCATCAGGAAATTCGCGTCTGTTTCTTTTGGGAAATGTAAATGCCAACTCTTTCTAAAAGGTGATGATCTCTATATCAATCATCATGATTATTTTAGTCGATCATGGAGGCCCCCGGATGATGATATTGGGAAGCCGACAACATATTACTTGAAAAAGTATTTCGGGATCATTAAGCCAGAGAAGTTTTGCTATGCGGATTGCTGGGGCGACATAGTGCTACAAAACAAAGCGTGGTTACAGATCAACAACTTTATCCCTATGGTAAAAATTCTGAACGCTTCGCAAATTGCCCAAGTAGTTTGGGTTTTGATTCGAGAGTATTATAAGTGGCCGTCTTATGAACGCAATATGGATTGGGAGCGCTTTCTGGAGGACATAGCAAATGTAACCAAAAGCTATCTTGATCGGGAGGTAACATAACAGATGGGCAAAAGAGTTGAGTATAGAGACACCTTTGATTTTCGCTTATTCCCAGAGTATACCTATACAAGAGCGCAGAATAGGCGATTGCGCTTATTCCAGGGGAGGGTTGAACACTGGCGAGCAGCAATCAATTATGCGGACTCCTTTAACTATCCAAATGAAATAAACCTGCTGTATATGATTGGATATAAACCCCAGATGAAAGCGTATGTAGAAAAAACTGTGAGCAATGTTGTGGTACTGTGTGCAGATGTTCCTCCAGAATTTTTAGCCGCATATGACGCATATTGGGGGTTTGTCAAACAATACCGGGGAACAGGATATGTGAACCAAGATGGCGTATTCTCCCCCGCATTTTTTGCAGAACGTGAAAAAGAGGAAGCATATCGTGGCACTGGTATACTACCGGATGAACTGTATCGGCGCAACGATGAGCAGGCAGCTATCATTAGTGCTTACCAGCGTATCACAGAAGAATCAGAAAAATATTTTTCGCATTATCTCATTATAAGTAAATCAATCCCTGAATGTAGTATTTCTCATGACGAGCTGGATTGGCTTATTCAGGAATACTTTCCTTTTGGCCGAGAACAGTGTGGCATTGGTGAAAAAGCGTATAGGTCTTTGCGCAAAATCGAAGAGGCTTTAAGGGCTGGATTGAATCGGGCTGATACTGCAAAACTGTTAGACCTTCCTAACGGAGTAGATAGTTATACCGCTTGTCAAAATGGAATCAAGCAGTGTCAAATGAATCTGAGCGTAGCTATGCAAAATGACGGATTGGTGGATCTGGTTCAGCTAATGGAGGATATGAAAAAACCGCCATATGGATGGGACGATGATCCTCATGCGGCTTATTGCCTTGGGTATGCCATATGTGATTATTTGGATAATACATGGATTTGGGACGAGATTTATTGTTTTCAATCTCATAGCGAAACGCTCGTTAGTGTTCTACGTAATGTTCTCAGAGGAAGTCTGGGACGGAGACATTCTTTTGTGTTGGTGTCAGAGGTCGGTCAGTATCTCTCCAGTCGGTTTGCGTATATGTTTGGAATTAAGGGAAGTGAGTATTGTCCAAGAGACGCTACAGATGTAAGGATATTGGAACTCTATAAGGATGGGGCGTCTGAACGCAAGATCGCCGCTGAACTTGGTACAATATCCAATGTTGCAATACACAAACGTATTGTAAAAATGCAGACTTTTTCAAAAGAAGATATGCCGTTTTGCAACATGGCTCTTCAGATTTGTTCAAAAATTGAGAAAACTACACGATGGCCTGTAGCTGTAATTGATGAACATTTGCACGAAGTCTTATGTGGCACCTTTGACTCCGAAAAACATATCTGTATCCCAGTGTTTGGTAGGACTAACGTTTGTGCTGAGCTTTCTTATTTTACAGCAGAAAAATGTAAAGCATTGAAGAAAGTATTGGAGACAATTAACACTTACGTTCCCGCTTTGATACAACAAAAGTATGGCACTGATATAGATATGGCGGAGTTGGAACAGGCTTGTACCACATCAGCTTCTGGATGGTTATGGAGCAGTGAAACTTTTTGGGAATGTGTTGAGCACTATATAAAAAAAAGATAGCTGGTATTGGAAGTCTGAAAAACGTAAAGATGGTTAGCAAATCCGCCTCCCCTTCTGTAATAAGAAGTGGGAGGCATTTTTGCGTTCGGAAAATCTCCGGTGCATAGAGCCGAAAATACATAGCGAGGGTGAGAACGAATGAAGTACATATACCACAATGAACCTATTCCGCAGGAAGCTCGCCAAGAGTTGAACGACAAAATCCTTTATCTGGTTGAACAGGATTTAGCCGCTCAGTCTGGGATTACCTGCGAGGATATTTATAACGCATACACCGGAGATGGTGGGCTGCATGGCCTGAAGCGTTCCGATTTTGCCAACTACCATGAATATTCGGAAGCTAAGAAGGAGTTTGAAAACGGCCAGTTCTTTACCCCGCCCGCTCTCTGCCAGTTTATTATGGAGGCTCTGTCCCCGGAGATGGACGAGACGGTGGCTGACCTCACTTCCGGCATTGCCACCTTTGCCAATTTTATGCCGTTGGAAGCCAACTTCTACGGCTGTGAGTTGGACATCAAATCTCATAAGGTGGCGCACTACCTCTACCCCGCTGCCAATCTGGAACATCGGGACATTCGGTTTTACCAGCCGGATATGCGCTTTGATTACGTGGTCGGCAATCCTCCGTTCAATTTGAAATGGAGTACAGAACAGGGGGAGATCATCTCCCAGATGTACTACTGTCTTAAAGCGGCGGAACTGTTAAAGCCTATGGGGATTATGGCGATCGTTGTACCGGCGCAATTTCTCTCTGACGACTATATGGATAAGCAGAAGATAGCGGAGATGGAGAAACATTTCTCCTTTATGGGACAGATTGAAATTATGGCCGGCGCGTTCAAGTATCTTGGTGTAACCAACTATCTGACGAAGGTGATGTTTTGGCAGAAGCGGATGGACGGCGAAGAAATCTCTGGCGAATACCGTTTGGACTGCGACGCTCAAATGCACAGCCTGGATAATACCGCTGATTTACTGGCCTACACCAAGGAGAAGATTGTTGCCCCTGCCAGGATGCTGAAGCAACAAAATCGTACCCGTGCCAAACTGCTTGGACGCAGTGATAGCAATGGCGAGTTTGACTACCAGGTGCGGAAAATGCTGTTTCACATCAAAAAGAACCCCAAATTGGTGGACAAATATGCTAAGTGTCAGGAATATCTGTACAAATTCCAGCACCAGGAGCAGCCCAAGGACATGAAGGCTGAGGAATGGGCGAAAGTTCGCATCACCGAGGCCAAAGTTCTGGCCTATCTGCGCCGTGTTATTTGTTCCCAAAATAAAAAGCCGAGCCAAGATATAGTGCGGTTGGTCAAACAGGACGGAGGATTGGTTTATAAGGGCTACAGTCAAAAGTCACGCAATTCTATCCCAGCTGAACTGAAGCAGCCCATCCCGTTCTATGAACTGGCTTCGGGGCAGGTGGACGCCAAAGGCTATGAACTGTATGGGCGGCTAATTCGTCGCAAACAGCGTAACTATGAGCGAGAAACCAAACCGTTCAAAGAAATGGTGGAACAGTCGGATATCGCTCAGTACCTGGACGAGTTTACCGTCTACGACAAGGAGAATGAGGAATGGATTTATCTTAACGATACACAAAAGCACGACCTCAACCTTGTTCTTCAGAAGCACTACCACCTGTTGCAATGGGAGCAGGGCGGCGGTAAGACGCTGGCCGGTATCTCTACGGGCCGATATCGGATGGAACGCCAAGGAGCGCGGAATGTCTGGGTAGTGTCCTCTGCTATCTCCATCAAGAACAACTGGGATTTGGTGTTCAAGAATTATGGGATGACAAACTATCGGATGATCCGCAGCCTTGCCGATTTGGACGCGGTACAAGATGGAGAGTTTGTCATAATCACTTTGAATATGCTTTCCAAGTACCGGAAGCAGATTAAACGCCACATTAGGATCAGAGGCAGGAATGTCTGCTTGGTTTTTGATGAGTCGGATGAAATGACCAATCCTGATAGCAAGCGCACCAAAGCCGTACTGGATTGCTTCCGTCGTGTGAGGTTCAAGCTGGCAATGACTGGTACTGTTACCCGTAACAACATTTCGGAATGTGCGCCTCAGCTGGAACTGTTGTATAACAACTCCTACAATATGCTTTCCTGGGCGGATACATTGTACTACTTTGAGAAGGGCGATGGTGGTGAAGGGTTCTTGAGCTGCACCAATAATCCGTACTATGGAAAACCCATTCCTGCCTATAAGCCTGGATACACTCTGTTTGCTGAGTCTCATTTGCCGGAGAAGATCACAGTTTTCGGAGTGGGTAAGAAATCACAGGACATCTTCAACGCGGAGGCGCTGGATAAATTGCTGTCCTATGCGGTCATCACCCGGACGTTTGCGGAAATCACAGGCAAGGAGATCAGAAGGATTCATCAAATCCCAGTTTCATTCGCCCCTGCGGAGCGTGAGGTGTACAAAAAGGCCGTAGAGGAGTTCTATTCTATGCGGTCACGGTACTTTGCTTTGACCGGGAATAGCCGTAAGGACAGCATGATGGCGCTGATTCAACAGATTACTTTACTGTTGCGTATTTCTGCTGCTCCAAACACTGTGGATGAATATGCTGGAGCAGAAGCGCCGGTAAAAATCCAAACGGTTTGTAATATGGTGGAAGAATGGGATAACGAGATCGTAGTGATTGGTGTGCGCCACAAAGTCGTAGTGGAGTCATATGCCGAGGAGATTCGCAGAAGATTCCCAGATCGGAAACTGTTTGTTGTCACCGGGTCTACTACCACCTTGGCTGGACGGCGGAAGTTGAAGCGGACACTGAAGGAGAGCGGGAACGGGATTCTGCTTTGTACGCAACAGTGCCTCCCCTCCTCTGTCAATTTTGAGTTCGTCAATAAGATCATCATTCCTGAGCTGCACTACAACAATGCCCGGATGAGTCAATTCTATATGCGTTTTGTCCGGTTCACTTCTACGGATTGGAAGGACATCTACTTTGTCACCTATTCTGGAAGTATTGAGTCAAATCAAATGCAAATGGTGTTAGCAAAAGAGAAATTGAATCTGTTTATGAAGGGGGAGGACGTAGACCTGGACGAGATATACAATCGTTTTGGAGTGGACTATGATCTGATGAGTTTGCTTATGTCTCGTGACCAGGACAAGGACGGAAACTTCTACATCTCTTGGGGCGAGCAGCAGATCAGCTAAACGTAAAGAAAAGCCGCCCTCTAAATGGGGGCGGCTTAGTTCAATCATAGAACCTGAGTGCATCATCGGGGACTTGTACTGGATGGTCTGGGTGCTCCTCGTTGTATTCTTGTAGGAAAGAATAGATATCCTCAATGATTCTTCTTGGTGTGTTTTCAGTAAGATAGCTGGACAACCGCTCTGGATTGTCTGAGTCCTGATATGCTTCAGATATTTGCATTAAGCAACCTGACATCATATTGACGCTTCTTCTTTTATCGTCTGGATCTGTGGCGCTCTTAGCTGACCTATAAGCCTCCATAAGAAGGTCTATATGCGATGTAAAATCTTTGTACTGCTGGGATTTGTCAAAAAACGCTTTGGAGGCTATGGAGACACAAATTAGGACGATCACAGCGGCAAGGCCGACCCATATGCGTTTTTTCATCACTGCACTCTCCTTGCAACATTTTTCGCTCGGAACGCACGGAGCATATCACTTTCCCATGCTGTTTTGATATGGCTTCTGCACCATTTCACATAGCGATCGTATTGAAGTGCTGCCGCTTGAGTGGATAGGCCACACACTGTCTTCAGTTCGTCAACTGAACGGATTCCCATTTCTCGTAATATTGGCAATGGTGCAAGTAAATTCCACGCAAAATAGTCTGCTTCACTTTCAAGCTGATCGTAAAATTCGCGTTGTTCTGTATAAGCAATTTCAGCCACCTCCATGGTTTCCAAGTGTCCGATGCAAATATGTCCTATCTCATGCCCCAGCGTCCAACGAACACGCCCTGGATTCATAGACCCATTGTATAGAATAAGGTAGCGGTTTAACTCTGGATCATAATGGGTAGCACCAGAATTGCTTTTGCATAGGACAGCAACATCTTGAACAGAGCAGCCTGCAACCTCTGCCGTCTTTTGATACGACATGATGCGGCAGCTATGAGGAACACACGGCAGGAGTGTTTCGGGCTGGATGGGATAGGAAATGGTATCCATCCTCTGGTATAGCTCCAAAACCTTGCGTTGTACAAAAACATTTCTTACCATTTCGACCTCCCCCATTGTTGTGGGATTCTCAATTCTATCATGTTAGGTGTCCGATAATACGGACTTTTTCTGAGGCGGTATATCTTCATCGGAAAACGCATAGTCAAAGCCAATACGGAGAATCCCCATCATGCGCGTTTTATCCTTATCGGTCATACGCTCTCTGGCCCGCTGGAGGCTTATATAGTCAGGATCGCCCGCCAATGTGTCAGCGGTAGATTTGATATCGGAGACACCAACCAAATAGTCGATGGAAACGTTAAAATAACTTGCAATTTTAGCAATTTTGTCGATAGTTGGAGAAACTGAGTGCTTCCACTTTGATATGGAAGAAGCGCTCATTCCCATTTCGGCCTCTAATTTGTTGAGAGTTATGTTATTTTCTGCACATAGTTCTTTGATTCTGGAGAAAATAATGGAGTCCATAACTGCACCTCCTGAAAATTTTCCGGAAAATGTGTTGACATCATGAATATATTCTGTTATAGTAGTCTATGGTCAGAAAATATTCTGGATATAGGCATTATATCATGAATAAACGGCAAAGTCAATATTCTATAAAGTTGGGAGAGAACAAAAATGCACATTAAAAACAGTATCGTAGCAGACTTCGGCAACTTCAAGCTGGACACTGACGCTGTGGGGCTGCGTAGCCTAAGCGATGAGGATATCAAACTCCCTTATACCGGAGTTCTCCCCCAGCAGATGGCCTTAGCGTCCAGTGCCTACATCTACTTCAACGTCCAGGTCACGCAGGACGTGAATGTGGTGCTGGTGGTGACTATGAAGAACGGGAAGCAAATGAAGCGTCCTCTGCATACCTCCAATGAGGAGCTGATTTCCTTGCTGGATGAGTTTTTCGAGCAGGCCCTCGAAAGCACGGGAATGAAGTCCTATTATCTCGGTCTGTGGTGGGCGCACTACATAGACTGGAAAAAGATCGTGACAAAGCCAGCCCGGTTGCTGAGTGCAATTTCAATGCTCTCTATAAATGACAAAAAAGCGTTGAAAGATGGAATTTCTCGCTGTATATCAACTGGATAATTTAGAAAACTGGTTTCTTGAAAAAAATTGTTTATTTTTTCATTTCTCTATTGACATCTCTTGTAAGGTGTGGTAATATAAGAATCACAGGGAACAAGTTGAGCGGATTGGAGAGATGAAAATGATCCGTAATACCTTCTTTGAGGACTCCGTATTCACATCTATGGGTGAAGTACAGCAGCGAGAGCTTCGTCGGACTTTGAAAAAGGTGGCCGAGTTTGAGGAAAGTACAGGCCAGTCATTGGAGGACGGATTCACCAGAGAACAGTATGTAGCTCTGTTTAACTCGATGAAGATTCGTCGCACCTATAATCTTTTTCACTTCAAGAGCCTCCTAACCAAGTATGTACAGTATCTTGTTGCTGACGGTTCGTTGGCGTTGGAACAGTGCAACATTTTAGATTCTATCTCCCCAGACGACCTCAGTGTGGTTTACTACTTCAAGAACATCAATATGCTGTACGAAGCCGTAAAGGATACTATCGAATCGTCGGAGTGCTATGATCCAGCGACATTTGATCCACCTGCGGTAGCAATCTTCCTTTCTTGGTATGGGTTGACAAAGGAAGAAATTGCTGATTATCGAAAAGAGAATGTTCTTGACGATGGGATTATCATAAGAGGTGAGAAGATTACACCTCCATTCCACGTCCTTCAGTTCTTTACGGCAATGCGTGACGCAGAGGGTTATTATCAGCAGGCCAAAGGCCGTGTCTTTCACACCTACCCCTATTCTGAGTATCTGATCCGTACAAGATTCAAAGATCACGTTAAGCCGATTGATGTGGTGAATCTGGTAGCTCGTGCAAACAAAGTGATGGATGGCGAGTATTCTTTAGAGCTGAACGTGATTCGTCAGTCTGGTATCTTCTTCCGGGCTTATCAACTGGAATGTGATAGCGTCAAGTTCGATTTGAGCGATCCGGTATTTGCTTCCAAGGTCTTTTGCGAGGACTTCACCGGTAAGGCCAAAAAGTACAAAGTGGCGCATATGTCCCGTATCCAGGACTTCAAGCTCTACAAGCAACTATTTTACTAAATGGCTTCGGCCATTTAGTTAATAGAATAGAGACAAAAATACATAGCAAAGGAGATGAACAGTATGCTATTCAGCAAGCAGTCAGCGCCTACCCCCCCCATCTCGCACGACATTCTCATGGAAAAGCAGAACGAGGTGGCTCGGCTGGCCCGACAAGCAAACGAGGCAGTTGACCTCGTGACCCGCACTATCAACGATTTGGAGGGTATCAACCAGCAGATCGACGGTGCATTGTCTGAGATCGACGCCTACGCTCAGGAGCTGGCCGCGACTCGTGCGGCTATGTCCAAACAGCGGAGCAACAATACCGCTATCATTTCTAACTTCGCAAAGCTCCTGGATACCAGCAGCGCGGAGTAGTAACCAATGAGATTGGGACGCTAACAGCCATTTTACAATATCAATTTTTCTTTGACACAATGCGTCCTATGAAGCCCATGGAGGGGTAAGCCTAATTGGTAAGGCCCCGGTTTGCTAAACCGGCAGTAACCCGAAAGGGCGTATGGGTTCGAGTCCCATCCCCTTCGCCAGGACAGTGCATCCACACAGTCCATAACAATGTGGAGAACTTCTGGCACCTCCTCTCTCTCTCTCTTTGACGGCGGGAAAGACCGCTGACAGCCTGGAAAGACAGGCGCATATGGGAAGCGTCTGGTAGGCAGCATTACAGTGTAATAGACGGCGGACACTTACAGCAATTTTACATAAAAAGACTTGAAATCTTTTGCTTGCGGTTCGACTCCGCAGCTCCCCACAAAGCCGTCATAGCGATTCTCAGAAAGGAGGTTCGTGCCGTGAACAGAGTACGCGACCAGACCATTTGAGCTATCTATGGAAAAATGTATTCGGCTGAAATGTATGGGGCGGTGCCCCGACAAAATGTAAACCGCTCACAAAAGTGCGGAAAATTGGGACGCAGTTAAGGAGGCTCTGCATGAATAAAGCACGAGACAAGCCCTGGTAGCGGATGAACCAATCGTACATTCGATCTGATGATTTTTGAACAACATATGGACGCTAACAGCAAATCATTCATAAATTTGAAAAACAAAATGCGTCCACTACACATCTGGCGAACGCCATTCATGGATATAGCGGTTTATAGGGGCTTCCGTTTCCAATGTGTTTCAGATGACACAGACAGCAATTAAAAAGCCCCTGATATGCGGGGATAGCTCAGTGGATAGAGCGGCGGTATAAGAAATGTGGAACGGGTATTTCACTAACAGCAAAATTCTTGGGGAACCGTAAGTCGTAGGTTCGATTCCTACTCCCTGCACCAGCCGTTTGGGAACGGTGCATACAATCAAATCTCCTTTGCATGACGGTGGGAAAGACCACTACTGCCGTGTAAGCGCGGCAATATGCGGGCGTAGCTCAAGTGGTAGAGCAACCGACAATACAAAGTGTGTCATGGTATGACACCAACAGCAATTTCTTTGGAAAAATCAGTTTGTTGGAGGTTCGAGTCCTCCCGCCCGCATCATATGCCACTGTAGCTCAGTTGGTAGAGCGCTGCAAGACAATGTTCAGGCCGTCATTGGTTCGAGTCCAATCAGTGGCAAGTTAATTTTTCACGAAGATGCAATCGCCAGCGTTGTGTCGGGAGTAAGTGGCTGGAAGTCCTCGAAGTACAAGGGGCCGTCTAAGGGTGTTCAGCAAAGGACGTAAAATAAGTGTAGTAACCGTGCAAATCGGAACGTCTGGGAAGTGTGCTACTCCCACCTGTGAGAGCCAGGATTATATGTGTGGTGGCGGAATATGTAGACGCAAGTGGTTCAGGCGTGAGAACCGCCCGGAGTGTGCGCACACAAACGGCAGAAGACGCTTTGCGAGGTGAAAATCCTCGCCCACACATATGATAAGCCAGGGTAGCTCAGTCGGTAGAGCACGTATCAATGCGTATCCAAGGAAACGCTTACAGCAATTTTTAAAAAGGACTTTTTAATCCCGTGGTCGTGGGTTCGAGTCCCACCCTTGGCACAAAACGCTTTGTTTCTGGTTTCTTGGGCGTATAACCAACTAAACCAGCGGGGGCCAAATTTTCGGTGCAGACAACGATAAGTGGGAACCGATGACCGCTCGGAAAGACGAGCAATTATGCCGGGATAGCTCAGCGGTAGAGCAGTATCGGACGGTACCGCCGACAGAATGTACATTCTGGACATTTAATCTACAGGTGGCAGGTTCGACTCCTGCTCCCGGCGTTCATGCGGCAGTGGTGAAGTGGTAACACAGCGGTCGTCGAAATGCGAAGTGCAAAATTTCGCTAACAGCAATTTTCGGACAAAGCCAAACCGCCATGCGCAGGTTCGATTCCTGCCTGCCGCTCCATTCTCTGAACACAAACAGCAACAACGACAAACGTGTTCCGGGTATCTCAAAATTAGGAGGTAAGAGACAATGAGCAACTTTATGGATGGACTCAAGAGCACTCTCAACGACGAGTGTTCTGTCACTGAGAACGGCGCGGTCGGGTTCCGCACTACGGGCCGGTCGCTGCTGGATCTGAACTTTGCTGTGGCCTCTCTGCGGAGCGCCAGTGAGAAGGATATCCAGAATCGCTTCTCCAAGGCATTCTTCGAGGATAAGCTGACGGCAATGAAATGGCTCTTTTATGCCCGTGACGTGCGTGGCGGGCTGGGTGAGCGGCGTCTGTTCCGTGTCTGCATGGTGCCGATGGCAAAGGAGTTCCCTGAGTATGTCCGCCCCGTAGTTAAGCTGATCCCCGAGTATGGACGCTGGGACGATCTGTGGTGCCTGCTGGATACGCCAGTGGCAGATGAGGTTATGCAGTATGTATCCACGCAGCTGGCCGAGGATAACACCCTTTATAAGCAGAACAAGCCTATTTCTCTGCTGGCGAAGTGGATGCCCAGATGCAAGTGCCGTGATAAGGTTCGGCGGCGTCACGCTACGATGCTGCGGGAATACCTTGGCCTGACCGAGCGTAACTACCAGCATACACTTTCTGCTCTGTGCCGCCACCTTCAGGTGGTCGAGATGGATATGTCCGCCCGGAACTGGGACGGCATCGACTACCAGCGTGTGCCCTCTCGTGCCAACCTGCAGTACAACAGTGCGTTCCTGCGGCACGATGAGGATAGACGGCGTGCATTCTTGGCGGCGGTTGAGAAGGGAGAGGCCAAAATCAACGCTTCTGTTCTGTTCCCTCATGACATCGTACATCAGTACCACCACGCCAGTGGTATTGACAGCAATCTGGAAATGCTGTGGAAGAACCTACCCGACATGGTGCAGGGTTGCGGTAACACCATTGTGGTGGCAGACGGTTCCGGCAGCATGGGTGTCAATGTGGGCGGCACCAATGTATCCGCTTTGGAGGTAGCGAATGCGCTGGCGATCTACTTTGCGGAGCGCTCCTCCGGCCAGTTTAAGGATCAGTATATCACCTTCTCAGAGCGGCCCCAGCTGGTGGATCTGAGCCAGGGAAAGAACCTCCGGGAGAAGCTGCGGATCGCAAAGTCTCACAATGAGGTCGCCAATACCAACATTGAGGCCGTGTTTGAGCTGATTCTTGCTACAGCGATCAACAAGCGTATGGAGCAGAGCGAACTGCCGGCCAACATCCTTATCATTTCTGATATGGAGTTCGATAGCTGTGCCACCACCAACGCTCAGCCCCATAGGGGATATGGCTGGGGATACAGTAGCCGTGTAGCTTCCACTGCCACTCTGTTTGAGGTGATCGCCAAGCGGTATGCTGACGCTGGGTATCAGCTCCCCAGGCTGGTGTTCTGGAACGTTAATTCCCGCACTGGCACCATTCCCGTTAAGGAGAATGAGCTGGGTGTCGCCTTGGTCAGCGGTTTCTCTCCCAATGTTGCCAAAATGGTGATGAGCGGCAAGCTCGATCCTTATGATTGCCTGTTGGAGGCGGTCAATGCAGAGCGGTATCAGCCCGTGGATGATGTGCTTCGGCCTATGATTTTTTCATAGAGCCACAAATACATAATTTAGGAGGTCTGAATAGAGAACACGCACACGATATCGTTCCTGTTCAGACCTCTTTATTATTGGAGGCGTATAAAATGATTTATCTGGATCACGCCGCTACAACCCCTATTTTTCCAGAGGTGTTGGATGTGATGTTGCCATGGTTTCAACCTGATCGAGTGGGAAACCCCAGTAGTATTCACACTCAAGGCGTGAAAGCTCGTAAGGCAGTTGAAAAGGCACGGCACCAAGTAGCGAATATGATTGGTGCAGAACCGTCAGAGATATTTTTCACATCTGGCGGAACTGAGTCTAATAACACATGGATACGTTGCCTCAAAAACCCGCGTTTAATGTCAGAGTTCATTTTGACAACAAGGGTTGAGCATCACTCTGTTTTGGAGGCAATTTCTCACAGCTCGGCATCGTGTTCTTGTCGGCGGTACCCCATGTTAGTAGATGTTCGCCCAGATGGAACCGTTGATCTTGACGACCTGGAGCATAAGGTTAGCACCCAACAAGTGACAATAGATGCTGTGTCCATTATGTGGGTAAACAATGAACTTGGCACTGTTAATCCTATTAAAGAGATTGGGGATATTTGCAAAAAATATGATATTCCTTTTCATAGCGATGCCGTAGCCGCTGCTGGTCATGTCCCTATTGATGTACATAAATGCGGTGTAGACTTTCTCTCCCTCTCGGGTCACAAATTTGGTGCTCCACAGGGTATTGGTGTGTTATATATCAACAACTCTATCCGTAAGCGCCCTTTGATCGCTGGCGGTGGGCAAGAGCATGAGATGCGTGGCGGCACTGAAAATGTCCCTGGGATTGTAGGTATCGGAAGGGCGGCAGAGATTGTTACTTCTCAACTGACAGTGAATATGCAGATGTGGGGTTACTATCGGGCCAGATTCATGACTGATCTTAACAAGAATATGCCTGGTGAATTTAGGATCAATGTAGATTCGGATGATTCCACCTCAAATATCATCAGTCTGACAGTCCCCGGTGTGAACAGTGAGTCCCTACTTTTGCTACTGGATCAGCAGGATATTTATATTTCTGCCGGATCTGCGTGTAGCGCAGCCAGCTCTGAACCGTCACACGTTTTGCGTGGAGTTGGGATCTCTGATGAAGATGCAGCCTGTACAGTGCGAATTTCTATGGGGTTTGATACTACCTATACAGACATTGTACGAGCGGCTAAATCCATTGCGGATACGGTACACAGGCTGAAATCTATGTATCCGTAAATAGAACCAAAAATACATAATCGAAGGAGGCGGTACTTTTGAGCTACGATATTTCTTTGGTTGATCCTGTCTCGAAAGAGACTCTTTTATTGGACGCGCCTCATCAAATCAAGGGTGGCACCTATGCAATAGGCGGTACCAGTGAGGCGGCGCTGAATATCACATATAACTATGCCCGTTGGTATCGAATGGATGGTGTTTTTCCAAAGCGAGAACTGGACGGCATCCGCTCTATATATGGCATGACAGGAGCCAAGAGTATAGCGGTACTCAAACAAGCGATTGCGGCGCTGGAAAATTCTAATCAAGAGCTTACCGTTGAAGAACAAGCCGAATACGAACGGCAGGGCGCGACTGGATATTGGATACCAACAAAAGCAAACGTGATCAGGCCGTTGTATGGGTTGTTGGCATTTGCACAAATGCGGCCCGATGGTGTGTGGGGTGGAGACTAATCCAAGCGTTTCTGACATCCTTGATTTTATTAGTAATTTCAAGGACGCACAGGACACATTTCTTTATGGTTGCTGTTACTGGTTCGCTTTCATTCTCAATGAGCGGTTCGGTGGGACAACAATGTATCTTCCTGTGGAGAACCACTTTGTTCAGGCAATCGGTAAGCGACTTTATGATGTTTCTGGTGATGTAACAGTGGATTATATGTACGCTTACATAATTCCTTGGGCAAATATGGAGCACTATGATTCTTCACTACATCGACGTATCGTCAGAGACTGCATCAATAAGGAGAGATTTGACAATGACAATGATGATTCAGGATGAGCAGAAGCGCCAAAAGATTATGGCGCGTATGCAGGAGCACTTGGTTCCCGTCCTGGAACATTGTAGGGGGGGGTGGGTTGGCCTCTTTCTGCAAGGCTCCCAAAATTATAACCTTGACTATGAGGGAAGCGACATTGACACCAAAGCCATTTTGCTTCCTAACTTTTCCGATTTCGTTTGTAACAGGAAACCAACCAGCACGACCCATATCATGGAGAACGATGAGCACGTAGACTTCAAAGACATCCGGCTTATGTTCGACTGCTTCAAAAAGCAGAATGTCAACTTTGTTGAGATTCTTTTCACACCTTATTGCATCATCAATCCTATGTATGCCGATCTGTTTCAGCCAGTGCTGGATGCCCGAGAAGAAATTGCCCGCTACAACAATTATGCAGGCATGAACTGCATTATGGGTATGGCCTATGAGAAGCAAAAGGCGATGGAACATCCTTATCCTGCTACGATTGACAAAATCAGAGCGTATGGATATGACCCAAAACAACTTCACCACGCTCTGCGGTTGCGGGAGTTCATGACCAGATACATGGCCGGTGAAAATTATGCTGACTGCTTGGTTAGCAAACAACGTGATTATTTGAAAGATGTAAAGAAGGGGTACTACTCCTTGGACGAAGCTCGTGCTTTGATGAATGTCACGATTAAATCCATGGCCGAGGATAAGCAACACTATATGGACACTGTTCCTGCTATCATCAACGATCACGCTAATGAAGTGCTGAAAACGGCCACAGTTGAAATTCTTAAACGCTGCTTCCTAAACGAAATCAGAAGGGGTGACTAAAGTGCAGACATTTTATATGATGGTCGGTCTGCCTGGTAGCGGTAAATCATTTACCGCAAAAACGTTCTCCAATGCTGTGATCCATTCCAGTGATGCGATTCGTGCAGAGATCCTTGGAGATGAGAACAGGCAGGATCAGCAAGACCTTGTGTTCCAAACGCTCCATGAGCGAGTCTTGCGGGATTTGGCGGATGGTGTCGATGTGGTGTATGACGCAACAAACCTTGATTACAAGCGTCGCATGGGGTTTGTTCAGCGTGTAGACGCTATGCGCTTGCCGGCTCTTTATAAGGTGTGTGTTTTTATGGCAACACCCTATGAGAAATGTCTGACTCAGAATCAGAACCGCGAACGCTTTGTCCCCGAATCGGTGATTGACCGGATGTATAAGAAAATCGACATTCCGATGATGGCTGAGGGCTGGGACGAAATCAGAATCGTAGGCGACGAAAATCATTATAAGGATCTATTGCCGTTACTGACGCAGCTTTCCAGAATGGAGCATGACAATCCCCATCATACATACACAGTGGGGCAGCATTCTTTGGCGGCTTGGATGTACCTTATGCAGAACCACCAGCTGGATGATACGGACGCTATGAACCGTGCTGTTTTACTGCATGATATCGGGAAGGGTAAGACTAAGGTATTTCATGATACCAAAGGAAATCCAACTGATATTGCCCATTTTTATAATCACGAACGTGTAGGAGCATATGACAGCTTCTGCTATACCACGAATTTAAGCCATAATGATCGTTTGCTGGTGGCGATCCTGATTCGTTGGCATATGTGGCCGTATGCAGTTGAAAAATCAGATAACCCGAGCAAAACTGCCAATAAAGTACGACGGTTGCTTGGTGAAGATATCTGGAAGCAGATCATGGTCTTAAACGACTGTGATCGACACGCACACTAAATAAAAATTAGGAGGAATTGAATCATGAACCCGAACCAGAATCTGTTTTGCATCCCCGCCTCTGTCGAGGTAAGTGCTCGTCCAGGTCAGTTTAGTCTTTCCAGTCTTCTGGATGAGCTGTTTGGAGGCACACCTGTTACTACGCCGCGAACCTACACCGCTGGCTTGGACGATCCTTTTGCCAATGGTTGGAACGCCGCCATGCGGCACATGAGGGGCAATCCGCCTACTCCCGCTCTTCTGCCGTTGCCTACGAACGTGATTTTCAACGATCCGGCTACCATTGTGTACTGGGACGACGGCACCAAGACGGTGGTGAAGTGTCAGCCGGGAGACGTGTTCAGTGCGGAGACTGGCCTGACCACGGCCATGCTCAAAAAGTATATGGGCAACGACAACACCTTCAACCGGGTTATCAACGAGTGGTTGAAGCACACTGGCGAGTATAAGCCGTCTGTTGCTCCTGCTTTGCCGGCAGCTGAGACGCCCGCCGCCCTGCCTGCTCCTACGGATCAGGGAGCGCCTGAAATGGTGGAGTAAGCTATGGAGGGCGTTATCATTCCAATCGTGGTGTTGGGGCTGTTGTTCATACTGACAAGATCGAATGATGACGACAATAACGGGAATTGGGGAGGTGGGTGTTTTGCATAGTCGAGAGCAATTAGAAGAAATGCAGCGCCTACCTCTTTCCCGTAAAATCCAGATCACCACGGCCAGAATTATTGAGTGGTACCAACACTACGATGGCAAGGTTTATGTGGCTTTTTCTGGCGGCAAGGACTCAACAGTTCTCCTTGATATTGTACGGCGTATCTATCCTGATGTGCCAGCAGTATTTTCGGACACTGGATTGGAGTTTCCAGAAGTTAGAGCATTTGCCAGGAGTTGCGAAAATGTCACCATTATCAAACCTGAGATGAATTTCCGGCAGGTCATTGAGAAGTACGGATACCCTGTTGTTTCTAAACGTGTGGCTGACACCGTGGAATACGGTCATAAGCCAGGGTCTTTTCGCTGGAAGGAGCTACATGGCGAAATTATGCGGAGCAACGGGACTCCTTCAGAGTTCAACTGTGAGAAATGGTGCTATCTGCTCAACGCACCCTTTAAGGTGTCTGCTCGGTGTTGTGCCGTCATGAAAAAGCGGCCTATGAAGAAATATTCCAAAGAAACCGGGCGAGTGCCTATCATTGCGACAATGGCAGACGAAAGTCGATCCCGTCGTGCTACTTGGTTGCGTTTGGGGTGTAACGCTTTTGCTGCCAAAAAGCCCAGCTCTCAACCTATGTCATTCTGGACTGAGGACGATGTACTTGAATATCTCTATACCTACAAAATTCCCTATGCCTCGGTTTATGGCGAGATCGTCAAGACTGACGGGGGGGGTGGACAACAACCGGAGAAAAACGTACTGGTTGTGTCTTTTGTGCCTTTGGTGCTCATTTGGAAAAGGCTCCAAACCGTTTCCAGCGACTAAAGGTTACTCACCCGAAACTCTGGAATTATTGTATGAAGCCATGGGAAGAACATGGCTTGGGTATGCGGCGAGTGCTTGAGTACATTGGAGTCCCAATAGAATAAGCCTTTGATTTAGAAAGGAAGAAGTTTATGACTCTGAACGATACAGCCGCTCTTATGAAGAGCGATAACTACAAAGATCGTTTTGCAGCTGAGTATTACCAGCTTGCTATTCGCTATAAAAAGCTGAAAGCTATGCTGGACAGCTGGGATGCGGGTACGTTGGAGTTCACCCCGACTTGCCCCAGGAGCACCTACAACATCCAGATCCAAGCAATGGTGGAATACCTTGCCGCCCTTGAAGCAAGGGCGGTTATGGAAAACATCTCTTTGGCAGATGTTGGTTAGCAAGCACAATCCTGTGTCTGTAATTATTGTGGAAAGGAGGTGATGGTGATGAGAGGCAAAATGGAAACTCTTGGCTGGGTTACTGCATTTGTCGGTATGATCGGCCTGCTTGTGTTCAGTCCCGTTCTCACATTTGGGTTCGCTTGGATCGGCGGGTGGATACTGAAGGTATGTGTCGGTACCACTATCGCTGATGGCATGAATCTGATGTTCAACACAACGCGCTTTACGCCGGATTTCATTCCCTTGGCCTGCGCGACCCTCGCCACTATCGGCAAGTATTTCAAAAGCACTCAAACTAACAACAACGAAAGGAGATAATACCAATCCTGGTAAACCAGGTTCGTATGAGATTGGTAAGCATACGGTAAAGCTGCCTGTTACAGCGTGAAAGCCCTTGGGCGAGTAGCATGGGAGGATTAGGCAGCTGGCCTCAGCCATGATGGTTGTGGTCGGTATGAAGTACATCGTTTGTTTTTCTGGCGGTCATTCATCTGCGATTGCCGCCGTGGAAGTGGTCAGAAAGTACGGGGCAGAGAACACGATTTTGCTCAATCATGATCTTTGTCCCCGTACCGAAGACAAAGACATCAAGCGTTTCAAAAATGAGGTTGCGGATTATCTGGGCGTTCCTATCACATACGCCAATATGCCTGGATGGGAAACCAAAGATCAGTTTGATGTGTGCATGGAGATCAAGGCGTTTAAGTGCGGCGCACAGTCTACCGCTCTCTGCACCAATAGGCTGAAAACTGAGCCGTTCCATAAATGGCTCGCTGAGCATTATCCCACAAATCCTCCAGAAATCCGAGACGACATTTCCTTGGTATATGGTTTTGATGCCAATGAGCAGCACCGCATCCGCCGTAGGGTCGGCATTATGGCCGCTATGGGTTATCAGACCGAGTATCCGTTGACTTGGGAGACGAGAACGATTCATGAGATCGAGGAGGTTGAGATTGATCGTCCGAAGCCTTACAGCATTTTCAATCATGCAAATTGTACCGGTTGCCTAAAAGCTGGTAAGCAGCATTGGTTTATTGTGTATTGCCTCTACCCTGAGATATGGGCTAAGGCAAAACAAGCTGAGGATGCAATCGGGTACAGTATCCTAAAGCAAGGTTATCTTTCAGAATTTGAAGCGGAATTTGCTAAGCTCAAAGAAAAGGCATTGCCGCCCACTGAAAAAACCAAACCTCAAAAATTTTGGGCAATCGCACGGAAGCTCATTAAAGACGATGACAACCTACCGTGTGAGTGCTCGTTCTAAAAGGAGTGAATACGATGAAAGTTCTTGTGATCGTAGATATGCAGAACGATTTCATTGATGGTGCCCTTGGGACGCCGGCAGCACAGGCCATTATTGATAATGTCGTCAAGAAAATCAACCAGTTTGACGGCGACACTATCTACATTACCAAGGATACACACCAGCGCAACTATCTGGAGACTCAGGAGGGCAAGCTACTCCCTGTTGAGCACTGTATTGAGGAGACAGCAGGATGGCGGCTCCACGACGCTGTGGCTACGGCTGTCAGCCATGCGGCTATTGACTCGCACAAAGGCGTGTCGGTATTCCAGAAGGATACATTCGGCTCTGTTGATCTGGGTGAGTGCTTGGACGCTCTTTCTCAGCGGCAGCACGTAGACGAGGTGGTTGTGATTGGCCTCTGTACCGATATCTGCGTTATTTCCAATGCTTTGCTTATCAAAGCGTTTTTGCCAGAGACTAAGATCACCGTTGACGCCGCCTGCTGTGCTGGCGTAACCCCTGAGAGCCATGCCAATGCTTTGGCCGCTATGAAGGTTTGCCAGATCAACGTGGAGAACTGGGAGGGCTGAGATGTTTACGGTAAATGGCGAAAAGCTCTCCCCTACATCTTTCCCGGACAAAACTTGCTCTTTGCGGCTTCACGCAAGAGACGATGCTTACAAGATTGACTGGAAGTATGATGGCGACCATGAGTGTATGTTGCTCTGGAACCTTGTTCATCATATCCGAGCCAATAATGGGGAGAACACCCCAATCGGGCTGTATATGCCATACGTGCCCAATGCGCGTATGGATCGTGTGAAAAACTGTGATGAGGTTTTTACCCTCAAATGGTTTGCGGAGTTTATCAACAGTCTGCATTTCTCCTATGTCCAAGTGTTTGATCCCCACTCCAATGTCTCTGAGGCTTTGATTAACCATGTCGAGCCTATTGCAGCCCATGACTGTATCGAGTCGGTGATCGACGAACTGAATGGCAAGCGCAACATGGATGTTTTGCTGTGCTACCCCGACGAGGGTGCAGCCAAGCGGTACTCTGCTATGTTCCAGATGGACTATGTGTTTTGTATCAAGCACCGCGATTGGCGCACCGGCAAAATTGAGCGTTTGGAGCTGACTGACTCATGGAAGGTTATTGGGCAGAATGTTTTAATTGTAGATGATATCTGCTCTCGCGGCGGTACGTTCACTTATACTGCCAAGGCTTTGAAAGAGGCTGGGGCAAAAGAAATCTTTCTTTATGTCAGTCATTGCGAAGATACTATTTTGCAGGGCGACGTATTGACGGATGGTGTTATCTCTCATGTGTTCACAACCAGCAGTATCCTTCGTGCTTCTCACGAAAAAATCTCCATCATTGACTGAAAGAGGGTATCAAACAATGATTTCATACAATCCTTTGCTGTGCCTGGACTTCTACAAAACGGCACACGCGGAGCAGTACCCCGTGACGTTGACCAAGATGGTGTCCTATTATACGCCGCGTATGACTCGGCTGGCGGACACTGATAAGGTCACAATGTTCGGCCTCCAAGCGTTTATCCAAGAGTACCTGATTGAAGCGTTTAATGATCGCTTCTTCAATCGCCCCTTGGAGGAAGTGCTTGGTGAGTATGAACGGGTACTCAAAAATACCATCGGTACCAGCGGCGTCGGCAGAGGGCGCATCATTGCCCTTCATAAGCTGGGCTACCTTCCGTTGGAAATCCGGGCTGTCCCGGAGGGCACTCGAACTGATATCAAAATCCCCCAGGTTGAGATCTCGAATACCAACCCCAACTTTGTGTGGCTGGTCAACTCCATTGAGACAATGCTGTCGTGTACTATGTGGCATACTCAGATCTCGGCAGAGGTGGGATATCGGTATCGGCAGATCGTCAATAAGTATGCCGATCTTACCTGTGATGACGATGTGGTGCGGGCCAAGCTCCTGGGAGACTTTTCAATGCGCGGCCAGGAGAGCGTAGAAAGCGCTACCAAGAGTTCGGCTGCGTTCTGCCTGAGCTTCCTTAACACTGCCACAGTCCCAGCTATCCTCTGGCTGGAGCATAATTACGCTTGCCGTGCAGAGAATGACGAGGTGGCCTACGGCGCTTTGTCTACAGAACATAGTGTTATGTGCTCCAATTTCGCCATTGATGGTGATGAGGTGACGCACATTCGGCGTCTGCTGAAAGAAATCTATCCGCACCAAAATTTCTCCATGGTCAGTGACAGCTATGACTATTGGAACTTGGTCAACGTCATTCTGCCGGAGATCAAGGATGATGTGTTGGCGCATGATGGCTGTCTTTCCATCCGTGGTGACAGCGGCGATCCCGTTCAGATCGTGACTCAGACCGTCTTTAAGCTGTGGGACATCTTTGGCGGCACCATAAACAATAAGGGCTATAAAGTCCTCAATCCTCATATCAAGGCGTTGTATGGTGATAGCATTACGCCGCAACGGTGTGAGCGTGTCTATCAGATCCTGATGAAGAATGGATTTGCCATTAACAATGTGTCCTTGGGCGTCGGTTCTTTCTCTATGCAATGCCTGGAACACTGGGAGGCCGATCCAAGCGACGATACCGGCTTGGCGCAATGCGTGCATTATGCGCCGTATACCCGTGATACTTTTGGAATTGCGGTCAAGGCCACTTATGCTGAGGATATCAGCGGCGAACCCATTATGATCTTCAAGAACCCCAAGACTGACAACGGGCACTTCAAGAAGTCTCAGCGTGGATGCTGCTGCGTACATCAGAATTTGCCGAGCGGTGAGTACACCTACATTGATGGGCTTACTTGGGAGCAGGCTCAGGAAGACAACGAGCTAAAGCCTGTGTTCAAAAACGGCAAGCTCCTTCGGGTGTTTACCCTGGATGAAGTGCGCCACAATCTTCATGGAGGTGAGTTCTAATGCTGAAAAATCCTAAAAAGACAAAGGACGATATCGTTCAGTGGATTCGTGACTATTTCAATGTGAACGGCCCCAACTGTGATGCTGTGGTCGGGATCTCGGGCGGCAAAGATTCGAGCATTGTCGCCGCTCTTTGTGTCGAGGCGCTGGGGAAAGAGCGCGTTGTCGGCGTCCTTATGCCGTGTGGTGAACAGGCTGATATTGAGGACAGCAAACGGCTTGTCGAACATCTCGGCATCCGGTCGTATCTGGTAAATATCCAGAGTCCTGTTGACTCCATTTTGTTCAGACTCCGTATTAAAATGGACGTTAGTGAGCAGACAAAAACGAACCTGCCTGCTCGTATCCGCATGGCTACACTCTATGCTGTTGCTCAGTCTCTTTCTAATGGTGGGCGGGTAGCTAATACCTGTAATCGCTCTGAAGACTTTGTGGGGTACTCTACGAAATTTGGTGACAGCGCCGGAGATTTCAGCCCTCTTGCTAATCTTATGGTGCATGAAGTGATCCAAATTGGCTATGAGCTGGGGATTCCTGTTGACTTGGTGGATAAGGTTCCGTCTGACGGCCTGTGCGGTAAGACAGATGAAGATAACCTTGGCTTTACCTATGCCCAGCTTGATAATTATATCAGCAAAGGTACGTCCGGTTCTATGGATATCGACAAGAGAATTTCCGACCTACACGCCCACAACCTTCACAAGCTCACTCCTATGCCTATGTACTGTTTTTGAGGTAAATTCAATGGTTACACAATCGAATAATTGTATACATGATGACTGTGTACATTGTAAAGATGGTAGTTGTAATTGTTTATCAGATGGTACATTCTTCGGAGATAATTGTCCTCTTTATCGAAGGTTTTATTTGAACAAAGTTGAAATCTGTGATGCAATGGAAGCTCTTGATCGGATTAAAGGAGTCGCGGATCTACTTGTAACAGATCCACCATATAAAACAATTACGGGTGGGGACTCTGATGGTAAAAACTCTGTTCGTCCAAAGGGGATGTTGGGCGGGAACCGAAAACTGTTTGATTATCAAACAGAATTAAAACCATCTGATTGGATGTCAAAGGTATACGCTGCGTTAAAAGACAACACTCAAGCGTACATATTTACTAATGTACTCAATTTGGAGGAGATGCTGGCAGCAGCAAGAAGCGTAGGATTTAAGCTACACAATGTTTTGGTCTGGGAAAAGAATAACTGTACTCCTTCACAATACTACATGAAGAACTGTGAGTATATTCTCTTCCTTCGTAAAGGTAAAGCAAAATACGTCAATAACATTGGAGCGAGCAAAACAGTTCACCAATTTGCGAATGTTCGAGGGAAGCGTCATCCGTGTGAAAAGCCAGTTGATTTATTGCGATTCTATATTGAAAATTCAAGTATCCCTGGTGATATCGTGTTAGATCCCTTTGCAGGATGTGGAAGCACTATGGAAGCGGCATTATCGTGTGGTCGAGATTTTGTGGGGTTTGAAATCAATCCTCAATGGAGGGCAAATTAAGTATGGAAGAGGACAAAGTTTGTTTTAACTGTGCCTTTTGTAGTGAAAGCTATCCAAGTTTTGTGGATACTTGCGATGTTGATGATCATGTAGTCCGTGATGTATGTCATGAAACTTGTGAGAACTTTCTAAGGTTGGATGAGGAGTGATTGGTCAGGGTAATCCAGTCAATGTTGGTTCTGGCTTTTCAGATGAGCAACGTGTAAAATTTTGGAAACATCGGGACGAGCTGATTGGAGTTCTTTGTGAAGTTAAGTATAAAGAGATTTCCAGTGATAAGAAAACCAAAGCTCATAGCTTACGATTTCCAACCTTTGAGACGTTACGAACTGATAAGAAGGATGTCAGCTATGGATAAGGGGTAAGAGCAGAATAAAAAATCACATTGAAGCAAAAATACATAGTTGACAGTGTGAAAATAGTGTGATACAATAAAGGGGAAGTGAGGGATGCTCACATTGCTCCCTCACATCTCTCCCCAAAGAAACAAAAATACATAGTTCAGGAGGAGTTACCATTGAATTATCAGACTGCCCTTTTCTGCGAGTTTGATAAGTACGCCGCAGAAAGCTATTGCGCAGTTCATGGCGTTGATCCGAGTCTTAACATCGGCGATATAACCCAGGCCGATGAGACGGTTGTCCCTGATTTCAACGTTATGTTCGGTGGGAGTCCGTGTCAGGACTTTAGCATAGCGGGCAAACAGGGGGGGGCTGCATGGAGCTGTAAAGACTGCGGTCATATTTACAACCCCTTAGAGGCTCGCTACGATCAGCGCGATTGCTGTCCCAAGTGTGGTTCAACCACTATTGAGAAGACCCGATCTTCCCTACTTGTTGAGTGGCTACGTTTTCTCAGAGAAAAGGAACCTCGCTTCGCTATTTACGAGAATGTCAAAAACATCACTGGCTCGCGTTTCCGCTCTACTTTCGACCTCTTTGTCAAAGAGCTGGAGGACTACGGTTACAACGTCTATTGGAAGGTTCTGAACGCGAAAAACTATGGTATCCCTCAGAACCGTGAGCGTGTCTATTGTGTCATTATCCGCAAGGACATGGACAACGGGAACTTCAAGTTCCCCGCTCCGATTCCGCTGAAAAAAGCACTGGTGGATATGCTTGATGACAAGGTTGACGAACGCTACTACCTGTCCGACGATAAGGTAGCTGCCATGATCACCCCCCCCACTCAAACAGATCAGTAACACAGTCCGTACCAGCGGAAGAGGCTCTACAGACCGTCACTGCTGGGACTTGCTCACTTGTCGGCGTGAAGCTGAGCAAGAAAGGCACTCAGTTTGAAGGATACTGTGATACAGCCTTGACCTTGCTGGCCCGTGATTACAAAGGCTTTGGAAATCAGCAAATGACAGGAGTGGTTGAGAGAAATGTGTAAACATATTGTCCCTGCCGCTATTCGTGGAAGATATGCGGGGGGGGGACAAGATAGTTCAGCACTTGGAAGTTCGCCCTGATTTTTGTACCAACACCTTGACGGGAGTTCAGAAAGATAATGTGCTAATTGAAATATGCGAAAGCGAGGAAACCAATGTGAAAATCGTATGTGAGCAGCGTTGTGACGAAGGTGTACGCTTTTTTAAGGATGATGTCTGCGGCACCATTCGCACCATTGACGGGGGGGCAAAAGAGTAATGGAAATCAGTGAGAAACTTGAAGCGGGTGTCCGTGTTCGGAAACTAACCCAGCTGGAAGCGTGGCGGCTGATGGGGTTCTCTGACGAGGACTTCTATAAAGCGCAGATCGCAATGAACCAAAATCTATACGGCGGCAATGACCGTAGCGGCTCCCAGCTTTACAAACAGGCGGGAAATTCCATCGTGGTGGATGTGCTTTGTGCCATTATGCAGGAGTTGTATGATGCCATGCCATATCTCTTCGAGGATATGGTGGTTGGCTCCTTCTTCTCCGGTATCGGCGCATTTGAAAAGGCACTTTCCACTTTTGATACCCCTTTTGATAGCGATGCAGAAAACTGTCCAGTTGAGAGTGATGAGTTAAGGCAACTCGGATATATCAACGACTACAACGGAGATGCCAACCGTGTTTATGACGGATCAACTGTTGCTCGTGCCTTGAAAGCTGAGGCTGGGGGAGGTGGAGCAAAGACTGGTTGGTACAAAATCCAACGAAGCGACCTACACAAACCGGCATTTGTCGGATAGAAAGGGATGATTTCTATGAACATTGAACTGAAAGATCGCAGGGAGGCATACCAGAGGGTCAAACCGAAGTGCTCTAACCGTAAGGCTATGATTCTGAATGTGCTGACCAGCGGTGATCCTGGGGGTATGACCGCCGACGAAATCGGCGATCGGCTGGTGGCTGATGGCATAATCGCCACCAACAGTCCGAACTTCACCAGGCCGCGCCTGACAGAACTGAAGGCCGAGGGTGTGGTTGAGGTCGTCGGCAGGCGTCCCGGCAGATCGGGGTGCAACACGGCAGTGTGGAAGGTAAAGCGCTGATGTATGGCGAGTACACCTGCCTCGATTGCGGCCAGACCTTCGACGAGCCACGACGCTGGGAAGAACGCCATGGGCTGGGCACTCCACCCTATGAGCAGTTTAGTGGTTGTCCCTATTGTGGCGGGGTTTATACCCGCACTGTTCTGTGTGATGCCTGCGGACAGCCGATAACCGGCGAGTATGTCAAAATCCAACCGACCGGCGATTGCTTTTGTGACGAGTGCTTCATGATAAAGTCGCTGGGCGAGGATGATCTGTGAGAGGGGTTTCAAGATGAAAAGCTCAGTCAAAATACGCATAAAGAACAACCTGCGTGGTATGGTGCTGCTGGTCTGCTTTATCGCTATCTGGTATGTGGCTTCGTGTTTTACGACGCCCCTGTTTATTCCTGCTCCTGCTGCTGTGTGGCAAGCAATCGTTGGGCTGGCGGAGACGGGTCAATTACAGAAGGGGTTGCTGTACTCCTTCATGAGGATTACCAGTGCGTCAGCTCTTTCTATGCTGGTGGCAATACCCCTCTCGTTGCTGATCTATGGTGTGAAACCCCTCAAAGAAACAATCATGCCGGTCGTCTCGTTCCTACGATATGTACCCGTCACCGCGTTCTCCCCGCTCCTGATCCTCTGGTTTGGCATTGATGAGGAAATGAAGATTTCATTCTTGTTCACTGCTACCTTCGTTTACCTACTGCCGTCAATCCTACTTTGTTTCAACGATGTACCACAAGACCTAATGGACACCGGTAAAACGATTGGAATGACCAGCTGGGAGACAATCAAGGAGATTTTGCTTCCTGCCTCGCTCCCCTCCATTTGTAACACATTCCTTATGATGTATGGCATTGGTTGGACGTACTGCGCTGTGGTAGAAGCCACTAATGCTAAATACGGGCTGGGCTTTATCATCAACGTTAGCTCTGCCAGGGGGCGAACAGCGGTAGTGTTTGGGGCAATTATCGTCATTATGGTGTTCAGCTTTGTTTTTGACAAGCTCGGAAATATTTTGATTCAGAAAGTCTTTCGATGGAGGTTCTGCAATGATCAAGTTGAATGACTTATCCATTGGATATGGCGGTGAGGCCATCCTGGAGCATCTGAATATGGATTTTGACGACGGCCTGATCTACGGTATCTTGGCAAAATCGGGAGCAGGCAAAACGACACTTTTGAAAACCATTGCCGGTCTGATTCCGCCTGTTAAAGGCCATGTCAGTATTGATGGCGTGTATTATCGGACTTCCAGACGCAATCCGGTGTACATGATACATCAGCGATATTGCAATTTCAACTGGCTCACCTGTTTGGAAAATGTGTTGATTGCTCAGCGCGATAGGCGAGAACGGTACACAACCGAAAGCCGCGACAATGCCTATTCTGCTCTCTGCCAAGTAGAGTTGGGTGACTGCAAAGACAAATGGCCGTGTCAGCTCTCTGGTGGTATGCAACAGCGCCTTGCTTTGGCAAGGACGTTGTATGTACAGCCGAAATATCTACTCATGGATGAGCCGCTGTCAGCCTTAGATGATCGGACACGCGCCGAAATGCAGCGTCTAATTTTAGACGTACATGAAGCAACAGGCAATACAATCATTATGGTAACACACAGCCAGGACGAAGCGTTCAAAATGTGTGATGAAATAATCAAATTTGAAGCGAAAGGAGTTGTAGACCATGGCAAATCTGCTTGAACGCATGGGGCTGGTTCGTGCCGAATACGATGGCCCGCCCGTTGCGCCCCCGGTACCCCTGTCAGAGATCCCATACGCGCCGGATGTACCGGAGATTGACGCCTCCCAGGTGTCCTATGAGGATGTCATTCCCTCTATTTATCAGCAAGGCGGGGTGAGTGACGACGATTCGATCTTCAAGATCAAGGCTTACATCGACATCCTGCCCCCAGAGATGACCAAGGCAAAGAAGCAGGCGTCCATTGCTGGTATTCTCACTGTCAACGGGATCAATGTGGGCAACCTCATCAATGATGGCCTGAATCGCGTTCATGTCTTAGAGACTGCGGAGAGCAGTATCAAGGCTGAAAGCGATAAGCTGATCGCTGAAGCTGAGGCGGACATTGAGCACTTGAAGTCTCTGATTGAAAGTGCTGAGGCAAAAATCCAGGAGTCGAAACAGAAGAGTGCCGATTCCAGCGCTGCCATCCAAAGGGAAAAGGAAGCTATCACCCAGCTTTTGGAGTTTGCAGACGGCGTTGCCGGCAAGGAAGGAGAGTAACTATGGGAATGGTAATTGGAGCGGCAGCGGTTGTATTTGTGCTTGCCCTGATTGTGTTTCCCGGCGTGCGGCAAAAAATCAGGGTGCTTGTTGGCGGGTTCCTTAATATTTTTGTTGAGGATGTGGCAAAAACGCCCGAGGGCGCAAAAGCTGTGTTCCAGCAGGCCATTGAGGAAGTACAGAACCGCTACAATAAGGCTGGTGACACCCTAAATCGGTTTAGGGGTGAGCAAGCCTCTGTGCAAAGAGAGCTAAATAGGCTCCGTTCTGAGCTGCAAGATGTTGAGAAGAAGTGCGAGTCATTGGTCAGGTCGGGCAATATGGCGGATGCTGCCATCTACTCAAACAGACGCGAAGAAATCTTGTTTGAGATTTCCCAAAAGGAAGGGTACCTGCGCGAGCTTGATCCGATGATCAGAGAAGCCCAGACTGTTTATGAGGCATATGACAAAAAGCTCCGTGAGCTGAAGAAGCAAAGCCGCATGACCGTTGAGGAAATGAAGCTGCGGGGCAATATGAAAGACCTCTTGGGTGATCTGGACGAGTTGCGGCGCGATTCCGCAACCGATAAGCTCTTGGGTGTCGTTCGGGACGGTGCGGAAGATCTTCGCAAAGAGGTTGACGGGGCGATTCTTGTACACGCCAGCCGCACGTCTACCAAAATGTCAACGGCTGAGAAACACGCGGCACAAGCTCAGTCTGATGCTTACCTACAGTCCCTTGCCGCAAAGTACGGGGGACAGCCTGCTTTGTCGGCTCCTCGTGCTGGTTTCACACTCAACACTACCGCTAAATCTACCGTCAAAGAAGAAAGGAAGTAATCTGTCATGAAGAGAATGAAGTTGACTACTGCTGGCCGTGTGGTGATCTTCGTAATCGTGCTGGCGCTCCTCGCCGGTATCGGCGGCTTCGGCTACAACTACTACAAGAACAACATCGAACCCAACAAGCCTATTGTGTCTACGCCGAACAGCTCCAGCGCTCCTGGTAGCAGCGGTAACGGTGTTGGCAATACCCAGAATCCCACGACAACTCCTTCGGCGGGCAAAACCGATACCTCAAGCCCGGTGATCAACCTGTCCTTGGATGAATGGGTGGGCTGGAAGCCCATCATTGACGCCAACCAGGGCTTGACCACGCAACCCGGCTCCATTTTTGACAAGTTGGGCATTAAGGTCAACATCAATATTATCAACGACGCCACCGCCAGTAGCAATGCGTTGATTACTGGCGAGCTGAACGCGGCAGGCTATACTACTAACCGCACCTCGTTCCTCTCTGGCAAGTTCCAAGAGGCTGGTCTAAATGTGGTTATGCCGGTGTTTACGAACTACAGCGCTGGCGGCGACGGCATCATTGCCAAGTCCGACATCAATACTGTGGACGACTTGATCGGTAAGAAAATCGGCGTCCCTCGTTTCAGCGAAGCCCAGACCCTTGTGGCTTGGTTTGTAAACAAGTCTGATCTGACCGATACCGAGAAGCAGTCTATCATTGACAATATGATTCTGTTTGAGGATGCGTCTGAGACAGGCGAGGCGTTCTTCGCCGGCCAGCTGGACGTGGCTGCTACTTGGCAACCCTACCTGTCCTATGCCACCGAAAACAGCGATGCGCACATTATGTTCTCGACTACGGCATCCAAGAGTCTGATTATGGACGGTATTGTGTTCCGCGCTGATTTTGCTCAGGCACACCCAGACGTTGTGACGGCTTTTATTGACGGCATCTTCCAGGCTAACGAAATGTATACCACTGAGTTTGATTACATCCGGGCCGTTATGCCCATGTTTGCCGGTGTATCCGACGAGGAAATTAAGGCTCAGTGCGGCGATGCTGAAATGATGAGCTATGCCGAGAACAAGGAAGTTTTGGATTCCACCGCTCCCTCCGTCTACTCTGATATGTGCGACATCTGGGAGTCTCTGGGTGAGACAGTAAACCGTAAGGCGGCTATGTCCCTTTTCGATAATCAGTATTTGCTGCCGCTGGCAAGCAAGTATTCCTCTACTCCTTCCAATACCAATAAGCCTGTTGAACTGACCGAGGAGCAGAAGGAAGAGATTATCAACTATGAGGCACTGCTGACCAAGAGCGCTACCATTGAGTTTGTGGCGGATATGGCAGCGTTCAGAAATCCCGACGAAGCATATGCCACCTTGGATGAATTTGTGGCTATTGCCAATACCCTGGACGGCGCAATTATTCAGGTGGAGGGCAATATCAACGCCCGTGACTACAGCGATTCTGGTCAGGCGTTGTCTGCTGAGCGTGCCAAGGCTGTCGCCAAGTATCTTATTGCCTGCGGTATTGATCCCAACCGTATCATTACAGTGGGTAATGGCAACACGAAGATGGTCGCTGATCCCGGCTCTGCTGACGCATATCTGAACCGTAGAACCGATGTATTCTTCAAAATTATTGAAGAGTGATCCTCATATCTGGCGGGAGGGGCAACGCCCCTCCCCTGGGTACCAAATATAGTAAGGAGTGGTAAATTTGGATGACGTAAAGAAGGGCGTAGATTTGGATGCACTGAAACAGCGGTTTATTGAGATCTGTGCCACTATCAATCGTTCGGGCATGGAGGAGCTGATGGGGTGGCTTGAACGCTCCGATTTCTATACTGCCCCAGCCAGCACTCGATTCCATGGCAGCTATAAGGGCGGTTTGCTGGAACACAGCCTTAATGTCTATGACAAGCTGTCGGGGTTCGTGTCAAGGTATCCCGAGCTTGGTATCTCCCCTGAAACGGTAGCGGTTACTGCCCTATTCCATGATCTGTGCAAGGTGAACAATTACATCTCTGACTTCAAAAATGTCAAGGTGTACAGTGAGCATGGTTCAAAGAATGACGCCAAGGGCCGGTTTGACTGGGAGATGCAGCCCACATTCAAAACAGAAGACCGTCTCCCTCTGGGGCACGGCGAGAAGTCTGTTATTATCCTTCAGAGCTATATCAAGCTCACGCGGGATGAAATTTATGCCATCCGCTGGCATATGGGCAGTTTTGACAGTGCGGTCAAGGGTGGTGACTACGGTATGGGTAACGCTTTTGAGCTTTGTCCGCTGGCCGTTATGACACATTTGGCTGACATGGAAGCTACTTACCTGGTAGAAGGTAAGAGCAAAGAATAGGAGGTAGCTATGAAAAAGATTGGCGCATTTTTGCTGGCCGTTGCCTTGTGCGCTTCCTTGGCAGCGTGCGGTAATCGGCAAATCCTTGACACAACCTACACCTACGATCGTGCAATTATTTCTTTGCCTAACGGCGAGGTGGTTGATGGGAAAATTCAGTCGTGGCGTGATTACGAGGATGGCGACCAGATTCAGGTCACAGTCGATGGTAAGACGTATTTGGTGCATAGCACCAATATTGCTCTGATCAACGATTGAAAACAAAATACATAGTACGGAGGGCAATTATGGCAGACAACGAAAAACTGCAAGCAGAGTTGCAGGTACTGAGGGCCGAAAATGCTCAGCTCAAAGATGAGCTGCAAAAGCTGACGGCAACCCAGTCTGAAAAAAGTGTGTTCCAGACTCTGAACGAGTACGACATCTCGGAGCACCTAAAGAAAAAGGACAAAATTATCTACCTGCCGTGGTCAAAGGCGTGGATGATCCTGAAGACGCTTTACCCCGATTCTCAGGTCGAGGTCATTGAAAATGCTGGTTTTGATAGTGACGACGTTGTTCGCTATTTCACGGACGGCAAGACTGCATGGGTAAAGGTTGCTATCACAATCAAAGGCCACACCGAAACCGAGAGTCTGGCAATCATGGATTTCCGCAACAAGTCTATCCCCGTGGCGAACATCACCTCAGCTGACGTGGAAAAGTCGATCAAGCGTTGCATGGTTAAATGTGCGGCACTGCACGGCCTCGGGTTGTCTCTCTGGACTGGTGAGGAGCTTTCCAGCGCCGCCCGCGAGAAGAAGGAGAACGACTTGGACGGCGTGAAGCAGGATATCTTGATCATTGTCAGTGGCAAGCTGGAGGCCGGTGTCCCGAAGGAGCAGATCTACAAGGTCATTGAGTCCATCGCGGGTACTAAAAACCCCAACGCCATTAAGGATATCCCCACGGCCCAAAAGGTCGCTGAGCAGATTAAGAAACTGGAGGTAAAGTAAGATGCTGAACAAAGCAATCATTATGGGGCGCTTGACCCGCGATCCCGAAATCAGGCAGACACAGAGCGGTCTTTCGGTGTGTAGCTTCTCTGTTGCTGTTGACCGTGACATCGTGAACAAGAGCACCAACCAGCGCGAGACGGATTTCATCAACGTGACTGCGTGGCGTAGCACCGCCGATTTTGTTGGCAAGTACTTCACCAAAGGCAGTTTGATCGTTGTCGAGGGGCGTATTCAGGTGCGCAATTACACCGACAAGGACAACAACAAGCGTACTGCCACTGAGATCGTTGCCAATAGCGTTTACTTCGGCGGCAGCAAAAAGAAGGATGATGATCCCGCTGATGCACCTTCCGCGCCTTCCTCTAATGCCTCTGCTTCGCAGAACGATTATGCCGAGATGGGCGCTCCCAACGAAGACGACCTGCCCTTCTGATAGATGGACAATTCATTTCTTCTGGACGCTATGGACTGGTCGTACTCCCGTGTTAGTAGTTTCGATCAATGCCCACATATGTTCGACCTTACATACCTCCAATGCAAAGATCGCATAGAAAATGCTTTTGCTCAGTGGGGGTCGCTGGGGCACTCGCTTTTTGAGAGATACTTCCGGCAGCAGATCGAATTATGGGATATGTCCCGCCTCTATGAGAGTGAATATCCTACGGTAATTTCAGAGCGGTTCCCATTTCCACGGTTGGAGGAAAGCTATTACGAGCGTGGTTTTGAGTATTTCAACGACTTCCCTGGGCAAATTGGGGATGAAGTAGAGATACTTGGAATAGAGGAGCGATATCACTCCACCTTGGGTGGTAGGCCGGTGGTCGGCGTCATCGACCTGATCCCCCGTAATAAGTCCGGCTTGATTGTCTGTGACCACAAAAGTCGCGGCAAGTGGAAGTCCAAAGAAGAACGCCGAAAGTACCTCCGTCAGCTGAACATCTACGCTATACGGCTGAAAGAGAAGTATGGAGAATGGCCCACCGAATTGTGGTTTAACAAGTTCCGTGAGGGCTGTTTGGACAGGGAACCATTTTCTGAGATTGCCGCACAGGAAGACAGAGACTGGTTCTTGCGATCCATTGATAACATCTATAAGGCCGAGAGTTTCCCGGCTAAACCAGATCGTTTCTTTTGCGACTATCTGTGCTCTGTGCGAGAGCACTGTGCGCACTCAGCATCGTTCGTAGAATGAAAGACTGGTTTCATTCAGAAGAAGTCCCCGCTCATGAAGAGTGGGCGGGGACTTTCTGAGAATTGAGGTGATTTTATCCGTGCAGATTGATAGAGACGCAATCATGCAGGCCAAAGAAAAGCTCGGAGACAAAAACGCACAGATCATTGTTGAAGAGCTGGGGATCACCGACTTCGACGAGAGGAATATGAAGTGTTGCTGTCCATTCCATCAGGAGGATCATGCTTCCTTTATCTACAATAGAAAGGCGTTCAACTTCCGCTGTTTTGGGAGCTGTGGCCGCAGCTACGACCTTTTGGATGTACTTGTTCATAAGGGCGCAACCTACGCCGAAGCCTGTAAGAGACTTTTTGAGCTTGCTGAGATGCCCTATTCCTTCGGGGAGCTGGGTGTAAAAACCAAACGACATTACAGGTATCCCAAAGAGGTCGCTTGTAGTGATAAATCCAAAGTGTACGCATATTTCGGTACACGCAAAATCAGCCCTGCTACTCTGGATTACGCTGATGTGCGGCAGGATGCCGATGGTAATGCTGTATTCAACTACTACGACACCAACGACGTGCTGACGATGGTGAAATACAAACCGTCGCATAAAGTCCAGCATGGTCAAAACAAGTGTTGGTGCCAGCCTGGTTCCGATACTGCGCCACTGCTGTTCAATATGAACCGGGTGAATGTCAATTCTCCTCTGCTGATCTGCGAAGGGGAGCCTGACTGTCTGTCTGCAATCGAGGCGGGCTTCAAAAACGCCGTATCTGTTCCGTTGGGTAGCTCCAATCTTCACTGGATTGACGAGAATCTTGAATGGCTCGATCAGTTTGACAGCATTATCATTTGTGCTGACAACGATGAAGCGGGCTTGAAAATGCAAAAAGAGTGCGTCCCCAGGTTGGGCAGCTGGCGAACAAAGGTTGTGGATGTGCCTGCTATACCGATTGGAAAAACAGGTCGTGTCACAAAAGACCTAAACGAAGTCCTATATGTTGCTGGTAAAGAAAAGGTTTTAGAGCTGATCCTGGACGCTAAGGACTCCCCTGTTCCCTCTGTGGCAGATTTGTCTGACATTGAACCAACCGAGTATGAGGATGTAGACGGCGTGACATTTGGCCTCAAAGCCATTGATGATGAGCTGATGCGGCTATTCTTTGGTACTCTTACCATTGTCAGCGGCCAACCCGGAGCAGGCAAGAGCAGCCTTTTGACACAGCTCATGTGTAATTCCCTTGACCACGACATAAAAGCGTGGATATTTAGCGGTGAGCTTCCAAACGGTGTGGAAAAGAGCTGGTTCAATTACATTTTTGCCGGCCCCCGCAATGTTGAGGATGCTGTTTCGCGTCGGGGAAACCCTTACAAGAAAATCTCTGGCGCTACCCTGGGAGCAATCAATAAGACCTACAAAGGTCAATGGTTCATCTATCGTGATGATTATGACAACGTGCTTGATAATCTCATTACCTCTATGACAGATACGGTGCGAAAATATGGCACTCGTTGTCTTATCCTCGACAACTTTATGTGTATCGACACAGATAGTTCAGACGAGGAATTGCGCTCCCAGACCCAAACCATCAAGCGCCTTATCAAATTTGCCAAAAAGTATCAGGTAGCTGTGATTTTGGTCTGCCATCCCCGCAAAATGGATGCAGGTTCCAATGTTGGTATTTACGATATCGCTGGTACCAGTAACATCGTAAATCTTGCCCACCGGACGATCGGCCTCCGCCGTGTGACTGATGCTGAGCGTGAGAACGCGGCTAAGTTCTCCGAAAAGCGTCGTTGTCTGCTCAAATACGATGTAATTGTAACCGTTGTCAAAGATCGTATGTTTGGTCGGCAAAACATTGATATCGGCCTATATTATGACTCAGCGTCCCGCCGCTTCTTTGGTGATATGGATGAGTATGATCGCCGATTTAGTTGGGACACCAAGTCCTATTCTGAACCGCTGCCGTTACCTCCTCAACTGATTGCTGAGCAGGAAAACAGTGAGGACGAAGCGTTTGGCAAAGTCAATGACAAGCAGGGAGGTGACTCATGATGGGTGACAACTATACTGTGTATCATCTGCATACTGAGTTATCTTTGCTTGACAGTGCGACCAAATTCCAAGACTACATCGCCCGTGCCGTAGAACTGGGGCAGACGGCCATTGCTTTTACAGAGCACGGGAATATCTATCAGTGGGTAGAGAAGAAGATGACCTGTGACAAAGCTGGGCTAAAGTATCTGCATGGTTGCGAAGTATACCTGACCGAAAAATTGCTTCACACCGATCCGCGCACTGGCGAGCAGAATAAGGTGCGTGACAATTACCACACTATTCTAATCGCTAAGAATTATGCGGGTTTGCAAGAAATGAATGAGCTTATCAGCCGGTCAAGCCAAGAAGATCATTTCTACTACAAGCCGAGGATTTCTTTTGAAGAATTTCTTGGTCTTTCCAGAAACGTTATCAAGATCAGCGCCTGCCTTGCCTCTCCGCTAAACCGCATGAGTATAACTCACCCCATGTATGAACGAATATTGAGGCATTATGACTACTTGGAAATTCAGCCACACAACTATGTTGATCAGGTTGATTACAACCGGCACCTGGCAGAAATGTCCTTGCAGTATGGTATCCCGCTGATTGCTGGCACTGATACCCATAGCCTCAATAAGTACAAGGCTGAGTGCCGAACAGTTTTGCAGCTGTCAAAGCACATCGACTTTGCTGATGAAGATACCTTTGACCTCACATATAAATCCTATGATGAGCTGGTCGCTATGTTCAAAGCTCAGGATGCGTTACCAGAAAAAATGTATCTGGAGGCAATCGAAAACACTAACCGCATGGCCGAATCTGTTGAGCCATTTGAGTTGGATGTCTCCTTCAAATACCCCATCCTATATGGTGAGCGTGATCGTGAGGTGCTACATCAGGTTCTCCATGATAATTTGCACAGCAAAATTGCAGAGGGAGCAATCACACCAGAACAAGTAGAGTCGTTCAAAGCGGCTATTGCTGAGGAGTGCCGGGTTTTTGACAAAATTGAGATGTCAGGCTTTATGCTTTTTATGAGCGAGCTGGTGACGTGGTGTAAAGAGAACGGAATCCCCATTGGTTTCAACCGTGGTTCTTGTGGCGGTTCTCGTGTGGCCTATGTATCCAATACCACAGACCTCAACCCAGAAACTTGGCATACGGTGTTCAGCCGATTCTGTAATGAGGATCGTAAAGAAATTGGGGATATTGATATCGACGTGTCCCCCACTCAGCGCGATCTGGTTTACAACTACATCATCAATCGGTTTGGTCAAGAGAAGACAGCTTTTATTCTTGCCATTGGCACTATTAAGTCTAAGGGCTGCATTGATGAAATCTGTCGTGCTCTATCAGTTCGCTGGAATAAGGAACATCAGCACGACGACAAACCGTTCAAACGTATCTTAGCAGCTTTGAAAGACGATGGTATCAAGGTGTCGTTTGGTGATGTGCGCACCTGCTTTGGCGCGTATCTTTTTGATGAGAAAGGCAACCTCATTTTTGATTCTCAGTATGAAGGTACACCGAGAGGTGAGCTAATCAAACATTTCAATCAAGAGTATACCAAGCTGAAAACCGAAAACGAAAAAATCTTTGCCAAAAACCCATGGGTTGGCAAAATCGGAGCCACCATCAAAAAGGAGTTTGAGGCTGACGAGGAAGCGACTCGAAAAAAATATCCCGAGGTATTCTATTACTATGACGGGTTGCTTGACGTAGCAATCTCTCAGTCTATGCACCCCGCCGGCATCGTAGCAAGCCCTATTACTCTACGTGATAACTATGGCACATTCATTTCTGACGGCAAAGAGATTTTGCAGATTGATATGGAGTGTGTACATGAGGTTAGCTTGGTCAAGTATGACATCCTGGGGCTGAAAAATATCGAAATCGTAAAGGATGCCTATGAGCTGTTAGGGCAACCTTATCCTAAGTCTCACGAAATCAACTGGGCTGATGAAGCAGTATGGCAAGATATGCTCCGCTCTCCTATTGGCATTTTCCAGTTTGAAGGTGACTTTGCGTTCCAAATGCTCAAACAGTATGAGCCGCACAGTATTTTTGACATGAGCCTTGTGACGGCGGCGCTTCGTCCTTCTGGCGCTTCTTACCGTGATGAGCTTATGCAGCACAAGCCACATAAGAACCCCTCACCCATTATCGACGAGCTTTTGGCCGATAACAACGGCTATCTGATCTACCAAGAGGATGTTATTAAGTTCCTACAGCAAATCTGCGGTTTCTCTGGATCTGACGCCGATAATACACGTCGGGCAATCGCCAGAAAAGATGAAGACCGTTTACAAAAAGCTCTGCCTGAGATTTTAGAGGGGTATTGCGACAAGTCTCCACAGCCCAGAGAGGTTGCCGAGCAAGAAGCTAAGGAGTTCCTGCAGATCATTCAGGACGCTTCCAGCTATATGTTTGGCTATAACCATTCTGTTGGTTACTGTATGATCGGCTATCTTTGTGCCTATCTGCGGTACTATCATCCCTACGAGTTCATCACTGCCTACCTCAACAATGCCAACGGCGAAGAAGATGTGAAAAACGGTAATGAACTGGCTACGCTCTATGGTATCAGGATCATCCCCCCTCGTTTTGGCCTCTCCAAAGACAAATATCTTTTGAACGCTGAAGAAAAGGTAATTGCCAAAGGGATCTCCTCAGTGAAATATATGAACGCTGACGTTGCCAATGAGCTTTACGAATTGGCTGAAGCAAGCAAGCCTGAGTCGTTTATGGATTTGCTGATGTTGCTAAACGAAAAAACTCGGTTGGATACCAGGCAGCGAGAAATTTTGGTGAAGATTGACTATTTCGCCGAATATGGCAATGCCAAAGAGCTGTTACGCATGGTAGACCTCTTCACTTTCTTCAAGAATGGCACAATGAAAAAGATTCCCAAGGATAAGTTGACTCCTGAGCTTGAACCTGTGATTGCGCAGTATGCTACCGATATGACCAAAAGTGGCACGGTAGCAAAGAACTATACGTTCACTAATCTTCCGGGCTTACTTCGCCATATCGAGTCTATGGTACGGGATATGCACATTCCCGACTTTGATTTGAAAAGCAAGATGCAGATTCAGCTTGAAAATCTGGGATACATCGACCTTACCACCAACAAGAAAGAGGATCAGCGAAAGCTGATTGTCATGGATATCTACCCATTGAAGTCCAAGGCAAGCGACAATATTTGGGCGTATGCGCTGCAAGTAAGATCTATCGGCACCGGAAAAACAAACCGTTGGACAATTTACTCCGAGCTTTATGACCGCAAACCTCTCAAACGTTTTGACACCATCCAAGTTCCAGCTGATGGTTGGGGTAGGCGGCGAGGCTATTTGTACCTATATCAATATGACTACGTGATTTAGGAGGCGTTTTCAATGAACGAGACGAAATTTGAACCATTCATAAAAGGCTTTATGGTGCTGGTGGTGATTTGTGCTGTCATCTATGCCATAGCCTTTGCATCAAAAGAAGAAGCCATACTGAAAGAGGCTATACAAGATTCCACCGTATGTGAGACTCTTACATTGTCAGCACCGCCTGAGATAACAAGGGCTGTTGAAACAAGGACTATGGTGCCTACTACCCCTCCCATTCAATCAGTTCCAGAGGAAGAAGCCCCAAACCCTTATGCTGAGTTGGTGATCACCGCTGCCGAGAAAGAGTTGTTGGCCTGCATGGTCTATAACGAAGCACGGGGAGAACCTTTTGAGGGACAGATTGCTGTTGTCCAGGTTGCGCTTAATCGTTATATGCACGAAGCATTTGACGGAAGTATCTCTGATATCCTTTTGGCTCCTAATCAGTTCTCTGTGGGGAATACCTATGGGGAGGAGCAAATGGAAGCGGTTGAGGCTGCGCTTGCCGGTGAGCCAGTCTTAGAGCTTAACACCGATGTGGTGTTCTTTTCCATTGGCAAACTAACCTATGGTAGCTACTACAAGACGATTGGCGGTCACGTCTTTCGTACTTACTTTTAGTAGAGATAAAAATACATAGTCAGGAGGAACAACAAATGAGGGTAATCAAAGCCGGGTTTCATATTCTTTCGCCTGTTGACGGACAGAAGATTTTGAAATCCATTGAGGAGGCCGGACGTGTCTGCTACAAGTCCGAGGAGAAGATCACGGAAGATAGTGCCGAAAAATTCGTGGCAGGTATCATCAAGCGCGGCCATGAAGCGGTGCTGGAGCATGAGGCTATTCGGGTCAAGTTTATCGTTGATCGCGGTGTATCGCATGAGATTGTGCGGCACCGACTGGCGGCGTATTGCCAGGAGAGCACCCGCTACTGTAACTACAGCAAGGGGAAGTTCGGTGAGGAGATCACGGTAATTGAGCCGTGCTTCTGGGATAAGGACTCTGATTTGATGAAGGATTGGAGATCGGCCATGCGTATGGCTGAGAACCATTATCTTGGGCTGCTGCATCAGGGCGCTTCTCCACAGGAAGCCCGTAGCGTTCTTCCCAACAGCCTCAAAACTGAAGTGGTCATGACGGCCAATCTTTGTGAGTGGCGGCATTTCTTCAAGCTCAGAACTGCGCCTGCGGCACATCCTCAGATGCGTGAGGTTGCAATCGCCCTTTTGAAAGAGTTCCAGAAGTTGGTTCCCGTTGTCTTTGATGATATTGAGGTGACGGCATGAAAGTGATTTGCATTTCTGGCAAAGCCCAGCACGGCAAGGACACCACAGCGGCCATACTGAAAGAGCTGTTGGAGGCAGACGGCAAAAGCGTCAAGATTGCTCACTTTGCCGATCTTCTCAAATTCATTTGTAAGACCTATTTCGATTGGGATGGGCAGAAGGATGAACGTGGCCGACACATCCTCCAGTATGTTGGCACTGATGTGATCCGGGCGAAATCGCCTGACTACTGGGCGGATTTCATTGTCAATTTCCTGTCTATGTTCCAAGAGGAGTGGGACTATGTGCTCTTGCCCGACTGTCGCTTCCCAAACGAGTATGAGCTGTTTAAGTACAGCGGCATTGACACAGTGCTGTTGCGAGTTGAACGTCCCGGTTTCGTCTCGCCCTTGACACCTGAGCAGCAAGCGCATAAATCCGAAACCGCTTTGGATGGCTACCGTTACGATTATGTCATCCAAAACGATGCAGATTTGGACAAATTGCGGGGCACTCTTGCCACCTTCGTTGTAGGTCTGGAACCGAAGTTTGTGCCGCTGACTATCCTCTTTGACGCTGATGATGTGGCCGAAAATCTGCTGAACTGCTGGATTAAGCTCTTGAATGAGCGCTATGGTACATCGGTCGCCTTTGAAGATGTCAATGATTGGGATATGACGTTGGCTTTCCCAACCCTTACCGAACAGCAGCTCTTTGGAGTCCTGACCGAGGATGAGTTATGGAAGAGCCTTGAACCCATGCCGGGTAGTCAGCGCATCCTTCAGAAGTGGTATGACCGGGGGCACAAGCTCTATATGGTTACTGCATCTGATTATCGCACCTGCAAAGTCAAGGTGGAGCGGATTCTTGAAATGTTCCCCTTCTTGGACTGGGAGCATATCATCTTCGCTACGAACAAGCAGATGGTTCGGGGAGATATCCTGATCGACGATGGCGTTCACAACCTGATTGGCGGTGCTTACCATAAAATCCTGTTTAACCGTCCGCATAATCGTGGCCTGGATGTGGAGAAGTATGGTATCCGTCGTGCTGAGACTTGGGACGAAGTAGACGCTCTGGTTGAGCAGTATGCAAAGGAGAGATGTGTATGATTGCAATTAAGCGTGACGGGCAAGAGGCCAGCTTCAATAAAAGCAAGATTGCAAATGCCATCATAAAGGCATTTGAGGAAGTTGAAAAGCTCAGCGCCGTAGGAGACAAAGATGAAATCGCCAAAAAGATTTCTACCCGTTTGTATAACCGTTATAAACAGCGGAACCGCACTATCTCTGTTGAGGAGATCCAAGATGATGTAGAAACCGAGCTGATGAGGGAGGGCGAGTACGTTGTTGCCAAAGCGTACATCAAATATCGCTATGAGCATGAGCTTTTGCGTAATGCCTCCTCTTTGAACAAGAAGGTCCTCTCCATCGCTGATGGTACAAATGAAACGGTGATTCAGGAGAACTCCAACAAGAATCCTATCATTTTGTCTACTCAGCGAGATTACATTGCCGGCGAGGTCAGTCGTGATATCACTGACCATCTGCTGCTCCCTGAGAAAATTACGAAAGCACATGAGGAAGGTATCATCCACTTCCATGATAGCGACTATTTTGTGCAGCATATGCACAACTGCTGTCTGGTCAACCTGGAAGATATGCTCCAGAACGGCACTGTTATCTCCGGCACTCTGATTGAGAAGCCACACAGCTTCTCGACTGCCTGCAACATCGCCACCCAAATCATTGCTCAGGTAGCATCCAATCAGTACGGCGGACAATCCATTTCTTTGGCGCACCTTGCTCCATTTGTTGATGTGAGTCGCCAGAAGATCAGAAAGCAGGTTGAGGAGGAGTTCAGGCTTCGCTATCGGATCGCCTGTGGTGAGGAAATGCAATCTTTCTCTGCCAACGAAGAAGCTGCAATCGCACAGATCACAGAAATGCGAGTTAAGGATGAGGTTAAGAAGGGTGTGCAAACCGTTCAGTACCAAGTCATTACTCTTATGACTACCAATGGTCAGGCACCGTTCATTACTGTGTTCATGTATCTTAATGAGGTCAGTGATCCGCAAACCAAGCGCGACCTTGCCATGATTATTGAGGAGGTCGTAAAACAGCGCATGGAGGGCGTCAAGAACGAAAAAGGCGTATGGATTACGCCGGCGTTCCCCAAGCTCATCTATGTGCTTGAGGAAGACAATGCTCCGGGGCTTGGTGGGCCGTATGAGTATTTGACCGAGCTGTGCGCCAAATGCTCTACCAAACGGCTGGTGCCTGACTACATTTCTGAGAAGAAGATGCGGGAATACAAGCTATCCAAGGGAGAGTCTGAGGGTGACGGCGACTGCTACACCTGCATGGGGTGTCGTTCCTTCTTGACACCCGACCGCTCCGGTAACGGCTGGGACAATATCGCAGGCGCAAAGAATTACGACCCCCATAAGCCGAAGTATTATGGCCGGTTCAATCAAGGAGTCGTGACCATTAACCTCCCAGATGTAGCTTTGAGTGCCCTACACATTTGGCAGGTTCTTGAAGACCATGACGATATCCAGGCTCTGTATGATACTTTCTGGGAAATCTTCGATGAACGTTTGGAGCTGTGCCATGAGGCATTACAGATCCGGCATGAGCGTCTTTCCGGCACCGTGTCTGATGCTTCGCCTATCCACTGGCAGTATGGCGCTTTGGCCCGACTGAAAAAGGGTGAAACTATCGACAAGTTGCTACACTGCGGGTACTCTACCATCTCTCTGGGCTACGCTGGTCTGTATGAGTGCGTAAAGGCCATGACCGGCAAGAGCCATACTGATCCTGATGGCGAACCGTTTGCTCTCAAAGTCATGCAGTACATGAATGACAAATGCGCTCAGTGGAAAGTAGCTGAGGATATCGACTACTCGCTCTACGGTACACCGATTGAATCCACCACCTATAAATTTGCCAAGTGTCTGCAAAAGCGTTTTGGCGTCATCGAGGGCATTACAGATAAGGGGTATATAACGAACTCCTATCACGTCCATGTCACCGAGCATATCAACGCCTTTGATAAGCTCCGGTTTGAGTCTCAGTTCCAGCGCCTGTCTCCGGGCGGAGCAATCAGCTACATTGAAGTGGCGAACCTCTCTGACAACATCCCCGCTGTGCTAACTGTGTTGCGGCATATCTATGAGAATATTATGTATGCCGAAATCAACACCAAATCCGATTACTGCCAGGTGTGTGGTTGGGATAAGGAAATCGAAATCGTTGAGGATGAGCGCGGAAAGCTGGTCTGGAAATGCCCCAACTGTGGTAACACCGACAAGAACAAAATGAATATTGCGCGGCGCACCTGCGGTTACATCGGTCTGAATGACTGGAACCAAGGGCGAACCCAAGAAATCAAAGAGCGCTATGTCCATTTAGGTGGCGACGAATGAACTACGCCACGATCCGTAACTATGACATCGCAAACGGAGAGGGAGTTCGCACCTCCCTCTTCGTAAGTGGATGTACAAACCATTGTCCTGGTTGCTTTAATCCAGAGGAACAAGATTTCAACTATGGTATACCGTACACAACGGGTACTTTTCTTGAGCTTTGTAAAATGTTGAAAGATCCAATCATAACTGGCCTTAGCATACTTGGTGGCGATCCTCTTTGTCAACAGTCACACGGCATTGTAAAGCTCATTGAACTGTGTCAATTTGTCCATCAAAACGGCAAAAACATATGGCTTTGGACGGGATTTGAATGGGACGATGTTTTTTTCAACCGTCATTATAACAATCATGGACTTATGAAACAGGAGCTTTTGATGAGCTGTGATGTTGTTGTTGACGGCCCATTCAAGCAAGAACTGGCAGACCGGGCATTAAAGTGGCGAGGATCTGCAAATCAACGCATCATCGACGTGCAAAAGACTGTGCAGAACGGGCAAATCACATTATACGAGGAGTGAAGCATATGGACAGAGCAAGAATTTTTACGTGTCCAACTTGTGGCAAGATCTTGGATGGCATTATTCTGGACTATTCCTGGCAGTGGCCGTGCAGCAAGTGTGTAAAAGACCAGACGGATGTTTTGCACTGTGAACGCGGCTCCAAAGTAAGAGCGGTAGCCCTTGATGCTGGTTTTGAATGCGATTCCAAGCAGGCTAATGATCTTTTGGTTGAGGGGCAGGTTTATGAGGTCGAGAAAGTCAATGTTGGTGGTTGGATTTCTGCCATTTGGTTAAAAGAGTTTCCAGGCAAAAAATTTAACACTGTGCATTTCAAACGGTGCGAATAGGAGGATTACCATGGTATCAAGTTCAACGGTATCAAGTTCAACGTGTAACTGCTGCATCCATAAAAATGTGTGCGCATTTTACGAGAAATACGAAAACACAGTGCAGGCAGTTAGCAAGACGATGGAAGCGATTGAAAACGATATCGAATCGCTCAAAGATTTCAAAATGAATGTTAAGGTGTCATGCCCGCACTATGTACTACCACCCAATATTAGGTAAGTCAAGGAGGAGCATTTGGTGAGTCAGTATAAAATTGGCATTACAGAAGCAGGCGACGCTGGCTTAGATCTCTCTTGGGGTGAAAGGCTCAGCATTGTTGATGGTGCTGTATTGGTTACAAAGTGCATCTCTCCGGGCTTCCTCGATTTGGCACTGAAACACAAAGACAAACTCATTATACACACCACATTTACCGGTTATGGCCGAACTGTGGTTGAACCATGCGTCCCGCCACCTTATGAGGAATACGACGCAATTATACAGCTGGTCAAAAAGGGATTCCCAAAAGAGCGCATAGTCGTTCGAGTTGATCCTATTATCCCCACTCTCAAAGGGACAAGAACTGCACTAAGCGCCATTGAGACATTTATGGATCAAGGGTTCTCCCGCTATCGTATCAGTGTGATTGATATGTACCCTCATGTGCGAGAGCGCTTCAAGCTGGCGGGGTTGCCGTTGCCTTATGGCGACGGCTTCTCTCCCAGCCAAGAGCAACTGGCTCGCGTTGACGAGATGATTAGAATTGCTAAGACATATTGGGCTGAGCAACACGATCTTCCGCTTCGCATTGAAGCGTGTGCAGAACCGGGCTTGACTGAGCCAATCGCCTGTGGCTGCATCTCTGCTTACGATTTAACACTTCTTGGCCTATGTGATGAGCAACCTGACAGTATTGGATATCAGCGCAAGAATTGTATGTGCTACTCCGGTAAAACAGAGCTTTTGCAATATCGGCAACAATGTCCGCATGGTTGCTTGTATTGCTATTGGAAGCCAAAGAAAGACGGTGTGCCATGATTCAGGTGGAAGGTTATAAGGCATTTCGGGGCACAATGCAAATCACCCCCAAAAATCCAATGTTCCCTCAGCAAAAGATTCATGGCGATTGGCTGTATAAGCCGGAACATGACTGTTGGTATGGGCGCGGCCAGAGCTTTATGGCTGAGATTTGTGAGGTTATCACAGATGAAACCTAATGATCTACAAAATGCCGGGTGCGCAAATTGTCCAGTACAAAAGTGCGACGCTATGTATCGTGGCTCTCGTTGCTCTGCATATAGAGTGCGTGTAGGTGTTGACTTTGATCCGCAAACCAATTTCGAGATGCTTTTCCGTTTAGATCAAGATGAACTGCGTTCCTTGTTAGTTGATTACTTTTATCAGTGGGCAGGTTGCGAGGATAGCTATATTTACGATTTGATGCGAACAAAGGAAGCGTTCGCCATTGGCACAATGACCTTTGATGACTTTGTGCCATGGAGTGAAGAAAGAGTTGCGGAACTTGTTGATGACTTTATAGCATGGCTAAAAGAGCCGGCTAACAAAAAGTGAAAGGATGATAAACAATGCTTATCGTTAATCTGTATGGTGCTCCTGGTGCGGGCAAATCTACCGGGGCAGCTTACGTCTTTTCTCAGCTGAAGATGCACGGTATCAATGCTGAGTTGGTAACGGAGTTTGCCAAGGATAAGGTGTGGGAGGAGAGCAAAGCTGTCTTCCAGAACCAAGCGTACATCTTCGGCAAACAGTATTTCCGCATCAGCCGCGTTCAGGGCAAGGTAGATGTGGTTATCACAGATTCGCCCATTCTGCTGTCTCCCTTCTATGCCAACGATCCGGTGTTGGGCGAGGAGTTTGACCAGCTGGTTACTAAGGTGGCAAAATCCTTCGACTCTATGAACGTTTTTATCAACCGCACAAAGCCCTACAATGGCGCTGGCCGCTTCCAGACCGAGGCCGAGAGCGACGCCCTTTCCCGTGAGCTACGTGAGTTTTTGATCGCACACAACGTTGCCTGCCACAACTATAACGGTGATGTGGAGGGTTACAATGCACTGGTGGCCGATATCCTTAATCGGCTCAATACAAAGAAAGAGGTGGAATGATATGGCAAGGGTTTATATATGTGATGCTTGTGGAGCAGTCATTGAAAATCCGCACAGTCAGGAGATGAAGGAGTTCTATTTAACCGGAAGCTATGAGATGGGTACGGTTTTCAAGAACACCGCCGAGGCAAAAAAGACAGTTCATCTCTGTGAAAGCTGCTATCATGCGCTCTATCGCATTTCCGAGGGTGCAAAAATGCCTGATCCGCCCGAGCCGCCCGATAACCAGACAATCAAGATCAAGTATCTGAGTGACGAAATTGACAAGCTGGACTACATCGCTGGCAAGTCTGACTGGGTTGACCTGCGGGCAGCTGAAACTGTGGAGCTGAAGAAAGGCGAGTACAAGTTGATTCCGCTGGGGATCGCCATGCAGCTTCCGGCTGGCTATGAGGCGTATATGATTCCTCGTAGTTCCACATTCAAAAACTTCGGTGTTATCCAGGCCAACCATGTAGGCATGATTGACGAGAGCTATTGTGGCGACAGCGATCAATGGTACTTTGCGGCTATTGCCATGCGCGACACCGTGATCCATGTGAATGACCGTATCTGCCAATTCCGCATTATGAAGCACCAGCCCCAGTTGACCTTTGAAGCTACAGATACTTTGGGCAATATCAGCCGTGGCGGATTTGGCACCACGAGAAAGCAATGAGGTGTGCCAGTATGGTCGGAGATAGAAGATATGTGATTGTAAGCAATGAACATTCCTCATGGCCTAATGGTGCGCTGCTCTTTTGGGGGCGGCGCACCAAGGATGACCAAAAGCGGAGCTTTGGTGGGTATACTACTCGATTCGACCAATGTGAACGGTATACCAAAGAGGAAATTGAGGAGTGGCGTGGCGGACTAAAAACTCAGTACCCATTCTTTGACGAAATTCAGCTGGCCTCTCTTTCTGACTTCCTAAAGCATAATGAAGTGGTTTGTACACTGGAAGATTTGCAAAGCCTTGGTTATTCGCTCTGGAACGTGGTTATGAGAGCCTAAGAAGTGAATGAAACATACATTTCATAAATACAGGGGGTGATTAAATGGCTGAATATCATGTTGGTTGTGGGGCGTTTGCAATATATGCAGGAACCCTAAACAGCAAAAACAAGAGCCTTTGGCAGAACAAGACAGAATGTACTGACGAAGCATTGTGTGCAGTTAGAGACTACATGGTTCAAGAGCTGCTTGGAGGTATTGGTTGTCCAAAGGCAACATCGAGTGGTTATGAGTGGACATTAAAAGATGGCCGCACAGTGGAGCTTCGAGTGACGATAAAAAATCCGCCAGATTGTGATGCTCAGGAAACTGAAAACTAAAAAGTCCTTGGAACTCTAATAAAAACCTGCCCGCTATTGCGGGCAGGTTAAGAATCACACTTCAATTCCGAGCTTCTTTGCGATTTCCTCTGGTGTCATTCCAGCTTCTTTAGCTTTTGCCATAACAGTCTTCATGTTGACTGGGTGGAGAAGTTTTTGCTTCTGAGCTTCAAGTGCATTGATCTCAGCCTGCTTTTTTGCAATCTTTTGGTCAAGCAATGCGACTCTCTCATCGACGGACTTCATGATACGTGCAGCCATATAGTTGGCCTCCTTAATCTATGATATTAAAAGTATATCTAAAATTTTGATATAAGTCAATGAAAATTTCTCACGATAGGAAAGGTGATAAATATGAAGGGTCTATTTTTGAAACGTGGACGTGGCAAAACAACGGCCTCCATTTATACGTCCGCTATGACTGGTTGTCCCATTGTTGTGGCTAATGAAATTAGCAAACACTATATTAAGGAGAAAGCAACAGAACTTGGCGTTACTATTCCAGATCCGATTTCCATTTATGAGTGCGCTCGTGGAAAGAAATTCCCCAATGGCGTATTGATTGATAACGCTGAAGCGGTAATCAAAGCGTGGGCGCAAGAGAACTTAAACGCACCCGTTGTCGCTTTTACCATGAGTATTGATGGTGATAGTGTATGAGTATCCTTCCTAATTCCGTTATCAATGGGAATTGTCTGGAGGTAATGAAGGAGATCAACGACGCCAGCATTGATATGATTCTATGTGATTTGCCGTATGGTGCCACACAAAACAAGTGGGATACCGTTATCTCGCCTACTCTACTATGGGAACAATACGAACGGATCATTAAGCCTAACGGTGCGATTCTTCTTTTCGGCCAAGACAAGTTTACAGCGACCATGATGCTTTCAAACCCTAAGCTCCACCGATACAATATCATTTGGGACAAGGTTCTCAAAAGTGGTTTTCTTAACGCTAAGAAAATGCCGCTCCGAGAGCATGAAGATATCATGGTGTTCTACAAATCACCGCCACCCTACCATCCACAAATGACAATCGGTGAGAAAAATCACACCAAGGGTAAAGCAGTTGGTAAGCAGGCTGAGGACGTACACTCCAACCGTAGCTATGGAGATTATACACTGGTGGAGTCTCCTGACACCAATTTGAAGTATCCGGCGTCGATTTGGCGTTTCCCCAAACCTCATCCATCTGTAGCACTTCATGCAACCGAGAAACCTATTGAATTGCTCCGCTATGCCATCCGTACCTACACTGACGAAGGGGCGGTTGTCTTAGACAACTGTTGCGGCACTGGCTCTACCTTGATTGCAGCCAAGCTGGAGGGACGAAAATACATAGGAATTGACAACGGTGTATGTGACAAGAAGAAAAGCCCATACTTTGGACTGCCTTGGGCACAGGTAGCCCAAATCAGATTGGAGGCGATTAGTCGTGAATCTGCCAATGAACCTAAGAGATCTCAACCTGTGGAACCAGAAAGTCCTGCGAGGCTTTGCGCTCCCGCATAATGATGGTACCAATTATCATATTGGCGATGCGGTAGGTATCCAAGAACCATTTAGGCGTTTGCTGGTAGTTGAGGATACTGCTGATCTGAAGCAACAGAAAGTCACAGCGGGCGTCATTTATCGTTCTGATGGTGAATATGCGTGGGCCAAAGATGCAACCGCCAATTTCCAAGAGGCAAAACGATGGAGTCCTGCAAGCCAACTTCCAGATTATGCAATTCGCTATAAGGCAACGGTTACAAAATTTGAAGTCAAACCGCTTCAGTCGTTCACTGATGAAGATATCCAGCTGCTGTGTCTTGACTATGCGTCTCAGCAAAATCCACAGATTCTGTTGCCAGATTTCGTACCCATTAAGAATTTTGAGCTACTATTCAGCTGGTGGCAACAGCACTATCGGCGCACACTCAAAGATGGGGACAATCCTACAGCGGTTATCTTTCATCTTGTTTCAACAACATAAAAAATCTTTCATAGAGACACAAAAACATAACACTCCCCTCTTGACAAAGGAGGGGAGCTGTGCTATTCTTAGACTGTAAGAGCCACAAATACATAATTAGGAGGTTTTTGATATGACGGCTGTTATGGTAAAACACACTGGGGAGAGCAAGGGCTACTGGTTTGAAGCACCGAATAGCCTTGCCGACAAGATCCAGCCTGGTACACACGTTATCTGTGATACGGCTATTGGTCAGCAGCGGGGCAAGGTGATCGGTACACTCATCAGCAATGGTGAGGATGAGGCAAAGGAGATCATGACTTCTGCCGGCGCTAAATTCCCGCTCCGCAAAGTCACTGCAGTGGAGTGCCACGTCCCCATTGAGGAGATTAAGGTTCCCTCATATCTGACCCACAGCACTCCCAGCGAAGACAAAATCGTGAAGCGCTTTCTGGAGTATTACCACACTGGGCGGTTCAACACCAAAGTGACGGTGGACGATGATGGCGTACTCACAGATGGCTACACTGCCTACAAGGTGGCTAAGTTGCTCCACCTCACATACCTTATCGTTGTGATAAAGGGTTAGGAGGCGCACAATGGCAAACAAGAAAGACGCTCTGGGCGACCGTATGAAGGGTTATGAGAATATCACTCGAAATTATCTGACCCGCCGAGTACCAGCCATTATCCGTTTGGACGGCAAAGCATTTCATACTTTCACCAGAGGCATGGTCAAGCCCTTTGATCCTATCATGACTCAGGCCATGCAGCAAACGATGAAGTCTCTCTGCGAAAACATCCAGGGGTGTGTTTTGGGCTATACACAGTCCGACGAAATTACACTGGTGCTGACCGACTATGCAACTATCAAAACGGATGCTTGGTTCGGCTATAACATCCAAAAGGCCGTAAGTGTCGCTGCTTCTATGGCAACATTGGCTTTTGACCGTGAGTTTATTATCGCTCATGGTGACTGGTTTGACAAGAGTTTTGATAATGGCGAATCTGATCAGCCTGGTTTCTTACAGTTGGACAGCCTCTACACCAGCAGACAGCATTGTGCTATGTTTGACGCTCGTATCTTCTCTATTCCCAAAGAGGAAGTTTGCAACTGCCTGATTTGGCGGCAGCAAGACGCCACTCGCAACAGTATTGAAGCGGTTGGGCAGGCATTTTTCTCCCAGAAAGAATTGGACAAGAAAAACCAAAGTGATATTCAGGAAATGCTTTGGTCGAAATTTGGCATCAACTGGAACAACCTTCCTGTTGAAAACAAGCGTGGTTCCTGCTGTATCAAGCAATCCTTCCAGACGCCCATGGACGATCCCCGTAATCCCGGCCAGCAAATCACTGTTGCTCGTAGAAGATGGATAGTCGATAACGAAATCCCTATCTTTACTCAGGATAGGGAATACATCGAAAAACTGCTGTGAGGTGATTTGAATGGCTGACGAGATTATCAAACTGTTTGAATATTTCAAAAACGATCCCATGATTCAAACAGTGGCTACCGGATACGCAATCTATGCCATCATTGTTGTGGTGCTGTGCATCCTCATCTTTGCTGTTGTGGTCTGGAAAATGATCCAGCACACCCGCAACTTCCGCTCATTCACAAAACGCAAAAGGAGGAACCGTCTGTGAACTATATTTATCAGGAACCTCTGGCGTTCGATAAAGGCGTCGGAGTCGTACTCGGCTCGTTCTCTCCGCTTCATAAAGGGCATCTTGACCTGATTTATCAGGCGAAGAAAGAGTGTATGGGTGGCGCTCTTGTGGTTGTCTGTGGCTACGATAACGATAAGGGCTGGCCTAAAATGACACTGAAAGAACGTTACCAGATGGTGCGCCAGTATTTCCGTGATGACCCGCTCGTTGCTGTATATGCTCTTTCTGACGACGAAATGGGTATTGCCGAATACGCTACTCGGCAGAATGAGTGGCAATGGGGGATTTGGCTCGACCATCTTTTCAGCGACGTAATTGCTACCAATAACCCAAGCACTAAAGAAAATCCGGTGTATAAAGAATTTGTGGCAAAACAGCTTACCTTCTACACTGGCGAGCAGTCATACAGTGATGATCTCCAAGCGTTGGGCTACAAGACAGCGCTCCTGAATCGGCAGCTCAACCTGATTAGTGGCACCATGATCCGCGAAAATCCCATTCGGTATTGGGACGAGATTGCTTGGACATATCACCGGAAGTTCAGTCACAACATTCTAATCACTGGCACCGCTTCTGAGGGCAAGACAACTCTGGTTGAGGATATTGGGCGATACTTCAATCTGCCGTACTCCTTCGAGTGGGCACGGAGCTACATCGAAAAGCACATGATTGGCGACTGGGAGTTTGACGCTCGGGATTTCTTGGCGTTTCTAACCGGACAGTATAACTACAATCGTGACTGCTTAGAAAGCCCACACAACAATGGCATCTTTGTTTCTGACACTGATTGTATCGTTACCAAAATGTATGCCAAGTATTACGCCATGGACGAAGACATGGCACTGACCATGGATGAATACCTAAACATCATCGAGCCGGTGGCTGATACCTTTATCAAAAAATCTCACTGGGACAAAATCTTCATGGTGTTGCCCAGGGGACAATTTGTTGACGATCACACCCGCTACATGAAGCATAGCTCTATCAAAGCAAGGGAGGAGCTGGCAAGCATCCTATTGGATGAATTGGACAAAGCTGGTTTACGGGACAAGGTGGAAATCATCGACAGCGGCTATCAGAGCAATTTCAACCGCGTCAAAAACTACATCAAAGAAATTGGGGGCTGATTCCAATGAACAAAATCAAAACCGTTCTGAAAAACGAGTTCGTTTCTGGCAAAACATGGTTCGACTGGGCGTTCCTGGCCGTTGGCCTGATTCTTCAGGTCATCGCAATCGTTACCGGCTTCGTGAGCGGCGAGCCTGAGAGCGTTGGTCTGATCATCTCTGGTTTGGCCGGAGTTGTCTCCATGGTGCTGTGCAGCCAAGGGAAAATTTCTTTCTACCTGTTCGGCTTTGTGCAGCTGTTTACTTACGTGTTCTGCTTCTCTATCCCCAATGGTCTGCATGGCGAGACAATCGAAAATGGTATGTACTTCATCACCATGCTTTATGGGATGTACGCTTGGTGGAAGCGGTACGGGCAGAACACGAAAACAGAATCGCTCGAAATCCATGCTCGTAAGCTCGGTGTGGTAGGGAATATCGTAACTGCTGGCATTTTTGTGGTGGGTGTTATCGCCTATTACATCTTCTTGAAAAACGTGCCCATGTTCGGTATCCTCGACTCCGATCCCTTTGTCGATTCCCTTACCTCTGTGCCTGCATACATTGCACAAATCTTCATGGTGCTTGGCTTCAGAGAGCAGTGGATCTATTGGCTGATTCTTGATGTGGGCAGTGTGGTCTTGGCTATTCGTGCCGGCTCTCTGGTCATGACCGCACAGTTTATCTTCTGGACGCTTAACTGCATTTATGGCTACGTCAACTGGACACAGCTCTCCCGAGGAGGTAATCGGGCATGAGAGATCCGAAACGAATCGACGATTTCTGCAACCGTTTGAAAGCTGTATGGCACACCGTACCTGACTGGCGTTTCGGCCAGCTGATGATCAACCTTCTGGGTGATATGAAAGCCTCTGGGCGTGATCCGTTCTTCCCCGAGGATGACGAGATGATCAAGTACCTGGAAGATTACTTCAAGCGGAAGGGTGAAAAGAAATGACCAAACAGGACTTTCATGTTGGTCAAACAGTCTATCTATACCATGAGAGAAACCATTGCAAAGGATCGACCATCGAAGAACGCATCATTGAGACTAAGGTGATATCAGTCGGCAGAAGGTACTTGGCCGTAAATTATTGGGGCCGAATGGAGTTCGATATGACCAACAACTTCCGGCAGAAAACTATTTACTCTCCAGAGTTTGTGCTTTATCTCTCCAAAGAAGAAATCTACCTCATGATAGAAACAGAGAACCAACGTCATGTTGTCCGTGACGAATTGGACAGATATCTTAACACACTCCCTATGGAGGGGTTGCAAGAGATTATGGCAATCCTTAACAAATATGCGGAGGTGAAAGCTAATGAATAATGCAATCTTCATCCCTCAAAGAATCCGGGTTGGTTTCCAAGAGCGCCATGACACCTACACCAAAAAGTTGGCTTATGTGATCTACTATGACGAGAAAGGCACACTCCGCAAGGCCGGATCATGGGAGGGCTGGCGTGACAAAAAGATTGAGCCAGTTGAGTACGAGAACATCCCTATGGAGGGCTTTGTCCTTAATAAGAAAGTAGGTGGCTACGCCGGTGATTGGGGTAATTTCCGGCAGGCGTATGTTCGCGTGTACGATCCGCGTGGGTTTGAGTTTGAAATCTCGGTACCCAATCTGCTCTATATCTTGGAACATACCAGTTCAATCAAAGGCAAAGGGTTAGAGGGCGAATTTGTATATGGCTGGGATGGTACTGAACTTGTATTGATTCCTGCCTGTTCGCCGGATTACATCAACCTGACAACACTAAACGAAAAGCGCTTCGCTCGCAATACAGTAAAAGCAAAAGAGCTAAAGATTGGCGCTGAGTATCTTACTAAAAACAACGAGCGATATATCTATATGGGGCGTTTTAACGCATATGAAAATATGCACCATTTCGATGGTCATTGGTTTGGATCATATCGTGCTATGGAAAAATACGCCAATGAGCAAGGCAAACCGCTCTATAAAGAGAACTCGTCGGGTTGGAGGAGCTATTATAACAAAGATTCCCTCTATACATATGATGTCGGATGCGCTGGTCTGCGATACTTCTTTTATGCTAATGGCACGTTTATTTACCTCAAATCTATCTCCGGCCTCCTAATCGACACAATCACATCTGAACCAGCGACTAACTATGCAGAGTTGTTTGAGCAGCTTGAATCATGTGTAAATTATTCTCCTCATGATGAAAGTAAAGACGTGTTCCGGCCACTTACCAAAGAAGAGTTCTTGGCACACATCAGCCGTGGTTACAGCTATACGCTGGAAACAATGATTGATGGATTCAGGGTGAGATTTGACCTAAACCCCGAAAACTATTGTGATCCAAACACAAAATATACTTGCAGCTGTAACAGATATAGCAATGTATTTTCCATGAAAGATTTCTTTGAGCATCAGCCTATGTCCAATATTCCCGCTGGAAGACTTGTAATGATACCTGTTACTCTTGAAGAAATCTACGAAAAACTTCATCCATACTGTACCGACCAGTATTTGCAAAACGGAAAATTTTATAGGAGGGTTTATTCATGAGCAAGAATGACGACCAGATCCTGATGCTGAAACAACGCATCGAGACAAAGAAGAAAGAGATCGGCCAGACACGCCGGTTCTCGCCCCTGACCAGCTGTTCCATTGAGCTGGACGGCACTCGCTACAATTTGCACTCTGCTGACCGCTCGGCCTTGGTTCTGCTCCTTTGCAAGCTCCACAACCTGGACGCTGCTGCTGAAGATCTGGGCTACTCGGAGCAGTGCATAATCAGCGGGTTCCCTACCAGCAGCTGGATCTCCGACATTCAGGAGAAGCTGGGGATTATGGCCCAGAAGGGCGAACTGGAAAAGCTGAAGGCCATGGAAACCCAGCTGGACAAACTGCTTTCCGATGATAAGAAGACAGAGCTGGAGATCGGCAACATCGCCGCCGCGCTTGGCCTATAACAGCTACTAAGAGGTGAAATATGAATACAGAGGTTATGTTCTCTTCCAAAGCTATGGACTGGGCGACGCCCCAAGCGTTCTTTGATCTGCTGGATTCGGAGTTTCACTTCACCCTTGACCCTTGCGCCAACGAGTTCAACCACAAATGTGACCGCTACTTTACGGAAGCAGATAACGGACTAACCAAGTCGTGGGGGGGGGGCAGACAGTCTTTTGCAATCCGCCGTATGGCAGAGCGATCAAAGATTGGGTGAAGAAATGCTCCGAAGAAGCTCAGCAGCCTAACACTACTGTTGTGTTGCTGATTCCGGCCAGAACCGATACGGCGTACTTCCACGACTACATCTATCAAAAGCCAAACGTAGAGATTCGCTTTTTGCGTGGCCGGCTCAAATTTGGAGACGGTAAGAACTCCGCTCCCTTCCCCAGCATGGTTGTTATTTTTCAGCATAGAGCCACAAATACATAACGAGGTGAGTGCTCATGTCTTTCCCCTATGTAGTGGAGCTGCTTGATACTTATGGCATTTTACGAATCGGCAGCTCGGTGTTCTGCTTTGACTTAGAGGATCTTCCCGTAATTCAAAGCAGGCGTTGGTATGTTGATAAAAACGGATACTTAACAAGTAGCTACTACTACATGGGGAAGCGGAGAATCGTTCGTTTCCATAGGATTGTTGCTCATGCCCGACCAGGCCAACGTGTAGATCACAAAAACAGAAACCGAACCGACAACAGAAAGCAAAATTTAAGATGTTGCAGCCTCGCAGAGAACAATCGAAACAGAGGTCTGTACTCTACCAATACTTCTGGTGTGGCCGGCGTCTCATTTGATAAACAGCGTAAGCGATGGGTTGCAAGTATCACATACAACGGTAAAAAGAAATTCATTGGCCGTTTCTACAACAAAGAGGATGCAATTACGGCCCGCCTCAATACTGAAATTCACTTGTTTGGAGAGTTTTCCCCCTCAGCGGGAAAAGTAGGAGGTGCTGTATAAATGAACCGTATTAAAGAACTTCGAGAAGCAGCTGGCATGACCCAGGCAGAACTCGCAAAAAGAGTTGGTGTGAGTACAACTACAGTCCGAAATTGGGAGCTTGAATACAATTACCCCAGCACATACGGAATGTGTAAGCTGGCTGATGTTTTCAATACTTCTATTGGATATGTATGGGGCATGATTTAGAAAGGGGATTTTTGATGAACGACAATGAAAGGATGCTTCTTCGTGCAGTAGTTGATAACGATACTAAAAAGGCACGGGCGTATGCCCAAGTCATTTTAACCAACATCACTGCACAACGCGACCAGCAGTTCAAAGCGGATCTGCTCCGTAGGCTTGAGTCCAAGCCTAACTTTATTGAGCTGCCGTACAACCTCAAAGACCTATTGGTGGCAGAAGATATTACCAACTATCCCATTGAAAAGTTTCTTATGCGTGACAGTGATGAGGCCATTGCAAACAAAATTATAAACACCTATCGAGCATCTAATCGTCTCATGGAACTGGGTGTCTCTTACTTACCAGCAGCAATTTTTTATGGGCAAAGCGGTACAGGGAAAACCGAACTCGCCAGGTATATTGCCTATAAGGTTAATTTGCCGTTTGTGTATGTGCGGTTTTCCAGTGTGGTCAATTCCTTGCTTGGCGGTACTCAATCCAATATAAACAAAATATTCTCGTATGCAAAAACTTCTCCCTGTCTCCTTTGCTTTGACGAGATTGACGCCATCGGTTTGAAACGAGGAGACACACAAGACGTATCTGAGATGAGCCGAGTTACCATCGCACTCATGCAGGAGATGGATTCTTTACCCAACAATGTGATTATAATTGGCACTACCAACAGATATGACAGACTTGACCCTGCTCTTGCACGTCGCTTTTCTATCAGCTACCAAGTTAAACCACTTACACAGCAAGAGGTCACATCCCTCGCTGGAAAATTCTTTAGGTACACTGGATATGAAATAGAAAACGACAAATTACAATCTTGGTGTAATGAAAACTTCGAGACTTTGGATCTTACCGAAAATGGTGTTCCTGTGTATGAAGTCATTACAAGATGTACGGACTTTGTTGTTGGACAGATCATGTTGGAAACAAATACCTAAATGAGATAAGGTTTTGGTGATACTATGAAAAAAATTATCGACACATCCAAAGTTCAGGTATCCGAAAACGAATATCTGAACGATTTGCGGTCAGATCCCAACAATATGTCGAAGTGGTTGCCTGCCATCACTCCGGCAGACGGAGAAAAGAGGGAATTACGTATTCCCAAGACAACCATTGTGCAGGTTCCTGACGATATCTGCCAGAGCTTCTTCATGGAGCGCCCTGGCGACAGAGAACGAATCGTCCAGTTCTCTAAGGATCAGATAATGCCAAAGGCAAAAGAGGCCGGGATCTATCCAAGCATATTTATGAAGAATGGCGGTTTCTCCGACAAGTACCGATTCAATCTTTGCACACCTGGCCCAGACGAAGTGAACATAGCAATGCACCTTATCAGCATGAACTATGACGCCCTCTGTTTTGATGCAGACGGCATTACAGAAGTCTGTATACGCGAACTGATTCCGCACAACACCAGGACGACCCCTTGTATCTACCAAGGGATGCCGCTCAGACCTGAGTTCCGAATCTTTTACGACTTTGACCGGCACCAGCCGCTCTATGTCGTCAACTACTGGGACTGGGATTACTGCCATGACGCTATCTGTCGGGACTACACTGACAAGATTGTGTATGAGGCACATTATTCTAAACTGCTTGACCAGTACAACAAGTACAAAAACGATGTTGTGAAAATGGTCGCCGCCGACATGAGGTATGTCTTTGACCTTAAAGGCATTTGGTCTATTGACGTTATGCTTTGTGAACCGCAAGAATACCAGAAGGAATACGAAGGATTCTGGCTCATTGATATGGCTGTTGGTCATCGCTCTGCATACTGGAATCCAGCGGCTGCAAAAGGTTGATTGGGTGGTGGTTGTAACATGAAACTTGTAAACGCAAAACTATATGAGGAGCAAATTAAGCGCAGGATGTGGGAGATTTGGTATGACGAGAAGTACCAATATTACTTCGGTGGCAGCTGGCGCAATGATTTCTCTCTTGCAGACAACAACGGCGACTATCAGAAAAGAGCATTTGCCGTGCTCAACAACAGCGATGAGTTGCTGGGGTACATTAGCTACTCTGTGGACAATGAGTTGCGTATAGCACAATGGTTTGGTGCCATCAACTTTTCCAACGACAAACTAACCTTTGGCAAAGCCCTACGGCAAGTCATTGAAGATTGCTTCTTAAAGTTTGGTCTTGAAGTCGTCGAGTGGTGTGTCATTTGTGGCAATCCCATTGAAAAGAGCTATGACAGAATGTGCGAAAAACTGGGTGGTCATATCATTGGAGTCCGGCACCGCCGAGCAAGAGATATGGCCGGCAACGTACATGACGACAAATCATACGAGATTCTTCGAGAAGATTTTTTGAAAGCCAGATCTATCCAGAAAAAGGAGCAGTCCACATGAAAGAATACTACTTCTATTGCCCTAATTGCAATGCTGAATACGTTGCTCGATCACTGCCCACAGGCACTGTACCTAATCTCAGAGACGGCTATGGGACGCATATTCATCATTATGAGTGCCCGCGCTGCCACAATCTGGATGCAGGCTATATGCTGTTTGGATTAGGCAAAATGAACGAGCTTCCTCGCAAAGAACAAGAAAAGTATTTCCAGCACGTCATCGGTATGTACCAAAACATTCGCGGCATTAAACGTCCCAGTTTCGAGGAGCTACTTGCTCTGGATACAGCCGAACAGATTGAAGCACTAACAGGGATACGTCTTAAATGGTATCAAAAGCTGTATATCAAGTGGTGGATGTCCATGAAAAAATCCAACCCACACTTGGCTCCAACTGCCCTGTTTGAAAGTATTTTGAAAGGTCGTTGGTGATCTATCATGGCCCTTGATATCAATAGAAAAGACATCCCGATTGGCAGTGTAGTCTACTTCGTAGACAAGTACAAATACAAAGTCCCTGGGCGTACTTGGGGCGTATCCTTTGGGATTGTAGAGGAGCATTACACCTCAGAGATTTGCTTACAGCTTATTGAGCTGAAAGATACACGTCTGATTGATGGGGTGCCTATCTTAGAGTGCCCTCGTGTTGGGCCGTGGCATAAGTTGCCCAAAGGTTGGACATACAACACGAAGCTCTTTAAGGAATCCAACTCAGAGTTTTTGGAGCTTCCTGATATAAAAGATCCGCAGGCTATTTTGAACGCTTACCAATCTGGGGTGCTGGTAAATGTCCAAGACAATCTCCATGCAAGAGTAGAAACCGATATAGACAAACATCACGGTTGGCGAATCGCAATTCGGATGCCTCAATGGACGCCTGAGCCACGATCTTACGTCAGCCTCCCTTTCCATGAAGTATATCGGACATATGACGAAGCAAAGGAAATCGTTGATGCAGAATATGCCGAATTTAATCGGCAGGCATCACTGTCTGATTACGATTGGTCTGTTGAACAAATAGACCGCGCCCTTAACCATTGGGCAAAGATGTATGGCATTACCCCTGACGTACAGGAGGCTTGTAGAAAGCGTCTCCTCTCTTTCGACAACATAGAGGATCTTGAAGTTCGACTTTGTGCTGGGAACATCGAGTGGAAGTACGCCAGAAACAGGAAATGGGTAACGCTTCAAATCTGAATGAAAGAATAGTTTGATATGAATGAACACATCGTCCAACGTGATGGTTACAAAATGATATATATTGAAACTGAGCAGGAGTTTGGCCCGATTATATATCTTGACCACATTTGCCTGCAAGACGATTATAAACTCTTTGCGATCAACGCAGATTATCGGCCTCAGAACAAAAGCAATAGTTGGTACTATGTTGTTGCAAAAAATTCCAAAGCTGCACGAGAAAAGTTCAAAACCCGTATAACGTGGTTAAATGTATATGCGGTTAAAGAGGTGTTAGATCATGCTGAGATGAACTCTGTCATTTTGCAGCCATTGAATCACATTATTTTATAAGGAGAATAATCCATGAACGCAACCAAGCAATTCAATGGCGTTGACATTCAGAACAAAATCGCCATTACAACCAGTGAACTGCAGGCTATGCTCAGCTGCGGGCGATACTCCGCCGTACAGACTGGTGAGCAGGCTGAGGCTCGTATTCAGATCGGCAAGCGTATCTTCTGGAACGTGAAGAAGATTAAAGACTACATCAACCTGATCTCAGAATAGGAGGCACATATGGGGCTTCCACAAACATATATGCCTGCTCCGTATGAGCTTGCACAAGACCAATATGCCTTTGAACTCTGGAAAAACCAAGGGGATGACAATGACCCAGCTTACCGTCACCTCATGAACGCTTTCCGTGTGGCCGCTCGTGATGAATTGACGGAGCAACAGCGAACATACATCATGGCGTATTACTATAATCGACTCACCATGGAGGAGATCGCTGAGCAGTTCGGCGTCAACAAATCAACCGTGTCCCGTACCATCAAGCGGGCTGAACAACGATTGCAACGAGTTTTACGCTACGCTCACCCACGTCTGCTTGATCACCCTGAAAGAAGTGTGAAAAGAAAGTCAACGTGTAATAAGTCGAAAAGGACGTAAGGAGGGAAATGTATTGGATCAGCAAGCCAGCCAAAATCCTAACAGTTTTGTTATTGACCAGGATGGAGCAAAATGCTTTACGTTTGGCAAAACCAAAGTCAAGGTCATCGAATACTTCGCAGAACAAGGAAAGCAGCTAAGCCAACTTCTGGCTGAGCTGGTCTTCCAAGAGGCGAGGAAATTAGAAGAAAGTCCAATCTAAACATTGCTGTAGCTCCACATCTATGATACAATCACTATATCAGTAAGGTATCATAGATGTGGGGCTGTTTTCTTGAGAGGAGGATAATTTTGAAACAGCCCATATATAATACCGCTTTGTATTTGAGGCTATCGCGTGACGATGAACTCCAAGGTGAAAGTAACTCCATTTCCAATCAGCGACGGATCTGCCAAAAGTACGCACAAGATAACGGTTTCTTTGTTGTCGATGAATACGTTGACGACGGATTCTCAGGCACCAGTTTTGAGCGTCCTGATTTCAAGCGCATGATTGATGATATTGAAGCCGGAAAAATCAACTGTGTGATAACAAAGGATGATTGTGTTATTTTAGAACTAAACTCAGAAAGCCCTGAAAACACGGGA
>OFFW01000082.1_pt1 | contig 75236 bp, 53 predicted proteins | sample 1521501 | NCBI WGS metagenome assembly OFFW01 (sample SAMEA3504107, study PRJEB24116) | mouse gut metagenome | biome: mouse gut; feature: mouse-associated habitat; material: faeces | place: Denmark | collected 2011
CCGCAAGGAGCGCCCTAGGGTAAAACTGGTGACTGGGGCTAAGTCGTAACAAGTTAGCCGTACCGGAAGGTGCGGCTGGAACACCTCCTTTCTGGAGTCTCAGAATTTATAGCACTTGCTGTAACCCTTCAACCTATCATACAGGTTTTCGGAACAAGAAAAGGTTCGATTCCTTTTAACCTGTCTTAGTCCTGAACGGACAATGTTCTTTGACATCTTGGAAACATGGAAAAATATATTCCACATGAGGTATAGTATATTACTTTTTAGTATTATACAGAATTAGAAAAAAAAACGAGTAAATAATCAAGGGCGTACGGTGGATGCCTAGGCTCTCAGAGGCGAAGAAGGACGTGATAAGCTGCGAAAAGCTGCGGGTAGGTGCAAATAACCTGTGATCCGCAGATATCCGAATGGGTCAACCCGTTATGTTGAAGACATAACATTCCGCAAGGAAGGCAAACGCAGGGAACTGAAACATCTAAGTACCTGCAGGAGAAGAAAACAATAGTGATACCCCCAGTAGCGGCGAGCGACCGGGGCATAGCCCAAACCGTAATTGTTTCGGCATTTACGGGGTAGTAGGACTGCAAGACTGAATGATGCAATGAAATGGAACACATTGGAAAATGTGATCGTAGAGGGTGAAAATCCCGTACATGTAAGTAAGTCATTCATAGCATACTCCTGAGTAAGTCGGGACACGTGAAATCCTGACCGAATCGACCGGGACCATCCGGTAAGGCTAAATACTCCTGAGAGACCGATAGTGAACCAGTACTGTGAAGGAAAGGTGAAAAGCACTTCGAACAGAAGAGTGAAATAGTCCCTGAACCCGTACGCCTACAAGCAGTCGGAGCCCTTATTGGGGTGACGGCGTGCCTTTTGCATAATGAGCCTACGAGTTACTCATCACTGGCGAGGTTAAGCACTTCAGGTGCGTAAGCCGAAGCGAAAGCGAGTCTGAACAGGGCGTGAAGTCAGTGGTGGTAGACGCGAAACCTTAGTGATCTACCCATGGGCAGGGTGAAGGTTTGGTAACACAAACTGGAGGCCCGCACCGGTAAACGTTGAAAAGTTTTCGGATGACCTGTGGGTAGGGGTGAAAGGCCAATCAAACTGGGAAATAGCTCGTACTCTCCGAAATGCATTTAGGTGCAGCCTCTGTTGTTTTGTCTTAGAGGTAGAGCTACTGATTGGATGCGAGGGCTTCACCGCCTATCAAATCCGGCCAAACTCCGAATGCTAAGACATAAAGACAGGGAGTGAGCCAGCGGGTGCTAAGGTCCGTTGACGAAAGAGGGAGAACTCAGCCCATCAGCTAAGGTCCCCAATTGTATGCTAAGTTGGAATGAAAACGCAGTGGGACAGCTTAGACAGCTAGGATGTTGGCTTGGAAGCAGCCATTCATTTAAAGAGTGCGTAACAGCTCACTAGTCGAGCGGTCCTGCATGGATAATACGCGGGCATAAGCATACAACCGAAGCTATGGAATGTATGAAAATACATTGGTAGGAGAGCATTCCATTAAGCGTCGAAGCGATACTGTGAGGTATCGTGGAGCGAATGGAAAAGCAAATGTAGGCATAAGTAACGATAATGCGGGTGAGAACCCCGCACGCCGAAAGATCAAGGATTCCCCGGCAATGTCAATCATCCGGGGGTAAGTCGGCCCCTAAGGTCCAGCCGAGCGGCGACGCCGATGGGAAACAGGTTAATATTCCTGTACTGATCACAACTGCGATGCAGCGACGCAGCGATGACACTGCTGCCACCTGACGGAATAGGTGGTTGAAGCCCGTACCCAATGATTCCGGTAGTAAAGTACGCCGGGAGAGGTGAAAGGTGAAAGTACCGCAAGGCTCCGGCCGCGCGGATAATGCAGGTAATTTAACTGCCAAGAAAACCTGCTAAGCTTCAGGTTCTGATCAACCGTACTGTAAACGGACACACGTGATCGGGTAGAAAATACTAAGGCGCTCGAGAGATTCATGGTTAAGGAACTAGGCAAAATGGTCCTGTAACTTCGGGAAAAAGGACGCTCACATTGATGTGAGCCGCAGAAAATCGGCCCAGGCGACTGTTTACCAAAAACACATGGCTATGCAAAATCGTAAGATGACGTATATGGCCTGACACCTGCCCGGTGCCGGAAGGTTAAGAGGAGAGCTCAGACGTATAGTCGAAGGTTTGAATTGAAGCCCCGGTAAACGGCGGCCGTAACTATAACGGTCCTAAGGTAGCGAAATTCCTTGTCGGGTAAGTTCCGACCTGCACGAATGGTGTAACGATCTGGGTACTGTCTCAACCATGAGCTCGGTGAAATTGTAGTTCCGGTGAAGATGCCGGATACCCGCAACGGGACGGAAAGACCCCGTGAACCTTTACTGCAGCTTTGCATTGAAATTGGGTAACCGATGTGTAGGATAGGTCGGAGGCACCGAAGTAGCATCGTCAGGTGTTATGGAGCCGTCGTTGAAATACGACCCTTCTGTTATCTGAGTTCTAATCCCGTTAGGGAGACATTGCATGGTGGGTAGTTTGACTGGGGTGGTCGCCTCCAAAAGTGTAACGGAGGCTTCTCAAGGTACCCTCAGGACGTTTGGTAATCGTCTGCAGAGTGCAATGGCATAAGGGTGCTTGACTGTGAGACTCACAAGTCGATCAGGTTGGAAACAAGAGCATAGTGATCCGGTGGTTCCGCATGGAAGGGCCATCGCTCAAAGGATAAAAGGTACTCCGGGGATAACAGGCTGATCGCTCCCAAGAGCTCAAATCGACGGAGCGGTTTGGCACCTCGATGTCGGCTCGTCACATCCTGGGGCTGGAGAAGGTCCCAAGGGTTCGGCTGTTCGCCGATTAAAGTGGCACGCGAGCTGGGTTCAGAACGTCGTGAGACAGTTCGGTCCCTATCTGTTGTGGGCGCAGGATATTTGCGAAGCTCTGACTCTAGTACGAGAGGACCGGGTTGGACATACCTCTGGTGAATCAGTTGTGTCGCCAGATGCACTGCTGAGTAGCTATGTATGGATTGGATAAGCGCTGAAAGCATCTAAGCGCGAAGCCAGCTTCAAGATGAGATATCCTTTCAGGGTCGTTCGAGATGAGAACGTGGATAGGTTGCAGGTGTACAGTCGGTGACGGCATAGCCGAGCAATACTAATAACCCGAAAGTTTACTTGTTTGTGGATGTATATTTTTCTGATGTTTCCGGGTTCATGTCAATCCAATGACAGGTAATCCTATAGTTGGGTGATATAAGATATTAAAAGGTGTTTATAACGTGGGGGATCCACCTCTAACCATTCCGAACAGAGAAGTTAAGCCCCAGAGTGCCGATGGTACTGCCTTTTGGTGGGAGAGTAGGTAGACGCCGAATTCCGAAAGAGTCTCAAGTGATTGAGGCTCTTTTTTTATTGACAGGATGGTGTGTGTGGAGGGGGGGGAGGGGGTGGATTTGCGGTAGGGATACAAAAGCCCTGTCCTTATGTATCTATTATTGTTGTTTTTCGTTATACTTATGTTTTAAGGATAAGGAGAAACGGAAATGGATATCAAAGAGCAATATTGGAAGTATTCACTGATTGCCATTATATTGTTGCTGGGTGTAGTGGTATTTTGGCAAATGACTCCCTTTTTGGGAGGTTTGATGGGGGCTTTTACTATTTATGTGTTGTTGAGAAAGCAGGCTTTTTATTTGACTGAGCAAAAACATTGGAAAAAATGGATTATGGCAGTAGTTTTGTTGTTGGAGACAATTTTTTTTTGTTTGATTCCTATAGCTTTGGTTGTGTGGCTTTTTATTAGTAAGATAAAGTCTGTTAATTTGGAGCCTCAGAGCTTGATGGTACCAGTGCAACATGTGGCAGATTTGATTTATGAAAAGACCGGATATAATGTTTTGGGTAGTGGAAATCTTAAAACGTTAATAGGGATTTTGCCTAAGATTGGTCAGGCTTTGATGGGGAGTATCAGTAGTTTTTTTGTGAATGTTTTGATGCTTTTGCTGATACTGTATTTTATGCTGACCAGCGGCCGGAAGATGGAAAGTTATGTAAAAAAAATATTGCCTTTTAACCGGCGGAATAAAAAAGATATTTTACATGAATTTTATACGGTTGTCCGTTCGAATGCGATAGGAGTTCCTGTTCTTGCTATTTTGCAGGGAGGTATAGCTATGTTGGGGTATTATTTGTTTGGAGTGCCTGAAGCTTTGTTGTGGGGAGTGATTTCTTGTTTTGCAACTGTTATTCCTGTAATTGGAGTTGCAATAGTCTGGATTCCTTTAGTTCTTTATTTGGGGGCAACGGGGCATTGGGGAATGGGTATTGGTTTGGCTGTTTATTCTGTTGTTGTTGTTGCTAATGTGGATAATTTGGTTCGGTCTGTTTTACAGAAGCAGATGGCAGATACTCATCCTTTAATTACGATTTTCGGGGTGATTATCGGTTTGTCTTTATTTGGTTTTATGGGGGTGATTTTCGGACCTTTGATTTTGTCTGTTTTTGTTCTTTGTGTTGAAATTTTCCGGGTTACTTATCTGGAAGGTAATAAGAACGAATGAGAGGTTTGTGATAATATAATGGGATGATGTATTTTTTTTATGCATGATTGAAATAGTTTTTTTATTCTTCGTAAAAGAATAAAATGAAATGAGGAGGTTGGAAATGGGGTATGTGGAGGTTGTTGATGGGCATATAAAGTTTGTATTTTCTTGTCATTTGTGTTAAAATTATTTGTATTTTAGGGCTTTGAAATTTTATATGTTTTTTTAATGGCATTGTTTGGATTATTCGGAAAAACAAAAAAGGAAAACCTGGATAAAGGTTTGGAAATAACTAAGGAAAGTGTATTCAAGAAGCTGGCCAGGGTTGTTGTTGGCAAGTCGAAGGTAGATGAGGAAGTCTTGGATAATCTGGAGGAAGTTTTGATTACTTCTGATGTTGGTGTTGAGACTACGATGCGGATTATTCAGAGAATAGAGAAGCGGGTGCAGCGTGATAAGTATATGAGTACTGATGAATTGAATCGGGTGTTGAAGGAGGAAATTGTAGCTTTACTGAAAGAGAATACGGTAAATGATTCTGATTCTTTTGATTTGCCGGAGGATGGTGCGCCTTATGTAATTATGGTGGTAGGGGTAAATGGTGTGGGCAAAACGACAACTATTGGTAAGTTGGCTTATAAATTTAAGGAATCCGGAAAGAAGGTGGTTTTGGGTGCTTCAGATACTTTCCGGGCTGCTGCAGTGGAGCAGTTGGTGGTTTGGTCTGAACGTGTTGGTGTACCTATTGTGAAGCAGGCAATGGGGGCTGATCCGGCGTCTGTGGCTTATGATACGTTATGTAAAGCGAGGGCTGAGGGGGCTGATGTAGTTATTATTGATACTGCTGGTCGTTTACATAATAAAGTGAATTTGATGAATGAGTTGACAAAGATTAAGAATGTGATGAAGAAGGTTTTGCCTGATGCTCCGAATGAGGTATTGTTGGTATTGGATGGTTCTACCGGACAAAATGCTTATGAGCAGGCCAAACAATTTACTTTGGCAACTGAAGTAAATGCGTTGGCTATTACAAAATTGGATGGAACAGCGAAAGGAGGAGTAGTGATTGGTATTTCCGATCAATTTAAGATACCGGTAAAATATATTGGAATCGGGGAGAAAATGGATGATTTGCAGGTTTTTAATCGTGAAGAGTTTGTGGATTCCTTATTTAGTTGAGACCTTTTTATGGTATGATATTTATATTTTTTAATATTTACTACTGTTTGGCATATTTTTTGTTAAAAATAGTTTTAAAATTTGAACTTCATGGAGGTGTTTTAGGTTTGGTTTTGCGGGAATAAATCGTATGAAAGAATATTGTGTGAGGACGGAGTTCGGACAATTAACACATGTTTGGTATGGTCTTTGTTGTAAAAAATATGTTTTTTAGTTTTATATCAATGAAGAAACGGAGTTTATTATGGAGTTGTCTTGTTTTTTTTGCGGTGGCTTGTCATAATGACGGACATGATATTTTGAATGGTAGTGGGGAGGAGACAGCTCAGGTTACATTGGCTCTTCGGAATAATATGCAAATGCATGAGATGGTGTTGACACGAGCGGCTCGCCGGCCGGAGGAGGGAGATTTTCTGGTGCGTCTGGAGAATACTCGTGCGGAGGTGCTAAAAGAGTGGCGTTACGATACGTTGCCGTCAGTCATCCGGGTGATGCCGGGTAGTTATAAATTAGTGGCATATTATGGTGATAGAGATAATTTGCCGATGTTTGACACTCCTTTTTATTATGGGGAGACGAAAGCGAGTCTGAAACGGGGGGATAATCTGGATACAGTGGTGCATACTTCGGTGGCAACGGTGAAAGTAGGGTTGACATTTGATGAAAGTTTTGATTTTGATTACGATGATTATTTTGTGGAAGTCAAGACGGTGGGGGACTCTTTGCATTTTTCCAGGGATGAAAAACGTGAGGGCTATTTTTTGCCGGGTAATTTGCGGATGCGTTTCGGGTTGAAACCGAAAGGACAAGAAAAGTATTATGAGTTTTACCCGGAGGCTATCCGTAATGTGAAAGCAGCGGAATTTTACCGTATGACTCTTAAAGCTCAGTCGGAAAACGGGGTTCTTTCCCGGATTAGCATTATTACTGACACGTCAACTATTCATATTCCTGTTAATGTGGAGCTTCCGTCTTTTATGCTTCCTAAAGCTGCGCCGAAAGTGATGTTGGCTGGTGAAGATGCTGCGGAAAACGTGACGATAACGGAAGGGGTTGGTAAAAATGTGATGGTGTCGGTCATGGCGTCCGGCGGATTAGCGGAGCTTATTTTGAAAACTACTTCTGATACGTTGTTGGCTAGAGGCTGGCCGGTGGAGATTGATTTGATGAAGGCTTCTGCGGAGGAAAAAGCGCGTTTGAAAGCTGATGGTTTGATGTGGTCAGAGATTATTGATTTGTCGCAAGGTGCTGTAAAATCGCCGGTAGTCGTGAATTTTAGCGGTGTAGCGAAATCGTTATGTACTGCTCCCGGTAAAACTGCTGTTTCCGCTTTTGAAATTGTGGCCAAAGACCAATACGGTCAAGTGGGTAATGAATGTAAGTTCACTTTGGAGGTGGCTCCACCGGTATTTAATTTTGTGACTCCGCCGGGCGGAGGAAATGTGTGGGCGAAACGGGTGGTATATAATGTAAAATATATTTCTGAAGTACGGGAACCTGTGGTGGAATATCAGAGGGATAATGGTGAATGGAGGACGTTGGAAACTGTTTTGACGAATAAGGCTGCTGATGAATATGAATGTTCGGCTAGGGGCTTGACTCCTGCAACCCGGTATGCTTTCCGTGTTCGTTTGGGAGAACATATACTGGATGCCGGGACATATGTAACGGAAGCAGCCACACAGTTACCGAATGCAGGGATGGAGGAGTGGTATAGCGAGGAAGGTAAAACCTGGACATTCCTTGGGAAAAAGGGGCCGTATTGGTATTTTTGGTATCCTTGGAATCCAGATGATATTTTGACTCAAGGGTGGAATACAATTAATCTGAAAACAACTAATATTGATTGGAAATATCAATATAATTCTATTTCCGGAACCATGCGAACGGATGATAAGTATAGTGGTAATTATGCAGCTTTAATCCGTACTGTCGGATGGGGTAGTGGTAATACTGCCGCAGGGTCAGCTTCTACGATTCAAAATATAGACCCCGGTTATTTGTATTTAGGAACATATAATTCAACGACTAATACGCCTGAGTTTGGATATTCGTTTGTTTCCCGTCCTGCAGCTTTGCAGTTTTATTATAAATATTCTTCAAATGACGACCGTTTTTCTGCCGAAATTGTGGTACAGAACCGGGATGGGAATATGATAACAGAATTGGGTAGGGGGAGTTTTGCTGGTAGTGATGTGGGATCATATACGCCTTGTAAGGTATTGGTGGATTATGATGAGGCATATGTTCATTTGAAAGCGACCCATATGTATATATCGTTTAAGTCGGGAGATAAAACCGATAAGAATTCTTTGCTTGAATTACCCCCGTTTGGTAATCTGAGTGATGGAAAGTATGTCGGCAGCCAGCTTTATATTGATGATATAGAATTAATTTACGAGTAATCATAAACATAGATATGACTATGAAAAGAGTGCTAAACTTCGGAATTTTATTATTGATATTGGGATTTGTGTTTGGCGGATGTGGAAAGGACCCGCAAATAGAACAAAGAACTGGAATGGGAGAGAAGGGGAATTTCAGACTGAAATTGGATAAGATGGGTAGTTTTGACGAGATAACGAGAACTATGCGGGCGGTAGATGTGCAGGACTTTATTGTAAGAATTGTCGGAACGACATTGAAGGAAACCAGTTATGATTCCACATGGCTTCGGTTTGGAGATATGGGAGAAATCATATCTTTACCGGCTGGTTCATATGTGATTGAAGCTTTTAATGGGATACAAAAATCCGGTTTTGAAACGCCTTATTATTATGGGAGAAAGGAATTTACCGTTGGTATCCAGGAATTAACACAGACACAAGTAGTTTGCCAGTTGGCTTGTGTTAAGGTGACAGTGGATTTTACTCCTTTGTTCAAGGATAATGTAGGGGATGCTGTTTGTTTGGTTTCATCTGCAGATGGTGTTACTTTGGAGTTTTGTGAAGAAGAGATGGGCGACGGTTACATGGCTGTGCCTTCAGACGGGAAGTTGGCAGTGACTGTCCGTGGGACTTATCTGGAGGACAATTCTTCATTGGAACGTACTTATTTTATTGATGATATTGCTGCTAAGCAGTGGCATAAAATTGCTTTGAATGTTAGTACGGCTGGCGGTATTGTGGGAGACGGTATGATTCTGGTAGATCATCAGGTGGATGAGAAGCCGACGGAAATATTAGTGCCAGGATTGGGGGATATTATTGATAATAACGGCGATACGGGAAGCTGGGATGATGATATTCCGGTGACGCCTGGACCGGGAGAAGAGAAAGGGTTGCCGACCATTACCGGTTCGAATTTTAATGGTGTGCCTTTTGATGTAACAAAGGTACTGGAGTTGACAGATAATCAGGGGGTTACTTTGGATGTAACTTTGACTGCGGAAAATGGCGGCATGGAACATCTTTATTTGTCAATGTCATCAACAAATGCCGAGTTGAATGGTATTTTTGCAGTATTGGCACCAGAAGAGGAGCCTTGGGATTTGTGCAATATAGATTCGATGAATGAAGACTCACAAACGATTGTCACGGAATTTAAGATTGTTGATCCGGAAAATCCGATTCGGGGAAAAGAGCACTTTGTTTTTTCTATCGGAGGATTTATGAGCTTTTTGGCAGGAAATGGAGACCATTCATTTAAGATAACGGTGGTGGATGCCAATGGAGGAACAACCCAACAGACCTTGGTTATACATACTAAAGAATAAAGTTCATGAGGCGTTTATATGTCATATTATTGTTCGTTTTTCTGGTATTAGGGTGTCACGACAAAATCGGGGAGGAGGAAGGCAAACCGGCATGGTTGTCGATTGAATTTCTTACCGATAAATCGGTGGAGACCCGTGCAGGGGATGAGATGCTTTATAACTTAAAGATTGAGAAGTTGGATGGTACGCCGGTGTGTTCATTTGAGGATTGTTCCACGATTAGCGAACGGATTTTATTACATGCCGGTATTTATCGTTTGGTGGCTTCTTCGGGTGAAGATGTTGAAACCGGTTTTGATGTACCTTTTTATCAGACGCAGCAGGAAATTAATTTGCAGGGAGGAGAGAATAAACAGATTGCTCTTACTTGCAGTCAGGCCAATGTGAAAGTTACAGTGAAATATTCAGAGGCTGTCCGGAAACATTTTTCGGGTTATACATTTACGGTAAATAACGGAAATGGGAAACTGGAGTTTGGGAAGGATGAGGAGCGTGCCGGTTATTTGCGGGTGAACGAGGGGATATTGGAATGGAAGCTGGACCTTAATAATGGTCAGGAAACTTATCAGCTTAGTAAGAGAATTACGGATGTAAAGGCGCGGCAGCATTATAATTTCGCATTTGATGTGTCTGAGGACGGAAGTGAGGGGGATGGCGCATGGACAGGAGGAATCGTTGTTGATACAACGTTGGATGTGTTTAACTGGGAATGTAACATTGTTTTAAAGGAAAAGACAGCCAAGCCGGTTTTGCGTCGGGGGGATGGCGGTGCTTTCAGCGAGCCTTGTCTGGTGCTGGCGGAGACCCGTGGTGCCAATGTTATTTGTGATGTCGAGGCAGAGGCTGGTGTATCGGATTTGGTTATCCGGCATCGTTCGGAAGAATTGAAGAGGCGGGGTATTCCGGAATCTTTTTCGCTGACGAATATGTCTACGGAGGTACAGGAAGCAGTAAATGCTGCCGGTATTGTGTGGTTGCCGCTTTCTCCGGCGGGGGCACAACAGGCTACGTTGGATTTCAGTGATTTGGCGAATCGGTTGCCTTTGGGAGATTATAAATTTTGTATTGGTGTTTATGATACCCGTTTCCGTTTTGTGAGTGATACGTTGCGGATATCTGTTATTCCGGATATTGACCACATTGCTGATGAGGTGAATGTTATGGATGTATGGGCGAAGTTTGCAACGCTCCGGGGCCGGTGGTATACGGCGGTTCGTCCGGAAGGGATAGGATTGGAATATAGTATTGACAGGAATACCTGGATGCCGGCAACAGCGTTGACTTTTAATGAGTCTTCCAAGACTTTCTCGGCATCTGTAGCTGCCCTTGAACCTGCGACTACATATTATTACCGGACGACTTCCGCAGAGAAGGGGGCTTCGGAAACTGTACGCGAGTTTAGTACGGAAGCTGCGGATCAGGTTTTGTATAGTAATTTTGACAGTTGGTATGCTGACGGCAAGGCTCCTATGGTCGGTATAGGAGGAGAGCGGGTGATTTGGGATTCCGGTAATAAAGGAGGAGCATCTTTCGGGGTTATTCCGACATTGGAGGCAAGTGGTCAGGAAGCGGTCAGTGGTTCGGCTGTGAAAATGATCTGCAAGTATGTAGCCGGTAAATTTGCGGCGGGTAATATTTATACGGGAGAGTATGGCGGAAAGGACGGATTGACAGATGTTTTCCTTAATTTCGGTACTCCTTATACGTGCCGTCCGACAAGTCTCAGCGGATATTTTAAATATACTCCGGGTACGATAAATCATTCAAAGGCTCCTTATTCTCATTTGGACGGTAAATCGGATACTTGTTGTATTTATGTTGTTTTGACGGATTGGGATGTACCTTTCCGTGCACGTTCGAAGGATTTATATTATCCGAATTATATGACAGATCCCGGTGTGATTGCTTATGGAGCAATGTCTACGGCAGAGCATGTTTCGGAGTATCGCAGATTCACGATTCCGATAAAATACCGGGATACAACCCGTAAACCAAAGCATATAGTGATTGTGGCTACTGCTTGTAAATATGGTGATTATTTTACGGGAAGTGAAAATAGTGTGATGTATGTAGATGAGTTTGAATTGGGGTTTGAACCGGTTGAATAGCAGTAAAGTGTTTTATCACGTCAATTTTTATTGTTCTGATCCGGTTCTTTGCCGGGACTGTTAATTTTTTAAAATCAATATTTTGGCGAATAAAGCAGGTTTTGTTAATTTTTTTATATGAATATATGTACGCTTAGGGGATTGGGAATGATGGTTTTATTGTGTTTGTTTGTGGCAGGCGCAATGGCTAAGGAGCGTGTCAGATTTGAACGCGGTATTATCAAACGTACATTTGTTCCGAAAGGACAGTGGTTTTTTGGTGGTACCTGTTCGTATGCCGAGACGAGTCAGGAGAACTATAAGTTTTTGGTATTGAAGGATTGGAACGGTTCTGGCTATCAGTTGGCAATTAAGCCGTTTGTCGGTTATATGGTGATGAATGATTTTGGAGTGGGATTGAATTTTGCTTATGAACGTTCGTTGTTTAAAGTGGATAAGTTGAACATCCATTTAAATGATGATTTGAATTTTGAGATATCCGATTATTATATTTTGGAGCATGTTTATACAGCTTCGGCTTTTGCACGTTTGTTTATGAATATTGAGGAGAGCAAACGTTTCGGATTGTTCAACGATGTAAAACTGATGTTTGGCGGTGGTCAGGGAAAATACATCAACGGTGAAGGCGATGTACTGGAAGGAACATATCAGACGATTTTTAAAATGGGATTGATTTATTCGCCCGGGATTGCAGTGTTTATCAATGATTATGCGGCTGTAGAGGCTTCGGTAGGGGTTTTGGGTGTGCAGATGAAGCGTACAGACCAGACGACAAATAATGTACATTCCGGTTCGTTCAGCCGCAGTTCCGCTAATTTTAAGATTGATTTGTTTTCAATAGGTTTGGGGGTTTCAATTTATTTGTAAGTGATGAAGCGGATAATTGCAGGAATATTATGGGTATTGGCGGAAGGTTGTATTTCGAACGATGTGCCTGATCCGGTTATATACGGAAATGTGACAAAGATAGAATTTAATGGTCAGCAAAAGTGTGCCATTAATACTAAGACGCGTACTATAGAACTGACATTGAGCGATACGGTAGATATTCAACGGGTTTGCCTGAATACTCTGGAGTTGGAAGCTACACCTGCCCGGAAGCAAGAGGTGTTGATTTTGCCGGAAGCCTCTATTGCTGTGGATACTTTTTTGAATTTGTCGCAGCCATGTCGTTTTACGGTGACCACCTATCAGGAGTATGAATGGACGATTAAAGCAGAACAACCGATAGAACGTTGGTTAAAAGTGGAAAATCAAGCCGGAGATGAGGTGATTAATGTCAGGGAAAAGATGGTGTCGGTGTATTTGAAGAAAGGGCAGAATCTTTCGGATGTCCGTATTACGGATTTACAGTTGGGACCTTCTATTGCAACTTACGAACCAACGTGGTTTAATTTGAAGGATTTCAGGAGGAAGCAAACCATATTGATGAATTGTTTTGGGCGAACGGAACGTTGGGAAATTGCGATGTTTGAGGAGAGAGAGGAAGAGAAGCCTTCAGGGGAAGGTTTGTCGGTTACAGTGGATGCATGGGCGCATTTTGCTTATGTAAATGCTAAGTTATCTGCCGGAAGTGAGGGGATACCCGCTTTTGAATATAAATCAGGCGGTGGGGCCTGGCAGCGGGTGGAGGCAGAGGTATCCGGTAATGTTTTTCAGACTAAGTTAGGAGGGTTAAAGGCCAATACCCGCTATGATGTCCGGGCTGTGGTTGGGGGGCAGATTGGAACAGAAAGTACTTTTACTACAGAGCGGGATGATCAGGTTCCGTATAGTAATTTTGATACATGGTATTTGGATGGGAAAGCATGGTGTACGGGAGAAGATGGTATTGTGACATGGGATTCCGGAAACAAAGGAAGTGCGAATTATGGAAATACCAATCCGACAACCGAGGAGAAAAATGATGTTGTTAATGGTTCTGCTGCCCGTTTGGCTTCTTGTTATGCTGTTATTAAATTTGCTGCGGGTAGTTTATATACAGGTAAATTCGGGGGGCTTGACGGAATGAATGCTAAACTGGATTTTGGTATTCCTTATACTTGTAGGCCTACTCAATTGAAGGGATATTATAAATATATTCCGGGAGTAGTTAATAAAGTTGGGGATAAATATAACGGGAAGTTTGATTTTTTAAGGGGTACAACAGATAGTTGTCATATTTATATTGCTTTGTGCGATTGGGAGGAAAAGACTTTTCAGGCAAATTCTACGCCGCCGGGTACGTTTGTTGATTATTCCCGGAATAATCCATCAATATTGGCTTATGGTGAGCTGAAAAGTAATCGTCGTATGACAAAATACGAACCATTTACAATAGAATTGGAATGGCGTAATATGGAACGTAAGCCGACTTGTATTGTGATTGTGGCAACTTCGAGTAAATACGGTGATTATTTTACCGGTAGTACAGAAAGTGTCTTGCTATTGGATGAATTTGAATTGGTTTTTGATTGATTAGTGTGTTTTCGGGGGCTTCAAAAAGTTTGGGTGAGAAATTATTACGGGGATGGTGGATTGCTGTCGTATTCCTTCTTTTATTGTTTGCCATTTGGTGTTTTCTTTTACCGGAACATTTATTTAAAGTGCCGTACTCAACGGTATTGTTGGACCGTCAGGGGCAGATATTGGGGATGAAAGCGGCGGAAGACGGCCAGATACGTTTTCGGGAGACGGATGCTTTGCCGCAACGTTATATGATTGCGGTGATGGTTTTTGAGGACCGGTATTTTATGTGTCACGGGGGAGTTAATATTGGGGCGTTGTTCCGGGCTTTTGGACAGAATATCCGGGCAGGGAAGGTTGTCAGTGGTGGTAGTACACTTTCGATGCAAGTGATTCGGATGGCCCGGAAAAATCCTCCGAGGACTATAATTGAAAAGGTTAAAGAAGTATTGCTGGCCTGGCGTCTGGAACAGCAATACAGTAAACTGCGTATTTTCCAGATGTATGCTTCGCATGCACCTTTCGGTGGGAATATTGTGGGTATAGAAGCAGCTTCGCTGAAATATTTTAATCGTCGTCCGGAGCAGTTGAGTTGGGCTGAGGCGGCGTTGCTTGCTGTGTTACCAAATGCTCCCGCATTGATTTATCCTGGAAAAAATAATGTTATATTAAAGCAGAAAAGGGACAGGCTCTTGTTCCGGATTTATCAGTATGGTTTGATAACTTCTGATGCATACCAGTTGGCTTTGGCAGAACCTTTGCCTGAAAAGATGTATGAGACGCCTTTAATTGCTCCTCATTTGCTGATCCGGGCGTGCCGTGAAAAAACGGGGACAGTTTGTCATTCGTACATAGACGCACATTTGCAACGGAGGGTAAATGAGATTGTGGAACGACATACTGTAAGGTTGAGTGCCAATTATATTTATAATATAGCAGTATTGGTGGCGCATGTTCCGACAGGAGAAGTGAGGGCATATGTGGGAAACAGTGTTGCCCGTGAGGGGAGCCGTGGTAATGAAGTAGATATTATCCGTTGTGTGAGGAGTTCGGGGAGTATTTTGAAACCGGCTTTATATGCTTTGATGTTGCAGAATGGATTTATTTTACCACGTACTTTGATTCCTGACATACCTTCCCGTTTCGGCAGTTATGCGCCCTCTAATTTTAACCGTGATTTTAAGGGAGCTGTACCTGCCGGTCAAGCTTTGGCACAATCTTTAAATATTCCTTTTGTTCGGATGTTAAAAGATTATTCTTATGTCCGTTTTTACGAAGAATTAAAGCAATTGGGAATAACATCGCTGAACCGGAATGCCGAACATTATGGGTTGAGCCTGATATTGGGAGGGGCAGAGACTTCATTGTGGGATATTTGTAATCTGTATGGGGGAATGTCTTCTGTTTTGAGGCATTATAATGATGGAGACGGGCAATATTTTTCCGGTGAATATGAAAGGTTGAAGTTGTGGGAGACAGGAAGCGATGAGTTAAAGGAGGGGGGAGAGATGTTAAAAGCTTCGGCGATTTGGCAGACTTTTAAGGCTTTGGAAGAGGTAGAGCGTCCGGAGATGGAGTCCGGATGGAAGAATTTTATTTCTTCTATGAATTTGTCTTGGAAAACAGGAACTAGTTTTGGTTTTCGGGATGCCTGGGCGGTGGGGGTAAATGCAGATTATGTGATAGGTGTTTGGGTCGGGAATGCAGATGGGGAAGGTCGTCCCGGACTGATTGGAGTAAGGGCTGCCGCGCCTGTTCTTTTTGAGGTGGCTGCTTTATTGCCTTCGGTGTGTCGTTTTTATGAACCTACAGAGGAAATGCGTGAGGCGGTTGTTTGCCGGAAAAGCGGATTCCGTGCGGGGGCTTTTTGTGAAGTTGTTGATACTGTGCGTATTTGTCCTGCCGGCCAGCGGACTCCGGTTTGTCCTTATCATCAATATATACATGTGGATTCAACGGAAAGATGGAGGGTTTCTTCGGAATGTGTGCCGGTACGAAAGATGAGAAAGAAAAATTGGTTTGTTCTGCCGCCTGTCCAGGAGTGGTATTATTCCCGTAGTCATGCCGATTACCGGAAATTACCTCCTTATCGTCCGGGGTGTCATCCTCAGGGGGAGGAGGTAATGGAGATGATATATCCTCAGCGCGGAACACGGGTTTTTATTCCAAGGGATTTTGGAGGGAAGCCGGGACGGGTAGTTTTTGAAGCAGTGCATCGTTCAGCGCAGGCAGAAGTTTATTGGCATATTGATGACCAATATTTGGGGTCTACCCGTCATATTCATCAGATGGAACTTTTTTTACCCGAAGGACTTCATCGGTTAACTTTAATGGATAAAGAGGGAAATATCCTGCAACAGGCTTTCCGGGTAGTTGGGAAAGATGTTCCTGTTGGAGGATAGATTTTCTTGTTGGGTGCTGGGGGTATTGACAGGATTAATTCAGGCTGAGTTTCAGACCGGCAAACCAACTGCGGGGTAGCCCGGGACCGTAAATGTACCCTGCGTCACGGTTGGGGCCTTGGTCAAAATCTTTTTGATAGCTTTGAAAAATATTTTGTATGCCGGCATTGATTTGCAGTATGTAATTTCCATTGATTGGGATGTCGTAATTGAATTTGATATTGGTATCTAAGAACGGTTGGCTTTTTTCCAGTTTGTCATGTTCTATGTATCCCGCCATATGAGGTACATACATATCTCCGGTATATATTCCGGAAAGCGAAGCTCCGAGATTTTTCAGAGGTGAAGTAAAAATGGTAAAATACCCATAGTGGTCGGGTGAACGTAACATTTTGCGTATTTTTTTTGTTTGCGGATTGTCGCTCCATGGACGTGCTTCGTTGTATTTGTTTTTTTGGAATGACATTCCTAGTTGAATTCGGATGTTTTTATGAGGGACGATTTTTCCTTCCAGATTTATTCCTTTGATTTTTGCTCCGGAGCTATTCCGTCGTTCCAGAATTTTATTGCCTGCGTCATCATTTCCAACAGGTTCTGTTACAAATATATTTTTAAGACGGGTATGGTATACTTCTATAAGAAAGTTAGTTTGTACTGTTCCGAAGTTATGATAGAGGTCTGCAGAAAGGCTATAACTTCCGGATTTTTCTGTTTTCAGATTGGGTGCCAGTTGAATCAGAGAAACTTCTCCGCCTACTGCTGTAACGTGCAGGTCTTCATCATAAGTCTGGGGTGCACGAAATCCTGCGGAGTAACTGGCTCTGAAGCTGATGTTTTTAACCGGATTATAACGTAAATTAATACGTGGACTAAAAATAACATGATTAATAAAGCTGTTTTTATCCAGTCGTCCTCCTAATAGAAAGCTTAGTTTTTCTGTTTTCCATTCATTTTGGAGAAAAAAGCTGTAGACATCTGCCTGTTGATTGATTTCCCGATGGTAGCCCAGCATTTTATCGTTTAGTTTATTATGTGAATATTCACTTCCGGTAGTAAGGACGGCTGGCATAAACCATAAATGGTTGAAATTGTATGAGTATTGTATACCTGCAATAGCGGTCAGGTCGTTGGTTTTTCCGTATGCATTCGGGTCTTTGCCGGCTCCGTAGTAGGATTCGCGTCCTGTGTGCTGAAGTGATGAATAGAAATTTAGTTTATGGGCATAATTTTTTGAAAAAAACAGGAAGTCAATACCGCCTCCGTTGATATTATGTTTGGCTTGTTCGGTTATATCCGTTTCGTGAGGGGGAAGGTCGAACAGGTTTCCTCCTCTCCGGAATTCCCGGATGTTGTGATATTCCAGGGTAAGTTTTGTTTGGGTTGTGGGTTTATAATAGCTTCGGAAACCCAGGGTTGTGAGTTCTATTTTTCCGATTTCAGAAAAATGGTCTCCGTCGTGGTCATAATGTTGGCGGTGCCGGGAAGTTCCGAACAGGTAGAGTCCGGCATTACGCTGGCCATTTACCAGGGAGGTATTTAAGGACGTTGTGTTATCATATGCTTTTCCTCCGATTGCTGTCAAGTTATGACTGACCATGAAAAGGTTATTCAGCGGTTCTTTTGTGATGATATTTACGGTTCCTCCGATGGCATTGGCTCCGTAGAGAGCCGATCCGCCGCCGCGCATAACTTCCACTCGTTCAATCATTCCGGAAGGGATTTGTTCTATACCGTAAACTCCGTTGAGAGAACTGAACAAAGCTTTGCCGTCGAGTAGGAGTTGAGTATAAGGACCATCAAGACCGTTGAGTCGGACTTGCTGAAAACCACAGTTCTGGCAATTACTTTCGACCCGCAGACCGGGTTGAAAACTAAGGCCTTGAGCCAGACAAACGGAATTGGTATTTTCAAATAATTTCGGAGTTATTACATTTACGATGACCGGTGTTTCCATACGGCTGGTTTCATTTTTGTTTGCTGAAATTACGACAGTTTCCAGTTGTACAATGTCTTCTTCAACTTCAAAATTCAGTTCATGATTTTTTCCTTGAATGAGAGTTATAGTTTTTTCTTCAGACCGGAATCCTATGCCGTGGGCGCGTATTGTATAGGTACCTATGGGCAGGTTTTTTAGAAAATAATGTCCTGTTTCGTCTGTTGCAGTACCGATTGTTGTACCTTTTAGCATGATTGTAAAGAAGGGGATGTGTTCTCCTGTGTTTTTGTCAATAACATGTCCGTTGAGGTTAGCATCTGTTTTGACGTTTTTTTTGTTTGTCACATTGTCGGCCTGTAAAGGCTGTAAGCACATGAGAATTAAGGATAGATAGATGAAAAAACGCATCATATATCAATGATTTAATTGAAACAATAAGATAAAAAAACAGGGAATAATCAGTCCGTGTGCAAATGGGCCAAGGAGACAATTGTTGATGCAGATTTTATTTCTGCATTCGTACATTGTTTCATTTACGCATTTTGCCCCTACAATAATTAGTTTGTTTTAAGGGCTGTATTATAAATTTTGGATATAATTGGTTGGAGGTCCCCGCAGATAAAGAGTTTCCGGATTTTTCTGAGCCAGATGTTGGGAGGGTTCGAAAGAATAGATGATATTGCAAATTGATGCAGTACAGGAAATTTCAGGAGCCTGTAACAGCACTGCTATCCATACGGCTGCATGGGATATGAGGTTCAGCGCATTGTTTGAATGGTTGTGATTCTGTGGGGTGTCCGGAGAAGAAGAATCCGGTGTGTTGTAAGAAAAATGTGAGTGTACAATCGTTACTCCATTAATGATATGGTTATGGGTAAAGAAATTTATATCGGCAAAATAGCTCACAAAGAGAGCCAGAAAGAAAATCCGGATGCCGATGTTTTTTTTACCCTTGTACATTATATTTGATATAAGTGTCGCAAAGATGATGAATTATTTTGGATTTTTTTGTAGATATTTTTAGGTATTTTGTGTGTGTTACCAGTTGATGGAGGCGTAAAATCCGGGATATTGTCCGTTTAACAGAACCGGCGATAAAGTCAGGTTGTGTTTCCGGGCAAAAGGACGGGTAAAGATGTATGAACTGGCAGTTCCGATGACTGTGCCTCCAATCACGTCCCACCAGTCGTGTTCTTTGCAGTAGGTTCGTCCCCAGCCGATATAAGCAGACAGGGCGTATGCCGGAATACCCCATTTCCATCCGTAACGGCGTTGAATGAAAGCTGCTCCCTGAAAGGTAACAGAGGTGTGATTGGATGGAAAAGCATGGTGGTCTTTGTGGTTGGGTCGTTCTTTTTTGATGAGGTATTTTAATGTATAGGTAGCTGCCAGATTAGTAGCTCCTGATAAAACAATTTGTTTGGTACCTTGATAATCTTTCATGAGCAGGGATGCAACAAAGCCTGTTACAGGTGCAGCAAACATAAGGACATCAGTGCTGGTTTCTATTTTTTTACGGGATTGGGCCGCAATGTTCTGGTTGAAATAAATTCCAATGAAAATGAATAGTACAACATATTTCATATCCTTTTGAGGAATTTGGGAATTTTGGCTGGGAATGACGTACCCGTTTGTTTTTGCAAGAAAGATTTATCTGAGCCAATTGCGGGACTCGAACCCGCGACCTACGCATTACGAATGCGTTGCTCTACCAACTGAGCCAAATTGGCATTTCGGTTGCAAAAGTAATATTTTTTTATGACATCAAAATTTTTTCAGCTTAAAAATTGTTTTTGTATTTCGGTAGCTTTTTGATGTGTTTTGAAACACCCGGTGAAAGTAACCCGTTTATATAGCCATTGGATGATGTAAATAAGATACATATGAAAGGAAAAGCTTTTTTTTTATTGGGGGTTATGTTATTGGCCGCGATGATGGTTTTCGGACAGTCTAATATTACGGTGACAGGGCAGGTAACGGAGAAGGGGACCGTGGAACCTGTCGCAGGAGCAACAGTGGTTATAAAGGGACAAGGGATAGGAACGGCAACGGATGCCGATGGTTTTTATACTCTTGCAAATGTGCCTTCGGGTGCGATTTTGGTATTTAGTTTTGTCGGGTTGAAATCTGTGGAACAATCGGTGAACGGGCGTACTGTAATGAATGTGGAGATGGAAGAAGATTCGAAGTTGATAGATGAGGTAGTGGTTGTGGGGTATGGAGTGCAACGGAAGTCTGATTTGACCGGTGCTGTTGCTTCTATAAAGAGCGATGAATTGCAAAAAACGGCTGTAGCTAATGTGGCCAATGCTTTACAGGGCAGGGTATCGGGTGTAATGGTATCGCCTAACGGAGCTCCGGGAAGTGAGCCTGATGTGAAAATCCGGGGAATTGGTACAACCAATAACAGTAGTCCGCTTTATGTTGTGGATGGTATGTTTGTTCATGATATCGGTTTTTTGAATAGTCATGATATTGCTTCGATGGAGGTATTGAAAGATGCTTCGGCTACAGCTATATACGGTTCGAGGGGTGCCAATGGGGTAATTATCATAACAACCAAACAAGGAAGCAAGGGGAAACCGGTATTGACGATTGCCGGCAGTGAGGGGTTTCAGGTGGTTGCTGAGCGTTTTAAAATGTGTAATGCGGAACAATACGGACAATTGTTGAATGAAGCTTTGGTAAATACGGGCGGGACTCCTGAGTATGAGCATCCGGAATTGTTGGGTAAGGGGACAAATTGGTTTGATGAAATTTTTCGTATTTCTTCGGTCCGGGATTATCAGGTCAGTTTGACCGGAGGGGCTGAAGATGTGAATTATAATCTGAGTGTTGGTTTTTTTCAGCAAAAAGGGGTGATAAAGCGGAATGATTATCACCGGCTGACACTCCGCCTGAATAATGAATATCGTCCGGTGGAACGGATTACTATCGGGCATAATATTTCTGCGGCTTTCAGTTTGAAACGTAATGATGATCCGTCGGTAGTAGGGCAGGCTTACCGGTTGAGTCCGGTTATAAGACCCTATGATGCAGAAGGTAATTTTTCGGATTCTGAAAATGCTTCTACGGGTAATCCGTTGGCTACGCTGGCTTATCTGAATAATAATACGCGGGACGATCGGGTGGCTGGTAGTGCCTATCTGACCTGGGATATAGTTGAAGGCTTGAGTTTCCGGACTAATTTTGGTATTGATTATCTGAATCGGCGGGAAAGAATTTTCCGGCCTGAGTTTTATGTGTCTTCCACTCAGAAAAATGAGCAGAATCAGTTAAATAAAAACTGGTCCCGTGATTTTACGTGGCTGTGGGAGAATACATTGACTTATGATGTTACGTTTAAGGAAACACATCGTTTGACTTTGCTGGGAGGTATTACGGCTCAGGAGCGTAGTTTTGAATTATTGGGAGGTTCGGGACGTGATTTGTTGTCTCAAAATAATAGTTATTTGTATTTAGACCAGACTTCCAGAGGTACGAGGAGTAATACGAATAATGGTTATTCGGAGTCTATATTTTCTTATTTGTTCCGTGCTAATTATGCTTTGATGGACCGTTATCTTTTTACTTGTTCTTTTCGTGCCGATGGTTCGTCAAAATTCGGGCCGGATCATCGCTGGGGGTATTTTCCTTCGCTGGCAGTAGGATGGAGACTTATTGAAGAAGATTTTCTGAAAGGTCGTTTTGATTGGTTGAGTAATTTGAAAATCCGGGGCAGTTGGGGACAAATCGGGAATGATAAAATCGGGAATTACAAATATTACGCTTTGGCCAATATTGATTCTAATTTTGATGCTGTGTTTAACGGGATTTATTATCCGGGAGGTACTATTACCTCTTTATATAATAAATCTGTCCATTGGGAACGTTCGGAACAATTTGATGCGGGATTTGATTTGGGATTATTTAATAACCGATTCACCCTGGAATTTGATTTTTATAACCGTAAGACGAAAGATATGCTGGTCACTGTGGATGTACCGGGGGCTGTAGGGTTGTCACCGGTGGAAACAAATGTCGGTTCTGTGACCAACAGGGGGATAGACTTTACCGTGAATTGGCAGCATGCTGTCCGTGGTTTCAATTATGCTGTCCGTTTTACCGGGACTACTGTTTATAATCGGGTAGGAAAGTTGGGAGGAGTGAGAATACCGAAAGGAGACATTGGTAGCGGCCGTTTGATTTCAATGACAGAAGAAGGGAAATCAATCGGGTATTTTTATGGTTATCAGGTAGCCGGAATTTTTCAGTCACAGGATGAGATAGATCAATACAATGCTTATGCTGCTGAGGTTAGTGGTAAGTCCGGGCAGAATTATCAGAATAATGTAGCTCCCGGTGATTTGATATACAGAGATTTGGATGGAAATGGTTATATAGATGACAGGGACCGGACAGAGATAGGGAGTCCAATTCCCAAATTTATTGGCGGATTAGGATTTTCCATGGATTGGAAAGGAATTGACTTGTCGTTGGATTTTCAGGGAAATTTTGGAAATAAAATATTTAATGCGAAGCAATTGGAACGTTATTCCGGATCGGACAACTGGGACCGTACTTTTCTGGACCGTTGGCGTCCGGGACACGAGCATACGGGTATGCCACGTATGACGTTTGAAGGGAATAATTATCTGGTATCCAGTCATTATGTGGAAAATGGTTCTTATATGAAGTTACAAAATCTGGAGTTAGGTTATACTTTTCCCAAACATTGGGTTGGTAGGCTGCATTTGACGAAATTGAGGTTATTTTTTAGTGGTAATAATTTGTTTTATATCACAAAATACCATGGATTTACTCCTGAAATTACAGGGAGTTCCCTGGAATCCGGAATTGACAGGACCATCTACCCGGTGGCAACCAGTTGTCGGTTTGGTTTGAATATAACACTATGATGAAATTGAAATACTGTAATTCATAAATTATTAATAATAAGCAAGTATGAAGAATTTATTTTTAATTATATTGGTCATGTTTGCCTTTGAAGGATGTACGGATTTTTTAAGTCCGGAGCCCCGGGGAAAGTTGACAGAAGAAGTATTTTTTAGTGAAGAAGAAGGGGCTTTGATGGGAATAAATGCGATATATTCCCGTTTACGGGAATGGGATCAGACTGGTTTTCCCTGGTTCGTCATTTGTGAGTTGCCGAGTGATAATAGTAATACAGGGAGTGAATTGGCGGATGGGAGCGTAGCCCGGTTGAATACAGTGAATAATTTTACTTATAATGCAGGTGTAGACGAGTTGAATAATTGGTGGACGGGGAATTATAATGCTATTGCCAGTTGTAACGTAGCATTAGAGTCTTTGCAGAAGTTGAGTAATGAAGAGTTGAAAATACGTTGTATGGCTCAGGCCCGTTTTTTTCGTGGTTTTTTCTATTTTAATCTGGTAAAAGCGTTTGGTGGTGTACCTTTAATGTTGGATGTACCGCAACCAGGTGGATATAATACACCCAGAGCAACTGAGGAAGAGGTTTATGTTGAGATTGTAAATGATTTGACATATGCGGCGGATAATTTGCCGACACGTGCCCAGTGGGGGGAAAAGGAGGTCGGAAGAGTGACTAAGGGGACTGCCCGGGGATTGTTGGCGAAAGTATATCTGTTTATGCAGAATTACCAGCGGGCTTTTGATTGTGCTGATTCGGTGATTGCCGGAGGGGAGTATGATTTGCATTCAGACTACAGGGATTTATTCAATCCGAATTCGTTGTATTCGAGGGAAGTGATGTTGAGTGACCAGTTTTTATGGCAGGAAAACCGGGATAATGAGTCACAATTTGTTATGTGGCAGGGGGTACGTGGTTTCTGGGGTTGGGGATATCTTGCTCCGACTCAGAGTTTGGTAGAGGCTTATGAAACGGGTGATCCCCGTATGGCTGCAACGATATTTTTCAGTGGGGATTCGGTAGAAGGAGCCGGAGTGATTGATTTTGCTCCGGCTTTAGAGCCCAGGGCGAATCGTAAGGTAATTTGGCCAAAAAGTTATTGGAATGCGAATAGTTTTACCAAGACCGATGCTCATCTGTATTTTTTGCGTTATGCTGATGTTCTGTTGATTTATGCCGAAGCAGCCAATGAGTTGGGAAAAACTTCAGAGGCTTTGGATAAGTTGGAGTTGGTGAGGGCCAGAGCCCGGAAATCAGTGGCGGAAGGTACGGATGATTCGGGTATATTGCCAAGGATAACAGAGACGAATAAAGATTTGTTACGGGAAATTATATGGCATGAGAGGCGGGTAGAATTGGCTTTGGAAGGGCACCGTTTTTTTGATTTACTCCGTGCTGATAAGGTGGTGTCGGGATATGCTTTGCGTGAATTGAAGGCAGATAATCCCGATACTCATTTCAATGCTTCTGTCAATCGTGTATTTCTGTTGCCTCAAAAGCAAATTGATATTTCTCAGGGAGTGCTTCAGCAAAATCCTTGAAGACTTGGCAAGTTGGTATTTATTTAATCATTTTATCATGAAACTGTTTTTATTGTTTGTCTTTGTCTGGATTGCCGGGATTTTGCCGGCGCAGGAATTGTCGGATAAAGCGTTGCTGGATACTGTTCAACGGCAAACGTTCCGGTATTTCTGGGATTTTGGTCATCCGGTGAGTGGTCTGGCGAGGGAGAGGACAGATACGGTCCATATCAATCATGAAGTGGTGACTGTCGGAGGCTCAGGTTTTGGTGTGATGGCTATTATTGTCGGAGTAGAAAGAGGTTTTATCACCCGGGCGCAGGGTGTGGAGCGTTTGTTGAAAATGGTGCATTTTCTGGATGAGAAAGCCGAGCGTTGGCATGGAGTTTGGCCGCATTGGTTAAACGGCACTACCGGGAAAGCGATTGCTTTCAGTGAGAAAGATGATGGAGCGGATGTTGTGGAGACTTCTTTTTTGTTTGAAGGTTTACTAATGGCTCATCAATATTTTGACCGGACTAATCCGCAGGAGACAGAATTGAGACAGGAAATTGATAAGTTATGGAGGGAAGCAGACTGGAGTTGGTTTACGAACGGACAACATGTTTTATTCTGGCATTGGTCTCCCCGGTACGGGTGGGAGATGAATCATCCGATTCATGGGTATAATGAAGCTTTGGTTACTTATGTTTTGGCGGCAGCTTCGCCTACTCATCCTATCAGCGATTCGGTTTATCATAAAGGATGGGCAACCGGACCTATTTTTAAAAATGAGAAAGAATTTTATGGGATTCCGTTACCTTTGGGTATGGATTACGGGGGACCTTTGTTTTTCACGCATTATTCTTATCTGGGGCTGGATCCCCGGGGTTTGAGAGATAAATATGCCGATTATTGGCAGCAAAATGTAAATCACACTTTGATTAACCACCGGCATGCGATTGTAAATCCCAATGGATATAAGGATTATGGTGCTGATAGCTGGGGTTTTACAGCCAGTGACGGGAATGGCGGATATTTTGCTCATGACCCGTTGAATGACCTGGGAGTGATTAGTCCGACAGCCGCTTTGTCTGCTTTTCCTTATACTCCGGAATATTCAATGCGGGCTTTAAAGCATTTTTATTATGATTTGGGAGATTCTTTGTGGGGGGATTATGGTTTTAAAGATGCTTTTAACCCGACAGCATGTTGGGTGGCTGATTCTTATCTGGCTATAGACCAGGGCCCTGTTATCGGAATGATAGAAAATTACCGGACTGGTTTACTCTGGAAGTTATTTATGAGTCATCCGGATGTAAAAAAAGGGCTGGAAAAATTAGGGTTTGAAACCATTCCATGTAAATAGGTTAAATACAGGTGAATAAAGATTAAAATTAAAAGATATGAAAACAATTGTAGTGTTTATTTTGTGTGCAGGTCTGGCAGTGGCTTGCAGTTCCCGGGGAAAATGGGAGAGTTTCAGCGGGGACCCCGTTATCGAGCATAAAGTAGATTCGGTTTTGAAATTGATGACATGGGAGGAAAAGATTGGGCAGATGACACAATATTCTGCAGATTGGGATATTACCGGACCTGTTATGAAAAGTGATTGGGAAACTTATCTGAAAAAGGGATTGGTGGGGAGTGTATTTAATGCAGTGACTGTGGATGGGGTCCGGAAGTTACAGGATATGGCATTGTCTCAGTCCCGGTTGAAAATACCGGTGTTGTTTGCTTATGATGTAATACACGGTTTCCGGACTATTTTTCCGATACCTTTAGCTGAGTCCTGTTCCTGGGAACCGGAATTGATGAAACGAACGGCTTCAATCGCTGCAACTGAAGCGGCTGCGGAAGGAATTTGCTGGACGTTTGCCCCCATGGTGGATGTTGCCAGGGATGCCCGTTGGGGACGGGTAATGGAGGGTGCCGGTGAAGATCCTTGGTATGGCAGCCAGGTGGCTATTGCCCGGGTACAGGGGTTTCAGGGAGATTCCTGGAAAGATTTGCGAAAAATTAATACTGTCCTGGCTTGTGCCAAACACTTTGTTGCTTACGGAGCTTCTGAGGGCGGTCGGGATTATAATACGGTGGATGTGTCCCGGCGTAGTTTGTATGAGACTTATTTTCCTCCTTTTTATGCGGCGGAAAAGGCTGGCGTTGCTACTTTTATGACAGCGTTTAATGAGGTAGACGGTGTTCCGGCCACTGCTAATAAATATCTTTATACGGATGTGTTGAGGAATGAATGGAAATTCAAAGGATTTGTTGTTACTGATTATACAGCGGTAAATGAGTTGGTTCCTCACGGGATTGCGGCTAATGAACGGGAAGCTGCGATGAAGGCGGTGAATGCGGGGATTGATATGGATATGAACGGGAATGTTTTTATCCGGAATTTACCTCAATTGCTCAAGGACCGGAAAATTAAAAAGTCTGAAATAGATAGAGCTGTGCGTTCGATTCTGGAAATGAAGTTTTTATTAGGGTTGTTTGACGACCCTTATCGTTATCTGGATTCTACCCGGGAAAAGAATACCATTATGCGTCCTGAGTTTTTACAAGTGGCGCGGGAAGCCGGGAGGAAATCTATTGTTTTACTGAAGAATAAAAATAAGATATTCCCTATTGAGCCGAATAAACCCCAGACTGTAGCTTTGATCGGACCGCTGGTCAAAGATAAAATAAATTTGAATGGGGAATGGGCCGGGCGCGGTAACCGGGAACAGAGTGTTTCGTTGTATGAAGGGTTTACGGAGGTATATAAAGACAGTAAAGTGATATTAACCTATGCTCCCGGCTGTGATTTGACAACAGAAGACAGGAGCGGTTTCGGAGAGGCTATGGATGTTGCTGCCAATGCGGATGTTATATTGGCGGTGATGGGTGAAGATTTCAACTGGTCCGGGGAAGCAGCTTCCCGAACGGATATCCGGTTGCCGGGAGTGCAACGGGAGTTATTGCAGGAGTTGGTGAAATTAGGGAAACCAGTGGGGTTGGTGTTGATGAATGGACGGCCTTTGGATTTGTCTTGGGAGGATGAACATGTAGATGGCATAATGGAGGCTTGGTATCTGGGTACGATGGCAGGTTATTCTGTTGCCGATGTAGTCAGCGGGAACCATAATCCGTCGGGCTGTCTGACAATGTCGTTTCCGCGTTCTGTCGGACAGTTGCCTTTGTATTATAATCATAAGAATACAGGACGCCCTGTTGAACCGGAGAATCCTGGAGCCGATTATCGTTCTTTCTATCTGGATTCGCCTAATACGCCGCTTTATCCTTTTGGTTACGGGTTGAGCTATACTAGTTTTGATATCCGTAATATGCAGATGAATACCAATGTTTTAAGACTTGACGGCGAGATAAAGGTTTCTGCTGTTGTTGCCAATAATGGAGAAAGGGATGGGGAAGTTGTCGTGCAGTTGTATATCCGGGATATTGCGGGTAGTGTGACGCGTCCAGTGAAGGAATTGAGAGGGTTCCGAAAGGTGTTTTTACCTAAAGGAGACTCTGTGACAGTTGAATTTTCTATTACTCCCGAAACCATAGCCATGTATAATCTGGATATGAAATATGTGGCAGAACCCGGAGAATTTAAGGTTTGGATTGCTGTTAACGCGGAAGATAACCGGAATGAAGGTAATTTTACTTACCGGAAGTGAATTTTGGACAGCTGGACATTTTTTTTCAGAAATGGATGAGTATTTTGCAGATTGGCGGGACTAAAATTTCGGATTTATATTTATTATCCGGAATTTTAGTCCTGCTGGTCAAAAATCTGCGGGATTTTATAGTTTCAGCATGCCTTGCATTTTTGCTCGTGGTACGGAAATGGTAACGGGGCCACAGGCTCCAGGGCCAAGAATGTATTTGGCGTAAGTGAATTCTACAGTATGTAATGTGAAGTTTAAAGCTGTACAGTTATCTATTGTCGGTGCTTCGAACGTGTAGCATTTGTCCGGGTCTTTCAGATTGTTTTTCAGTAGTGCGTTGATATCACTGGCTTTTTCGTAGTTCAGAATGTCTTTTTTGTCCAGAAATTTTTGAGTTTTTACATTGTAGTTTATGCCGTAGAAGTTGGTAATACCATTGGCTCCTCCCAGCATTTCATAGGCAGACATTAGTATGCTGATGTAGTTTTTATCTGCCAGGAATACGCTGTCTGTGATGAATAATTCGTATGGGGCAGCTTGTTTCTGACCGATAGAGTCCAGGCTGGTATTTTGTTCTTTGGCTTGTTCCTGGAAAGCGGCTTTGATGCCATTTACCAGTCCTGTTATTTCGTCATTGATTTTAACACAACTTTTTTCTATTTCTGTTGCAGAAAATACAGGTCGATTGGTGGTGATGTTCCATTCTGTTGTTTTGTCGGTTTCTTTGATTTGTTTTACCTCTAATTTGATTTCTTTTTTACAGGCTGTAATGGAAAGGACCATAAGCATAGCCGTGAATAGTTTTGTTTTCATGTTTTTATTTCTTTATTGGTTTATTTGTTATGGATTATACCAATTATCAGGTTGTAGGGTTACTTGTGTCCAGGATGTATAATTATACACTGTGTCAGATAATTTTTTTCTTCGGAGTAGTAGCGATAAAATCTTTTAAATAAAAAGGTTCAAAGTATGCTACGTCTGCAAATTGCTGAGCTGTAAAGAGTTGTTCTGCCAGTTGAGTCATATGGCGGGCAGAGGTTTCTACATTTGCGATAAAATGGGCATTGGGAGATGTGAGTATATTTCTGATTTTATCGCTGCCATTTCCAAAGAAATATATCTTGTGTTCAGTCAGCAGGTTAGAAAAAGAGTCGGCATTGATGATTTCAGCTTTTGTATCAACTACTGTCCGATTTTCCCGGTCAAAAAAAGCAGTATATACTTCCATCCGCCGGGCGTCGAGCATAGGACAGTAAAGTGCATTTTCGTTTATTTCCGTGGCCACGGATGAGGCCAGAGCTTGTAAGGTTGGGACGGCAATTAAGGGTTTTCCGGCCCCAAAACACAAGCCTTTGGCCATAGATACACCGATGCGTAAGCCTGTGTAAGAGCCAGGCCCCATGCTGACGGCAACAGCATCCAGTTGATGTACATCGAGTTGTTTTTCGCACAGAATTTCATCGATGAAAGTTCCCAGCAGAATGGAATGATTCAAACCTTTATTGCTTTCCTTTATTGTCGTTATTTCTCCGGAATCGGCTAATGCGACAGAGCATATGGAAGTAGAGGTGTCTATATTTAAAATTAAAGCCATAATTTTATTATTTCATTTTTTATTTCCGGATAATCTGAATTTCCCCTTTTAATCCCAGTTTGATAATACCGGAAGGTAAAGCCGGGGTATGGTCTTGCCGGCGGTAATCAACAATATAATCCACTGCATTTTTTATTTCTTTGCTGATTTCATCATAAAACCGGGGTGAAGGTTCGCCGCTGACATTAGCCGAAGTGGAGACAAGAGGACGATTAAACCGGAATAACAGTGAGCGGGTAAATTCCTCTTTTGTGATGCGGATGCCTATTGTTTGGTCTTCAGCAATCAAATTATTGGCCAGCCTTTTGGCATTCGGATAAATGATGGTTGTTGGCTGGTCGGTTACTTCGAGCAATTCGAAGGCAATGTCCGGGACATCTGCGTATGATGCGATTTTTCCGACATCCTCCAGTAGTACCAACATGGATTTATGCTCTGTCCGTTTTTTGATTTCGTAAATTTTTTTTACGGCTTCAGCATTGGTTGCATCGCAACCCAATCCCCAGATTGTATCTGTCGGATAGAGGATTACACCGCCTTGTTTGAGGATTTCGTGCGATTTCCTGATTTCTTCTTTCAGTTTATCGTTCATATTATTGTAGATTTCGGTTGACGAAAATACTAAGTTTTCCTTATTTTTTCCGGTAAATAAGGATTATTTTTCAGTTGTAGCTATTGAATCTGTTTTTGTTTTATTTATTTCATATTTTGAGGTATCCGGGTATGGTTGGAAAATATATATTTGCACAATGTTTCGGAATATACCGGGGTATTTAAGGTATTTGATGATCTATGAAAAAACGGATAAAGGCCGACTTGTTGTTTTTTCTTTTAGAGGTATTGTTTTTCTGTCCTGATTTTGTCGTGGGGCAGAACAGGTCCGATGGTGAGTTTGATTTGTATCAGATCCGGAAATCATCAGGCCCGGTAGTCGGATTAAAGTCCGGCGGTTTGGTGACGGAGAAAGATACTTGTTCTTTTTCTGGTCGTTTTATTCATCAGTTTGGGCTGGAATTCCGTCCGGGATATGTATTCCCCACTAATTCTTTTTTGGCTGGCCGGAATTATGTGTCGTCACCTGTCCGGGATGCGTATGCGGCTCATTTAAAATATGCGTTTCAGTTTACTCCCTATTCTTTAGCGGATCGTATCTGGGGAGGTGCTTATCAGGGAATTGGTATCGGATATTATAGTTTTGGAAATGTAACTGAGCTGGGAAATCCTGTGGCGGTCTATTTGTTTCAGGGCGCGCGTATCGTTAGCTTTTCTTCCCGGATTTCATTCAATTATGAATGGAATTTTGGTTTGTCCCTGGGCTGGAAACCTTATGACCGGGAAAATAATCCTTATAATGTGATGATTGGTTCGAAAATGAATGCTTATATCAATACTAATTTTTATTTGAATTGGGTGCTTTCTCCCTATTTTAATCTGAATGCGGGGGTAACACTGACTCATTTTTCGAATGGTAATACCCGTTTTCCGAATGCAGGATTGAATATGATGGATTTTAAAGTTGGTTTAGTTTATCATTTTAACCGGAAAGAAGCTTGTCTTTCAAAGTTGTTAAATCATACTTTTATTCCTGTTTTTCCCCGGCATGTGAGTTATGATTTGGTGTTGTTTGGTTCGTGGCGGCGCAAAGGTTATTTTTCGGAGGAGGGATTTGTTCCGTCTCCGGATGCTTATAAAGTGATGGGTGTTAATTTGGCAGCTATGTATAATGTCAGTTATAAATTCCGGGCGGGGATTGCACTGGATTGGGTGTATGATGCCAGTGCCAATGTATTTGTATTGAGTGATCCCGGAACTTCTCAGGGGTTTGTGGAACCGCCCTTTAATGCACAGATTGCGTTGGGTGCTTCCGGACGGATGGAGTATGTGATGCCTTATTTTACAGTGGGTATAGGAATGGGGGCTAATATATTGCATCGGGGAGGCGATCTAAGGTCTTTTTATCAGATGCTGATTCTTAAGATTTCAATGACACGGAATACTTTTCTTCATGTCGGTTATAATTTGAAAGATTTCCGTGACCCGAATTTTCTGATGCTGGGAATCGGTTTCCGGTTTAATAATAAATATCCCAAAAATGGATTATAAAGTTAATGAGTTGCAAAGTTAGGGACAACTCATTAACTTAAAAATATAATAGTGGGTCAATTTTATACCAGATGACTGATAAGTTCTTCCCGGTTTCCGTATAGCATGTCTATTACCGGAATTTCAATCAGGGTATAGCATCCGGGTTGCTGGCGCATGGAAGCACGGGCAGAGGATACCATGATTTGAGCGGTCAGCGCAGGGTTGTTGATTTGCATATTGAATTCAAATAACTGATTCTGGGTTTTACCGGATACACCTTTTCGGGTCAGATGAACTCCGTGTCCCATGTCCAGTAGATTGTCTACATTTTCGACTTGTAGTACGTGGGTCTCGTCATTGGTAAAGTATGGGTCATTTTTGATTTTCTGGGCCACTTCATGAAAGTGGTAGCCTTCCTGGAGTTCAATGTATACCATTCTGCGATGAATACCGGTTCCGGTAGGGATAGTCATGGATAATGCCGCTTTGACTCCTTCGATTGCTTTTACCGCAACAGTATGTCCCATGCTCATGCCCGGACCGAAGTTCGTATAAGTTAAACCTTTCGGGGCGCAGGCTTCCAGCAGGGTCCGTACAACAGAATCGGTACCCGGATCCCATCCGGCTGACATGATAGCTACCGCTTTGTGTTGCCGGGCAATCTGGTCCAGTGTGCGGTGAAGTTCTACCGTTTGTGTATGAATGTCAAAACTATCTACGGTATTGATGCCAAGACTTAACGCTTCTGTAGCGTATTGTTTGACACTGCGGGTGGGGGTGCAGAGGATGGCTACCTGAATGTCCGGCAGTTCGGACAGGCGTTCTGATACTTTGTATCGTTTGATTTCATCAGGTACGTTGGCAGCATTTCGCCGTACGATACCTGCTATCTCAAAGTCCGGTGCTGTTTCCAGTGCCTCTACTACGTATTTGCCGATGTTGCCATATCCGACAACGGCTACTTTGATTTTGTCCATGGAATTGTTGTTTTTAATTTGATTATATTGCTTTATGAATATCAGTGAGGGAACAAATTTCGTAATAATTTGCAGGAATGCAAATGCTTTTTGCTGACATGTTAATGTTGTAACTGATTTTTTTTAGGAGCGGTGAAATTTAACACCGGGGAATTTCTCTATATTTGCGGGCGTGTGAATGTTGAAAATCATCATTATGTTTAAGAAAATCCCTCATACCTATACCATTATTTCTTTTATTATTGTGATTTGCGCTGTTCTTTCATGGGTTGTTCCTGCGGGGGAATATGCCCGTCGGCAGGTGGAAGTCAACGGTTCGCAACGGACGGTGATTGCGGATGATTCTTATCACAAAGTGGAGGCATCCCCTCAGACCTGGCAGGTGTTTTCCGCTTTGTTGCAAGGGTTTGAAAAGCAGGCGGGGATTATTGCTTTTTTATTGATTATTGGTGGTGCGTTTCAGGTGATGAACCATAGCAGGGCGATTGATGTCGGAATTTTTTCTTTTTTGCGTTTTACTCAAAGGTTGGAACGTTATTCTGCAGTGAAAAAGGTTGGGGTGAACAATCTGGTCATTTCTATGGTTATATTTTTATTCAGTATGTTCGGTGCTGTCTTCGGGATGAGCGAGGAGACACTGGCGTTTGTTATTATCGTAGTACCTTTGGCTATTTCGATGGGGTATGATTCAATTACCGGTTTGTGTATGGTGTATGTGGCGGCTCATGTAGGGTTTGCCGGTGCTATATTGAATCCTTTTACGATAGGAATTGCCCAGGGATTATCTGATTTACCTTTGTTTTCGGGATTTGAATACCGTTTGTTTTGCTGGTTATTACTGACTGTTGTATTGATTATATGTGTTTTATCATATGCCAATCGTGTAAAAACTAATCCTGCTTTATCTCCGATGTATCAGGCTGATGAATACTGGCGTAAGAAAGGGGCGGGAGAGATGGAACAGATAGCCTATACGATACCATTGGCATCGTATATTGTTTACGGACTGGTACTGATTGTGCTGGTGGCTTTTTCCTTGGTTTATCCTGTGACCGTATTCAGTATAGGTCGTGTTTCTGTTTCTTTATATGCTGTTCCGGTGTGTACGTTGTTATTTGCTTTATCGGGATGGTTGGGATTACGTAAATCTTTTCATTTTTTTATTCTGACTATTCTTGCTTTTACCGTTCTTTTTCTGGTAATTGGAGTTATGGGGCACGGATGGTATTTGCCGGAAATTTCTGCCATATTTCTGGCTATGGGAATATTGTCCGGATATGCTGCCGGAAATCAGGCAGATGGTATAATAAAATTGTTTCTGGAAGGTGCGAAAGATATTTTGTCGGCAGCTATAGTTGTCGGATTGGCTGGCGGAATTATTCAGATTTTGCAGGATGGACATGTTATTGACCCAATACTACATGTTTTGGCTACCTTGATGAATGAGGCGGGCAGGGTGGTCTCCGTCGGGGTTATGTATCTTGTTCAGACATTGATTAATATTATAATTCCCTCGGGTTCTGCAAAAGCGGCATTGACAATGCCTATTATGGCTCCTTTTTCGGATGTGATTGGTATTTCCCGGCAGGCAACCGTTATGGCTTTTCAGTTCGGAGATGGTTTTACTAATATGATTACTCCTACGTCTGCAGTATTGATGGGTGCGTTGGGTATTGCACGTATACCGTATGAAGTGTGGGTGAAATGGTTTGTCAAGATGTTGCTTTTATTTGTTATCCTGGGATTTGTACTGCTGATTCCGGCAGTGGTTATGGAGTTGCCGGGATTTTAAAGTTAAGATTGTAATTTTGAGAAGAGCGTGGAACGTTTTGCAGCAATAGATTTTGAAACGGCCAATTGGCAGCGTACCAGTGTGTGTGCTGTGGGGGTAGTTGTGATAAACCAGGGAAAGCTGGAAGAGCAATTTTATAGTTTGATACAGCCTGCTCCTAACTTTTATTCCCGGCGCAACACGGAAATTCACGGGCTTTCCAGGTCGGACACGGAGGATGCTCCTGTATTTCCGACTGTATGGAGGGAAATTTTACCTTTGGTCAAAGGGATTCCTTTAGTGGCTCATAACAGTGTGTTTGACGAGGGGTGTCTGAGGGCTGTTCATGCCCTTTACGAAATGGATTATCCTGATTATCGTTTTTATTGTACTTGCCGTTTGGCCCGGAAATATTTTAAAGGTTTGGAAAATTATCAGTTGCATACAGTTTCTGCTTTTTGTGGTTTTGATTTGTTACATCATCACAATGCTTTGGCAGATGCTGAGGCCGCTGCGGTAATTATGCAGTCAATTCTCGCACAATGTCCTGATTTGTAAAGTTTCTGGGGGAGGTTGTTTATAAAATGCTTGTGTATATCTTTACTGTATGTGGTGCGTATAAAAACTATGGTCGGTTTTTGAGGTTTTTTTAATTTGAGGAGTAAAAAGAATCTTTATGAGAGTATCAGTAGCCGTTTCCCATTTTCTGGAGAAACATAGGTATGAGGCATTGCAGTTGAAAGCGGTTCTTTTTGATATGGACGGGGTGTTGTTTGATTCCATGAAGAATCATACGGAAGCTTGGTACGAGGCAATTTCGGATATGGGGATTCCTTGCACGCAGGAGGAGTTTTATCAGTACGAGGGTGCTACCGGAAAGTGGACAATAAATTGTATTTTTAGAAGAGTTTATGGCCGTGAAGCAACAGCGAGTGAGATAGAGGAGATTTATATCAAAAAAAGCCGTTATTTTAATCAGCTTCCGGAAGCTGTGCCAATGCCGGGGGCTGGCGAATTGCTGACAAAAGTGAAAGAAGCTGGTTTAATTCCGGTGTTGGTTACAGGTTCCGGACAACGTTCATTATTGGAACGTTTGAAACGGGTATATCCTGGAGTTTTTTCCAAGTCTCATATGGTAACGGCTTTTGATGTCAGTCATGGGAAGCCTGCTGCGGAACCTTATCTGAAAGGATTGAAGAAGGCCGGTGTATTTCCTTATCAGGCGATTGTGGTAGAGAATGCTCCCTTAGGAGTTGAAGCGGGAGTAGCTGCAGGTATTTTTACAGTGGCTGTCAATACCGGTCCTGTGCCGACGGAACAGTTGAAACAGGCAAACCTGATTTATCCCGATATGCTTTCGTTTGCCGGTGACGGTTTTGATGAATTGATGGAAGCTGTTTCGTTGTAAGTTATCGGTGGGGATGCGATGAAATGATATGGTGTGGATTAATTTTCAGATAAGGGTGTAGTATAGGTGTAGTCCGGGCTACGGTATAGCTGAAATAATAACTTGTTTATTACGGAAAAAAGGCATTAAATAATTTTTTTAATCCCTTGAAAGGGTTAAATTTGTTCGTTTTTTCAAACAAACAGTTACAGTTAAATATATAAATTATGGCAGAAAAAGAAAATTGTAAGCTTTTCAGTGAGTTTGCACCGAATACCATGCAGGAATGGATCGACAAAGTCACTGCGGACCTGAAAGGGGCTGATTTTAATAAAAAGCTTGTATGGAGAACCAATGAAGGTTTCAATGTTCAGCCGATGTATCGGTTGGAAAATATGCAGGACCTGAAAAATCTGGATTGCCTTCCCGGTGAGTTTCCGTTTGTGAGAGGTAATAAAAAAGACAGCAACGACTGGTATGTGCGTCAGAATATTGTTGTTGAAGATTTGGCCGAAGCAAACAAAAAAGCCTTGGATGTGCTGAACCGTGGTGTGAATTCTTTGGGGTTTGTACTGAACGGATGCCAGGAATTTACGAAAGCAGATATGGAAATACTTTTGAAAGATATCTGTCTGGAATGTGTGGAAATTAATTTTGTAGCCGGATGTAAGAAGGGGGCTATTTTGGATGCTTTCAAGGCTGTGGTTGAGGCCAGAGGAATTGCTCCTGAAAAAATATATGGTGGTATCAATGTTGATCCGCTGAGTGCTTTTGCCCTTAAAGGCAAGACTTGTTGCGACAAACCTTTTGAGAGTGTGAAGGCTAATGCCGAAAAGATGGTGGCTTACAAAAACTTCAAAACCATAGAGGTTGGCGGATATGTTTTCAATAATTCCGGTTCTTCTATCGTTCAGGAATTGGGATTTTCATTAGCTGCGGGTGTAGAATATCTGGATAAATTGACGGATGCCGGAATGAGTATTGATGAGGTGGCCCCCAAAATACGTTTCCATTTTGCAACCGGTTCCAAATATTTCATGGAAATTGCAAAATTGCGTGCAGCCCGTTATTTGTGGGCCCACATTGTGAAAGCTTATAATCCTTGCTGCGATTGTAAATGTAAAATGAATATCCATGCAGAAACTTCTGATTGGAATAAGACGGTTTACGATCCGAATGTGAATATGCTTCGTACACAGACCGAAACGATGTCGGCCGTGTTGGGAGGTGTGGATTCGTTTACGGTAAATCCGTTTGATGATACGTTTGAGTGCCATCCGACGGAACTGGCAGAGCGAGTAGCGCGTAATCAGCAGTTGCTGTTAAAAGAAGAATCACATTTTGCCAAGATTGTCGATGTTGCCGGTGGTTCCTACTATATTGAAGAACTGACGCAGAATATTGCCGAGGCTGCCTGGAAGTTATTCCTGGAAACACAGGAACAGGGCGGATATGTGGAAGCTCTGAAAAAAGGTTTTGTTCAGGCTGCTGTAAAAGCAACTGCACAGGCCCGCGATTTGGCTATTGCACAGCGTAAGGAAAATTTTGTCGGTGTAAATCAATTCCCGAATTTCAATGAGGTAATCGACCGTCAGTTGTGCGCTTGCATTTTCGAACCGGAAGATAAAACGGTTGAGGGGGCAGAGATTGAAACGTTGAAGACTTACCGTGGCCCGGCAGCTTTTGAAGCTATGCGTTTGAAAACAGATGTTTATTCCGCTAAAAACGGTCGTCCGGTGGTTTATATGTTCCCGATGGGCAATCTTGCCATGCGGAAAGCACGTGCGCAGTTTGCCTGCAATTTCTTTGCTTGTGCTGGATTTGATGTGAAGGACAATAATGGTTTCAAGACTGTGGACGAAGGTGTTCAGGCTTGTTTGGACAATAAGGCTGCGATTGTCGTGTTGTGTAGTTCAGATGATGAATATGCAGGATTTGCTCCGGAAGCATACGAAAAGCTGAAAGACAAAGCCGTTGTCGTAGTTGCCGGTAATCCTGAAAGCCGTCCGGAACTGGAAGCCAAAGGGCTGGTGAACTATATTCACGTTAAAAATAACGTGTTGGAAGAACTGAAAGCTTATCAACAGAAACTGGGGATTTGATAAAGTAATGAGTAACAAGTAGCTCAGAAACTCAGAAACTTTTTAATTTTTAAGAAATGAAACCGAATTTTAAAGATATAAATATTAAAGCGTCTGAAAAGGCACCCATGAGCACTGCTGAGTGGGAAAAAGCCAACCACATCGCTAAAAACTGGACGACCCCTGAGTTGATACCAGTAAAACCGGTATATACAGCCGATGATTTGAAGGGTATGGAACATTTGGATTATGTTTCCGGTATTCCTCCTTATTTGCGTGGTCCGTATTCTGCCATGTATCCTTTGCGTCCGTGGACCATCCGTCAGTATGCCGGATTCTCTACTGCAGAAGAATCTAATGCTTTTTATCGCCGTAACTTGGCTGCAGGTCAGAAAGGTCTGTCTGTTGCGTTTGACCTGGCTACTCACCGGGGCTATGATTCTGACCATCCGCGTGTAATCGGTGACGTAGGTAAAGCCGGTGTTGCTGTTGATTCTATTTTAGATATGAAAATCTTGTTCGACCAGATTCCGTTGGACAAAATGTCTGTATCTATGACTATGAACGGTGCGGTACTCCCGGTTTTGGCATTCTATATTGTTGCCGGTTTGGAACAAGGGGCTACTTTGGACCAGTTGTCTGGTACGATTCAGAATGATATTCTGAAAGAGTTTATGGTGCGTAATACTTATATTTACCCGCCGAAATTCTCTATGAAAATTATCGCTGATATTTTCGAGTATACTTCCAAGAATATGCCGAAGTTTAATTCTATTTCTATTTCCGGTTATCATATGCAGGAAGCAGGTGCTACGGCGGATATTGAATTGGCTTATACTTTGGCGGACGGTTTGGAATATTTGCGTGCCGGGGTGAATGCCGGAATGGATGTGGATGCTTTTGCACCCCGTTTGTCGTTTTTCTGGGCTATTGGGACCAATCATTTTATGGAAATTGCCAAAATGCGTGCCGGTCGTCTGTTGTGGGCGAAGATTGTAAAGCAGTTCAATCCGAAAAATCCTAAATCTTTGGCTTTGCGTACTCACTCTCAGACTTCCGGTTGGTCGCTGACCGAACAGGATCCGTTCAATAATGTGGGACGTACCTGTATTGAGGCAATGGGTGCCGCTTTGGGACATACGCAGTCTTTGCATACCAATGCGCTGGATGAGGCTATTGCTTTACCGACTGATTTTTCAGCCCGTATAGCTCGTAATACGCAGATTTATATTCAGGAAGAATCTACGATTTGTAAGGCTGTTGACCCATGGGCAGGTTCTTACTATGTGGAGAGTCTGACTCAGGAATTGGTAGAAAAAGCATGGGGGCATATTCAGGAAATTGAAAAACTGGGTGGTATGGCTGCTGCCATCGAATCCGGTCTGCCGAAATTGCGTATTGAAGAGGCTGCTGCCCGTACTCAGGCCCGTATTGATAGCGGCGAACAGACTATTGTTGGTGTGAACAAGTATCGTTTGGATAAGGAAGATCCGATTGATATTTTGGAAATCGATAATACGGCGGTGCGTGAAGCTCAGATTGCCCGTCTGAAGAAATTGCGTGCTGAGCGGAATCAGGCAGAAGTGGATGCTGCATTGGCAGCTATCACCAAGTGTGCTGAAACCGGAGAGGGTAACTTATTGGAATTGGCAGTAGATGCAGCCAAGAAGCGCGCTTCTTTGGGTGAAATTTCCGATGCATGTGAAAAAGTTTGTGGACGTTATAAAGCAGTAATCAGAACCGTGAGCGGAGTATATTCAAGTGTTGCCGGCGAAGATGCCGACTTTGAGAAAGCAAAGGCAATGACCGATGAGTTTGCCGAACTGACCGGACGTCGTCCGCGTATCATGATCGCTAAAATGGGTCAGGACGGTCATGACCGTGGTGCCAAAGTAGTGGCTACGGGTTATGCCGATATGGGCTTCGATGTGGACATGGGACCATTGTTCCAGACGCCGGAAGAAACTGCCAAACAGGCTGTTGAAAACGATGTGCATGTAGTAGGGGTTTCTTCATTGGCTGCCGGACACAAAACACTCGTTCCTGCTGTTATTGCCGAGCTAAAAAAATTAGGCCGTGAAGATATTCTGGTTTATGTAGGTGGTGTGATTCCTCACCAGGATTATCAGTTCTTGTTTGATGCAGGTGCTATTGCTGTATTCGGACCTGGTACGAAAGTATCGAAGAGTGCGATTCAGGTGATGGATATTTTGTTGCAGTTGGCAAAAAAGTAAATAGTGTCGGATGATAGAAGAAACGGCTGGTAGCCGTTTTTGTTTGTTGGATACTTTTTAATATTTCGGTCAGTTTTTTGTTTGTGAATCAATCACTTGATTTAATCTCAACAATGTAATGATTTTATTTGATGTCTTGTTTTTTTTTAGCTTATATTTGTGCCCTCAAACTAAGAACTGATGAATTACGAAGAGGTTATCACAAGGATACACCAAGAGTTGAAATCCTATTGGGGTAAAGGAAAAGTGGCTGATTATATTCCTGCCTTGGCGGAGGTTGAACCACAACAATACGGCATTGCCATAGAAACTTTGGACAGGCAATCTTTTCAGGTGGGAGAAGCTAAGGTTCGTTTTTCCATACAAAGTATTTCCAAAGTATTTACATTGTCTATGGTTACCCGACATTTGGGAGACCGAATCTGGAAAAGTGTGGGGCGGGAGCCTTCGGGGAATCCGTTTAATTCATTGGTGCAGTTAGAGTATGAGCGAGGTATTCCGCGTAATCCGTTTATTAATGCGGGTGCTTTAGTGGTAACTGACCGTTTGATGAGTCTGTATGCTCATCCTAAGGATGCTATTCTGAATTTTGTCAGGACTATTTGTGGTAATGATGATATTTATTATGATAAACATATTGCTCAGTCCGAAAAGGCAAATGCTGACCGGAATATGGCATTGGGCTATTTAATGAAGAGTTTTGGCAATATGGAGAACGATATAGAATCGGTTTTGGATGTTTATTGTCATCAATGTGCCATTTCGATGAGTTGTGTTGACTTGTCCCGTGCTTTTTTATTTTTGGCAAATCGTGGTTTGAATCCTTTTAATCAGGAACAGATTTTATCGGTTAGCCAGGCAAAACGTCTGGGGGCTCTGATGCTGACTTGCGGATTTTATGATGAGTCCGGAGATTTTGCGTTCCGGGCAGGTGTTCCGGGCAAAAGTGGTGTTGGTGGTGGAGTTGCGGCATATATTCCGGGGAGTTTGGCCATAACGGTTTGGAGTCCGGAATTGAACCGGCACGGAAATTCGTTGATTGGTATGGAAACGCTGGAACGTTTTACAACGGATATCAGAAATTCTATATTCTGACATGATTTTTTATGATGGTTGTTTAATTTGACTGGGAGGGACCGTTGTGAAAGACAGAGATTATGTTTTGGTTCATGAACCGATGCGGACGGATACGGATGAACGGGAAAGAATTGATTGTTGAATGTATTCTGAATATGAAATAACGGGGCAACCTGTATGAATTAAGTATGCCCAAAAGATGTATAGTTAATAATTTGTATGTTTATAAAAGAGTTCGGTTGTACCGGACTCTTTCCTTTTAGTTTGGTGTTATTCTGTTTTTTTATTGTTTTTCTTTCGGAAAAACGGGCGATTGCCTTTGTTCCGGGAATGATTGAATTTCTTTCGTGGTTGCCGGACAAATATTTTGGGATTATAGGCCGGACCGGGTCCGACATCCGGTGGGAGGGGTATTTTGTAGATGTCTTTTTCAATAAATTTTTCGATGTGATGAAATTTTCCTTGTTCGGCTTCGCATACAAAGGTGATGGCAACTCCGTCTGCATTGGCACGGGCAGTCCGTCCGATGCGGTGGATATAATCTTCTGGGTCATGAGGCACATCGTAGTTAATAACCAGTGCAATGTCATCGATGTCAATACCGCGTGCGACTATATCTGTAGCTACGAGAATGTCTGTTTTTCCGTTTTTGAAGTCGAGCATGACAGATTCTCTTTGCTCTTGTTCCAGGTCGGAATGCATTGCGGCGACGTTTAATTTTTTCCGTTTTAAAGCGTGGGCTAAATCTTTTACTTTCTGTTTGGAAGAAGAGAAGATGATGGTTTTTTTGTTGGGATTCTTCTTAAACAGTTCTTGTATGATAGATATTTTCTGGGTTTCATAACAAATGTAGGCAGATTGGACAATGGCTTTATTCGGCTTGGAGATGGCAATGTTGATTTCTGCCGGATTGTTCAGGATTTGTTGGGCCAGTTGGCGTATTTTCGGAGGTAGTGTGGCTGAAAATAAAATGGTTTGCCGTTGAGCGGGCATTTGCTTGACAATCTGCATGATGTCGTCTTGGAATCCCATGTCCAGCATGCGGTCGGCTTCGTCGAGTATGAAATAGTCTGCGTGTGACAGATCAATGCCGCTGTTTGCTATATGTGCAAGCAGACGTCCCGGCGTAGCAATTACGACGTCGGCACCCATTAACATCCCTTTTTTTTGCTGTTCCCATCCTGCTCCGTCTCCTCCGCCGTACACTACGATTGTGGAGATGGGAAGGAAATAGGAGAAACCTTCGAATTGCATATCTATCTGTTGGGCCAATTCGCGGGTGGGTACCATGATTACAGCGCGGATGTGATTGTCCGGATTGCCTTCGCATAAGAGTCGATTGAGTAAAGGCAAAGTATAGGCAGCTGTTTTTCCGGTCCCGGTCTGGGCACATCCGATAATATCTTTTCCTTCTAAAATGACAGGTATGGTTTGTTCCTGAATAGGGGTCATCTCCTGGAAGTTCATTGCATCGATACCCTGTAATATTTCTTCCTCTAAATCTAATTCGTCAAATCTCATCCGTTAAAATCTCTTGTATTCTACCAAATATGGAACAATGTGAATTTTCAGGCTTCAAAGATAAAGTTTTTTGGTATTATTTGGATTATTCCGGCTTTGGATTGTAGGGATTATAGGATTTTTACCTGATGGCGGAATGTTTTGGATTAGCCGGAAAGTGGTAAATTATCTCTGTGCAAAAGTATTGAAGGGTTATTTTTTGTTTTATTTTTGTGGCGATAAATAAAGATATAATGTGTAAGATAACGACGGCATTATTTGATTTTGACGGGGTTGTTGCGGATACAGAGCCTTTGTATGATATTTTCTGGAATGAGATGGCAAAAATATATCATTTGGGGATTCCTGAGTTTGCTGCTAAAATTAAAGGTACTACTTTGTCTTTTATATTTAAGACTTATTTTAGCAGTTTTCCGGAGGAGGAAATTAGAAAAATTGCTTTTGCCAGTACAGAATATGAGTTGAAAATGGATTTTCCTGAGGTATCCGGTTCTGTAAATTTTATTGAGCGGCTGAAAGAAAGGAATGTCCGTCTGGGACTGGTAACCAGTTCTTCTTCGGTTAAGATGCAGGTTGCTTTAAAAAAGATGGGGTTGGAAGGTTTATTTGATACTGTTGTTACTGCTGATGAGATTACAAGGGGGAAACCGGACCCGATGGGATATTTGCTGGCTGCGAAGAATTTACAATCTGCTCCGACGGAATGTGTGGTTTTTGAAGATTCGTTTGCAGGTATTCAGGCCGGGAATGCTGCCGGAGCCAGGGTAATCGGGCTTTCTACGACTAATTCTTCCGATTCTATCCGGGATAAGGTTTATACTGTAATTCCTGATTTTCGCCAACCGGAATGTTTATTAAAACTGTTTAGCTGATAAACTTTCTTAAAATCGCAAACTTTTCAGACCTGTTGTTCGTTGAGATAGTACAAACATAAAACAACTAAGGTTATGAAAAGCGAAAGTTCAAAATTATGGTTAGGTTTAGGTATCGGTGCCGTTGTCGGAATGGCAGTCGGATATCTGATGACTGGCGAAAATCGCCGGAAAGTAGAAGATGGAATCCGCGAAGTTGGACATGAAATCAAAGATGGAGCCAAGAACGTGTTTTCAAAAGTAAAATCCAAAGCAGAACAGGCAGGTTCAAAAGTTGCCGGTAAAGCTGAGGAATGGTCTGATAAGGTTAGCGACAAAGCTCATCAATGGGCTCATGAAGCTGAATACAAAGCTAGTTCGGCTGCTGATGGTTTTGCACAAAAGGCTAACGATGTACGTCATACCATGGATGGAAAAGCTCAGAATGATGCTGAAACCCGGCAACAGTACACTGATAATTCCAAAGGAAAATGAGAAGTGAAAAATAATCTGTAACGGAATGGAAAACAATACAGAGAAGATATTCACTGATTTGAAAGAAGAGATTTCTGCATATGTCGGATTGAAATTACGATTGTGGAAATTAATGGCGATAGAGAGGACGGCAGGGGTACTGTCGTCTCTCTCTCATGGCTTGATTCTGGTGTTGTTTGCCTTTTTCACTGTTTTGTTTTTATTTGTAGCTCTGGGCTTTTTTCTGGGAGATTTGTTAGGAAGTATCGCTTGGGGCTTTTTGATTGTTAGCGGAATATACTTTATATTGACACTTGCCTTTGTGATGGCAAAGGGAAGGATACGTATGCAATTGGCTAACGTTTTTGTAAAGGCTTTGCAAACCAATAATGATGAGGATGACAATGAGGAAGATCGGTTCACAGACTCCACTCGGACAACTTCTGGCAGAGAAACGGGAGCTCCGGTTCCAGTGTCAGGAGACGGAAGGAAAGATTAAAAATAATTTACACTATATCCGTTCAAATGCCGGGCGTTTGTTGTTTTCCGGGATGACTGCGATCTTTACCCCGCGCCGGAAGGAAAGAGAAGAGCAAATGGGCGGTGGAGGATTGGTGCCTCATCCCTGGATGCATATGCTTTGGCAAATAGTACGCCCTATTGCCTATCGGTGGATGGGTGAAGTTGGCTGGCAGGTGTTTAAAAGTATGTTCAGGAAAAGGAGATGAATTTGTTAGGATTTGTGTTTTTTAACTTGCCTTAATATTTACAGCAAACAGATTGTCAAAGGATTTTGAATAAAAATAGCATAAATTGTGTATTTTCGTCTGTTTATAAAAACGGTGTTTATTGGAAAAATATTTGTGTATTTGCCTGATTACCGTATTTGAAAATATACATTCACTATGGCTCAGAATCCTCATGTTCTGGAGACAGAACCCATCGGAAAGTTATTATTACAGTATTCCCTACCCGCCATTATTGCGATGACGGTGACTTCTGTATATAATGTTATTGATAGTATTTTTATAGGACACGGAGTAGGGGCATTGGCAATTTCCGGATTGGCACTGACTTTTCCGTTGATGAATCTGATTATTGCTTTCAGTACTTTGATTGGTGTTGGCGGGGCTGCTATTTCTTCTATTTATCTGGGCCAGAAAGATGACCGTAAAGCTACGGAAGTTCTCCATAATGTTTTGATTTTAAGTTTAATCTCCGGATTTTGTTTTGGGGGAGTGACATGGTATTTTTTAGATTATATCCTGATATTCTTTGGTGCAAGTGACGGGACGTTATCATATGCGCGTAGTTTTATGCAAGTTTTATTATTGGCAAATCCGGTTTCTTTTCTGTTTATCAGTCTGAACAATGTTATGCGTGCGACCGGTTATCCCAGGAAAGCTATGTTGTCTTCTATATTAACAGTGGGGGTAAATGTGATTTTAGCCCCTGTTTTTATTTTTCAAATGAACTGGGGTATAAAAGGAGCTGCCCTGGCTACGGTTTTTGCTCAGATTTGTGGTTTGGTGTGGGTATTGAGTCATTTTCTGAAAGCTTCCAGTTATATTCATTTCCGGAGAGGCTATTATAAATTACGGAAAAATATTATTGTCAGTATTTTATCTATAGGGATGGCTCCTTTTTTATTGAATGTATGTGCCAGTGTTATTGTGGTTATACTGAATCATAGTTTTAAAACTTATGGAGGAGATCTGGCTATCGGGGCTTATGGAATTGTCAACCGGATGGCAACTTTGTTTGTCATGGTAGTGATTGGGTTGTCTCAGGGAATGCAGCCCATAGTGGGATATAACTTTGGTGCCCGCCACTTTGACCGGGTAGAGCAGGCTTTGAGGAAAATTATTTCTGCTGCTGTTACCGTGATGAGTATAGGCTGGCTTATGAGTGAATTATTTCCGGGGTATATTGTTGCTATGTTTTCAGATGATTATGAATTGAATGAATTGGCTAAGGTGGGGTTGCGTATCACAATATTAGCTTTCCCAATGGTAGGGGCGCAGATTGTAATCACCAATTTCTTTCAGTCTGTCGGGAAGGCTAAAATTTCTATTCTTCTTTCTTTAGCGCGTCAATTGTTATTTTTGATACCCTTGCTTTATATTTTGCCGAATATCGGTCATTTGGATATTTATGGCGTTTGGGGAAGTATCCCTGTTTCAGATATCCTTGCTTTTGTTACTGCTGTTTTTGCATTGAGATGGTATCTCCGAAGATTGAGGCATCAGGGAGCGGTTTTCAGGGAATGATTCACGTATGGATTTTTATGTTTGCCAGAAAGAAATGGATAGGAATTTTATAGTTTTGTAAACTCTAAAATACAGATTAAGCACAGTAAATTGGAAAATCAGATTAGATATGAAAAATTGTGGCTGAAACAATTGTCAGAAGGGAATGAAAATGCTTATAAACATTTGTTTGATTTGTATTATTCTTCTCTGGTAATGTTTGCTGCAAAATATCTGAAAGATCAGATTTTGGCAGAAGATTTGGTGCAGGATGTTATTTATGATTTGTGGAAACAACGACAACATCTTCCGGAGCTTTCTTCGCTGAAAAGCTGGTTGTTCGTGTCAGTCCGGAACCGTTGTATAAACCATCTTGAACATGTTAAGGTTGAAAAAAGATATTTTCGGTTGAACGATGAAACAAAAACTGATTTTTTTCTGCAACAATTGATAGAAGAAGAAGTTTATATTGCCTTAAAAAAGGCAGTTGATAATTTGCCCTTAAAAATCCGTAAGGTCTATTACGGAGTACTTGCCGGAAAATCAAATATTGAAATAGCTGCTGGTCTGGAAATAAGTGAAGAAGCAGTGAAAGCCTACCGCAAGAGAGGAAAGAAAATATTGAGACTTTATTTGAATGATTTCCGGAGTTTGATGTTATTATTTTTTTTTGACCCTTTTTTTTAATTTTCTTGTCTATATATTAAAGCAGGAAAATTATGGAGTCAGAAATTCATAAGGCATACCGGATTGCCGATTTGATTTTACGTTACCGTGAAAATACACTTTCATCGGCGGAAGCGGAAGAGTTGGAATATTGGCTGGCCATGTCGCCGGAGCACAGACAACAATTGGAAGTTTTAATTGATAGGGAGTTTTTACAACGGAAATATCAACAAGAGTTGTCTATTGATACGGCAGCAGCTTATTCCGCCTTTTTTAAAAGAATTGCAGAAAAGCGTTCCCGCAAGTTCGGGAAATGGTATATCCGGGCTACTGTAGCTGCTTTGTGCTTAATAGCTTGGGGTGTTTACTGGTGTTGGCCGGAGGCTGCACATCCGGGTTTTTCGGTACAGAATTCTATTATTCCGGCAGGATGTAATGAAGCAATACTCACATTGGCTAACGGAGAGCAACTTCATCTGCAAGAGTCAACCCTTACTTCTATCCGGCAGGATGACGGTAGTGTGGCTAATGTATCGACGGCATCTTTAGAATATGAAGCTGATACTTCTTTGTGTGAGGTTCCTTTGTATAATTCACTATATATTCCCCGGAAGGGAGAATTTACCCTTGTGCTTTCTGACGGAACACGAATTTGGTTGAATTCAGAAAGTATGGTCGAATATCCGACAAGTTTTTTTCCGGGACAACGGAAAATTCGTTTACGTGGGGAGGCCTATTTTCAAGTGGCACCAGACCGGAAATCTCCTTTTATTATCGAAAGCGGGGAAGTACAAATACAAGTGTTGGGTACTTCTTTCAATCTTCGGGCTTACGAAGATGAAAAAGTTGTACAGACAACTTTGGTGAAAGGAAGTGTATGTATGTCGTCTGGTAAAGAGCAAATGATATTGGTTCCTGACGAACAAGGTTGTGTAGACACAGAAACCGGCAATATGGTAAAAAAGAGGGTGGATGTGCAAGTATATACTGGTTGGAAGGACGGACGCTTTGTCTTTGAGCATCAGACTTTAGAGGAAATAATGAAGACACTGGCCCGTTGGTATGACGTAGAAGTTGTCTTTCAGTCGGAGAAAGCGCGGAATATCGAATTTACCGGTAATCTGAAACGTTATGCTGATTTCGGACAAATTATTTCTATGCTCGAATTGGCGTGTCCGGTGAAATTTACCGTTTCGGGTACGGCAATTCATATTTCAGAGTGACAGGTGTGTGTAAAAATAAAACAGGTAACCAGTGTGGGGCACCGGTCGCCTGTCCAATGTTAAATAAACATGATTTAAGTCTAACAAAATTATGAAAAAAACGAAGCTCAGAAAGTTCCCCGGTTCTTTTTTTACCGGGAAAATGTTACGGACCATGAAACTGACGTTTTTATTGATTGTATTGCAGACTTTGCAATTGAATGCAAAGGGGTATTCACAGGAGACAATTACTTTAAAAATGCACGATGCTACTTTTGAAGAAGTTGTTAAAGAGATCGAACGTCAATCGCAGGTGACTTTTTTATACAACCATGCTTATGTGCATGAGTTAGTTCATTTGAATTTCAATTATAAGAACATTGGGCTTCCGGAAGTCCTGAATCGTCTTTTGGAAGGTACGTCCTTGGAGTACAAACTTATGGATAACACCGTTGTGATTACGGCTAAAAACAGTCAGGAACAATCTAAAAGCGAAGTACAGGAGATTAAAGGGAAAGTAGTCGATAAAGAAGGATTTCCTTTGCCTGGAGTGACGGTAATGATAAAAGGGACCAAATTGGGTGTAGCTACGGACGCGGACGGAAAGTTTACCATACAGACGCTTATTGGCGGACCGGTGATTCTGGAATGTACTTTTGTCGGGATGCGCAGTAAAGAAATAAAAGTGGTGGAAGGTCAATCATTGGATATTGTGATGGAAGAAGAAGCCGAAGAAATGGATGAAGTGGTGGTGACCGGCTATTTTTCCAAATCAAAGGAGAGTTTTACCGGTTCGGAAGTGACTATACCTACCGAAGAGTTGAAAAAAGTCGGGGCTTTGAATATACTTCAGGCTTTGAATGCTTTTGACCCGTCCATCCGTTTATCCGAGAGTCTGACTAATGGTTCAAATCCGAACGTTATTCCCGACATTACCATCCGGGGAGAAAACGGGTTTGATTTGCGGGCCAATGCTGATGATGCATTGACCAATCCCAATGCTCCTCTTTATATTCTGGATGGAGTGGAAGTATCTGCTGAACGGATTTACGATATGGATCTGAACCGTATCGAATCGACGACTATTCTGAAAGATGCCAGTGCCACGGCTTTATATGGTTCACGGGGTGCTAACGGAGTCATTGTTATTACAACGATTCGTCCGAAATCGGGACAAATCCGGATTAACCTGAATGCCAATTACAATGTGTCGATTCCGGATTTGCGGGATTACAATTTAATGAATGCCAAAGAAAAACTGGAATACGAGCGTTTAAGTGAAAGAGTATATGTAGATGAAGACAATTATGCGGAACAGCTCCGTTTGGAGGAACTTTATAATACCCGTTTGGAGGAAGTACAAAGGGGAGTGAATACTTATTGGTTATCGCAGCCTCTGACAACTTCGTTGAATCAGCGTTATTCGCTGAATTTTGAAGGCGGGGATCAATATTTCCGTTATGGCGTGGATTTGCGGTACGATACGGATAAAGGGGTGATGAAGCAATCCGGCCGTGACCGTCTTGGTATTAATCTAACCTTTAATTACAATATCGGAACCAATTTCTATATCCGGAATGATTTGTCGGTTGATAATGTAAAAGCCAAAAACTCTCCTTACGGAGATTTTTCAACTTATGCCAATCAGAATCCTTATGACCGGATTTATGATGAGGATGGAAAATATGTAGAAAAGCTGTCATCAGGAGACTGGAATCCTTTGTATAATGCTCATTTACCGAGACGTAATACCAGTACTTATACTTCTATTCAGGATAATTTTAATATAGATTGGCGGATTATTCCGGAATTACGTTTGCAGGGAAGGTTCAGTTATTTACGGCAGTTTGACCGTCGTGATATTTTTGATGCTCCGGGTAATTTGAAATATTCTACCGAGACTGACCCGAAGAAGAAAGGGGAATATTATCTGAACAAGGAACAAAATGACCGGTTTGACGGAAATTTGACGCTGGCTTTTAATAAAACCATAGAAAAACACATGCTGAATATCGGTATCGGAAGCAATCTCACTCAATCAGAGTCGGAAGGAGAGTCTTTTACCGGTGTAGGTTTTGTTAATCCGGATATGATTTTTATCGGGGCGGCAAATACTTTTAAAGAAAATACAAGTCCGAACGGAACCTATGATAAGTCTCGTCTTGTCGGTTTTTTCTCTAATTTGAATTATGGGTATGACAATCGTTATTTTTTGGATTTTTCTTTCCGTACAGATGGTTCCAGTAAATTCGGCCGTAATTCCCGATTTGCTCCTTTCTGGTCGTTGGGATTGGCCTGGAATGTACATAACGAACATTTCTGGACTGCTGATGAGAAAAATTCTCTGAAGTTGAGGGCTTCTATGGGAAGTACCGGGACGACTAATTTTTCGTCGACACAGGCTTTGACAACCTATAATTATTTCTTTGACCGGGAATATAACGGTGTTTTCGGGGTTCAATTGGCAGGTTACGGAAATCCTGATTTAAAATGGCAGGTAACTCATTCTTATAACATCGGTCTGGATTTCACCTTTTTGAAAGGTCTGTTAACCTTCAATGGTGATTTTTATGTAAAAAATACGCAAAATTTGCTTTTGCCGCTTTCCATAGCACCGTCTACTGGTTTTGACAGTTATGTAGAAAATGTCGGGCGGTTGAAAAATACTGGTGTTGAAGGACGTCTGCGTTTCAATCTAATTCAGAATCAAGCTAAGGATTTGAGATGGAATGTGACTTTGGCTGCTTTTCACAATAAGAGTAAAATAGTCCGTTTGTCTAATCAATTGGAGGAAATTAACCGTCAGGCAGATGCGGAACATCATAATAAAGGTACGGTGGTTTATCGCAAGTATGAAGTGGGCCGTTCTCAAACGGCACTGATGGTTGTCCGTTCCGGCGGTATTGATCCGGCTACGGGGGATGAGATTTATATCAAACGTAACGGAGAAATGAGTTTTGAATATGATTCTGATGATAAAGTGGATATTGGTGATATGAAGCCGAAAATCGAGGGAAATGTAAACACCAATCTGAGTTGGAAAGGATTTAATCTGTATTTGTTGTTTAAATATCGGTTGGGTGGTAAGATTTACAATTCAACCCTGGCTTCCAGAGTGGAAGGAGCCAATCCCTATAAGAATGTCGACAAACGGGCTTTGTACGATCGCTGGAAAAATCCGGGGGATCATGCTGTATACAGACGAATCAGTGACAGTTCAACCCCTTATCAGACAAGCCGGCTTGTTTTCGATGATAATTTATTGGCTTTGCAGAGCGTTTCATTGTCTTATGATTTACCCCGGAATATTTCCCGTAAATTATACATGGAACGAATAAAGGTGTTGTTTTCTACCAGTGATTTGTTTCGTTTGTCATCAGTAAAACAAGAGAGAGGAATCAGCTATCCGTTTGCCCGCACGTTTAATGTGGGTTTAAATGTTACTTTTTAGTTGTTTACAGATTAATGATAGAATTTATGAAATCAAGAAATAGCATTTGGAATTTATTATGGGCAGTTGTTTTATGCTCCTGTAATTCCTGGTTAGACGTAAAATTGATGAACCAAAGCGGAGAAGCTGAATTGTTCAGTTCGGAGCAAGGCTTTACTGAAGCATTAGCAGGGGTATATTATGATATGTCGGAGGGTACGTTGTACGGACAAAACCTTTCATTCGGGATGATAGAAGTGATGTCGCGGGTATACGATTACACTGCGGTGCCCAATGGAATGAAAATATTCCGGGATTATGATTATGAAGATTCCGATATGGAAAGTTTTATTTATTTGGTATGGCGTGGGTTGTATGCTAATATCGCTGCTATCAATAATATTTTGGAGTGGAGTGATAGAAATGCTTCAGTGTTGAGTGAAGCCCGGCGCAATCAGGTAAAAGGAGAGGCTTTGGCACTCCGGGCTATGCATCATTACGATGTTTACAGGCTTTTTGCTCCTGATGTGAAACGCGACAAAAATGCCCGGATTTTACCCTGGCAGGATAAGTTCGGAGTGCAGGCTCCGGCTATCTATTCTACCGGAGATTTTTTGGATTTGGTGGTAAAGGATTTGAATGAGGCTGTACAATTATTGGAAAATGATCCGATTCGTTCTGTAACTCCTTATGAATGGGGCAACGGAGAGGATGAAAATAAAGATCAGTCCGACCAGTATGTAGCCCGGATGAACTATTACGCCGCGAAAGCTTTGTTGGCCCGGATATATCTTGATATGGGCGGAGAGTATAAGAAAGAAGCCCGTAAATTGGCTGAGGAAATAATCGGGAGTGAAAAGTTTGCTTTGTTGAATTATGAAAAAAGCCTGAAAGTGGAAAAAGAGGCTGACAAGGATTTACTTTTCTCTGATGAGCATATCTTTTCGTTGCGGAATAAAAATATTAAAGAAAATGCGAAGAACCTGCATAAATGGGTACTTGAATCTGGTGGAAATTTGCAAATGTCGTCTGGTTTTCAGATGGGAGTGTACGAAGGAGATTTGCAGGATTATCGTTTAGAGTGGTTTAAGGGGGGGAATTATATTTGCAAATTTAATTCAGATAACAGCGAACGTTTTTTCCCGAAAATTCCTTTAATCCGTTTATCTGAAATGTATCTGATAGCCGCAGAAGGATGGATGGAAGACGATCCGGCACGTGCTTCCGGGTTGTTACAAATTCTTAAACAATCCAGGACTCCGAAGGATGTACAACCTCAGACTGTGACGGAAGAGTTGATATTACGGGAGATACGAAAAGAATTTGTAGGAGAAGGAATGCTCTTTTTAACTTATAAGCGTTTACATCATACTATTTCGGGAAATAATGCCGACGAACAGATGGCAGCTAATGAGCAGGTTTTTGTACTTCCGTTGCCGGAAGCTGAATTTGAATATGGAAACAGTATAAAAAAATGATGTTATGAGAAGAATAATATACATGGTTTGTCTGTTTTGTTTCTGTTTGCAGGGATGTGAAAAAGAGGCAGAATATCAATATGACGATGTTAATCGTCTTTATTTTGAATTTATCGATTCTGTTCGGTTCTCATTTGGGAAATTGCCGGAAGAAGTAACTATTGATACGGCTAAAATCGTTGTGCGTTTGTTAGGCAATTCATCTTCTCACTCCCGCAACTACCGGGTGAAAGTATTGGAAAAGGGGACACGGCTCAGTGGAATAACCGATATGGTAGCCGGAGTACATTATGAACCGTTGGATGAAAAACAGGTATTTGGTCCGGACCGTTTTCAGGACACTCTCCGGATTGTGTTGCATCGTAAGCCTTTGAGTCCGAGTTTCCGGAATCCGGAATATAAAACTTTGATGCTGGCCTTGGAATCGGGTGATGATTTTGAAGTGGCACTCGATAAAGGACGAGAGATGAAGCTATCGGTGAATAATTTTCTGGCAGCTCCGGTGTGGTGGGAAAAATATTCTACAAATTTGGGGTGGTATCATCCTAAAAAATGGTTGATGCTGATAGAATTGGACCCGGTTTTTGCCGATGAGAATTCATACACCGGAACCGAGGCTACTGTCCAGATAAGAGCTGCGGTTATGGCAGATTGGTTGAAAAAAAATGTAATTACCGATGATGAAACCGGCATGCGAGTGACTATGTCCGGTTTGGAGGAAATTGAAGATAAAAATTAATGGAACTCGTTATGAAAAAAATAGTTTTTCTTTTATGTGCGATGTTTTTTGCCTGGGCTTGTTATGAGGATAAAGGCAATTATGATTACAGGGAAATCAATCAAATTACCATACAGGGTATTGATACTTTGATTCGTTGTGATCAAATGGATTTGTTATCAATACCGGTTACTTTGGAGGGAACACAATATGCGGATACCAATCGGTTCAGTTATCTTTGGGAAGTGAACCGGGAAGCGGTGGCAACAACCAAGGATTTGAATATTTATGCTAACTTTCCGTTGGGAGAAAATACGGGTCGTTTTATTGTGACGGACAAAGATTTAGGAACCAAAGCCTTTTGGAATTTTAGAATAAATGTAGCCAGTTCTACTGCCGGAGACGGGATACTTGTTTTAAGTAAATACCATGGGCATGCCGAGTTGTCTTTTAAGCGTTTGGATAAGGAGGGCAGTGTTTTCACGCCCAATTATTATGAAGCGATTGCGGGGCATCAATTAGGGAATGAACCCCGGAAAATTCATCGGAATTACCGTCCTGAATCGGACAATAATAATTCGAGTCTGCTCATTGAAACAGATTATTTTTTGAAAAGTTTTGATGCCGAAACTTTACTTGAAACAGGAGAAAATAAATATTTGGATGCGTATTTCTTTATGTCCAGCGCGATGGAATGGCAACCTGGTGTAACGGATTTTAAAGTGCAGACTTGTTTGCATTTGCCTGCGAAAATGATGATGTTCGATGTGGGATATGTGTATATTATTGCTAATGATGCTTTGTGGGCATGCCAGACGGTAAATATGGCTCCGATGGGAGGTGGTTATACCAGAGCTTCTAATCTTCCTGCAAAGAAGAGTCCGCGGGATGGGGCACTGTCGCCGGTGGTATTTATGCCGGAGTGGACAGAAAATTCGAAACGGGATTTGGCTTATGTATTCGATGAAACGTATGGTCATTTCTTGAAAGCTCCCAGTTCCGGTAATTTGGTTGATTGTCCTGATTTAGGCGAATACCCCGGCTATAAGCTGGTATACGGAACACATACCTCTGCGGCAAATTATTCGGTTGCTGTATTGAGTAATGGTACGCAATATAAAATGTTGTATCTGAAATTGTCCAGTCCTCAAAGTGTTGTCGGTGAAGTGGAAGTGCCTGCCGGTGTTATGAACGAAACGACTTCCTACTATCCGGTACGGACGGAACCTTATCTGTTTTTTGCTACGGCGGATAAATTATATCGTTATAATTTGCGGGAATTGGAAAATGGAATTGTTCCCGGCAGTAAAGATGTAGTTTTGGATTTGGCTAACTTTAAGGATGAGAAAGGTGTCGGGTATGAGGGAGATGTTCAAATTACCTGTATGACGGTTTCCAGAACGGAGCAGGAAATTGTTTTGGGTGTTTCCCGCTATGGGGGGGACGAGGAAGCGATGTCGGATGAATTGAAAGGAGATGTGCTGGTCCTGAAATTGGATGACCGTAGCCTGATCCGGAAATATTCGGGGATTGCCGGACGTCCTGTAGATGTGATGATTAAGTATCAGAAATATCTTTGGGGTGGTAGAGAAGGTGGAAAAGTTGTGGATGAATTGTATTGGTGAGTTCGGGGTAAATGAGTATAGAAAAAGTGCCTGTTTGGATTTGATTTCAGACAGGCTTTTTTTGAACAGTAAAATTGTGGTAAATATTTCATATTTGAAGTCATGTGTTGCTGAATTATTGTGTAACTTGCTCTCTCAAAACAGGGGGGTATCCTGCCTATATAATAAATTGGGATGAGATTTTTTAAAAGTAAGATGAGTTTTTCGGAAGCTGAAGCGATGAAAATGGCTGATATTGAGCAGAAGATGAAAGCTTATAAGGCGAAGGGGTATCGTGTGCCTTCGCGTAAAATGATTAAGACAGAAGCCCAGATTGAGGGAATTCGTCGCAGTGCTGCTGTGAATACCGCAATATTGGACTTGGTGGCTCAGCATATCCGGGCGGGAATGTCTACGGAAGAAATCAATGTATTGGTTCACAATTATACGGTGGAGCATGGGGCGATTCCTGCTCCGTTGAATTTTGAAGGTTTTCCCAAGAGTGTATGTACTTCGGTCAATGATGAGGTATGTCATGGAATTCCCGCTAAAGATGTCATTTTGCACAATGGGGATATTATCAATGTAGATGTTTCTACGATTCTGGACGGATACTTTTCCGATGCTTCCCGTATGTTTATGATTGGCGAGGTGAATCCGGAAGTGAAAAAACTGGTACAGGTTGCCCGGGAGTGTCTGGAGAAGGGGGGTCAGGCTGCCCGTCCATGGGGATTTTTGGGGGACATAGGAGCTGTTGTGCAGGAACATGCTGAAAAGAACGGTTACTCTGTTGTCCGGGAATTCGGAGGACATGGTGTGGGAATAAAGTTTCATGAAGCTCCTTTTGTAAGTCATATCGGCTGTCGGGGTACAGGAATGTTGCTGGTACCAGGAATGATTTTTACGATAGAACCTATGATTAATATGGGTTCCCGAAAAATATATATTGACGCTGATAATGATTGGACGGTACTTACGGATGACGGTAAGCCTTCAGCTCAGTGGGAATATACTGTATTGATTACAGAAACCGGAGCCGAAATCATTACGGGGTAGATGTCCGGGTATTTATCCATACTGTTATTTCTTCGGGGGAATCTGCAATGAAGTTTGCGCCATTGACTTCGAGTTCCCGGCGGGGACGGAAGCCCCACGTCACTCCAATGGAGGTCAGTGCGCTGTTCCGGGCTGTTTGCATGTCTACACCGGAATCTCCGACATAAAGTGTTTCGGATTTCGGAATAGCAGTGAAAGTTAAAATGTCTTCAATGATGGCGGGATCCGGTTTTACAGGGACATTTTCTCTTTGACCTAATACAATGGAAAACAGGTTATTTCCAAAAAAATGCCTGATCAATTCAACAGTTCCTTGCTGATATTTGTTGGATGCAACGGCAAGACGGATGCCTTGACGATGCAATGTGTGGAGCAATTCCGGAATTCCGGGATAGGGGTGGGTTAAATCTGTTTTGTGTTTTTGATAGTAAGTAACGAAAGCAGTACGTAATTGAGTGATGGTGTTTTCCTTTCTGGCTTCTTCCGGTAGTGCCCTTTCAATCAGTTTGGTGATGCCATTTCCGACAAAGTAGCGGTAGGCCGGCAAGTCGTGTTCCGGATAGCCGTATTGCCGCAACGCGTGGTTGGTACTCATAGCCAGGTCGTCAATTGTGTTGAGCAAAGTACCATCCAGGTCGAAGATAATAAGGCGTGTCTTTTGTTTCTGATTCATTTACAATATGCTTTCTGTAAAAAAAGATGTTTTAAAGTTTTAATATCATTCTGACAGATGAGCATTTCTTTTAGAAATGGATGAGCGTTTCGTTAATCCGTGAAACGCTCATCAGAAATTAAGATCAAGTCCGGAGGCCGTTTATCTGTTCTTTATTCAGAGTATTACCAAGCGAACATAGGACGTTGATGCATCATGGCATTCACTTCTTTTTTCACTTCAGTAATCACGTTTTCGTCGTCAGGATTTGAAAGGATACGGTCGATCATGTCTACGATTACTTTCATATCTTCTTCTTTCAGACCACGTGTAGTGATAGCAGGTGTACCCACCCGGATACCTGAGGTTTGGAAAGGAGAGCGGCTGTCAAACGGTACCATGTTCTTATTGATAGTAATATCGGCTTTTACCAAAGTATTTTCCGCTTTTTTACCGGTCAGTTCCGGGAATTTAGTACGGAGGTCGATTAGCATGCAATGATTATCGGTGCCGCCTGATACTACTTTGTAGCCTTTGTCAATGAAAGCCTGGGCCATGACTTTGGCATTTTTTTGTACCTGTTTGGCATATTCAGCATAAGAATCGGAGAGAGCTTCTTCGAAAGCTACGGCTTTAGCAGCGATGACATGTTCCAGAGGACCGCCTTGTTGACCCGGGAATACTGCGAAGTTTAATACTTGTGACATCATTTTTATTTCGCCTTTCGGAGTCTTTAATCCCCATGGATTCGGAAAATCTTTGGGTAACAGGATCATACCCCCACGTGGTCCCCGTAAAGTTTTATGGGTGGTAGTGGTTACAATGTGGCAATATTCGAATGGATTGTTCAATAAACCTTTAGCAATCAAACCAGCCGGATGAGCCATATCGTACATGAGCAGAGCTCCTACTTTGTCAGCAATTTCACGCATCCGTTTATAATCCCAGTCGCGGGAATAAGCGGAAGCTCCGGCAACAATCATTTTAGGTTTGTGTTCCAGAGCCAGTTGTTCCATTTCCTCATAATCGACTAAACCTGTATCTTCTTTGACATGATAGGCTATCGGGTGGTAGTTAATACCAGAAAGATTTACAGGTGAACCATGTGATAAATGTCCGCCGTGGGCCAGGTCGAGTCCGAGGTAAGTATCTCCGGGTTTCATGCAGGCAAAAAATACGGCAGCGTTTGCCTGGGCACCTGAATGAGGCTGTACATTTGCATATTCTGCCCCAAAAAGCCGGCAAGCGCGGTCGATGGCCAATTGTTCTGTCTGGTCTACAATTTGGCAACCTCCGTAATAACGGGCTCCGGGGTAACCTTCGGCATATTTGTTGGTCAGACAGGAACCCATGGCTTCCATTACTTCATCGCTTACAAAGTTTTCTGAAGCGATCAACTCGATTCCTTCTTTTTGACGCTGACACTCTTTTTCTATTAAATCAAATATTACAGTATCTCTTTTCATAGTGAAGTAATTAAATATTCTGCTTCAAATTTAAAAGAAATCATTTTTTAAAACAAAGCATTTTAATCATTTATTTGCTTTTTGCTTAGAGGTTATAATCTTTTTGTAAGTGATTCGTTAAGGTTGGATTCAGAAGATAAATATCGTTTGAATTTTTGTAATTTTGTTTCTGATAATTTTAATATGAATTGTTTAGGCAGATATTATGGAAAATCCTTTTCAAGAACAGCAGAATAAAAGACAATGTCCTACATTTTTGATGGTTTTGTGTATTCTCACTTTTATCGGGAGCGGTTGGGGGGTCATATCTCATTTATATTCTGTTTTTGTTGCAGGAGTGTTGAACGACGGTAATGTCCAGATGGAATACTATCAGAGTATGATGAACGAAATGGAAGGAGAAAGTTTGTCTTCTTTTTGGTCTGATTTTTTAACTTCTTCTATGGAGGTGGCCCAAATAGCTTTGGTGCATGCCCGGGAGATTGCAATTATGCAGTTGGTATTGAGTATTATTAGTTTGCTTGGGGCTGTTTTGATGTTCCGGTTACGTCGTATCGGTTTTTATTTTTATGTAGCTGCACAAATATTAATGCTCTTTGTGCTTCCTTATTTTGCCGGTTTTTCATCGGTTGTGGTTATCAGGTTAATGGGTTCAGCTTTTGTTTCACTGGTTTTTATTGTGATGTACGCTGTAAATGTGAAGTATATGGACCAGTGAATTATTGTTGCTTCTTAAATGGAAGCAGCAGGAGAATATCGTCTGATTTTAGAAACATGCGTTCTATGCAAAATAAAAATACCTCAAAAACTGTAATTGCTTTTGAGGTATTTTGTGTTATTGTTGCAAGATGGATTATCCTCCGAAGTTATCGTACATAACATTTTCATCGGGTACTCCGAGGTCATACAACATTTTGGTTACAGCCTGAATCATCATAGGAGGTCCGCAGAGATAGTATTCAATATCTTCCGGATTCTCATGATTTTTCAGGTAATTTTCAAATATCACCTGATGGACAAAACCGGGTTTATAAGCCACTCCTGCGGCGTCGGCAACCGGGTCTGGTTTGTCGAGTGCCAAGGTCCAGTGGAAGTTCGGATTTTCTTCCTGGATTTTGTTGAATTCATCAACATATGGTGCTTCCTGTAATGCGCGGGCACCATACCAGAAAGTTACTTTCCGGTTGGTATGCATGGTGTGGAACAGATTAAAGATATGTGAACGCATCGGAGCCATACCGGCACCACCACCGATAAACATCATTTCATTATTTGTTTCACGCAGGAAGAATTCTCCGTAAGGACCTGAAATAGTTACTTTATCGCCGGGTTTGCGCGAGAAAATGAAAGAGGAACAGATTCCCGGATTGACAGGCATGAATCCGCCTGCAGCACGGTCAAACGGCGGAGTTGCAATACGGATATTCAGCATGATGATATTGCCTTCTGCCGGAGAGTTGGCCATAGAATAGGCCCGGTAGGTCGGTTCCGGATTATGCATTTTCAAGTCGAACATCTTCATTTTTTCCCAGTCTCCTTTGTATTTTTCATCGATGTTCATGTCTTTGAAATCAACGTCCAAAGCAGGTACATCTATCTGGATATATCCTCCCGATTTGAATTTCAGGTTTTCCCCTTCCGGTAATTTAACAACAAATTCTTTCAGGAAAGTAGAGATATTACGATTAGAAACAACGGTACATTCCCATTTTTTGATTCCCAGTACAGATTCCGGAATACGCATTTCGATGTTTTCTTTCACCTTAACCTGACAAGCCAGACGCCAGTTTTCGTGTTGTTGTTTGTAAGAGAAAAAACCTGTTTCAGTAGGAAGGATTGAACCTGCTCCCGAATCAACCTGGCATTTACACATACCGCACGAACCTTTACCTCCACAAGCTGACGGCAGGAATATTTTTTGTCCGCCCAAAGTGGACAGCAGAGAACTTCCGGGTTCGGTTGTAATAACCTGGTCGCCGTTATTGATACTGATTTTTACATCACCCTTAGCGGTTAATTTTGCTTTGGCAAACAATAGGATGCCCACCAGGATAAGGGTAACAATCAGGAATACTACAATACCTGCGGTGATAATTGTTGTATTTATTGCTAATAGTACCATTTAATTTAAAATTTTAGATTTTCAATTTGGATTATTCTGCCTCGGTGGTTGTTGCGGTATCTGCCGGTGTATCTGTTTCGACCGGGACATCGATGGCTGTAGCCGGGGTCAGTTTGGTTGCGGGAATGACTTGAGCGGTTGCTTCGGTCTGTACGGATTGTCCTTTTAGTTTGCTTAAATCAATACCCAGGAAGCTCATGAATGAGATAGCCATCAGACCGGTTACAATGAAAGTGATTCCGATACCGCGCAAAGGAGCGGGAATGTCAGAATATTTCAATTTTTCGCGTATGGCAGCAATGCAGACGATAGCCAGCATCCAGCCGATACCGGAGCCCAGACCAAAAGTAGTAGCTTCGAGTACGGAGGCATAATTACGTTGTTGCATGAATAAAGAGGCTCCCATGATGGCACAGTTTACAGCAATCAGTGGCAAGAAAATACCCAACTGGTTGTATAATGCCGGAGCAAATTTTTCAACAATCATTTCAACTAATTGTACCATAGCGGCGATGATAGCTATGAACATGATAAAGCTCAGAAAGCTCAGGTCAATACCGACAGCTTCTTTTCCTAGGAGCCATTGCAGTGCACCTGGTTTCAGAACATAGTTATCAAGGAGATAGTTAACCGGAACGGTGATAAACAGTACGAATATCACGGCAATACCCAGACCCAGAGAGGTCTTTACGGTCTTCGAAACGGCCAGATATGAACACATACCCAAAAAGTATGCGAAAATCATATTGTCGATGAAGATCGAACGGACAAATATATTTAATAGATTTTCCATTTTGTGTCTTTTAAGATTTTGATTTATGAAGCTGTATTTATCGCAAACCAGCAGTTATAAACCGTATTTTTATCATTTTTCTATTAAATCCTTATTTCTGGAACGATGAACCCAGATGATCAGACCCACAAGAATTAATGCCATGGCAGGCATAATCATCAGACCATTGTTTACATAGCAACCGCCGTTTTGGATATACCAGGATTCCGGGATAATGCGGAAACCATACAAGGTTCCCGAACCAAGTAGTTCACGGAAGAAAGCGACGATGACTAAAATCATACCATATCCCAATCCGTTGCCGATACCATCAAGTAAGGAAGGCCAGGGCTTATTGGCTAAGGCAAAGGCTTCGATACGTCCCATGATAATACAATTGGTAATAATAAGACCTACATATACCGATAATTGTTTGCTTACTTCGTAGGCAAAAGCTTTCAGTAATTGGTCTACGATAATTACAAGGGCCGCAACTACGACCAATTGGACAATGATTCGGATTCGCGTAGGGATAGTATTACGCATCAGAGAAAGGATGACATTGGCAAATGCAGTTACAGCAGTTACTGAGAGACCCATCACGATGGCGGGTTCCAGCTTGGCAGTAACGGCAAGGGCAGAACAAATACCCAGCACCTGTACGATTACCGGATTGTTCTTACTCAGAGGACCGAGTAAAAATTCCCGGTTCTTAGCTGAAAATAATGCGCTCATTTTATTTTTGTTTTAAAAACGGTTCGTAATAGGTTAAATAACTTTTGATCATACTCTGAACTCCCTGGGAAGTGATGGTTCCTCCTGAAATGGCGTCTACTTCATTGGTTCCGGTAGCGTTACCGCCTTTGACCACCCGGATTCCTTCCAGTGTATTGCCGGAAAAAATCTGTTTGTTCCGGAATTGGTTGTTGAATGCCGGAGTAGTAATTTCTGCTCCCAGTCCCGGAGTTTCACCCTTATGGTCGAAGAAAGTTCCATAGATGGTATCTTTGTTATCATCCAGCGAAATATATCCCCATATAGGACCCCATAGTCCTGCACCGTAAATGGGTAATATATATTTAGTGGCCCCATCGATTTCGGCTACAAAAACCGGTAGTTCTCGCTTTTCAACAGGCTGGTTATATTGTTCTTCGATGTTTACATTGAAGGCATTGCCTTCTATTTTTTCTCCTCTGGCGTTGATGATGAATTGTTTTTTGATGTATTTACCAAACAATTCGGCCGAATTGTTTGCCGTGGAGGAAACATGTATTGCACTCAGGATATTCTGTCTCTTTTCGTTTTCCCGGTTTTCATTCTGACGCGGTTGCAATGAAAGAGATATGACAGATAATAATGCCGCAACGACAATTACGAGAACCACTGAATACAAGAATGTGTATGTATTTCCTTGTTTATTCATACGTTTAAATTTTGAATTTTAGATTGAATTTGCAATCTGCGATTTACCGTTATACAATGGCTTTAGCTCTTTTCAACCTGCGTTTAATATTGGATTGTACAACACACCAGTCAATGAGGGGAGCAAAAGTATTCATTAATAAGATAGCCAGCATCATGCCTTCCGGATACCCGGGGTTTATGCAGCGGATAATGACAGCCATAGCTCCGATTAACAGACCGTAAATGTATTTACCTGTGTTTGTTTGTGAAGAGGTAACGGGGTCGGTGGCCATAAAGATTGCTCCGAAAGCAAAACCACCCATCAATAATTGATCGTATGCAGGTACGCCCGATACGGATTGGAATGCCCATCCCATCAGGAGGCCTCCGGCAAATACAGATAGCATGATACGCCAGCTGGCAACATTGGTCAGTAATAGGATAGCGGCACCAATTAGTATGCAAAAAGTAGAAGTTTCACCGACAGAACCCGGAATAAAGCCCCAGAACATATCCGCTGTACTATAACTCAGAGATTGTCCCAAAGCCATTTGTGCCAGTGGTGTTGCTTGTGAAATAGCGTCTGCAGTGTCGCTGGCAATCCATACTTTATCTCCTGAAATCATAGAAGGGTAGGAGAAGAAAAAGAAAGCGCGCGCTAATAAAGCCGGATTCCAGATATTCATTCCTGTACCACCAAAGATTTCTTTTCCGATGATAACTGCAAAAGCGGTAGACAAGGCTATCATCCATAACGGAGCTTCTACAGGCATGATCATGGGGATTAATAAACCAGACACCAGAAAACCTTCGTTAATTTCATGCCCTTTTATTTGAGCTACTGCAAATTCAATACTTAATCCCACTACGTAGGAAACAACAATCATCGGAAGCACTTTCCACAAGCCATAGATAAACAGTTGATAGCAAGTAGTATTTGCCAGGTTACCGATGGCGTTGAAATGTTGATAACCTACATTATAGATACCAAAAAGGAGTGCCGGAACCAAAGCAAGGACTACAGTAATCATAGTACGTTTCAGGTCGACTGCATCACGGATATGGGTGCCGTTTGCAGTGGTTTGATTGGGCACGAAAAGAAAAGACTCAAAACCAGTGAAAACGGAGTGGAATTTTTCCAGTTTTCCTCCTTTTTCAAATTTGGGTTTTTGCTTATCTAAATAATTTCGTAAAAAATTCATTTTATTTTAAGTTTAATATAGTTGCTAAGTTGCTGAATTACTATGTTAGTAACTCGGAAACTCTAAAACTCAGTAACTTTAATTGGTTTCTTTCATCATCAGTTCAATCCCTTCGCTCAGGATTAGCTGAACAGGGGTCTTGGAAGTGCAAACAAATTCACACAAAGCCATATCTTCCGGGGCCACTTCGTAGATGCCAAGTTGCTCCATCCGGTCGATGTCCTGTGCCAGGCAAGCTTTGAGCAGGTATACGGGATAAATATCCATCGGGAAAACTTTTTCGTATTGTCCTGTAACTACAAAAGCCCTGCGTTCGCCGTTATAATTTGTATCTAAATTATAATGTTTTCCGGGGCACAAGAAAGAAGGAAACAACCTGGAAGCAGAAAACTTATTGAATCCGGGAGCGGCCCAGCCTAAAAATTCGTAATGATTGCCTTCGGGAATAACTGTTAATTGATTGTCATAGTAGCCCAGATAACCGTTTGGTTCTACTTTGGTGCCGGTGAGTACGTTGCCTGAAATAATGCGCTGTGTGACGGCATTTTTTAATTTGCCCTCTGTTAATCCGGCAATGGAAGCTCCTAAAATACTGTGATAGTATTGTGGTTTACTAACTTCCGAACCGCATAAAGCGATGATTTTACGGGCATCAAAACGGCCGCTGTTGAAAAGACGGCCGATAATAGCTACGTCCTGGATATTGACAACCCATACCTGTTCACCTTTGTTGAGCGGATTTAAATGATGTATTTGGATACCTGTGTTACCGCATGGATGAGGACCATTAAAATAATTGATGTCCACATTGTGCATTTTGGTGAAAACAGAAGTATAGGGGGTGTCTGCCCTGAGATTCAGATTTACATTTTTGTTACAGAGTTTTTTCAGGCAATCAAAACCGGTTTGCAGATCTTTTTCCTGACCGTTTAGTACCACGTCGTAATCAGGGGCCAACGGGGCACTGTCGAATGCAGATACAAAGACGGCTTTCGGTGTTGCCATCGGATTGGCAATGATGTCATAAGGACGTTGTTTGATTAACGGCCATACTCCGCTGTCTAAAAGGCGGTTGATTATTTCATTCCGGTTGAGTTGGCTAATTTCGGCTTTACCAAAATCTTTGTAATGTGTTTCAGCATCTGCTTTTACCACGACTTCCAGCAGTTTTCTGCGTTCGCCACGGTTAATGACTTCAATGCTACCACTTACCGGTGTGGTGAATTTAATTTCGGGATGTGCTTTGTCAATAAATACGACATCCCCTGCTTTCACGACATCGCCGACCTTGACAGTTAATTTTGGAGTCAATGCCCGGAAATCTGTTGGTTTTAATGCACAACTGGTTATCTTACCAGCCGGTTGCACCACTTTTTCCGCTTCTCCATTCAACTGGATATCAAGGCCTTTTTTCAATTTGATTACCTTGGACATGTTGTTTGTGATTATTAATTTAAGTATTTATAATCAATAAATTACATTTTTATTTCTTTTCAAAACTTTACTATTAAGTTAAGGAAAGAAAAAAGTATATTATAGTTTTCCTAAAATTAAGCTACAAATATACAAACCAATTACGTAATTTTGTCGTTAATTGAGTGATAATTTACTGGAAATGAAAAAAAAATTGATTTTGCTTTGCGGAATGCTGGGAGTTTTGGGGGTGGTAACCGCTCAAAGCCTGATAAAAACAGTACAATGTTATCCGGTGGGAAAACCTTTTGCTGAGCCTGTTATTGAACTGGGTAGCGGACAACAACTCATTTTTAGTTTCGATGATTTGAGTCAGGAACAGAATAGTTATACCTATAAGATTGTGCATTGTGATCCGGACTGGAATCCCTCTGGGTTAAGTCCTTTTAATTATTTGAGCGGTTTTTTTAGTAATCCTTTGGAAGATTATGAGTATTCCTATAATACTCAGGTTGAATATACCCATTTTTCTTTATTGATACCCAATGATGAAATAGGTATAAAGATATCGGGTAATTATATATTACAAGTTTTTAATGATAATTATCCGGATAGTGTGGTGATTGCTCAGCGTTTTTCAGTACTTGAAAATCAAGTTGCTATCTCTGCTGCTATTGTTAACGCCACGAATCCGTCTTTACTGTATACTTCACAGCAATTGAATTTTTCAGTAACTTATGGTAATTTGCCTGTTTATAATCCGGTGAAAGATGTGCGTGTTTATGTTACACAGAATCAGGACCCCAATAGTCGCCGGGATTTTGAACCTGCTTTTGTTCGTCAGAATCAGTTGGTATATGGGGATGGGACGAATAATGTCTTTGATGGTTTGTCTCCTTTCCGGAATTTCCAGTGTTCTAGTTTTGTTTATTATACGCAGTATGTGAAAGATGTTCTGAAAGGTCCCGACGGACTCTATAATTTTATTCTTCAGCCTGGTGTTGTACCTCAGCGATATGTACCGCTTTCCGATAAGGACGGAAATTATTATATTGAAGCGGAAAATGTGCAGAATCGGAGTCTGGAAGCTGATTATGTTGTAGCACATTTTGCTATTTTATATCCGCAGCCTATTCCCGGTGCCGAAGTTTTTATTTATGGTAAATTTGCAGATTGGCAATTTTCACCGGTTTTGAAGATGACTTATGATAGTAAGAATAAGGCATATGTAGGGGAAGCTGAATTGAAGCAAGGTTATTATGATTATATGTATGCTGTAGTTCCTGAGGCAAACAAAAAAATTGATTTAGTGACTTTGCAGAATAATTTTTATCAGACTCCCAATCAATATCAGATTCGTTTTTATTTTTATGATTCCAATTTGATGTGTTTTAGGTTTGTAGGGTATCAAGAGGTGAAAGCACAATGATAAGAAAATTTACTTTTTGAACTATCATTTATGAATTCTGGGTGATGTTTTTATCTGTTGGTGGGAGACTGGCATATTATTTGCTGAAAGTATTGAAATTTATAATATAAAAAAATAGAAAATATAAAAGTCATGAAATCATTTTTGATGCTGTTATTTATCATATTTGGTGGGATAGGGTCTTGTGATTCTGCGAAAGAAGCCGCAGAACTAAAGGATGTGAAATGGATGCTTGAGACACTTAACGGAGAGAAAGTGAAATTGACAGATTCTACAGATAAAATGTTTATTCAGTTTGATATTGCAGAGAAAAGGGTGAATGGGCGTGCTGCTTGTAACCGTTTTTTTGGCAATTTTGAATTGAATGATTCGAAACTGAAATTTTCCCCAATGGGAGCAACTCGTATGGCTTGTCCTGATTTGGCAAAAGAGACTGAATTTTTTCAGATGTTGGATAAGGTAGATAGTTTTAATTTAAAAGATAATATGCTCTCTTTTTTATCCCAAAAGGAGGTTGTCGCTACATTTCAAAAATCGACAGAAAATTAATCTTAATTTCTTTTCTTCATCTTTAATTTCCAGAGGCATTGAGGGTATATCTTGTATTTTACCCATACTTTTCAGAGGTGGTTTCTTCTATGTTTTCTCCTGTAATATTATGACGCCATTATCTGCTTCCTGGTAGGTTTGAAATTTAATATTCATGTTGTGATGTTAACCTTTGCTAATTAAGAGTTTATTAATAATTACTTGGCAAAGATATTGTTAGTATTGTAATTGACAAATAGAATGAAAAAGTAACCAATTTAACCTTGAAAAGATATGAAAGTAGCAAAGATTATTCTTCCGTTAGTATTGGGACTTGCAGGTGGCTTGGTGGCCGTATTTATGGCAGACAGCTTAAAGCAAGGGAAAAACGAATCTGTTTTACAGCATGCAATTGTCGGACCGGGAATTACCCGAAATGTAATACATCAGCCGCAGAATCAGGAATTTGTTGGTAGTATGGGAAACATTGATTTACGTGAAGCTGCCAAAAAGGCAGTTCCTGCAGTAGTAAATGTGACTCCTGTCCAGATGGGGAAAGTGTATTACGGTAATCCGCTGGATTTTTGGTTTGGCGGACGTGCTCAGGTTCGTGAGGAGCCTATCGATATGGGGATCGGCTCCGGTGTTATTATCACCTCGGACGGGTATATAATTACAAATAATCACGTGGTTGCAAAGAGCGACAAAGTGATGGTAACCTTAAATGACAAAAGGAAATTTGAGGCGAAATTGATAGGTACTGATCCTGATACGGACATTGCTTTATTAAAAATTGATGCAACAGATTTACAGCCGATTAATTATGGAAATTCTGATGATGTTGTGCTGGGTGAGTGGGTTTTGGCAGTTGGTAATCCGTACAACCTGACTTCTACAGTTACTGCCGGTATTATCAGTGCAAAAGCCCGAGGATTGGGAGGTCGGATGAGTCTGGAGTCTTTTTTGCAAACCGATGCTGCTGTAAATCCCGGGAACAGTGGCGGGGCTTTGGTTAATGCGAAAGGTGAACTGATCGGTATTAATACTGCGATTCAATCGCCTACAGGTAGTTATTCCGGTTATTCTTTTGCCGTTCCGGTGAATGTGGCACGTAAAGTAGTTAGTGATTTGAAAGAATTTGGTAAAGTGCAGAAAGCTGTACTGGGGATACGAATGGGGGAACTGACTCCGGCAGAAGCAGAAAAGATGGGATTGAAGGAATCTTCCGGCATTTATGTCGGCGAAATTATTAAAGGAGGAGCTGCTGACAAAGCCGGAATGAAAGAAAAGGATGTTATTCAAAAAATCAATGGCTATGAAGTAGTTACTGTTCCGCAACTGACAGAGCAATTGGGACAATATACTCCGGGGAATACCATTCAGATTACTCTGAGCCGGAATGGTCAGGAAAAAGTTCTTGATGTGGTATTACAAAGCACATTTGGAGATATTTCCGTCGATTCGGATTCCGGAGTATTGGGTGCCCGGGTGGTTCCTTTGACCCAGGAGGAGCAGTATCGTTACCGTCTGGATAAAGGTGTGAAGATTCAGGAATTAAAAAGTGGCAAACTGAAATCGGCGGGTTTGTCGGCAGGTTATATTATTGTTAAAGTAAATAATACAATAATATATAATAGCGAAGATTTGGAAAGAGCAATTAAATCTGCCGGCAGCGATGGGGTGTTTGTAACTGCGGTAAGTCCTCGGGGAAGGGTTGAATATTTCGCTTTTTCGTTGTTGAATTAAAAAATGTTAATATAGTCAGATTGTTGAAATTAACAAATTGCTAAATGAATAAAAAACCATACCTTTGCAGGGCGTTGCAGTGGTATAAATAGATCATATGAGACAACTAAAAATCACAAAATCAATAACCAACAGGGAAAGTGCATCTCTGGATAAGTATTTGCAGGAAATCGGTAAAGAAGATTTGATTACCGTTGAAGAGGAAGTGGAATTGGCCCAGAGGATTCGGAAAGGTGACCAGAAGGCTTTGGAGAAGTTGACGAGAGCTAATTTGAGGTTTGTAGTTTCCGTGGCTAAACAGTATCAGAATCAAGGTTTGAGTTTGCCCGATTTGATTAACGAAGGGAACTTAGGTTTGATTAAAGCTGCTGAGAAATTTGATGAAACCCGTGGTTTTAAATTTATTTCTTATGCCGTATGGTGGATTCGTCAGTCCATTTTGCAGGCTTTGGCAGAGCAATCTCGTATTGTACGTTTGCCTTTGAATCAGGTCGGTTCGCTAAATAAAATAAACAAGGCATTTTCGCGGTTTGAACAAGAAAATGAACGGCGTCCTTCTCCGGAGGAATTGGCTGATTCTTTGGATTTGCCTGCTGAAAAAGTCGCTGATACTCTGAGAGTATCAGGTCGTCATATTTCGGTGGATGCTCCGTTCGTTGAAGGGGAAGACAATAGTTTGCTGGATGTGTTGGTAAATGACGATTCGCCTATAGCTGACAGGACATTGATTAATGAATCCCTTTCTACAGAAGTGGAGCGGGCTTTGTCAACGCTGACTGAACGTGAGCGCGACATTATCAAATTGTTTTTTGGTATTAATTGTCAGGAAATGACTTTGGAGGAAATCGGGGAAAAGTTCGGCTTGACCCGGGAACGTGTTCGTCAGATTAAGGAGAAAGCTATCCGGCGGTTACGACATTCTTCCAGAAGTAAGCTTTTAAAAACATATTTGGGATAATTGAAAGGGCCGTCTTCGGATGGCCTTTTATTTTGTGTGTATCCATCTTCAATGCACCGTATAATCAGATAAATTTTTCCGTTTTTTCTTTGTTTTTATAGACGAAAAAGGAAAAATATTTGTAATTTTTTTTATAAATTGTTATACTTGCCTCGTTGTGCAAAAGGAAAGACTTTTTCTATACTCCTGAATTTGTATTAATTTTAAACTAACAAATATAATGAAGACAGTAAATTGCATTTTGCCATTGGCTGGATTGGCGGTTTTAAACGGGTGTGCAGGCGGGCATAAAAAAGCAGAATCAAAAAAGCCTCTGAATATTGTGTACATCATGACTGATGATCATACTCAGCAAATGATGAGTTGTTATGATCAGCGATATGTACAGACCCCCAATTTGGACAGGATTGCCGATGAAGGTGTTAAATTTACTAATAGTTTTGTATGTAATTCATTATCGGGACCGAGCAGAGCTGTTTTATTAACAGGAAAACACAGTCATAAAAACGGTTACACGGATAATACCGAGGGGGCTATGTTTGATGGAAATCAACAAACGGTACAGCAACTTTTACAGCAAGGAGGATATCAAACCGCTATGATTGGGAAATGGCATTTGGGCAGTACTCCGACTCATTTTGATTACTGGACTATTTTACCCGGACAAGGTGACTATTACAATCCTGATTTTATAACTCCGGAAGGGAGAATCCGCAAGGAAGGGTATGTAACCAATATCATTACTGATATGAGTATTGATTGGTTACGGACCAAAAGGGATACGACAAAACCTTTCTGTTTGTTTGTTCATCACAAAGCCATTCACCGGAATTGGATGGCTGATACTTGTGACTTGGCTCTTTATGAAGACAAGACTTTTGATATGCCTGCTAATTTCTGGGATGATTATCAGGGGCGTGCAGCAGCAGAAAAACAGGAAATGGGTATAGATAAGGACATGACATTGATTTATGATTTGAAAATGCTGGACGAGCAGTTTAATGATCATTACCGTTCTCTTTATATACGTCAAAATGATACACTGGGTACTTACGGACGTATGAATGCAGCCCAGAAAGCTGTCTGGAATCGTCATTATCAGCCGATTATCGAGCAGTTTAAGAAAGCCAAACTGACAGGAAGAGCGTTGGCAGAGTGGAAATATCAACGTTATATGCGCGATTATGCCAAGGTTGTGAAGTCATTGGATGATAATGTAGGACGGTTGCTTGATGAGCTTGAAAAAGAGGGACTACTGAATAATACATTGGTGGTTTATGATTCCGACCAGGGATTTTATATGGGTGAACATGGGTGGTTTGATAAACGTTTTATGTATGAAGAATCTATGCGTACTCCGTTAATTATGCGTTTGCCGGAGGGGTTGGAGCGGCGTGGAGATATCACTCAATTGGTACAGAATATTGATTATACCCCGACATTTTTAGAGTTGGCAGGCCTTCCGGTTCCGGGAGATATTCAAGGGGTATCTTTGTTGCCTTTGTTGAAGGGGGAAAATCCTGCAGATTGGAGAAAATCTTTGTATTACCATTATTATGAATTTCCGGCAGAGCATGCTGTGCGTCGTCACTATGGTGTTAGAACTGAACGTTATAAATTGATACATTTCTATAATGATATTGATGTTTGGGAATTGTATGATTTGCAGGAAGATCCTATGGAGATGAATAATTTATACGGAAAACCGGGAACAGAAGAGTTAACTGAGGAGTTGAAGTCGGAACTGGAAAAATTGCAGGTACAATATGACGATCCGGTCAGAGCATTAAATTGAATTTATAAATTAAGAATTTATTGAATCAATTGTTTTAGGTTCAAATGAGAATAGCGGCATGCTAATTGTTTGATGGTTTGGGTGAATTGTGTGTACATGGACAAATTTTTAAGTATATGAAAATGAAAAGATGTGGCTTAATGGGGTTGCTTTTAGCTGCGGTGTTGATTAGCTGTAAAACAGGTAGGCAATATTATGTAAAAGAAGTGGTTTTTCCGGAAGGAGCAACGCCAGAACAGAAACTTGAAATGTCAACCCGGGTGGTTCCTACCAAGGGGCAATACAATTGGCAACAATTGGAGCTGACTGCTTTTATTCATTTTGGTATCAATACTTTCACCGGACGTGAGTGGGGGGATGGAAAGGAAGATCCGGCATTGTTTAATCCGAGCGAACTGGATTGTGAACAGTGGGTTAAAACTCTGAAAGAAGGCGGTTTTAAAATGGTGATTATTACTGCGAAGCATCATGATGGTTTTTGTTTATGGCCGACTAAAACAACAAAACATTCAGTGGCATCTTCTTCTTGGAAGAATGGGGAAGGGGATGTGGTAGGGGATTTGCGGAAAGCTTGTGATAAATATGGAATGAAATTCGGAGTTTATTTGTCTCCTTGGGACCGGAATGCTGCATGTTATGGTGATTCTCCGGTTTATAACCGGATGTTTGTGGCTCAATTGAAGGAATTACTTGGTAATTATGGACAAGTGGATGAAGTTTGGTTTGATGGTGCCAATGGTGAGGGACCTAATGGCAAGAAACAGGTTTATGATTGGGATTTGTTTAATGCTGTAATTGATAGTCTTCAGCCTAATGCAGTAAAGGCCATTACTGGTAATGATATTCGTTGGGTTGGTAATGAACGGGGATTGGGACGTGAAACGGAATGGAGTGTTACCCCTTATTGGGCTTCCAGTTATAAAGAAGCGGCCGAAGAGAATCAACGGTTGGGTTTAAAAGGTACTGCAAAAGATTTGGGGAGCCGGGAAAAAGTTTGGGCTGCCAGTCGTTTGTTCTGGTATCCTTCCGAGGTAGATGTGTCTATTCGTCCGGGCTGGTTTTATCATGAAAATCAAGATACTAAGGTACGGTCGTTGTCTAATCTTGTGAATATTTATTTTCAGTCAGTGGGCTACAATTCGGTGTTGTTACTGAATGTTCCTCCGGACCGGAGAGGTTTAATTCATGAAGTAGACGCTGCCCGTCTGAAAGAATTCGGAGAGTATATCTCAACTGTTTTTGCTGATAATAAATTGCCAGAAGGAGAGAGGCCACGAACATTGAAACAGGGAGAATCAGCGGAATATGCAGTCAGGTCCGGAGCGAAAGTGAATGTATTGTTGGTAGGTGAGGACATTCTTAAAGGTCAGCGTGTTGAAGAATTTACACTTGAAGGTTTAGTGGATGGCAACTGGCAGGAATTGGCTAAAGGTACGACTGTCGGGTATAAACGCCTTTTCCGTTTTCCGGAGTGTCAGCCGGAAAAGATACGTCTGATTCTTAATGAAAGCCGTGCTGATATGAATATTCGGATTGTGGGTGCTTATTTTGCTCCTGAGTTGGAAATGCAACGGGTGGTAAATCAGAGTACGTCAGAATTAAAAAAGAATTGGCAAGTAATGGCGGTTGATTCCGAGACTGATGGACATCAGGCGAAAGCTGCTATTGATGGGAATGCAACTACTTATTGGAAATCCGGTAATACTGGCAGTAAACATCAGTTGGATATAGATTTGGGTAAGAGTTATCCGGTAGCTGGATTTACTTATACACCTGCAGCAGCAGATGAGTATGCCGGAACTATTTTTTTGTATCGTGTCTATACCAGTCAGGATGGGAAAAACTGGATTTTATGTGAGACGAGTGGAGAATTTAGTAATATTAAAAATAATCCGATACCCCAAACAATTTATTTTAAAACAATTTGTCCGGCACGTTATTTCCGTTTGGAGTCTGTCCGTGAGATTGATAATCGTCCCTTTATTACAGTAGGTGAATTAGATGTGCTGATTAAATAAGAGTATGGATTTGTCAGGAAGCAGATAAAATCTGATTTTTAATTTTCGTGAGACATTACTGGTTGTTGGAATGCTTTTTAATTGTATTTAGTCAGTTTGTTATAAGAAAAATAGAGTTCTTAGAATAATAGAATAGGTGCGTTTCGGTAGTGTAAACTAAAGTGTATCGCTATCGCATCTGGAAAGCCCTTGAGTCTGTCAACACAGGCAATGAGGATATCCTGGACTCCTCTGTTCTGGAGATCCGTAAGCACACCGAGCCAGAAGTTGGCTCCCTCGCTCTTGGATATGTACATGCCCAAAAGCTCTTTCCTTCCTTCGGAATTGAGGGCCAACACATTATAGATGGCTCTGGTCACAGGCCGATTCTTCTCGTCCATTACCTTGTAATGTACCGCATCAAGCCATACAATTGGATACACCCGGTCCAGAGGTCGGTTTTTCCAGCTCTGTATTTCCGGAAGGACACGGTCCGTTATGCTGCTTATGGTCTCTGCTGATATGCGGTTGCCGAACTGCTCCTCCAGGATGTCGCTTATCTCTCTTGTGCTGTTGCCGATGGCGTACAGGCCTATGATTCTGTCCGCAAGGATCTTCTCGCGTTTGCGTACAACCTGGGGAGCGAAAGTGCCGTCCTGTGCCAGTGCTGTCCTGTCTGACCTCTGCTACACACATAAAAATAAATAAGAAGGAGAGCATGATAACTCTCCTTCCTGTACTTGTTCCGTTACTCTTCCATCTCCACCGCTTCAAAATAGGCAACCTCTTTTTCCTGTAACTTTTCACTGCTTAGCCCATAAAGCGATGGTGTACCCATACTGAATGCTTTATCTGTTTAATACCCTCTCCGTCATAGGCAGGATAGGGCTGTACCAATTTGTTCAGGCTGATAC
>OFFW01000086.1_pt1 | contig 72416 bp, 53 predicted proteins | sample 1521501 | NCBI WGS metagenome assembly OFFW01 (sample SAMEA3504107, study PRJEB24116) | mouse gut metagenome | biome: mouse gut; feature: mouse-associated habitat; material: faeces | place: Denmark | collected 2011
GACTTTATATATATTATATATACTTGATGCAATGAGACAAAAATCATAAGTTACTCAATGAGATAACAATACTAGCTGCATTTTATGTTGATGTCAAGGAGGTACAATATGGAATGGATAAGCCCTAAGATTGAAACGATTTTGAGTGAAGCAGATATAGAACATATGAGTTTATTAGGCGATTGGGAGTGGAGCGGGCAAGGGAACGCATCGTGGAGTGGCCAAAATGGAGCCTGGAGTGGTCAAAGCGGTAAGTGGAGCGGACAAAGATAAGAATTTATAAACAGTTGTAGCAATGTAACAAAATGCAGCTAGCATTGCTATATTTTTACGGCGGAACATGATTGCCTGGAGCATTTTTGAGGTTACTTGAGGAGAATATATGTTGGACACTGATAAAATTGAAAAAGTAAAGTTTGCGTTAGCACAACGCAAACGTAGTGTGAAGCCAAGGAGTATTGTTCTTAAATTAGGTACTGATTGCAATTTAAGATGTGAGTACTGTTATGTTGAGCATTCAAAAGAGAGCAATGGTATCGAGGTTAAGACAGTTGAGAAACTTTTTGATGAACTCATGGAAGACAACAATGAGGTGGTTGATTGTTGCTTTCATGGAGGGGAGCCTTTTCTATATTTTAGCAAGATAAAGATGATTCTTCAGATGCTACATAGAAAGCCATACGCAAAACAGATCAGGTATTCCTGTCAAAGCAATGGAACGTTGCTGACGGATGAAATCATTGATTTTATTAAAGGCAATGGGATTTCAGTTGGTATAAGCATTGACGGTCCCAGGGAGGTCAATGATTTATTGCGCAAGTTTCCAAATGGAAAGGGAAGTTTCGACTCTATTGTGAAGGGGATAGAGAAATTAAGAAGAAATAACATATCTTTTTCTGTTCTTTCTGTTATTTCCAACCAAAATATAGGATATATTATTGATACATTAACATTTCTCAAAAAAATGGGGATACCAAGCGTGGATTTAAAGCCATGTTTTAAGACGGAATTGAATGAGGAAGAATTATCCCCCGGTTTATATGCGGATGCAATGATTAAAGCCGTTGACTGGTTAATAGTAAATAATACATCAGAATCCAGAATTATAGTTCGGGAGATTGAGATGTATACTGCGCTTGTGATGCATAGAGAACATGTTGCGGGATATTCCGATTGCCGCACAATGTGTGACAGACTGCATTGTGGGGCGGGAATAGAACACATTACAGTGGATACGGACGGAGATATATATATTTGTGACAGATTGTACGGACATAATGAGTATGTAATGGGCAATATAAACAGGGAACCATTGGGTCAGATATTGAAAAGCAAATTGGCAGAAATATTTAGAAGCAGAAAAATATCCAGTATAGAAGGATGCCGGGATTGCGCCGAAAATTTAATTTGCTTTCTGGGATGTCCTGCTACTGATATACTTCAAAAAGGAGATCTGAAGGCGATTTATTCCAAACCGGATTATTGTGAATATTTCAGCAGGATAATAAAGAAATTAAGAGACGTTGTAGATGCCGGAAGCTACCATGGTTTATTGCGGCTGGAAGAGGAATGAGATCCATTGATTGGAGTGTGCTGAAGCGCACAGGGGGTATAATTATGAAATATGTATTGAATGAGGGTTACGAACTGGAGTCAATAGATGAGTTGGAACATTTGCAGGATGTACTTCTCATTGACAACAGGAACAATAGAATAATTGTAATTAATGTCACATGTGCCTTTATCTTGCGCGAATTTCAGGAAATCCAGGACGTACAGGAAGTAATAAACAGCGCAATATCGTTTTTTGAAGGAGATGCGGAGACTATCAGAAATGATATAGAAAAAATCATTATTCAGCTTGTTGAGGAAAAAATATTATGCGAAGCAGTAACCGAATGAGAAAAATATTACATATCTGGAAGGTTGGCTTCAGAGAGTCTTCTTATTGCTGGAAATGTATGGTATCCGAGGCTTTTCTGTCGGCGATTCCATATGCCATGGCATGTGTGTTTTCGGAAGTCATTAATGGAGTTATGGAAATCAGGGGACTACCTGTTACGCTTTTGTGTATTGGTCTCTATGCCGCGCTGCAAATACTTTCTATCAAGGCGAGCCAATTCAACCAGGCAGCACATTTAAAACTGCGGCAGGATTATGATTTATTAGCCAGAAAACAGATTGAAAACAGAATAAAGACGATTGATCTGACCTTGTATGAGGATGAAAAGTGGAAAATAGAGAAGCTGGGACGCGTAAACAGACTTACCAGTTCTCTTTATGATGAGGTTACCGCGCAATTCAGGTTGTTTGCCGCAGTGCTGGGAACATTTTTGTATTTGCTCTATCTGGCACAGCTGGATAAATCCCTTGTAATCTGGGGAGGAGCAGCGTTTGTGCCTTCCATTATAAAATCCGTTTTATACGGTAAGATTCACCTGAAGCAAAGTAAACGCTTGGATGTACATAAGCAAAAATATAACAGAATCTATAATATGTTTTTTGAAAGAGCATTCTCTCAGGAGACGAGGATTTTTAATTCTTTTCAATTTATCAGGGAAAAATGGCGAGAAGCGTTAAGGAATGTATATCATCAAAAACAAAAGGCAGCAATCATACAAAATGTGATTGATCTGGTATGTGCTGTTCTTTCAATTTTTATTTATACAATTTTGGTAGTAAAAATATGTAATGGCTCTGGTGGAATTGGACAAATAGTTGCAACGATTCCCTATTCCCTTAGTGTTGCAGGGTCGGTCAACAGTATTGATATGACATTTAAATCCATATATTATTCCTTTCTGGAACTGGAGGAATTTGATCTTTTTGTCAATTCGGAGTCAGACGCTGGGGCAATAGGTGTCACAGAAGAGGATAATGCGGAACTGAATGTCCAAAACTTAAGTTTTTCCTATCCGAACGGGCGCAATGTACTTAGTGATATTTCATTCAGCATAAGGAAAGGTGAAAAAATAGCTCTTGTAGGAGAAAATGGCAGTGGAAAGTCCACATTGATGAAAATAATCGCAGGATTATATAAGCCGGCCAGTGGAACGCTAAAATTATCGGAAACGGATATTAACAATTCGCAGGATGTGGCTATGGTATTTCAATATCCGGTAAGGTATCCTTTTGGGGTGGAAGAAAATATCAGTCTGGGCGAAAATACAGAGCGCATATGCTTTTACCTGGATAAAATGGGGATTTGCAGCCGGGAAGGGGTGTTGGCGGAGGGATTTACCAACAGCATTAACCTTTCAGGGGGAGAGTGGCAGAAAGTAGCGATATCCAGACTGTTCGCAAATAAAGAACATGCGGAATTGTTTTTGTTTGATGAACCCACATCCGCATTGGATCCCAAATCGGAACTGGAAATCTTTGAATACTTTCAGAAGATGACAGAGGGAAAAACATGCATATATGCGACACATCGTCTGGGAATAGCCAGACAGGCAGACAGGATCATTGTATTGAGCAACGGAAAAATAGCCGAAATGGGAACACACGAAGAATTAGTCGGGCAAAATGGAATCTACGCCAAAATGTATCATGTGCAATCTGAGTGGTATGTCAATGGAGGAAATAATGCGTGCATCATATAAGAAAATTACATTTCTCGCGATAAAGCAGGCACCGATACAAGCGATTATAGTTTTTCTATGCCTGTTGATCTCTTCTGTACTTCCGGTGATAGAATTGGGCACGTTCAATCTTATTATCGCTTCAGTTATGGAAAGGGGCATAAAGATTCAGGCCATATATATATTGCTGTATTTTTTGGCATCGGTATTGCTGCCCAATTTGTTTTACTTTCTTTATTCATATTTTGCGACGGATATAAAGGGGAGATTAGATCTTGTTCTGGCAGGCGATGCCTTATATAAATCCACAAGGATCAGTACAACACATATTGAAACCGGGGAAGGGGTAAACAATGCGTATCGCGCCAGCCAAACCCAGGAAAATGGTGTTGCGCAGGTTTTTTTTCGGCTTGTAGAATTAGTGTCTGTATGCGCCCAATTTATTCTGTTAATGTTCAGTTTGGGCGTGGCGGGTATTATGCCCTCAATATCGGGAGTCCTGCTTTCGTTCGTAATGTACAGGGTAAAACATGGAATATCGGAAGAGAGCGCGCAATTCTATTGGGCTATGGAAGAAGATAATAGATATGCGGATTGCATATATAATATGCTTAATAACAGGAATTATGCAGGGGAAATCAGATTATTCAATACATATGACTGGATTTTTAACAACTACAGAACCAGAAAGAAACAGAACAATATAAAGGAATATAATTATATAAAGGGGGCACAGAGAAAAGGAAACAGAATAGAATGGCTGAAAATTGGGATACTTGCGGCTAATACGGTGGTGTATTGCGCATTGGTATACGGTGGTGTATTGTCAGCGGGAAAAGCAGTGACCTGCATTTACGCGACTACCAAAATATATGCGATGATTGCGCAGATGGTAGAAAATTACGATCAGTTTACGATGCAGAAAATTATGATTGATGAATACAACAAATTACAGGAAAAAGAGGACGAATATATAGAAGATGCAGTTAATACAGAGAGTCCGTTGGCTATAAGTGTAAATGATCTGTATTACCGATATATCAATTCTTCTCACAATGTGTTGAACGGGGTATCCTTTTGCGTTAAAGCCGGTGAGAAAGTAGTATTGGTTGGTGAAAATGGATCGGGAAAGACTACATTGATACGTCTTCTTTTAGGGTTCGACGTTGCTCAGCATGGAGAGATCCTGTATAATTCTGTGCCTGTAAAAAAATGCCTGAAGTCCCTTCGTTCGAACACAACGATTATGGGGCAGAACTATTTTCAGTATGATTTGCCGCTCAGGGATAATATTGTTATAGGCGATACAGAAAACAGTGCTGACGAAAAAAAAATGGAGGATGTGATAAGTTGGGCTGGTTTGGAACAGGTAGTGAGACATCTGGAAAAACAGCTGGATACTGAAATGATACAGGGGAATCAGCTCTCGGGAGGCGAATGGCAGAGGGTCGCGCTTGCCAGAATGAAATACCGGGAGAGAGGCTTTGTGGTTCTGGATGAACCTAACTCAGCGGTGGACGCGGAATATGAAATCAATCTATATAGAAAGATATTTAACATGGCCCGGGGAAAGACCATGATAATCGTAAGCCATAGACTACCGATCTGTCAGATCGCGGATAAGATTATCGTAATGAAAAACGGAGAAGTCGCAGAGGTTGGAACACATTCCGAATTAATACATAAGGAGAATGGCATCTACAGGCTCCTGTTTGAATCGCAGGCAAAGCTGTATGCAACTTGAATATCGTATCATGAGTATAAAACATCAATTGGGAGTGTCCTGTATTGGGTGGCCAATTGTAGACTACAGAGATATTTCCGAAGTGAGTAAGCATTTTCTTGCAGTCAAATCGATTGTTAATTGTCTGGAAATTCCTTTTATACCATATGATTGGTTATCTCGATTACAGGTACTGGTTGAACAGAATGAGATAAATGTCTACTCCATGCACTTGCCTAAAAACATAAACGGCGAATCTGCGGCAGTACAGAATTATTTATTTCAGGTAATAAGGCGCGCGGTAAATATGCTTCATATTAAACATCTGGTGGTTCACCCCTGGGACGGGGAAGCAGAGAAAGGGCAGATTGTTCATCTGATGGATTTACCGATAACACATATCCATTTGCGTGGGTATTCACCTGATCTAAAGTACGCAAGGCTTTCAAAGTCCGGGGATATCGTTGACAACTTGATCCGTATAGTCCAACAAAAAGGATATGCGGGTAAGTTTACATTGGAATATCCTTATGATAATTATGGTTTGGCGGAGGAGGGAGATGAAATATTATTTTAACACAAAATATGCGAATATGGCCATATCCACTGAAGGGGCAATTCATATTATCTTTAAGAGGAGTTGTGATTGTTTTGCGTCTGGCTTATTTGAAAGGGAATGCTTTTTTGGAGAATGCAGCTGCTTTGACGAATCCTCTTTTTCTGTTGAATATTGGAAAGAATATAATACAGGTTCTGTTACTTTAATTGACGAAGAAAAAATAAGAACATTGATAGAAGGGATATCAGAAGAGGATATCATGATAACAGGGGCCGGGTTATCAAATATTGCCGGTATACCAACGCAGAGAGAATTGGAAGACAGCCTGTTCCTTAATGATCCGATAAAACTTTATGAATGTTGTACGAAGGATCCAAACAGGCTGATAGATATATTGCGTTTCTTTTATTGCAGGTTGTCTGTAACAAAACCAGCAAAAGCACATTATAAAATAAAGTCATTGCAGGAACGAAAAAATTTTGTAGTGGCTACCGAAAATTTAGATTTATTACATGAGAAATCCGGAGTTGAAGCAATACATATTCCCCGATCTGCATTTATGCTTGAAAATATTTGTTACAAGCGTGCTTTTCTAATTGGAGTGGGTAATCCGTGCTGTCAAAGTATTTTAAAGGGGCTGGAGGAATCAGGAACTGCAATTTATGCAGTTTCAATCACAAAGCCCAACTTAAACGTTAAAAATTTCAAATGGTACTCGGGGAGTATTGAAAGTATTTTTTGACTGGAGACAAAATGTTAGAAAAAGGCAATGTAAAGATAGGAAAGGCATATTGTTATATCTTTGATAAACAATTCCCAAATGATTTTTGCAAAACACTTATGTATGACTGTGAAAAAAGATTTCGGGAATTAGGCGATATTGTAGAGTTATCTTTTTCGGAATGGAAAAGACCCTTCTACGTATTTGAACTGGCGGAAGATAATGAAGCAGTATCTGGCAAAACATATGATAGATTAATAAAATGCAGGATCCATATAGGATATGAAGGCGAAATGCCAATGGTACATGAGGAGGCGCATATGATTGCGTTTCAAAAGATGGGGCAGATGCCGTATGCATGGTCAGAGGGATTTGCGGAATATATTGTTGCCAAGTATTTAGGCGGTATTGAGCAGTTGGGAGGAAAATATGGAAATTATACAGATTTGGACTATAGTAGCGGTATTGAGGTGATACTCTACTGCCTTACACATGATGATCAGAAATTATTTGATTATTTGAGAAAAAATAATATATTGTATGCGATGTCCTTGGCCAGTATTATTTTTTTCATTGAATCTGAGATGGGAAAGCATCAATTAGCACAAGTCCAATCACTTATTACAAAGGGCTTATTTGAGGAATTGAATGTTTTACTGACAGAAAAAGTGATATATCAGTGGGTAAGCTGGGTGAAAAATTTAAAACATACTAAAACTCAGAGGTGATCATGAATTATAAATATAAGATTGGAAACCATTGTGTACAGATCGTGGATGAACTGGGATTATTAGACTTGGATTTTGATTTTTTTGAACTGGTGGATTCTGTCAACAAAGGGGATGTGATTTGCGTGATGAACCCCTTTGACGGTTGTGCATGTATTCCCAAAGGTTTATTGGAAATGCATGGAAAGTTAATTGAAGGACATTTAAGAGGGAAATTCTATTCGATTTTAGTGAATAGAAAAATAGTAATAGAATCAGACAAAAAAGAGAAACACATTAATGTCTATGTGGACAAGGGGTCTATTAACATCATGTCAGTATACAGCTTTTTTGTCTGTTTAAAGAAGCATGTCGTTTATATATTATCGAATAAGGGAAACGCCATATTGCATGGCGCCCTGGTGTATGACCCTCGCCGTATGGGAGCGTATATGATTTTGGGCGGGAGTGGCGGTGGAAAAAGTACGATAAGCTGGATGCTTTTACAATATGGACTGGAATTGCTGTCAGACGATATGGTGTTTATGGATGTAGATAGAGGTGAGATCTGCGGCGGCGGAGGATATCTATATGTGACAAAGGATTTTGTGGAGCGATTTAATATTAAAGAGTATACAATTGTAAATCCCGGAAGGAAAAATAGAATAACAGTCAATGATTGTGAAAAATCAAATGCTCAGATATTGTCTGTAATTCTTGCTTCGGGAGTATCGGATGAAAATGGATTGATTGTTTCTGATTCCGAAACCGTTTATGAAGAGATGATGAATACACAAAAAGGTTGGATTGGATCTGACTGTAATATGGAAACTGTTAAAAGTATTATGAGGAGGTTAGCTTTCAACGTAAACGTATATAAAGTATTCTTAAATAGTGGGACGGCACATGATTTAAGGAATATTATACATGTATAATGCCGGTGGCTAAAAGCAAAACAGACAGGATGAAGCAAGTATGGAAAAAGCAATCAGTCAATTATTCATAAAATTATATGGGAACGACAGCGCGCGAATATTAAAGGCAATACAAGATACAAACACCCGGTTTCTGACAGAGGAACTCCAGCTTTCATTGGACGGGGAGTTCTATTCGATATCGCGGAAGGCCCGCGTACTGCAAAGATTAAAAAACAGATGCTATCTGAAAGATATAAAAGAAATGTTGAACTTTGCGGAAAATGAAAATATAAGGCTGGTTTTTTTAAAAGGCATATTTCTTGCGGCGGATCTATATCAAAAGATGGATTCCAGGCAGTCCAATGACATTGACTGCCTGATAGAACAAAAAAACTTTCTAAAATTACACTATTTCATTCTGCAATTAGGCTATGAAAGTGAGAATATAAGCCGGGATGACATAAAAAACGGAACATATCGTGAACAAATCGAAAATGAGCATAGCTGCTACAAAAAGGTGATTGGCAGGATTGCGTTGTCTATTGAAGTTCATTGTTTCGCAATCAACGCAGGTAAAACTTTTGCCGAATCTGCGGATTTCTTTATAGAGCAGTCCGAGCCAAGGGATTTACTGGAATTGAAACCCTATTTGCTGAAAACAGAATGCAATCTTGTTTTTTTAATGATGCATTTTTTTAAGCATCTGCCGGTATATTATCTGCATAATTCAATTTTAGGGCAGCCAGTGAAAATTAACCTTTCAAATCTGCGCGACATTGCTTTGCTGGTAAAAAAATACGGGCAGGTAATAGACTGGGAAACGGTGAGGGATCTGTCTAAAAGATTGATGGTGGTCAGTTACGTGGAAGCCGTTGCGCTTTTGGTTAATAAAATATTCGGCTCTGTTTTTGACGACAGGTTTTTGAATATGCTGGAGGAATGTAATGAATACTCCAAACTCAATAAAGCAGAGTATGAAAGATATGGGCTGGGAAAATTTATGTGGCTGTTTGATGAGTTGGTAATCAGTCTAAAACAATTAAGCCCTTATGATATTCTTGAGGGAAAGCTGTCTCGAATACCTGATCTGAGACGAGTGGCTGTCGGCCATATAAATGATCTGGAGCGGATTGGTAATGGCATGGTATTCACTAAAGAGTTTCCCCTGCGTTTTGGTGGTACAGCGGAAGGCGCTGCAGCCCATCTGGTGGTAGAAATTTACGATAATGGCATGGATGTGTGTCTTAAAACAGATCAAAAGCGTTGCTGCGTATATAAAGGAGAGGGAGATCTGTTTGATAAGGATGGCATAGAGATATTAGTGGTAAAAAAATGCTGCATAATACATAAAATGTATACCATATTCGAAAAGGAAATGGAAAAGGGGTATGGTTTGGTTGAGACTTCACAAAATGACGAGCAGCAAACGATAAGAAATGTGGACAATGAATTCGTTAAGTATGAAATAAACGATTATTTAGATGGTTTTACACTCAGACTGCGGATTTCGTTTTTGGCTTTAAGCATCTTATCGGAAGAAGAGGACGAATTCATTTTTAATGTGGGCTGCTTAATATCGAATCCTATTACCGAAAAATTTACAGGAAATTACAAATTATTTGATAATCAGGGAGATTTTTTTCATTTCAGGAATCTGCCCGGCGTGAAATTGGGATAAGACATTTTAATCCTCCTCCACCTGCGAAGGCAGAATGTTTCCCTCGGCATCCAGAACATCGGAAGGTAAGTCGGAGCCTGCCACATTATAATGGGACAGAACGTTATGGTAATTTGGTGCCGCATACTCGGAAGAAAGGTCGGACCCGGGAAATTCCCGGGATCCGTCCTTTTTTGCTTCGAACGGAGCGGCAAGGGTTTCCAAAGCGCGGCGGCGGAAGGTTCCGGGGGTAAGGCCCGTCTGCTGCCGGAACTGGCGGCAGAAGTGCTCCACGTTCCGATACCCGCAGGAATCAGCGATCTCCGACACAGGCTTTTCGGTATAGGCCAGCTGTTCCCGCGCCATGCGGATGCGGCTGGTGATCACATCGTCCATACAGGAGACGCCAAACATTTTTTTGTATAAAATCTGCAGATATCCTGCGCTGAGATGAAGTTCCTCCGCCATGGACCGGATGCTCCAGGGTAGATAGGGGCTGTTGTAGATCTTTTTGTGCAGATGAAGCAGCTGCGGAGCGTGGGTACTGGTTTCCCGCCGGATGGTATCCTGCCGCAGACGCAAAAACAACACCTGGAGTAAATGGGAGATGGTCAGTTCGCTGTCGGCGGAGGACAGGGAAGTCTCCCAGGTCAGGAGTTTGAGCAGATTGTGGCAGTAGGCCGTGTCGGACACAGGAAACGGAACTCCCATCAGAGGGAACTGCGTCACCAGCGGGTCGTCCGAAGAGAAGCGCAGCCAGTCGTTTTGATAGGTCTCCCGGCAGGCCCGGTAGCAGATGGGCTGCCCGGGGGCATAGAGCATGGCCGTTCCGGCAGGGTATTCCTGCCATTGTCCCTCCAGCAGAAACTGTACCGGCGTGGATACCAGTAAGAGGGTATATTGCCCGGGGGCATTGGTCATTTCAAACAGGAAGTCGCTTGGGTGTACGGCGCTGTAGCCGATAAAATGTATGATGTTCATGAACTGCCTCCCGGGTGTGGAATCTTTTCTACAGTATAAGGCATGAGGAGTTGCGGGTCAATAAAAGATAAGTCACTTTTGAGGTTTGAATTTTATTACATCATAAGCCTGTAAACATAATATATAATTGACGATTTTTTGACAGTGTGATATGGTACAATATGGTAAAGGAAAAGGAGACAGCGAATTTGAGGACGGAAATCCGATGCGGGGCTGTATTCCCGGGAGCGGATATTGCCGTCAGTGAGGGGAGGAAAGGGTATGAAGAGAATAGACAGGGCATTCCTTCTGTTTGCTGTTATATTATTGGTGTCGGCGGCCTGCGGGCAGCGGGGGGCCTCTGACAACCCCGGCGAAGAGAATGCCGTACAGGCAGAGAGCGATGCCGCGCATCCTTTGTATCTGACGGAAAAGGTCAGGGGCCTGGACCCGGAACCCGGGGAGCTGTGCGTGGTATGCAATGGGTGGTTTCCGGATTATATTAAGGACTGCGCCGCCTCTTTTTCCCGTAAAGACGCCGATTACTCTATACTGATGGAATATCCGGAAGAAAGCGAGGAAGCCTATTGGGACCGGACCATGGCGGAACTGGTATCCGGCAGGGGGGCGGATCTATATTATGTCAGTCTGTCTGAACTGCAGACCCTGCAGGAGAAGGGAGCGCTGGCGGATCTGAGGGAACTGCTCCCGGAGGAGACGCTGGCGGCAGTCTGGCCCGGCGTATTGGAGAGAGGAACCTGGGACGGGCAGTTGGTGGGAATCATGCCGGAGGCCTGGGCGGACACCGTGATCGTGGCGGATGAAATATGGGCGGGGGATCACTGGACCCTGGAGGAAGCGCTGGAGGTGATAGAGGCGCACCCGGAGTTCCGGTATCCCATCGTATCCGGCGGCTCTCTTAGGCGCGACAATGTGATGGAGTTCCTTGTGACCCGGAATCTGGCGGACTCTCCCTTCCTGGATCTGGAAGAAGGAACCTGCAGCTTTGACAGCCCCCTGTTCATCCGGGCGCTGGAACTGGCGGGAACTTATCCGGATTCTTTTCCCATTGAGGAGTCTCAGGAGATGTACCGGGGGAAAGACTGGGTGGCTGCGGTGTGCATGGTTAATAGTAGCTTCACCGACAACTACAAGGGGATACTGGGAGAGACATATCATGCGGTGGGGTATCCCACGGAAGGAGAAGAGGGAACCTTCTGGAGAACCGGTCAGTTTCTGGCAGTGAACAGGGAGGCAAAGCATCCGGAGCAGGCAGCGGCGTTTTTGGAGGAACTGCTCAGCTATGACAGGCAGTGTACATCACATGTGCCCGTGAGAAGGGATATGCCGGATAACCGGCTCAGAGAATATACGACGCTGATGGAGAAATGTCTGGGTATAACGGCGGATACCGCCGCCATAGAGGATATGATCCGGGAGGAGGCAGCGGATTACTTCAGCGGGAGCAGGGATGCGGAGACGGTGGCCCGGGCCATCCAAAGCCGGGTGCAGGTATACCTGAAAGAACAACCATAGAGAAGAAGATCGGAAAGTCGGGCCGCCTGGAAGGCCCGGCTTTTCTGCCATCCTGGACAGGCAGGCGCCAGGGCGGAAAAGGCCGGGCAAAGGAGTCGGAATTTAGCAATATTTGATTAACTTATGACAAGTTATAAAGAGAAATTTTCGGGGAAATCCGTTACAATCAGAATGGATCTATTTTTACTCACAGAGAGTACAAAAACGGAGGGCATTGCCATGACTGATATGTCAAACAGAACCTACCGCAACATGTTTGCGGAAATCGGGATTTCCCAGGAGGAGATTGACCGGAAGCTGGAAGAGATCGTGCAGACCTTTTTCTACGGCAGCGAGGAGGAGCGGATCTACCATCCCGTGGGGGAGGATATGGGCTACCTGATGGATACGGGGAACAATGACGCCCGCACCGAAGGCATGTCCTACGGCATGATGATGTGCGTGCAGCTGGACATGAAGGAGGAGTTTGACCGGATCTGGAAGTGGTCCAAGACTTATATGTATATGACCGAGGGGTGGAATGAGGGGTATTTTGCCTGGTCCTGCGGCACGGACGGCAGAAGGAACGCCGACGGTCCCGCCCCGGACGGGGAGGAATTCTATGCCATGGCCCTGTTTTTTGCTTCCCATAGGTGGGGAGACGGGGAGGGGATTTTCAACTACTCCCAGCAGGCCAGAGAGATTCTCCGGGCCTGCCTGCACAAGGGGGAGGACGGCCGTCAGGGCCATCCCATGTGGAACAGGGACAATCATCAGATCCTGTTTGTACCGGGCTGTGACCATACGGACCCTTCCTATCACCTGCCCCATTTCTATGAACTTTTCGCCCTGTGGGCGGACGAGGAGGACAGGGCTTTCTGGAAGGAAGCCGCCAGGGTCAGCCGGGAGTATCTGGCCAGGGCCTGCCATCCCGTCACGGGTCTGAACGCGGAGTATGCGGAGTTTGACGGCAGCCCCATGAGCCGTCCCATCCCCTGGACCAAGGATCGCCACGACTGGTTCTACAGCGATGCCTATCGCACGGTGGCCAATATCGGGCTGGACTATGAGTGGTTCGGTGTGGACGCAGGGCAGCGGGCCGCGGCGGACCGGATTCAGAAGTTTTTGATAGAGGATTGCAGAAAAGGCGTGTATCATATCTATGAATTGGACGGCAGGCAGGCCGGGGGCACGGCGCTGCATCCCGTGGGCATCACAGCCACCACGGCCCAAGGTTCCCTGGCGGCGGAGGGCGAACTGGCCCGGGAATGGGTGGAACGTTTCTGGAAGCAGCCTCTGCGCACCGGCGAGAGAAGGTATTATGACAACTGCCTGTTCATATTTGCGTTTCTGGCATTAAGCGGCCGGTACAGAATCTGGTAGGCGGACAGGATAGAATTAAAAGAGAACCGAAAAACAGTTTGCTAATGCAGGAAAGGATATATTATGGAAGGACCAAAGGCTCCAAAGGACCCAACAAAAAAGAGAAAAAGTTTTTATATCATGCGGGGAAAGAGTGTGGCAGGCTCGCCCCAGCCGGACGGGAGAGGAATCCAGTTCCTCTATATGAATGACGGCCGGATGCTGAGCAGTGCCCGGCTGGTGGGCGGTATTACGGATGAGGAGATGCTGGGGCTGCTGGCTACCACAGCGGGATTCAGACAGTTGGTACATAGCATCGGCGTCACGGTGGAGGCGGAAGACCGGGAACTTGTAGCGGATTTCTGCCTGCAGATGTACGGTCACAGGGATGTGTACGGTTCGGGAACCACGCTGCGGCTGCCAGTGCAGGCGGACGGCATGGAGCGTATTCTGGAGCTGGAGGGATGCGAGTGGTCTGAGGACGACAACATCCCCGGCCAGATTCGGTTTGAATTTCCCCAGGCAGGGACATTGGCCACGGTGGCGGTGCGCTTCTATCTCCAGGACGGCTATGACGCGCCGGAGGTGGAGGACGAACAGCCGGTGGACTTCACCTCCCCTTATTACCGGGGGATGTTGGAAAAATCCCTGATGCAGACCGGCAACAATGCCCGGCTGAAGAGGGTAATTGACCAGGCCCGCAGGGGAGAGGATGTGACGGTGGCCTTTATCGGCGGTTCCATCACCCAGGGCGCGGGAGCCATTCCCATCAATACGGAGTGCTATGCCTACAAGACCTTTAAGGGCTTCTGTGAGTTGACGGGCAGGGGCCTGGAGGAGAATGTACACTATGTGAAAGCCGGGGTGGGGGGCACGCCCTCCGAACTGGGAATGATTCGATATGAAACGGATGTGCTGGAGGACGGTCGTGTAACTCCGGATCTGGTGGTGGTGGAGTTTGCCGTCAATGATGAGGGAGACGAGACCAAGGGAGAATGTTATGACTCTCTGGTGCGGAAGATTTTGAACGCGGAGAATCGTCCTGCGGTGATTCTGCTGTTTGCCGTGTTTGCCAACGACTGGAATCTGCAGGAACGTTTGTCCCCGGTGGGAAGGGCTTATGACTTGCCTATGGTCAGCACGCGGGATACGGTGGTGGAACAATTTTATCTAAAGCCGGGCAGCGGCAAAGTGGTGAGTAAGAACCAGTTTTTCTATGATTCCTATCATCCTACCAGCGTGGGACACACCGTGATGGCGGACGGCATTCTCCATCTGCTGCAGATGGTGGACGGCCAGGAAGCGGATGCGGATACGCTGGAACTGGAGAAGATCGTCCCCCCCATCGGCGGCGCATTTGAGAAAGTGCGGCTGTTGGACCGCAGACATCCCCATGAGGAGGAACCGGGTAACGGGCTGCCGTCAGGAGACGGAAACACAGTTTGGGATCAGTGGAACTTGGAAACAGACTGCGGCGGCTTCTGCCATGTGGATACGGAATTGCAGGCAGTGGAGAGGAATCTGGACCTGGGCGTTACCCCGGAATTCGCGGACAACTGGATGTATCGGGGAGCGGAGGGCGGCAGGCCCTTTGCCATGGAGATCACCTGCGAGAGTTTGCTTCTGGTGTACAAGGACAGTGCCTCTAACCAGGTGGGCTGCGCCGAAGTGTGGGTGGACGGGGAGAAAGTGCTGTATGTGGATCCCCATGTCAACGGCTGGACCCATTGCAATGCTCTGATCTGCTTTAAGAGCGGGGAGCGGAAGCGCCGTCATGTGGAAGTGCGTCTGGCGCCGGGCATGGAGGACAAAGACTTTACCATACTGGGATTCGGTGTGGTATAGGGAACGGCGGAATATAAACGGGAGGATAGGAAGATGCGGTTGATAGTTGGTGAACAGGCAGTTCCCCTGCTGGTGGAGACCGGCGCTTTTGAGGGAGTCAGGAGAATTGGGGGCAAGGTGGCAGAGGACATCCGCAAGGTGACAGGCCATAAGCCCCAGGTGCTGGAGGAAGTCCGGCCCGGCGCGGGGCAGACCCGGGCAATTCTGTGTGCCACTGTGGGAAAAAGCGTACTGGCGGAAGCACTGGAGAAGGCCGGATTGCTGGACCTGTCCCAGGTAAGGGGCAAGAGGGAGGTCTACCTGATTCAAAAAATAGACGCCAGCGGGCTGCGGCAGACCGGCACGGAAGAATTGCAGCAGCTGGAGGAACTGCTGCTGATCTGCGGCAGCGACAAGCGGGGCACGATCTACGGCATGTTCGCCCTGTCGGAATATATCGGCGTATCACCTCTGTGCTTCTGGGGAGACGCGGAGCCCGCGCCCAACCCGGAGGCTGAGATCGGCGACGATATCCAGACCCTGTCCAAGGAACCCAGCGTCCGCTACCGGGGATTTTTCATCAATGACGAGTGGCCCTGCTTCGGCAACTGGACCAGCGATCATTTCGGCGGTTTTAACGCGGATGCCTACGAGCATGTGTTTGAACTGCTGCTGCGCCTGAAGGGCAACTATCTGTGGCCTGCCATGTGGAGCGCTTCTTTTCCCATAGACGGTCCGGGCAGCGCCAATGAGGAACTGGCGGATCTCTACGGGGTGGTGATGGGATATTCCCATCACGAACCCTGCCTGCGGGCCAGCGAAGAGTGGGATAAAGTCAGGGGGCCGGAGACAAAGTACGGCAATGAATGGAATTTCTATACCAACGAGCAGGGGCTTTTAAACTACTGGGAGGAGGCTCTGCAGCGCAGCGGCAAATATGAGAATCTGATCACCATCGGGATGCGGGGAGAGCGGGATACTTCCATGCTGGGAGAGCAGTCCACCGTGGAGGAGAATGTGAACCTGCTGAAAGATATTATCCGCAAGCAGCGGGCGCTGATCGCCGATAATGTGCAGCGGGAAGAAGTGCCCCAGCTTCTGGCCCTGTACAAAGAGGTGGAGGCATATTTTTACGGGGATGAGCAGGTGGAGGGTCTGAAGGACTGGGATGAACTGGAGGGCGTAATCTGCATGCTCTGCGAGGACAATTTCGGCCAGATGCGCACCCTGCCCACCCCGGAAGTGCGGAATCGCAAAGGCGGCTGGGGCATGTATTACCATTTTGACTATCATGGAGGCCCCATCTCCTATGAATGGGTGGATTCCACTCCCATGTCCAAGACCTGGGAGCAGATGTGCATGGCTTATGAATATGGCATCCGGGACGCATGGATCGTCAATGTGGGGGATCTGAAGTTCCATGAGGTGCCGCTGAGTTATTTCCTGGCATTGGCATACGACTATGACAAATGGGGTTACGGGAATAAGGACAGCTATCGGGAATATACCCGGCAGTGGACCCGGAAAACATTCTCCCAGGCTCCGGCCCGGCTTCAGGAGCAGATCGGCCAGGTGCTCACGGAGTATATTGATATCAACGCCCTGCGCAGGCCCGAGGCTCTGAATGAAACGGTATATCATCCCTGCCATTACGGGGAGGCGGATCGGATGATCCGGCGGGCAGAGGCGCTGGAGGCTTTGTCCACCCAGGTGATGGAGCGGCTCTGTGAGCGGGAGAGAGACGCCTATTACAGCATGATCCACTTTTCGGCCATGGCCAGTATGAACCTGCTGAAAATGCATCTGTTCGCTGGTAAAAACAGGCATTACGCCAGCCAGGGACGGCCGGCGGCCAACAGCTACGGCCAGAAAGTCCAGGCCTGCGCGGACAGGGACATCCAGCTTGCCCAGAAGATGGCGGAATTTCGGGGCGGCAAATGGAAGGGGATGGAGATGGCCCAGCACATCGGTTTCACCAAGTGGAACGAGGACGGCTACCGCTATCCGCTGGTCAGTCAGGTGCGCCCGGTGCACAGGCCCCGGATGAGCGTATCCAGAGCGGACCGGGAACAGATCGGTGTGAAGAATTATGGCGCTCCCCAGGTGATCCGGGTGCCGGATTTTCAGTATGCGGGGGCAGAGCCTGTGGAGATAGAGATTGCCAATGACGGTGTGGGCAGCTTTGACTACCGAATCCGTGTGGAGACCCCTGAGACCGGGCTGCCTGACTGGCTGCATGTCTCTTCCCTGGAAGGAACCTGTCAGGAACTGTCCCTGGTGACCCTCTCCTGTGACCAGGCATGTCTTCCCCGGGAGAAGGAGACGGTGCGTCTGCTGATACAGGGGGATGATACCACTGTGGCCGTGGAGGTCACAGGACAACACCAGAATGTGGAGGGCATTCCGCAGGGTACATATCTGGAGCGTGGGGGCATGATCGTCCTGGAGGCGGCAGGCTATGTGGAAAAGCATGATACGGAGAAGGGTTCCTATCAGATAATCCAGGGATATGGCAAATACGGCAGCGGCGTAAAAGTATTTCCCAGCACGGCGGTATTTGACCGGGAGGAGGAGAAGCCTTCCCTGACCTGGCAGTTTGTGATACCGGAGGCGGGGGAATATCAGGTGGATCTGCTGGTTGCTCCCACCAATTCCCCGGTGAGCAGGCAGGGCGTGTATCTGCTGGTGAAAAACGGCAGTGGGGAGCAGGGCCTGGCGGAGATAAACGCACCGGATTTCCGGGCGGGGGAGAGCGGGGATCCCCGCTGGGCCCAGGGGGTGCTGAACCAGATACGGGTGTGCGAAATGCGGCTTGCCTTTGAGAAGGGCCTGCAAAGGCTGACGGTGGAGGCGCTGGAGGCCGGCGTGGTACTGGAACAGATTCGGATCCACAAACCCCAAGAGCAGGCGCTGCAGTCCTATCTGGGGCCCGGGGTATCCGTGCGGGTGCAGGAGTTATAAGCGCTTTGACAGTTTTGACCAAGTGGAAGGTATGCCGTATTAGAAATTCAGATATTTGAGCAGGGGAAAGTATGGGAAGCATGAAAAAAAGAATGGGACGCTGGCTGGCGCTGGCCTGCCTGTCAGGCACGGCGCTGGGGCTGCCCGGCTGCGGCCAGGTCCGGGAGGATGAACATAATGTGATCGTAGTGGAGCAGGAGGCAGAGCCGGTGGTCTACGACATGGCGGTGGCCGCCCTGGGAGATGTGCAGAAAACCCAGCGGATTAAATGTACCTACCAGCAGTTGAATGACGAGAGCCTGAGCTTCGGAATCAGCGGGATATCCGTTGAGAAGGTCTATGTGCAGGAGGGGGATACGGTGGAAAAAGGACAGATTCTGGCGGAACTCTCCAGCGGCAGCATGCAGGAGGATATCGCCCGGCTGGAGTATCAGATCGCCAGGAACCAACTGCAGATGGACTACAGCCAGATCAATGAGGATTATGAGATATCCACCCTGTGGCTGAACTTTTTGTACCAGAGCGGCCAGTCTCAGGCAGACCGGGAGCGTCTGGATGACGGTGTAGCCCAGGTACAGCAGAATTATGACTATGCCAGGGAGGATTACCAGGACGCCATGCATCTGGACGGGCGGCAGTTGCAGCAGTTACAGCAGGAGGCGTCCTCCAGCCGCCTGGTGGCGGGAATGTCCGGTACGGTGTCCCATATCAAGGACAGACTGGAGGGTTCCACCTCCGTGCGGGGTGAGGCGGTTATTACCATCATTGACGGCTCAGAGTGCCTGTTTGTGACCCAGGTTCCGGAGTACGCGTCCTGCTTCCGGGAGGGCGAGGGCGTTTATATGGAGATTAACTCGGGTTCCGGCGCAGGAAAATATACATTGCTGCCTTATGAAATGGACCAGTGGGGGGAGCAGCAGATGTTTTCCCTGGCGGAGGGAGAGGAAAGTGCCACCATAGAGGTGGGGACGCTGGGGGCCATCGTGGCGGTGGTGGAACAGCGCAGCCAGGTACTCTGCGTGCCTGCCCAGGCGGTGCACAGTGCTGACGGCAGGGACTATGTCTATGTACTGGGGGAGGATCAGATGCGCGAGGTAAAATGGATTGAGACCGGGCTATACGGCGACAGCACCGTGGAAGTGCTGTCCGGACTGACAGAGGGAGAGAGGGTCATACTGCGATGAGGGGAAGAAGCATTTTGGGACTGATCTTGGCATTTTCCCTGACGGCATCCCTGTGGGGATGCGGGGAGGCACCCCGGCAGGAGACCGCCGCAGGAGAGGTGGCGCTGTTGGAGCCGGTGGGACTGACCAGCAGCGGGGAGGCGGCGGCGCGGCGTAATCTGTATGACGCCAGCATCTATTCTGCCACTGTGGTACCCTATGTGGAGGAGTATGCATTTGAAGAAGACGTGATGCTGGACGGGTTCCGGGCGTTCCCCGGGGAGGCGGTGGCCGGGGGACAGGTGCTGGCGGCCTCCAACACGGAGGACTTGGATAAGCAGATCGAGGAACAGCAGGAACGCATCGAGAACATGGAAAAGGAATTTGTGGAGTATGAGCTTCAGATGCAGGAGGATCTGGAAAAGCCCCAGGAAGAAGTAAAGGGGCTCAGAGGAATCGTGGAGGGCCTGGAGAAAAGAAAGCCTGCGGAATACCTGGATCCACCTTCCCAGAGCGTCAGCGGCTCGGACAGCGGCAGTTCCCCTTCAGAACCGGAGGAAGACGGGACGGAAACCGGGCCTGTTACCAATCCGGCCTATTCCGAATGGGAAAAAGAGTATAACCATTGGAACGGGCAGTACCGCATCGCGGACCACCGGGTCAATACCATGCTTTTGCAGCTGGAGCAGCGCAGGGCGCTGTACGAACTGGATCACGCTTATGCACTGCAGCAGCTTGCTTTCCTGCAGGAGAAAAAGAGCGATGTGACGGTTCGCGCCGGCATGGGAGGACATGTGGTGGCCGTGGCGGAATACGGCTACAGGGAGCGCCTTCAGGGGGAGACCTCCATTGTGGCGGTGGGAGACCTGGAGCAGAAGCTTCTGAAGAGCGACTATATCAACCGAAAGACGGCTTCTTCGGCAGAAGAACTTTACGCAGTGATAGACGGTATGCGCTACGAAGTGGAGTATGTGCCCATGGAGAGCGAGGAATACACCCGGCTTTCGACCCAGGGGGAGGAAGTCTATTCCACCCTGTATCTGCAGGGGGATCTGACCAATGTAAATGTGGGTGATTATGCCGCCATCGTGGTGGTGAACCGGAAGCAGGAGCAGGCCCTGTCCGTACCCGCAGAAGCCATACATAAAGACGACACGGGCAGCTATGTGTATGTGGTGAACGGAGACGAGAATATATATACACCGGTCCGCGTCGGTATGAGCGACGGCGTGTATACGGAAATCCTGTCCGGTATCGGAGAGGGTGATGTGGTGCGGCTGGATCAGGGGCGGCAGTACAGCGACAAGCGTGTGACGGTGGAGAGAGGGAGTTTTTACAGCAGTTTCTCGGGCAGCGGTATGATGTATTATCCTTCCAGCGCCATGGTGACCAATCCCATCACCCATGGAACAGTGTATTTCCAGGAGTTTCAGACATCCATGTACCAACATGTGGAAAAAGGGGACGTGATTGCCACGGTGCGGGTGGCAGCGGATGAGATCGGCCTGGAAAGGCTGCTGCTGCAGGTGCAGAGACAGCAGGAGCGGGTACAGGACCTGATAGAGCAGGGGGAGGAGATCAATAAGAAGGCCATTGAGAGCCGCCTGAAAACCATAGCCGAACTGCAGGAACAGATCGCGGAACTCTCTGAGGACTATCAGACAGCCTCCGTCAGAGCCAGCCAGAGCGGCATCGTGATCTGGATGGAGGATCTGGATTCCGAGGACATTCTGCAGCCTGGAGCCGGCCTGATCCAGATCGCGGATGAGAATACCTGCTACGTGGTGCTGGAGGATAAGAGCCATGTACTGTCTTACGGCAATCAGGTGAAAGTGACTTACCATAACAGGGAAGAGCAGGAACGGGAGACTATGGGCCTGGTGGCCAATGTGAACCGGCTGGCAGTGAGCAAGTCCCTGCAGTCGGAGTTTGCCTATATCCTGCTGCCGCCGGAAGTGATCGGCGACATGTCCCTGGGCACGGCCGGGTGGGGCGGCTGGTGGAATATGACCAGATATGGCGTGGAGGCCAAACTGCGGGAGATGGATCATGTGCTGGTGGTACCCAGAAGCGCCGTGCGGGAAATCAACGGGCGCCCCTACGTGAATGTGGTGGAGGCGGACGGCAGTATTGTGCGCCGGAGTTTTATCGCGGGTGGCTATGATAAAAGCAATTATTGGGTGGTAGAGGGACTGACGGAAGGAATGGAACTATGCTTAGAGTAATGTTGCAAAAACTTTGGCATAAAAAATGGATGGTACTGTGCATGCTTCTGGGGAGCCTCTTACTGATCGCCACGGTGATCAGCTTTCCCCTGTATCGGACGGCGGCGTTCGACCGGATGCTGCAGGATGAACTGGAAGCATATATGACAGCCCAGGGCGCATGGCCCACCATGAATGAGATAACGCTGATCTCCAAGAAGGACAATGGCGGCAAGACCATCGGCAAGGTAGAGAAGCTGATGGAGGAAATCTATGGGGAACTGGGAGTGCGGGAAAAGGAGACCATCTACTATTACAGTCTGGCCAAGGCAGATTTGTACTCCCTGATGAACCGCTCCGACAGCAAGGCCATTTCCCTGCGTCTCAGTTCCCTGTCGGGACTGCCTCAGCACACGAAGCTGCTGGCAGGGGAGATGTACTCCGAGGACGGTCTGGACGAAGAGGGGAATATCGAGGTGGTGATCAGTCAGGCCTGCATGGTGGACGCGGGGCTGCTGGTGGGGGAGACTCTGGAGTATGACGCCCTGAAGGGACCGGACGGCAAGAAACTGCGTCTGAAGGTCACGGGTGTTTACGAGGAGGCCGGAGTGGGTGATTTCTATTGGCAGAACACTCCGGAGCAGATGAACGCGGTCTGCTTCATGGAAGAGCAGTTGTTCCATGATATGTTTACCGGGGACAACGCAGGGAAATATACTATTACCTGCACCTATTACGCCATGTTTGAGTATGGGGATCTGAAGGCGGCGGATGTAGGGCGCATTCGGGAATACACCGATTATCTGACCCAGGATAGTCCCTACAAGAGTACATTGAAGGATCCTGCGTACCGGGAGGTTTTGGACGGCTTTGAGAAAAAGCAGAGCCGGATTGAGGCCACGCTGTTTATTCTACAGGTGCCGGTGCTGATCCTGCTGGCTGCCTTCCTGTTCATGATTTCCGCCCAGATGTATGACATGGAGAGGAATGAGATCTCCGTGATCAAGAGCCGGGGCAGTTCCAGCGGTCAGATATTCCGCCTGTACCTGTATCAGAGCCTGTTCCTGACCCTGTTGGGAGCCCTGGGGGGCATCCCTCTGGGCACCGTGTTCTGTCGGATCCTGGGATCGGCCCGGAATTTTCTGGAGTTCTCGGTCAGGGGGCAGATGGATATTGTCTGGAACGGGGATGTGCTGTATTATGGTATTGCGGCCATGGCGGCCTGCGTGCTGATCATGACCCTGCCGGCTCTGAAACACAGTCGGCTGACCATTGTGAAGCTGAAGCAGCAGAAGGCCATGAGGAAGCGTTCCTGGTGGGAAAAGTGCTTCCTGGACCTGATTTGTCTGGCGGTGGCTCTGTACGGCTATTACAGTTTTTCCCGCAATCGGGGCACATTGGTGGAAAACGTGCTGATGGGGGAGGCGTTGGATCCCCTGCTGTATATCAGTTCCTCCCTGTTCATCGTGGGAATGGGTCTGCTCTTTTTACGTCTGCAGCCGCTGCTGGTACAGGGAATCTACGCTCTGGGACGCCGGTTCTGGCGGCCGGCCAGCTATGCCTCTTTCCTGGAGATCATCAAGAGCGGCCGCAAGCAGCAGTTCATCATGCTGTTTATGATCCTCACCGTTTCTCTGGGGATGTTCCATGCCACGGTGGCCCGGACCATCCTGCAAAATGCCTGGAAGAATGTGGAGTATCTGGACGGCGCGGATGTGGTGGTCCGGGAGGTGTGGAACACCAATGCCTCTGCCGGCGGGGAGGTTATGGGGGAATTGCGGTACTATGAGCCGGACTACAGCAAATATGCCGCTCTGGATTCGGCCCGCAGCTATACCAGAGTGATACGGGACGAGCAGGCCTATGTGCCGGTCCAGGGATCGGAGCGCCAGCAGGTCACACTGCTGGGGATCCATACCCGGGAGTTCGGGGAAAATACCTGGCTGGACCGGGAACTGCTGGGCAGACATTATTATGAATTGCTGAACGAACTGGCGGTGGAGCCCACCGGCGTGCTGGTTTCCCGGAACTTTCAGACCCAGCAGGGATACAAAGAGGGGGATACCATACGATATTACAGCAACACCAAGAAGGAAATCCGGGGCAGGATTGTGGATTTTGTAGATTACTGGCCGGGCTATGAACCTGTTACGGTGAGCCTGAACGCGGAGGGCGGAGTCAGTACCCGGGAGAATTTTCTGGTGATTGCCAACTATGCCACCCTGCAGAAATCCCTGGGCACCGTGCCTTACGAGGTTTGGATTACCCTGAAAGAGGGACGGGACTCGGAGGGTCTGTATCAATGGGTACAGGACAATGATGTGCATGTGGTCAGATATGTGGACAGGGAAGCGGATCTGGAGAATGTGGTCACGGACCCGCTGATGCAGGGAACCAATGGTATATTGACCATGGGCTTTATCGTCACCCTCATCCTGTGCGCGGTGGGATACTTGATCTATTGGGTCATGTCCATACGGTCCAGAGAGATGATGTTCGGCGTGCTGCGGGCCTGCGGCATGCATAAGGGCGAGATGTTCTATATGCTGATCAACGAGCAGTTTTTTTCCGGTGTGTTTGCCATACTGGGGGGTGTGGGCATCGGGCATCTGTCCTCCCGGATGTTTGTGCCCATGCTGCAGACGGCCTATGCGGCCAGCAACCAGGTGCTGCCCATGGAACTGATCACCCGGCAGTCGGATATGCTGCGTCTCTATGGCGTGGTTGCCGGAGTGATGGCGCTGTGCCTGGTGGTGCTGATCATCATTGTGTTCCGGCTGAACGTGGCCAAGGCACTGAAACTTGGGGAGGAGTAAAAGAGTATGGGAGCAGAGCGTATACAGGCGGATAAAAAAGAGGAATCCCGGGAGGCGGCCATCGTGATCAGCCATGTGAACCGGGTGTTCCCGGTGGCGGGAGGCGAGTTTCAAGCGCTGACGGATATCTGCGCGGAGGTCCCCAGCGGCGTGCTGACCATATTGAAGGGGCGTTCCGGCTCCGGCAAGACCACGCTTCTGAATATAGTGGGGGCGCTGGACCTGCCCACCTCGGGCAGCGTGTTGATCGGAGGCCGGGATGTGTGCAGGCTGTCCGACCGGGCCAGAGAGAATCTTCGCCGGACCCAGGTGGGGTTCGTGTTCCAGTCCGTGTCCTTGATCCCCACCATGAACGCGTTCCAGAACGTGGAATTTTCCCTGCGTCTTGCGGGGGTGAAAAAAGGCCGCAGGGAGCGGGTGGAGGAGTGCCTGAAGATGGTGGGGCTGGGCAACAGGATGCAGCATATGCCGGCGGAGATGTCCGGCGGCGAGCAGCAGAGAGTGGCCATCGCCAGGGCCATTGCTCACAGGCCCCGGATCATCCTGGCGGATGAACCCACTGCGGAACTGGACAGCGCCATGGCGGCGGAGGTAGCCCGGCTGTTCCAGGAGATGACTCGCAGAGAACATGTCACCATTGTTATGACCACCCACGACACGGGGTTGATGGACGCGGGCGATATGGTGATTGAACTGGAGAACGGACGGCAGGTGCGGGCGGAGGAAGAATCCGCGGGACTTTGATGAGATATAAGGACGTTAAAATATGGCTGAAGTGATGATACAGGCGGACGGCCTGGTGAAGATCTACAAGACGAAACAGACGGAAGTGCTGGCGCTGCAGGGGCTGGATTTGACCGTAGAGGAGGGGGAATTGACCGCTCTGATCGGAAACAGCGGCAGCGGCAAGTCCACTTTCCTGAATATGATCGGAGGCCTGGACAGACCCAGTGCCGGTTCCCTGGTGGTGGGAGGCAAGAACCTGTTCACCATGACGGAGCGGGAACTGGTGGTCTACAAGCGGGACACGGTGGGATTTGTCTGGCAGAACAATGCCAGGAATCTCCTTCCCTATCTGTCGGCCCTGGAGAATGTGATGCTGCCCATGTATCTGGCGGATGTACACAAGAAGAAGGCCAGGGCGTTGGAACTGCTGGAACTGGTGGGGATGTCCGCCAAAAAGCACAGCCGGCTGAACATGCTCTCGGGCGGTGAGCAGCAGCGCATCGCCATTGCCATCGCCCTGGCCAATTCACCCAAACTCCTTCTGGCGGACGAACCCACCGGCAGTGTGGATCCCCGCACGGCCAACTATATATTTGACGTGTTTACGGAGTTGAACCGTCAGGGACAGACCATACTCATTGTCACCCACGATGTGGCGCTGTCCAAAAAGGTGAAGCGGGTGGTGGCGATCCGGGACGGGAAAATCAGCAGCGAGCGCATTCTGAAAGAAAAATATGCCGACCGCATCAAGGAGGCGGCGATCGACTGGCGCAATGAGGATACCCAGGAGGAGTACGCCATCGTGGATAAGGCAGGCAGAGTGCAGATTCCCAGGGATATTCTTTCTTCCATGAATCTGCAGGACAACAAAGTAAAACTGGAACTTTCGGAGGGCAAAGTCATCATCAGCGGCCCTCCGGCGGAACTCTAAGGCGGCATATTCCCGAAAAGCGCTCCGCTCTGTGCAGGGAGTATGTGAAATTTTAATCGGAGGGATTTTTATGAACAGACCGGCACCCATCATCAAAATGGACTACCCCGACCCGGATGTCATAAGGGTGGAGGATACCTATTATATGATCAGCGCCACCCTGCACTTCATGCCGGGCGGGGTGATTCTGCGTTCCTATGATCTGAGAAACTGGGAGATTGCCGGCTATGTCTACGACACCCTGGAGGAAACACCCCAGGAAAGGATGGAAGGGGAGAGCAGCATCTACGGAAAGGGGATGTGGGCCGGCTGCCTGCGCTATCATGAAGGCCGTTTTTACGTGCTGCTGGGCATTCCGGGAAGAAGCAGCTACCTGTATACGGCTTCCGAGATCGGAGGCCCCTGGAGCCGAAAAAAGCTGGAGAGCCCTCAGGGCTATCTTCATGACCCTTCCCTGCTTTTTGATGACGACGGCCGGGTCTATATCGCCTATGGGCAGTCCGAGATCCGGCTGACGGAGTGGGAGCCCGATTTTTCCGGCCCCAGGGAAGGAGGACTGGATCGGCTGATCGCGAAAGAGCGGGAGCAGGTCTATCTGGGACATGAAGGTTCTCATCTGTATAAAATCAACGGAAAATATTATCTGTTTACCATCCACTGGCCCAATCAGGAAGGACGGAACCGGCGCACCCAGGTATGCTTTACGGCGGATTCCCTGGAGGGAGAATTTGTAGAACATGAGGTATTGAGCGATGATATGGGCTTCCGCAACCAGGGAGTGGCCCAGGGCGGCGTGGTGGACACCCCGGAGGGGAGATGGTATGCCATGCTGTTTCAGGATCACGGCGCCGTGGGCCGCATGCCCGTGCTGGTGCCTGTGACCTGGCAGGACGGCCTGCCCATGTTTGGCCGTGAGGGCAAAGTACCTCCTGTGACGCCGGCCAGAGGAACCAGGCCTGATTACCGATATGATCCCCTTTATACATCGGACAGCTTTCCCTGTCTGCGGGATTGGCAGGGAAAATATGAACTGAAGAAACAATGGCAGTGGAATCATGAGCCGGATCCCAGGCTTTGGGGAATTCGGGAGGGCGGTGGTCTATGGATCCGCACGGATAAGATCTGCAGCAATGTACTGCAGGCAAAGAACACGCTGACCCAGCGGATGCTTTATCCCCATTGCAGAGGCGAGGTGACGGTAGATGCTTCCGGCCTGCGGGAGGGGGACTGCGCCGGACTGTGCGCCCTGCAGGGCTGCTACGGTATGATCGGCGTCACCAGGACCCTGAGCAGTTATTATCTGGTGGTGATTGCCAGGAAACTGCTGGGCGGCGGGACGGCCCAGGATTATATGCCGGGTAAGATAATGGACCGAATTGCCCTGCCCGGACCGGTGGTCCGCGTCAGGATATCGGTGAATTTCACAGATATGATGGATACTGCGGAATTTGCCTGGAAGAATGGCAAACGCTGGGAGGCAGTGGGAGAGAGGCATAAGCTGTATTTCCGACTGGATCATTTCACGGGCTGCCGCTTTGGCCTGGCCATGTATGCCACCCAGGAAACCGGAGGGGAGGCCGTATTTACGGATTTTGTCTATCATGAGTAAGGGTTGCCGTCCAGCAGGGTCTTGGTGTTCCGGGACCGATAATCGCTGGGCGTGCAGTTCTTGTACTGTTTAAACAGTCGGTTAAAGGTGGAGATGCTGGGAAAACCGGCCTGCAGGGCCACTTCGGTGATGGACAGGTCCGGCCTGGCCAGCAGTTCCTCCGCCACCTTGATGCGCCTGTGGCAAAGGTAGTCGCAGAAAGTAAAGCCCGTGTACTGTTTGAACAGCCGGGAAAAATGGTATTTGCTGAATCCGGTGGATTCGGCGATTTCTTCCAGATTCAGGTCCTCCATATAGTGATCGTCTATGTACTCCATCAGATTGTTGAACTTCTGAATGTATTCTTTCTGCTTGTACAGCCGCACATTGGGGAACAGGTTGCTGGCATTGATATGATTGTAGCCAAATTTGGTAAAAAAGTGCAGCAACAGGGCAAAGATGGTCAGTTCCGCATATTCATTCTTGTTGAAATACTCGTTCCGCATCTGGATCAGAAGCCGGTATACGTCCTCATAGATCTGGGGGTAAGTATCTTTGGTCACATACAGCGGCTGGGACAGGATGGATTGGATACCCACAAAACTCTTCAGCCTGGCGATCATGGAGATGTCAAACATAAAAATGAAACGGCTGCCGCTGTCCGGCGCCAACAGTTCATGCAATTCACCCGGCGGGATCACGATGATCTCCCCGGGCTGTACATGGTAGGTGGTATCGCCGGTCCGCACGTCATAGTAGTTCTCCACCGGCATGATGATTTCCAGGGCGGCATGCCAGTGGGCCTCGAAACTGTCTGTCTGGGTGTTGGGCCAGATCCGTATGGTGGTATTGTTATGGAAGGAAACGGTCTCCTGGGAATCCTGGACGTCCCGGATACCGGGAAAATCGTGGTTGATGCCATAAAAGTCTAAGAAATTACCGTTTATCTCCAAGTCTGCCATTCTCAGCGCCTCCTTATTAATCTTTTGAAATCCGGCTGGTCCGAATTCCGGCAATGGCCTGAATGTCCTGTATTGTTCATGGATTGTATGCTCTGGTATGCATATATTGCTATTTTCTCTAAAAGTTGCTTTTTTATTTAAACTGCCGCATGGCATTTCTGTCGGAAATTTGCTGAAAATGCCCGAAAACAGCGGGATTTTCTATATGTATATTTTAGCATCAAAGGCCCCAAAAGTAAATATTGCACAATAATTTTTTTGAATTTTCTCAAAAAGTAAGCAATGTGTGAAGAGTAAATAGCAAAATATAGGGAGACAAATTCAGATTCTCTATACTATAATTGTTAGCATAAAGTGCGAAATCTGCATGATGATTTTCGCCCTATTTCTTCTATTTTGTTATGTACACAGGGAGGCATGTATGAATAAGACTGTCAAAAAATTACTCATACTCATAGGTGTGGTCGCAGTGTTTGTGGTATTCTGTTTGCTGCTGAACCTGAGAGGGGTAGAGAGCTTTGAGGATAAGTATGCAGGCCATGACCTGACTGCTGACGCTGAGGGCGCAGTGCGGGAGGGGACTTATACCCGTTATCTGAACGCCCATGCGGATGCCGCGCGTCCTCAGGCAGAGGTGGCCTTGGATCTCTTTGCGTATACTGCCGATGGCGGTGTGGAAGTTTATAACGATTATGAAGGAGAGACCAGATCCCTGTTTACAGATACCAAGTCCACGGTGACCTGGGAGGTAGAGGTGGCCGAGGCTGGATTTTATAATGTGGTATTGGATTATCTGGTACCCGAGTCCAGGGGTGTGGCTGCGGAGCGTGCTCTTTATATCAATGGGGAACTGCCTTTTGATGATGCCGCCAATATGGAATTTACCCGCATCTGGACCGACGGCGGTGATGTCCGCGTGGACAATCAGGGCAATGAAATCCGTCCCACTCAGGTGGAAGTGTTTGAATGGCAGAGCGCCTACTGCGAGGACAGCATGGGCTACATTGCTGATCCCTATATGTTTTATTTGGAGAAAGGAACCAATACCATTGGTCTTGAAGCGGTCAACGAACCCATGGTGTTAAAAGGTGTACATATTCTTCCGGTGACAAAGACGGAAACTTATGCGGAGTACAGAGCCAATCAGACCGGGAGTCCAGCTTCCGGGTCAGGGCTTACATATATGCAAGTGGTACAGGGTGAGGATTCCACGGTACGTTCCGAATCCTCCTTATATGCAAAGTACGACAGGTCCTCACCCTCCACTCAGCCCTACACGGTAATGCATACCGTATTGAATTATGTGGGCGGCGATGCCTGGAGAAGCGCCGGTCAGTGGATTCAGTGGGACATAGAAGTTCCCGAGGACGGCTACTATAACATCACGGTCAAGGGAAGGCAGAATTACTCCAGAGGCAGCGTATCCAACCGCGCCCTGTACATAGACGGCAAGATTCCTTTTGAGGAAGCCAAGAGCATTTCTTTTGACTATAAAAATGACTGGGACTGCAAGACCCTGGCAGATGAAGAGGGTAATCCCTACGAGTTCTATCTGACTGCCGGGACGCACACTCTGCGGCTGGAAGCCACGCTGGGAGAGATGGGGCCCATTATGGAGGAGCTGGAGGACTGCACCTTCCGCCTGAATCAGATATACAGGACGATTCTGGTGTATACCGGCGCAACTCCCGACCGATACAGAGATTACCATATTGACACCAATTATCCGGAGGTCATGGAGGCCATGGATCTGGAGCGCATGAGGCTCTACAATATTGTAGATCGAGTGGTAGCTTACAGCGGACAGAAAGCGGATAAGATTGCCACCGCCCAGACCATTGCCCAGCAGCTGGAGAGATTTGTGGAGAAGCCGGGCAAAATCACAACGGAGTTTATTCCTTTTAAAGATAATATAACCGCTCTGGGCACCGCCATATTGAATATGAGTGAGTCCAAGCTGGATATTGACTACATCGTAGTCAGCGGCACCGAGACCAAGCCTGAGAAAGATACTGCCAATATCTTCCAGAAGATAGCTCATGAGGTACGTTCCTTTGTGGCTTCTTTCATCGTGGATTACGATGCGGTGGGTGACGTGTATGAGGAAGGCGGCGATGTGATTAAGGTGTGGGTTCTTACAGGACGTGATCAGGGCACCATCCTGAAGTCCATGGTGGACGATACCTTTACTCCTCAAACCGGTATTAAAGTCAATGTTGAGATTGTCGGTGCGGACGCCCTGTTGACAGCGGTGGTGGCAGGCAGGGGACCTGACGTAGTGCTGTCGGTGGCTGCGGATCAGCCGGTAAATTATGCTTTGCGTAATTCCGTAGAAGATATTACCCAGTTCTCCGATTATCAGGAGGTGCTGGCTAATTATACTCCCAGTTCCTACACCCAGTACACTCTGGACGGGCATATTTATGCAGTGCCGGAGACCCAGACCTTCAATGTGTTGTTCTACCGCAAGGATATTTTGGAACAGCTGGAATTGGAAGTGCCCAATACCTGGCAGGAGCTGATTGAGATGCTGCCCACCATTCAGGGCAACAACATGTCCATCGGTATTCCCAGCGCGGGTGGTTCCAGCGGCAGCGCGGCGGCCACTACGCAGATTGCATCCAACGCGGCTGACCTGAGTATGTATTTCAGCCTGTTGTTCCAGTACGGCGGTGAGCTGTATAACGAGAAGGGAACCAGAACCACGGTAGACGAAGAAGCCGGCGTTGAGGCCATGGCGGATTATGTTAAGTACTTTAATGATTATGGAATCCCAGTGTTCTTCGACTTTATCAGCCGGTTCCGTTCCGGTGAGATGCCCATCGGCGTAGCCAATTACGCCACTTACAACACTCTGATGGTGTCGGCGCCCGAGATCCGGGGCCTGTGGGATTTCACTCTGATTCCCGGCACGGAAAAAGTGGATGAAAACGGAGAGACCTATATTGACAGGTCGGATTTTATCTCCGGCAGTGCTACCATGATGATTAAGCAGACCGATGAAAATAATAAACAAAATGCGTGGGAATTCATGAAATGGTGGTCTCAGGTCGATACACAGATCCGTTTCGGACGGGAGATCGAGGCTTTGCTGGGGTCCTCCGCGAGATATGCCACAGCCAATATCAATGCTTTCTCCCAGTTGGCCTGGGGCGCGGATGATATAGAGGTGTTGCTGGAGCAGTGGCAGCAGACCGTGGGCATCCGTGAGGTGCCGGGCGGCTACTACACAGGACGGCATATCACCAACGCGATCCGCAGGGTTATCAATAAGAAGGAAGATGCGCGCGAGACCATTATAGATTACGCGATTACGATCAACGAAGAGTTGGCCAAGAAGCGAAAAGAATTTGGCTTACCGCTGGAATAAGGAGGGGGAGAAGGTAGGATGAAGGAATATTTACAGAAATATGTCACCCTTCGGAAACACAATTTTAGGGTGGCGGTCAAAAAGGCAAAGCGGGCAAAAATGTGTTACGCGTTCCTCGCCCCTTATGCGATCCTGTTTACCATATTTTATATATTACCGGTATGCAGTTCCATATTTTTCAGCTTTACCTACTATAATATTTTGGAATCCCCAAGGTTTATCGGGGTACAGAACTATATCAACCTGATCCTGTCGGATGACATTTTCCTGCAGGGCGTGAAGAACACATTCATGATTGCGGTGATTACAGGCCCCTTGGGCTACATCATGTCTTTCCTGTTTGCATGGTTGATAAATGAACTGCCCCGATGGATCAGGACAATTGCAGTGGTGGTGTTCTATGCGCCTTCCATCGCCGGCAATGTGTTTGTTATCTTCTCTGTGTTGTTCCGCGGCGATGCTTACGGGCAGATAAATTCACTGCTGATTGACATGGGACTGATTGATGCCCCGATCCTGTGGCTGACCAATCCGGCCTACATGCTGCCCATCTGTATGGTGGTTATTCTGTGGATGAGTTTGGGAATGGGTTTCCTGTCCTTCGTAGCAGGCCTTCAGGGCGTGGACCGCTCCCAGTATGAAGCGGGCTGTATAGACGGCGTGAAGAACCGCTGGCAGGAATTGTGGTTTATTACCCTGCCCAACATGAAGCCCATGCTGATGTTCGGTGCGGTTATGGCTATTACCCAATCCTTTGGGGTGTGCGATGTGACCATGGCCCTCTGTGGCTATCCCAGTACGGACTATGCGGCCCGTACCGTTGTGACCCACCTGTTTGACTATGGTTTTTCCAGATTTGAGATGGGATATGCATCGGCCATTGCGACCATGCTGTTCCTGGTGATGATGCTGTGTAACAAAGCAATTCAAAGTCTGTTGAGAAGAGTAGGAACCTGATATGAGCAAAACGACAAAAGTAGCGACAACTGTAAAGCAACCGAGAACCAGAATTTTAAAGAGAAGGCAGCCCAACCGTTCAAGGGTAGGAGATTTCTTTGTCTATCTCTTCCTGTTGCTCATGGCCGTGGCCATGGTGTTCCCGTTGGTGTATGCGATTGAATCCGCATTAAAGCCGCTGGACGAACTGTTCAAGTTCCCTCCTACCGTCTTTGCGCAGAACCCGACGCTGGATAACTTCTCAGACTTGTTCGTGACGATGGGCAAGTCCTGGGTGACATTCTCCAGATACATATTTAATACGACGTTCATCACGGCAGTAGGAACCTTCGGGCATTTGATCGTTGCGTCCATGGGGGCCTTCGTGTTGGCCAAGTATGAGTTCCCCGGGGGACAGACTTTCTTCAAGATGGTCACGGTGGCCTTGATGTTCAGCGGCTATGTGACCCAGATCCCCAACTATCTGATTATCAATTCCATGGGGTGGATCGACACCTATTGGGCTATCATCATTCCGGCCTTTGCGCTGCCCACCGGATTGTTTCTGATGAAACAGTTCATGGAGGGGTTGCCCACCTCACTGATCGAGGCTGCCAAGATTGACGGAGCCAACGAGTGGAGAGTATTTACCGGTATCGTGATGCCCAATGTTAAGCCCGCCTGGCTGACGCTGATCATTTTTTCCGTGCAGGGCCTTTGGAACAACAGGGCGGCGACTTTCATCTACTCCGAGGAGAAAAAGACATTAGTATATGCATTGCAGCAGATCCAGAGCGGCGGTATCGCCAGAACCGGTCAGTCGGCTGCGGTACAGGTCATCGTGATGGCGGTGCCGATCTGTATCTTCATCCTGTCCGAGAGCCAGATCCTGGAGACAATGGCAAGTTCCGGTTTGAAGGACTAATCGGGTATAAGCGAAGCTGCGGCATGCAGGGGAATAGAGATAGGAACGAGGTGGCGTATGAGAAAGATAATAAAGAGAGTCGGTGTTCTGCTGGCCAGCGCGGTGATGCTGTTGGGTTCCTCCATGACGGTGTGCGCGTCTACTGACGGCGGGCGGTATAGCTACAATTATGATTACTGGGGAGATGTGCAGGGTTCTCCCAATGCCTATGCCGTGACCGGTGTGTATACTTCCGTGGATCTGGGGCTGGATAAGAATCTGTCGAACCCCCAGGGACTGTTTGTTCAGGGCAATACTGTCTATATCTGCGATACGGGCAACAACCGCATTGTGGTGGTGGAACGGGTGGATGCGGAGGGCTTTAAGCTGAAGCAGATTATAGAGGACTTCAAGGGCAATGTGGACGTCAGGACATTTAACGGTCCCACAGACATTGCCGTATCTGATGAAGGGGATCTGTATATTGCCGATAAGGGCAATGGTCGTATCCTGAAACTGGATAGGGATTTGAACTATCTGATGCAGTTTGATAAACCCGTTGACAATACCCTGGATCCCGAACTCACTTTCTCCCCCAGCAAGATTGTTATTGACACGGCGGGCCGGGTATATTGTGTGGCTCAGGGTATCAATAAAGGTCTTATCAAATATGAGAGTGACGGTGTTTTTTCCGGTTTCGTGGGGGCCACCAAAGTTACCTACGATTTTGCGGATTATATCTGGAAGCGTATCGCCACCGAGGAGCAGAAGGCAAAGTTAGAGTCCTTCGTTCCCACAGAGTATGACAATGCCTACATGGATCATGAGGGATTTATCTATGCCTGCACCAGTAATGTGAAGGAGGAGGATGTGGATAATGAGACCGCAGATCCTGTGCGGAAGCTGAACCTGATGGGAAATGACATTCTGGTGCGCAATGGAGAATGGCCTGTATATGGAGATCTGTACTGGGGTAATAATGCAGGATACGACGGCCCTTCCCGCCTGACGGACGTGACGGTGTTTGATAACGATATCTATGTAGCATTGGATCGGAACAGAGGACGTCTTTTCGGCTACAATGATCAGGGACGCATGGTATTTGCTTTCGGAGGCCCGGGCAATATGGACGGCTATTTCCGCTATCCCATTGCCATTGAGCATATGGGTTATGACTTGTTGGTACTGGACAGTTTGGACTGCGCTATTACCCTGTTTACTCCTACGGAATTTGGCAGTCTGGTCTACCAGGCCATCGATCTGTTTGACAGCGGTCTGTACGAGGAATCCGGAGAGACCTGGCAGAAGGTTATGGATATCAACGGCAACTATGACTTGGCGTATATCGGCATCGGCCGTTCTCTGCTGCGGCAGGAACGCTACCATGAGGCTATGGAGTATTTTGAACTGAAATACGATGATGAAAATTATTCCAAAGCCTACAAGCAATACCGCAAGGAGTGGGTGGAAGAACATATAGTGATCATCTTCATCGTGGTGTTCGCGGTGCTGGTCATTCCTCTGACCATAGGCAAGGTCAGGAACATCAAGCACGAGATAGATACTGCTGATATCTTTAAAATGTAGACGGAGGCCGTTATGATAGCTTCATTGAAAAAGAAAGAAACTTTTGCGCATTATCTTGCAACTTTAAAGTTTGCCCTGTACTGCATCACCCATCCTCTGGATGGTTTCTGGGATCTCACCCATGAGAAGAGAGGGTCCTATGCGGCTGCGAATACAATTCTGGCGCTCACCCTGCTCCTTCGGGTGATGAAGCTGCGGTACACCAGTTTTATTTTTCTGACGGTATACTGGGAGAACTTGAATATCTTCCTGTATCTGGCCAGTGTGCTCTTTCCCCTGGCGCTCTGGGTGGTGGGAAACTGGGCGCTGACCACGCTGTTTGACGGCAAGGGCAGGTTGGGACAGGTATATATGGCTTCCTGTTATGCCCTGACTCCTTATCCGCTGATTCAGTTTCCGCTGATGATATTCAGCAATTTTGTGACAGTGGATGAGGCGGAGTTCTACATGGTGATCAGCGGCCTTTCGCTGGTTTGGGCTATGGCGTTGATTTTTGCGGCTATGATGCAGATCCATGAGTACTCCCTGGGCAAAAATTTCCTGTTTACCATTGCGTCTCTGTTCGCGATGCTGGTGATGGTATTTATCCTGCTGCTGTTTTTCAGCATGATCTCGCAGGGCGTCTCATATTTCATTTCCCTTGGAAGGGAGATCATGTTCCGATTGTGACGAAAGGCCGGCGGCAATCCTGCCGCCAGAAGCAGATAGAGGATATGTGCTTACTTTGATGGGCAGATGGGAGAAATCAAACCATGTATAGAGACAAAGCGGCAAGAAAAGCAGAATTAAAGGGAGCGCTGATCCGGCAGCTGAAGAACCTGATCGCTCCCGGCATCATCGCATTGATTATTTTGGTCGGTGTGCTGGTTATCATCAACTACAAGGATGAGGAGGAAGAGGAAGAGGTCATCCGTGTTAATGGCTGGGAGGGTGACTCTACCGAAATGGTGCTGGAAAATGAGGAACTCAGGTTTGTAATGGATCCGGCTACCACTCAGTTTACGCTGGAAGTAAAGTCCAGCGGTAAAGTGTGGAGTTCCAATCCGGAAGGTGGGGCTACGGATGCTCTGGCGCTGAGCAATGAGAAGGGCAGACTGCAATCTACTTTGGCGTTGACCTGGAGTAACAGGACCGGTGTGGACGCCCCCTACAATAACTATGATTACAGCATTGCCAAGAGCGTCTATAATATTGAGATGGGCGGGGACTATGTGAAGGTATACTATTCCATCGGCGATACCCAGAAGGAATATATTATACCTCCTGTAATTATAGACGAGAACTTCAACAAGTGGCTGGATCTTATGAGTAAGCAGGACGCCGGGATAGTGAAGGAATACTATAAGAAGTATGATATCAACAAACTGGGCAAGAAGGACGATAAGGAGCAGCTGCTGGCTAATTATCCGATTCTGGCGGACGAGGTTATCTGGGTGCTGCGGGACGGAACCAAGGACCATTTGAAAAAGCGTTTTGAGGAATATTTTGAGGCGGCCGGCTACACCATGGAGGATTATCAGGCAGACAAAGAGTTGAATCAGGCAGAGTCCAGCTTTGACAAACCCATATTCAACGTGAATGTGATTTACCGTCTGGACGGTGGTGACCTATTGGTGGAAGTGCCTCTTGGGGAGATAGAGTACAGGGAGAAATACCCGCTTTACAATCTGTCGGTTCTGCCCTTCTTCGGTGCAGGCGGTACCCAGGACCAGGGATTCATGCTGGTGCCGGAGGGCGGCGGCGCATTGATTAACTTCAACAATGGAAAAAGCGCGCAGAACGATTATTATGCCAATATGTATGGCTGGGATATGGGTTTAAACCGTATAGCCATGGTACATAGCACCAGGAATTACTTCAATGTGTTTGGCATCAGTCAGGGAGAGGATTCCTTTATCTGCATTCTGGAGGATGGGGCATCCTATGCTTCCATCAATGCGGATATTGCCGGACGTAAGAACAGCTATAACTATGTTTACCCTGTATACAGCATGGCCCTTCGGGAGAAGTACGATGTGGGCGAGATTGCAGACAGCAGCGTTTATGTCTATCTGAAGGAACTTCCGGAGGGAAGTCTGGTACAGCGGTACAGCTTTATTGACAGCGGCAGTTATGTGGATATGGCCAAGGATTACCAATCCTATCTGTTGGATCGGTATGAAGGCTATATGACCATGAACGATGATACGGAGACACCTGTAGCAGTGGAAATCATGGGCGCTCTGGACAAGGTGAAACAGGTTATGGGCATTCCTATGTCGAGACCTCTGGAATTGACCACCTTTAAGGAGGCATCCGAGATCATCCAGCAGCTGAACAGTGATGGCCTGAACAATATGGCCGTGAAGTTGGTGGGATGGGCCAACGGCGGTTTCCAGCAGAAGATGCTGAACCGGGTGAAACCCCTGTCCGGACTTGGCAGTAAGAAAGATCTGCAGAATATGATCGACACGGCTAAGGGACTGGGCGTAGATGTTTATCTGGACGGTGTGACCCAGTACGCCTTTGACAGTAATATTTTTGACGGCTTTTTCGTCTACTCGGACGCAGCCCGCTTTATCAGCAAAGAGAAGGCGGAACTGTATGAATACAACCCGATTTCCTTTGGACAGTCGGAATGGAAGGGGAAATTCTATCTGCTGCATCCGGATGTGGCTTCGGAAATGGCACAGAATCTGGTGGATGCCGCCGATAAATATGGCACCGGAATTGCCTTCCGTGAGAACGGCAGAGATCTTTCCGGCGACTACTACCGTGATGATGTGCGCAGCAGGCAGGAGGTATTGGAGCAGCAGGCGGGAGAGTTCAAAGCCTTGGCGGACAGCGGCCGAAAGGTCATGATTAACATGGGTAATGACTATGCGGTACCCTATTGTGACATGATTACCAATATGGAGCTGCAGGGCAGCGAATATACCATTCTTGATGCTTATGTGCCTTTCTATCAGATGGCGATCCACGGTTATGTGAATTATTCCGGCGGGTCACTGAACCTGGCAGAGGACACCCAGGATGAACTTCTGCGGAGCGCGGAATACGGCGCGGGACTGCAATTCAATTTGATGAAGGAGACGGCATTTATTCTTCAAAAGACCCTTTACACGGAATATTACGGTTCCGACTATAATGCATGGCATGATAGGCTGGTGGAAACCTATACCAGATACAATGCGGAACTGGGACACATCTTTAACCAAAAGATGACAGGGCATGAGCAAATTACTGCGGATCTGTCCTGCACTATGTACGAGGACGGCACCAGAGTCTATGTCAATTATGGGTATCTGGATCTTACGGCGGAGGATGGAACCGTGGTTCCCGCCAGAGATTACAAGGTGGTTCGGTAGGAATGTGTCAGTTTAGATATTTCGGCATCCGCCCGTCACGGGTGGATGCGGACTTCAAAATAGAAAGGGTTGTAAGAGATGAGGAAACAGAAGAATAAATTAGCGGGTCTTCAGAGACGCAAGGCAATAGCGGGATACATCTTCATAGCGCCTTTCATACTGGGATTTCTGGTGTTCATGGTAAAGCCCTTCTTCCAGTCTTTGTATATGAGTTTCTGCAATGTGGAAGTGGGCGCGGGCAGTTTTAACCCTGTTTTTCAGGGGATTGATAACTATAAAAGAGCCTTTGCCATTGATCCCCAGTTCAGCAGGCTGCTGGTGGAGGAACTTTCCCGCATGGCTGTGGATTCTGTGGCGATCATGGTTTTCAGCTTCTTTGTGGCGCTGATTCTAAACCAGAAGTTCAAAGGAAGGGCATTGGTGAGAGCCATATTTTTCCTGCCCGTTATACTCTCTTCCGGTGTTATACTGGGATTGGAGACGGACAACGCACTGATGGCACAACTTCAGGTGGCTATTGAGGAGACTACCAGCGGCATCAGTATTACGGGGGCCGTGGAGGAAATACTTCGAACGGCGGGAGTGGGTGTCAGAGCCTTTGAGAAGGTATTTGAGATCATTGACAAGATCTATGATATTGCAATTTCATCGGGCATCCAGATCATTATCTTCCTGTCCGGACTGCAGACCATATCAGCCAGCATGTACGAGGCGGCGGATATTGAGGGCTGTACAAAATGGGAAAGCTTGTGGAAGATTACTTTTCCCATGATCAGTTCCATGTTCCTGGTCAACTGGATTTATACGATCATCGACTTTTGCATGAGGTCGGATAATGAGGTGATCGAGAAGATTACCAAGGTCATGGTGGATGAGATTAATTATGGTTTTTCATCAGCTATGACATGGATATACTTTTTAATAGTGATTGCTGGTGTGGGTATAAGTTCGTTGATTATTTCAAAGGGGGTTTACTATTATGACTAAAGCAGCGGTAAAACGAAAAAATAGTAACTTCTGGGAGAGAAACAGGAAGTCGGACGGCTATCTGCTTAAAAAGGTGACTTTGAATTTTGCGGCAAAAGTGTGTCGGTTTGTTCTGCTCTTTGGTATGTGCTTTATGATTCTGCAGCCGATCTTAAACAAGATCTCGGTTAGTTTCATGGAGGAACAGGATTTATATAATCCTGTGGTAGTTGCCATTCCGGAACATTTTACCACTGAAAACTATGCTATTGCGGCAGAGATTATGGATTACAGCCACAGCGTTGTAAATTCCCTTGTAGTTTCCCTGACCATCGCCATCCTGCAGATTACGGTCTGTACCTTGGTGGGATACGGATTTGCCCGGTTTAATTTTCCGTTTAAGAAATTTTGGTTTGCCTGTGTACTTATGGTGGTGCTGGTGCCTCCACAGACCATTTCCACCTCCCTGTATCTTCATTTCCGATTTTTTGATATCTTGGGCATTTTTAAGGCAATCACAGGTAATACGATTAATCTGAGAGGATCTGTGTTGCCTTATTACCTGATGAGCGCAGGCTGCATGGGGCTGAAGAATGGACTGTACATATATATGATACGTCAATTTTTCCGAAACATTCCCAAAGAGCTGGAAGAGGCGGCTTATGTGGATGGCTGCGGTACACTTAAGACCTTTGTTCAGATCATGCTGCCGGACGCAAAGCCGATCCTTACATCCTGTTTCCTGTTCGCCTTTGTATGGCAGTGGACGGACGGTTTCTACTCCCGGTTGTTCCTGGGGAAGGTGAGTTTGGTCAGTACTTCGCTGTCCACGATTATAGAGGGGCTGGGGGCTTATCTGCAAAGACTACTGGGTTTGTCTCAGACACCTTCAGTGGGATATGCCAACTGCATTTCTTCTACAGGTACGTTGATGATCATAGTTCCGGTACTGGTATTGTATTTGTTTGCTCAAAGGGGATTTGTGGAGAGTCTCAGCAGTTCCGGCATCAAGATGTAAACTATGTTGATGTGTTATGTTGTTATAGTATCCTGGAGTCCGATGCCATCCCGGAAAAGATATTGTGGCATCGGAGTCAACCCGGGGTTCTATATAGATTAAAGGAGGATATGAAAATGAAAAGCAGAATCGCAAAGAAAGTAATCGCTGCGTCTCTGGCAACGGTAATGACCGTGGGCCTGGCAGCATGTGGCAATGAGCCCGCGCCTACAACAGGCAGCGACACCCCCAGCAGCACTGAGGAACAGTCCACTCCCGAAGAGTCTTCTTCCGAGGAGCAGTCCGCTCCCGAAGAGTCTTCTTCTGAGGAGGAGGTCAGCCCTTATACCGTTCTGACAGATGAGAATGGCAATGTATATGACCTGGGCGGCATGGAGATCATCATTCGTAACTGGTGGTCGTCTGCTGAACCCGCTGAACCTGTTAACGATTATGAGGAAGCCCGCGACGAGTACCGCGAGTGGATTCAGGAGACTTATAACTTTACCTTAAAGGAGCAGGCTATCTCTGACTGGGGCAGCGCTCCTCAGGACTTTGTGGACTATGCTTCCACCGGCGGCGACGAGAACTATATCTTTGTTGTGCGTGAGGCTGCCCCCACCACCGCCGCTATTGATTCCGGTCTGATGTACGATCTGGCCACTCTTGACTGCCTGGATTTCTCCGAGGCGAAGTGGCTGGGCGATGCCGGTGTACACAAGCTGATGAGCCGAGGCGATTCCTCTTACGCTATGTATGCGGGTGACACCGAGCCCAGAGGCGGTATGTATTTCAACAAGAGACTGCTGGAGGATGCCGGTATTGATCCCAACAAGCCTTATGAGCTGCAGGAGGCCGGAGAGTGGACATGGGATGCTCTGGTTGAAATGTGTGCTCAGGTGCAGAGGGATCTGGACAACGATGGTGTGATCGATGTATACGCTCTGACCCAGAATGACGGATCTTTCCTCAGCTATGCAGTATACTCTAACTTCAGTGACTTTGTAGGCATGGAGAACGGCGAGTATGTATACAAGCTGGAGAGCGATGAGACCGTTGAGGCTCTGAACTGGGCGGTGGATACTCTGAACCAGTATAAGCTGCCTTATCCTGAGGGGGCTGAGTGGAACTACTTTGAGCAGGCGTTCCTGAACGGCGAAGCAGTATTCTGTATGGATGATGCTTATAAGGCCGGTGGTGCGTTCTCCACCATGGAAGATGATTTCGGCTTTGTATGCTTCCCTAAGGGACCCAAGGCTTCCGATTATCAGAATGTTTATGCCAACAACCCGGTGGTTATCCCTGCCTGCTATGATGCAGACAAGGCTTGGAAGCTGGCGTTTGCTTACAATCTGTGGACCGATCCCGTTCCCGGCTATGAAGATTACGAGGCATGGAGACCTGGTTATAACAAGAACTTCCGCGATACCGAGTCTGTGGACTACACCATTACCCGCATGATGACCAATGGCCGTCTGACCTATCATGGACTGATTGCCAACCTGGATATCGGTAATGATCTGCTTTACAGCCTGTTGGATGGTACCAGCGTATCCGAGCATATCGAGAAGATCAGGGATACCTGGCAGGCTTACATTGCTGAGAGCAACAGCAGATAGTTTTGGATTGACAATTTACAACTGAAAACAGCTAAGAAGTAATAAAAGGGTGGTGTTTTTCCGGGCATCGCCCTTTTTTTAAGAACAAGTCCATTGGCTGTGTGGAAACGAGATTTAGAGGAGGAATATTATTATGACGCAATCTGTAAAAAATCCGATTATGCCGGGGTTTTACCCGGATCCTTCCATCTGTGCGGTAGGAGAGGACTACTATCTGGTGAATTCTACATTTGCCTACTTTCCCGGCCTGCCGGTGCTGCACAGCAAAGATCTGGTGCATTGGGAACAGATCGGAAACGTAATGGACCGCTCTTCCCAGCTGCCTCTTGACAACGCGGGGCATTCCCAGGGTCTATTTGCCCCCACGATCCGCTACCATGCGGGTACCTTTTATGTGATCTGTACCAATGTGTCCCATGGAGGCAATTATGTGGTCACAGCCGAAAACCCGGAAGGCCCCTGGTCCGAGCCTCATTATCTGGAAGGGGCAGGAGGTATTGATCCCAGCCTGTTCTTTGACACAGACGGCAGATGTTATTATATCGGCACCCATCCCAATCCGGAGGGCTGCAGATACGATGGAGACTGGTATATCTGGATCCAGGAACTGGATCTGAATACCTGGAAACTGAAGGGGGAGTCCAAAGACGTATGGAACGGCGCCATGCGGGGGGTACATTGGCCGGAAGGACCTCATCTGTACAGGATCGGAGAGTACTACTATATCCTTCATGCAGAGGGAGGCACCGGGCCGGAACATGCGGTGAGTGTATGTAGGAGCCGGGATATCTGGGGCCCTTATGAGAACAATTTCTGCAATCCCATTCTGACGCACAGACATCTGGGGCAGGCATATCCTGTAAAGTACGTGGGCCATGGGGATTTATTTGAGACTCCGGCGGGGGAGTGGTACATGACCATGCTGGCCGTGCGTCCCCTGGAAGGCTATACCACCATGGGCAGAGAGACTTTTCTGGCGAAGGTGACCTGGGAGAATGACTGGCCGGTGGTCAATGTGGGTGAGGGTCAACTGACGGATCAGGTGGAGGTGTCTTTGCCGGAATGGAAGCCGGAGCAGGATCCCAACAGCCATACCAGCCGCAGCAGAGGGCTGAACGCGGCGCCGGGCAGCGACAGGCATTATGACTTTGCCGGGATGGAAGCCCTGGGGGACGAATTCCTTTATCTGCGTAACCCGGACCTGTCCTGCTATAATCTGGAATCCGGAAAGGGCTTGTATCTCACGGCAACATCTGTTACACTGAAGGAGCAGAAAAGCCCCAGTTTTGTGGGGATTCGTCAGCAGCACCATGCATTCCGTGCGGAAGCCTCTCTGATACCGAAGGAATTATCTAAGGAGGCTGACGGCGGAGAGGGCGCCGACTGCCCGGGCAATGTCTGCGGCAATGACGCAAACCTTGCCTGCTGTGCCGGTCTGGTACTGCTTCAAAGCAATTCCTATCATCTGAGGCTGGAAACAGAGCAGGGGAAGCTGCAGGCTGTGCTGTGCCGTAAGGGAGAGGATACTGTGGTCGGCTCCGTGCCGCTGCCGGCAGTGCAGCCGGGGGAGGCTGTTACACTCTACCTGCAGATTGAGGGGCTTAAGGCAACGGCTGGTTATATCTGCGGCAATGCGGACTGCCCTGTGGCGGAGGACGTGGATATCCGCTGTCTTTCCACCGAGGTGGCGGGAGGTTTTGTGGGATGCACCGCCGGGATATACGCCGTGAACCTGGAAGGCACGAAGGAGAGCCGCGTGTTGTTTACCGGTTTAACATACCGGCATATGGAAGTATAGGACGAATGGCCTTTTTCCTCAAAGCGTACGATGGAGGTTTACTATGGAAGTCAATTTTCACCTGCCTGGCCTGCGCCAGAATTATCCTGTGAATATGCTGGTTCTCAGCATGTTGAAACTAAAGCCCGATTGGTTTCGGGAAGGGGTGCGGGTCGCCTCCTTCTTTGGGGAGTTTCCCACTTCGCTTTGGAACGGAGGAAGGCCCTCCAATTATGACCAGTGTGACGCCTCTTTTGTTCAAAATGTGGTAAAAAATATTAATGCCCAGGGCGTGCCGGTGCGCTATACTTATACCAATATGCTGCTCACCTATGAGGATCTGTCGGACCCTTATTGTAATTTCTGTATGCAGGTGGCAGACAACGGCATGAATGAAGTAATGGTCTTTTCCCCTGTTTTGGAGAAATATATCCGGGACAAATATCCCGGCTATAAGCTGAACAGTTCCACCTGTAAAGAAATCCGGGACATTGCCCAGGTTAATGAAGAGCTGGAAAAGGATTATTATCTGGTGGTACTGGATTATAACTTCAATAATCGGTTTGAGGAATTGGCCGGGATCCGGGATAAGGCCCGTTGTGAAATCCTGGTGAATCCCGTGTGTACGCCTGACTGTCCCAGAAGAGGGGAGCATTACCGGAATGTGGCCAGAAACCAGCGCACACTGCTGGAGAACCGGGGACTGCCCAAGGAGCAGCAAAAACCTCTGGAACACTGGTACTGTGAGTATGGGGAATACAACTGTATTCATACGATCAGGAATTACAGCACCTATGTTTCCCCGGAGGACATCTGGGAAAAGTATGTGCCCATGGGATTCAATCATTTTAAGATCGAGGGCAGAACCGCCAATATCTTTTCTCTTGTGGAGACCTATACCCATTACCTGATTCGTCCGGAGAAGCAGGGGGAGGCGAGGATCCTGCTGCTGAACAATCTGGTGAGCAGCAAAGTCCTCACCGTGAACCATCCCCGGCCGGGCCGCTGGCCCTAATGTGGTCGGTACACTGGAGGGACGGCAGGCTTGGGATGCGCGGGGAAGGTGGGCGGATCAGGAGCGAAGCGGTGGGCGGATCAGGAGCGCACCAGAAAGGGAGACAGGACATGGCGGCAAAAGAAGTTTACTGGCATCTGCCTGGTTTTTGCTACTTCAGACTTTTAAATCAGGTTATAATGAATATGATGAAAGACTATCCCGACAGGTTCCGGGAGGGATACCGCATCGGTTCCGTGTACGGGACTTTTCCCGGTGCGATCTGGAACGGAGGCAGGGTCTCCTTTGGTCTGACCTGTAAACGGGATATGGAGAAAATCCTGAATCTTTATAACAGCAGAGGGATTCCCGTGCGTTTTACCTGGACCAATTCCCTGTTGGAGGAAAAGCATGTATACGATACTTACTGTAACCTGATCATGGAGTTGGGGGATAACGGTTTGAATCAGGTACTGGTCAACACGCCGGTGCTGGAGGAGTATATCCGCAGGGAGTATCCGCGGTATCCGCTGATTTCCTCCACTACCAAGAGAATTACAGATCTGGAGAGTCTGCAGGCAGAACTGGACAAAGACTATTATCTGGTGGTGCTGGATTATGATTTAAACCATGACGAAGGCGTACTGGGGGCCATCGCGCCCCAAGCCAGGCGGGTGGAGATCCTGGTCAATGAGGTGTGCTACCCCGGTTGCGCCATGCGTGCAGAGCATTACCGACAGCAGTCCGAACTGCAGCTTGCATATGACATTCACACGGGATTTCCCTGTCCCAATCAGTCGACTCCCCGCAGTTTCGCGGAATGCATGGAAAGACCGGCTTTTATCACCAATGAGCAGATCGGCGGCTATATTGACAGAGGCTTTTGCAATTTCAAGATTGCAGGGCGGGGTATGCCCCAGGACTATGTGGAAGAATCCTACCTCTATTTCCTGGTGAAGGAGGAGCACAGAGATTTTATCCGCGGTAAAATTGACGGCTTGCTGGCCCAGTTTAAAGCGGCGCAACAGGGCACAGGACATAAAAAATTCATATAAATTCCAAGAGGAAACTCTTGTCAAATCTCAGGGTTTATCGTATAGTAGAGTTAGGGAGTTGTGAACATATGAGATTTGGGAGGAAGGATAATGACAAAAGCTGAGATTTTGAAGAGAGAAATATTGAGACAGTATCGCAGTGTGCGTCAGTTCGCCTTGGAGATGAATATCCCGTATAGTACTCTTGTAACAGCATTGGAACGTGGCATTGAAGGAATGGCTTATGGAACTGTGATCAAGATGTGTGACAAGTTAAGTTTGAACCCTGTGGATTTCACTTCGCTGGAGAGGGATGCTTCTCTGGGAGCGCAGCTGTTGGAAAACAGGGTGATGCAGTACTATGTGAAGCTGAACCAGGCAGGCCGGGACAAGGTGCTGGAATTGATGGATGATTTTGTCCAGATTGACAAGTATAGGCAGAAGAGCAAGAAAAAGCCTTGAATAAGCGATAAAAACAGGCAGGTGGTTTACGGATGTAAATCACCTGCCATATTATTAGCAGTAACCGTTAAAAATCATGCCGCTGTACGCGCTGGACATATAAGGGTTGGCGTAATTATGCCCCGGATTCTTGTAGGCCACAATGGTCTGGTCCACATACTGCATGGGATTCAGAGAAATCTGGCTGCTTTTACGCAGCAGCATATTGGAGAAATCTCTCAGGGTATGGAAGCTATCGGTCACGTCTTCCGAACTGACAACCGTACTGCCCAGCTTGGAACGGTCAACGGCCAGCGTGCCGTCCTCCTGGCTGGTCACCCCCATGGCTTTGAGGGAATCCCGGTACATGGAAATGATTTTGTTCATCTCCCGTACCACATGTTTGGTGCGGGGCTGGAAATCCAGCCGGCTGCCGGCTCCCTTCAAAAACCGATTGTAGCCCTCCGTCAGCTGTACCACATTGTCCGTCAGTGATTCCACATTGGTCTTGAGACCGATGGTCACGGGCCGGCCCTCAGGGCTCACACTTTTCAGGTTAATATCGTATTTCTTCTCGTAGGTAAAGGTATTAGAGGCCGTGGAACAGGCTTCTCCGTTGATGGTGAAACGTGCATTGGACGCCGGACGGCTGACATAGTCAATCCCCAGGTAATTTACGGCGCCCTTGGCCTTGCTGGTATGCTCGTCGCTGATGCGGAAAATCTCTGTCCTGCCGGTGGCAAGCCCCGTAGCTTCGGACTCCAAAACCAGGGAACTGCGTCCGGTGGCGTCCTGCACCCTGGCCCTGAGACCGATGTCGGAATTGGTGATCAGGCGTGCCAGCCGTTCCTGTAGGTCACGATTGGATTCACCGTCCCCCAGAGTGAACTGAAACTCATAGTTCATATCGTTGATGCTCACATCAAAGGAGTAAGTGTCGGGGGACAGTCCCACCTTTCCCGTGGGCAGGAAATTGCCCATGTTTTCCTGCGGGACAGCCAGTTCCTGAATCTCCAGCGAGATGGAAGAACCATCTTCACCGGGGGCGCGATCGCCCACAAAGGTGGCGGCAACGATGTCGGGATCCGAGGAAAAAGCGGTTTTTTTGCTAAGGAGATCTGCTTCCTCCAGCCCCCCCAGGGATGCGATTGTATTGTGCAGATCCCGGGCACCCTCCTTGAGCCCTATTGCAAACTGCTGTATATCCTGCCTCTTGATGGGAAGGTACCAGGGCGCGTCTTTATTCAATTTTACAATGGAATTGTAAACGGCACGAAGTTCACTCCGCTTGTGCGTGTCATAGCGGGATACATTGGACGGCGCATACGCGGTCATATAGTGATTGTGCATGGTATTGAGAATAGCACTCATTGTCCCGCCCCCTTTCTTCCGTGAAATAAGCCAGACATTTATTCGATCTTGTGGAAAATTAGTGTATTATCAACAAATCCGTTTATTGATAAGGCATACAGTTTCCCACTTTCATGTGTCTAGTTTATCATATGTAATAAGTAGAAGCAAGTGCTTTTTTAACAAAAATTTCATAATTTGGTTGTCTTTTTTTCCCATATTTGATATGATTTAAGCAGCGGTATTGTGGCCGGCGAACAATTTATTGGAGGGTATACCGAAGCGCAGCGCAAGTGGGATTGCGATGCGCGGGAAAGGAGAAAAAATGGCAAAAAAGCGCAACATTATCGTAGGGCAGTCAGGCGGCCCCACGGCAGTCATCAATTCCAGCCTGGCGGGCGTCTATAAGACAGCCCGGGAGAGGGGATTTCACAAAGTTTACGGGATGCTTCACGGCATCCAGGGATTCCTGGATGAGCAGTACGTGGACTTGTCCACTCAGATTCACTCGGACATGGACATTGAACTTCTGAAGAGAACGCCCTCGGCATTTCTGGGTTCCTGTCGGTATAAGCTGCCGGAGATTCATGAGAATTCGCAGATATATGAGAAGATATTTCAGATATTGGATAAGCTGGAGATTGAAGCGTTTATCTACATCGGCGGCAACGACTCCATGGACACAATCAAGAAGCTATCCGATTACGCAATTGTAAAAGGACACAGCCAGAAGTTTCTGGGGGTGCCCAAGACCATTGACAATGATCTGGCGCTGACGGATCATACGCCGGGCTTTGGAAGCGCCGCCAAATATATTGCCGCCTCCACCAAGGAGATTATCCGGGATGCTCTGGGGCTGACCTATAACGACCGGTCCACCATTACCATTCTGGAGATCATGGGACGTAACGCAGGATGGCTCACAGGTGCCACCGCCCTTGCCAGGACGGAGGAGTGCGAAGGTCCCGATCTGATCTATCTGCCGGAGGTGGTATTTGACATTGATAAGTTCCGCAAGACCACAGAGGAACTGCTTCGGAAAAAGAAATCCGTGGTGATTGCCGTATCCGAGGGGATCAAGCTGGCTGACGGCAGGTATGTGTGCGAACTGTCAGGCGGTGCGGGATATGTGGATGCATTCGGCCATAAGCAGCTCCAGGGTACTGCCGCTTACCTGGCAGGGTATCTGGGGGCGGAAATCGGCTGCAAGACCCGCAGCATTGAGTATTCCACCCTGCAGAGAAGCGCTTCCCATATGGCTTCCCGGGTGGATGTGGACGAGGCGTTTATGGTGGGCGGCGCAGCCGTAAAGGCGGCGGACGAAGGAGATACGGGCAAGATGGTGGTGATCGACCGTGTGGCGGACGATCCCTATATGAGCGCCGCCGGCATCTATGACGTACACCGCATTGCCAACAATGAGAAGCTGGTGCCCCGTTCCTGGATGAACCGGGAAGGCAACTATGTGACCGAGGAGTTCATCAATTATATCGAGCCTCTGATTCAGGGGGATTATCAGCCGTTTATGGTAAACGGCCTGCCCCAGCATCTGGTGCTTAAGAAAAAGTAACTTCATATCCTGTGATTTTACAGCCAGGGGGCTGCTGCAAAATGCTGCTTATTTACAATATTTGGATGAAACTTTTGTGGTTTCATACCATATTTTGTAAATAGTGGCTATTATGCGGCAGCCCCTTGGAATTTTTTATTTTGTGGCATATTTCTCTCTTGCAATACCAGAACATATGTGCTATATTAATACCAAACATACGTTCCTTGCGGGAGGGGAGAACAAGCCTTATGGAGATGTTGGAAGTTACAGGGGATAAATTGCATATGCCGGTGTTGGGTAATGGGGAAGAGAGCGGGCCGATCCGTGCGCCGGGGGCGGTGATAGACGGCAATTCCATGGGGCTTATGGAAAAACTGGGGATACTGACAGACAGCGCTAAATATGACGTGGCCTGTACCAGCAGCGGAGTGGATCGCAGGGGCAATGGCCGGGATCTGGGCAATTGTGTCAAGGCCGGGATCTGCCACAGTTTTTCCAGTGATGGCAGATGTATCTCTCTGCTGAAGATTCTGATGACCAACGAGTGTATCTATGACTGCAAATATTGCGTCAACAGGAAATCCAATGATGTGCCCCGGGCCACTTTTACGCCGGATGAGATCTGCAGGCTGACGATAGAATTCTACCGGCGCAATTATATAGAAGGATTGTTTTTGAGCTCCGGCATCTTCGAGAGTCCCCTGCGGACCATGGAACTGCTCTACCGCACCCTGTATCTGCTGCGGAACAAGTATCGGTTCAACGGCTATGTGCACGTGAAGGCCATTCCCGGCGCTCCCCCCGAACTGATCCAGATGACGGGATTCCTAGCGGACCGCATGAGTGTAAACCTGGAACTGCCCACGGCGGAAGGCTTGCGGGAACTGGCGCCCAACAAGCACCGGCGGAACATTCTGGCTCCCATGCGCCAGATCCAGAATGGGATCCGGGCCAATCAGTACGATCTCACGGTGTATCACCATGCCCCGAAATTCGTGGCGGGAGGGCAGTCCACCCAGATGATCATCGGGGCCACGGGGGAGAGTGACTATCAGATTCTGCATGTGGCGGAAAGCCTGTACCAGCGTTTTGACTTAAAACGGGTGTTCTATTCCGCCTTTGTGAAGGTCAATGAGGACAAGGCTTTGCCTGCACTGCCCGGGGGACCGCCTCTGAAGAGAGAGCATCGTCTGTACCAGGCGGACTGGCTGCTGCGTTTCTATGGCTTCCAGGCCCGGGAACTGCTGGACGAGAAAAGGCCCTTTTTCAACATTCTTCTGGATCCCAAGGAGGATTGGGCGGTGCGGCATCTGGAGCAGTTTCCCGTGGAGGTCAACCGGGCGCCCTACGAGCGGTTGCTGCGGGTTCCGGGGATCGGCGTGCGCAGCGCGCAGCGCATCGTGGCAGCCCGCCGCAGTGCCAGACTGCGTTTTGAGGATTTGAAGCGGATTGGGGTGGTAATGAAAAGGGCGCTCTACTTTATTACCTGCGGTGGCCGGATGATGTATCCCACCAGGCTGGAAGAGGACTATATCGTGCGGAACCTGACCAGCGAAAAGGATAGGGTGCAGTTTGGCAGCGACGGTATGAGTTACCGTCAGATGAGCCTTTTTGACGATGGGCAGTACAGCCTGCAGCCGGATCCCGGGGATGTTTACAGGGCAGTGACGGGGCAGATATAAGTATGCCCCGACAGATTGCCGAATCATGGCATATAGCATAAGGAAAGAGGATAATATGCGTGTCTATCAATGTGAGGACAGCCTGGAGGGGGTCTGTACAGCCATATACCGGGCTTATGAGGATCATGCGCAGCATGAGGATACTTGGATCAGGGTGGATCGGGAACTGATGCTCTTTGGGGAATATATTTCGGTGGAAACGGATATCCAACGGGCGGAGAAGGTACTGCGGACCTTGCGCAGGCGCTTTGGACAGGAGGATTACGAGTCCCTGTGCCTGGCACTGGCCACGCCGGATCCGGAAAAGGCCCAGGCCGTGTATCGGACGGTGGTATATGGACTTCAGGCCGCACCGCTGCCCGGGCATCTGCTGGACCATCAGACAAATTCCCATGTGCTTCAGACCTTTCGGCTGGCCAAACAGGCCAGCAGGGAATGCACCCGGTTATTACAGTTTTTGCGCTTCCGGGAACTGGACCGGGGAATCCTGTATGGGGAGAATAACCCCAAGAGCCATGTGCTGCCATATGTGATGGTGCATTTCGCGGACCGCTTTCCCCAGGAAGATTTTGCCATAAGAGATATTGGCAGGGGACTGCTTGGTGTTCATCCTGCAGGGGGAGAGTGGTATCTCACGGACAGCCAGGCGCTGATTCAGGCCCTTGGACAGGCGGGTTATTCCGCCTGTGAAATGGCATATGAGGAACTCTTCCGGTACTTTTGTCATAAGATTGCCATCCGGGAGCGGCGCAATATAGGACTACAGAACCAGATGATGCCCAAGCGTTTCCAAAAATACACAATAGAATTTGCCAACGGTCCCTAAAATTGTTAAAATCGACAATTTACATTTGACTTTGCATATAGTATTGTATATCCAACATGAAAACGGTTTCCGTCCCACGTCCTGCGGCGTGGTATGATCGAGAAAAGGAGGATGCAATATGGTAAGGCAGATCAAACTTACACAGGATCAGGTTCAGAAATTTGTCAGTGTGACGTCCAAATGTGATTTCGATATTGACATCTATTATAACAGATATATAGTGGATGCCAAATCATTCCTTGGAGTGTACGGATTGGATTTTTCCAAGTCGCTGGCGGTGTCCTATGAGGGATATAACCAGGAACTGGAGGAGTTGCTGGGCGATCTGGCAGTGGCCTGCTGACAGGCCCGGGAAGTCTGAGAATTTATGGATTTAAGAGCGAAGGGACTGTTGCTTTGATGTGATGGTCCCTTTTCTGTTGCTCTGCGCATTTTCTGCCGTTTCGGAATTGTGTTCCCTGATAAAATAAATTATAATGAATGATAAGGGAAAGGGGCTGGTCTGCTTCTGCGAAAATAGAGTAGGGCAGGGTTTGACGGATGTAGATATACTTGCAGGAGAGTAAAACAAAGAGATGCCCGAGGATATGGACTGGCGGCTTTGGCAATAGGGAAGAGGAGATCGGAGGAAGAAAAGAATGAAACATTTTTGGGAGGCAGCAATTCCTTCCGGCAGCGGCGAGGGAGAGATATGACATCCGGCAAGGATCATGCGGGCAGGGAAGAGACCGCAGCGGAGAAACAGGAGGAGATCACAGAGGAAATCCGAATCTCTGTCAGAGAACTGGTGGAGTTTATCATGCGCAGCGGAGATATAGATAACAGGCATCATGCGTCCCCGGATCAGGCCATGCAGGAGGGGGGGCGTATTCACCGCATGATTCAGCGACGGATGGGCAGTGAGTACCAGGCTGAAGTGGCGCTGCGATACATGCATCCGACGGAGGACTACCGCCTGGTGCTGGAAGGCCGGGCCGACGGCATTATAGATCAGCCGCAGGGCGTGACTGTGGATGAGATCAAGGGGACTTACCGGGAACTGGCCTATATGAAAGGCCCCGTGCCGGTACATCTGGTCCAGGCCAAGGTCTATGCGGCCATGCTCCTGCATACGCTCCGGGACAGGGAACTGGCGGAAATCCATGTGCAGATGACTTATTGTCATATGGAGACCGAGGAGATCCGCTATTTCCGCTATAGCTTTACTGCCCGGGAGATTCAGGAGTGGTTTGGAGAGCTGATCCGTTCTTATTTGAAATGGGCGGATTACCAATTCAGGTGGAAGAAGAGCAGAGACGCCGCCATAAGGCAGATGGCGTTTCCCTTCCCTTACAGGGAGGGGCAGAAGGAATTGGTAACTTATGTGTACCAGACCATTTACCATGAGAAAAAGCTGTTTTTGGAAGCCCCTACCGGCGTGGGTAAAACCATATCCGCAGTGTTTCCGGCGTTGAAGGCCATGGAGCGGGGGATGGGGCAGAAATTGTTTTATCTGACAGCTAAGACCATCACCAGGACGGTGGCTGAGAATACTTTCGCTCTGCTGCGGGAGAAGGGATTAAGTTTTAAGAGTGTGATTTTAACCGCTAAGGAAAAAACCTGTTTTATGGAGGAGACAGAGTGTAATCCGGAATATTGCCCTTATGCCAGGGGGCATTACGACCGAATCAACGAGGCCATCTATGATCTGCTGACTCACGAAGAGAGTTTCAGCCGGGAGAATGTGGAGAAATATGCAGAGGAGCACCAGGTCTGTCCCTTCGAAATGTGTCTGGACATGAGTCTGTTTGCAGACGGCATTATCTGTGATTACAATTATCTGTTTGATCCCCATGTGTACCTGAAGCGCTTTTTTGGGGAAGGCGTCAGGGGAAATTACCTGTTTTTGATTGACGAAGCTCACAATCTGCTGGAGCGGGGGCGGGAAATGTACAGTGCCGTCATTGTCAAAGAGGATATACTGGCGCTGAAAAACAGCCTGCAAAAACTGCAGATGGCGGAGGGCCGGAAAAAAGGCGCCGGAAAGCAGAACCGGGAATCCGGAGAATCAGATATCCTTCTTTCGGAAAAGGAGAGCGCAGATATGACGGAGGCCGTGGATACAGCGTGGCGGCAGGGCGCCGGAAAGAGTGTGCTGGTATCCAGGGGATTTGCCGCCCGGATGATCCGTCAATTGGAGAACTGCAACAAAGAAATGCTGGCGCTGAAACGGGCATGTGAAGAGTGTCAGGTGGTGGAACAGATTGATACTCTTACTTCTCTGCTTTTGCATCTCCAGGGCACCATCGAGTCCTATCTGGAGGAACAGGAGCAGGAGGCCCTGCCCCAGCGGGAGGAAGTACTGGAATTCTACTTCAACCTGGTGCATTTTCTGGAAATCTACGAGTTGCTGGACGAAAAATATGTGAAATATACGCAGTTGTGTGAAGACGGCACTTTCCTGCTCAAACTTTTCTGTGTGGATCCCTCCAACAATCTGCGGGAATGCATGAAGCGGGGCAGAAGCACCATTCTATTTTCGGCTACTTTTCTGCCCATTCAGTACTATAAGGCATTGCTGGGAGGAGAAGAATCCGATTACGAGGTCTATGCCAACTCAGTGTTCAATCCCGAAAAGCGGGCGCTGCTGATCGCGGAGGATGTAACCAGCAAGTATACCAGGCGTTCCGAGGAGGAATTTCTCAGGATAGCCGGGTATATAGACGAGATTGTGAAAAACCGGCATGGAAACTACATGGTGTTTTGCCCTTCCTATGCCTTTATGCGGGAGATATATGGTCGGTATCTGGAGCATTTCTCGGATGATAATAAGGAATGCCTTATACAGTCTGAATATATGAGCGAGGGAGACCGGGAGGCTTTTCTGGCCAGATTTGAGGGCAATGAGGATTGCGACCTGGACGCGTCCATCTGTATGGATATTGAGATCGAGGAAGAAAAGACGCTGATTGCTTTCTGTGTCCTGGGCGGTATTTTCAGCGAAGGCATAGATTTGAAAGAGGACAGCCTGATCGGGGCTATCATTGTGGGAACCGGTATTCCCCAGGTGTGCTATGAGAGGGAATTGTTAAAGAAGTATTTTAATGACAGCGGTCAGAACGGTTTCGATTATGCTTACCGTTATCCGGGGCTGAACAAGGTGCTGCAGGCAGCCGGGCGGGTGATTCGCACAGAGGCGGATATAGGCGTTGTAGCCCTGCTGGATGAGCGCTTCTTACAATATGCCTATCTTCGTATGTTCCCAAGGGAATGGGCCAATTTTGAGCGGGTAAGCTATTCCAGCATTTCCAGGCGGGTGGAACGATTCTGGGATTCGTGGTTGTAGATGCGAATCATAACATATGGCAATAGCAAAAAAAGACTCTGCATTTGCAGGGTTCTTTTTTTTGGGGGCTTGATTCTTCTCTTCTTAAAAAATTATGTAAACCAAATGGATGTTTGGATAAATAGTATGCAAGCAATATGACATGTAATTTTTGCAATTTTGACGCCTAAAATATGGATGGTGACAGAGGTGTATATGTGGATAACTATGTGGAAACGGTGGATTAATTTCCCAGAAGGCCGTAAATATGACAAATATTTCAATTTTTGTGTCGAACTCTCTTTTTGCATGTAAAATTGCAGAAATAAAAATAAGAACTGAACCAGTCAATTAGATTATGTAAAATTGTGGGAGGAATAATTGCTCTTATCTTGCAATTCCGGGTGAAACATGATACTTTATAGATACATAAATGGAGATTCCCCCTTCCCATGCGCATTGCTGTTCCCTTGTGGGGGAATGCTGATGTTATGCATGCAAGGTAAGCTGGAGGTATTTATGAAAGTACTGATATTGTCCACAGGTACGGGAGAAGGACATAATTCGGCAGGCAAGGCAGTGTTGGAGCAATTCCGAAAGAGAGGGATTCCCTGTGAAATGGCAGATGTGCTGGGATTCGCTTCGGAAAGGGCGGCCAGCTATGGGAAGCGGATTTATGTCTGGAGCACCGTGAAGGCCACAAAAGTATTCAAAGGGGCGTATAAGGCCGGGAGAGCCATTACATCCTCCCGACGGAAGTCGCCTGTGTATTATGCCAACGCGCTCTATGCGGAAAAGCTGTACCACTATATAGTTGACAATGGTTATGACACGATTGTCATGCCTCATCTTTTCCCTGCGGAAGCGCTGACGTACATGCTTCGCAAACACGGGTGTCGGCCCGATATCCGCACTTATTTCGTGGGCACGGATTACACCTGTATCCCCTTTACGGAAGAGACGGAGGCGGACTACTATTTTATAGCCCATGAGGAATTGACAGAAGAATATGCGAAAAAGGGAATTGCCCCGGAGAAGCTGGTTCCCACAGGCATCCCGGTGTCGGACCGCTTTCGCAGTCTTCCCTCCCGAGAGGAGGCCAGAGAGTCTCTGGGTATGAACCCGGAGGGGCATTGCATCCTGGTAATGACAGGCAGCATGGGGTACGGCAAGATCGAGAATCTGGTGCGGGCGCTGGTGTCCGGGATGGACGGAGGAGACAATGTCTATATTCTGGGAGGTTCCAACGAAAAACTAAAGGCCAGGCTGCGTGAGGCATATCGGGAGGATCCCCGGGTGCGGGTTCTGGATTACACGGACAGGACGGCGGAATATCTTGCGGCGGCGGATTTGCTGTTTACAAAGCCCGGCGGACTTACTTCCACGGAAGCGGCGGTGGCTGGGATTCCCCTGGCCCACACCAGGCCCATACCGGGGTGCGAGGACTGTAACCAGGCATTTTATAATGCTCATGGTATGTCCCTCAGTGCGGATTCCGAGGAGAAACTTGTGGAGGCGGCCATGGAACTGCTGTCGCAGCCGAAGGCCTGCAGACAGATGATCGAGAGGCAGCATCAGGTGATCAACGGGAATGCCGCAAGGGATATCTGCGATTTTATCCTGCGGCAGGGCGGGGAGGAAGAGGAGGCGGGGCTTCGGCGGCGTTAACTACCAAAGACCCGGATATGCGGAAAGAGGAAATTATGATAGGGCATCAAATTGTAATGGTTATAGTGGGAATCCTGTGCGGCAGTGTTTTGTTTAGCAGATATCTTCCCAAATGGATCAAAAAAGTGGATGTTGTGGCGCTCAGTGACGACCACAATCCCGGGACGGCCAATGCCATGCAGCATGCGGGCATCCCGGTGGGAATCCTGTGCCTGTTGGGAGATATTTTCAAAGGGGTTCTTCCCATGCATATGGCGCTGCGGCTGGGCCTGGAGAGTGGCTGCCTGTTTCCCCTGATCATGGCGGGGCCCGTGCTGGGCCATGCCTATTCTCTGTTTCACAGGGGCAGAGGGGGAAAAGCTATCGCAGTATCTTTTGGGGTATTGATTGGCCTGATGCCCATTCACACGGAACCTGTTTTCGCGCTGTGCAGTATCTATCTGTTCTTTTCACTGGTGGTGCGGATCCGGCCTCACACCCGGAGGACGCGGATCACTTACAGCCTGTTGGCTCTGAGTTCTCTGTATATGCTTTATGCCCGGTGGATTCCCTGGCAGGTCTGTGGGGGAATCTTGATGCTCTCCTGCGTGGTGGTGCGCAAAAACAGCCTGCGGCAGCAGGCCTTGGAACTGCAGACAGCCGGAGAGACAGAAAAAACCACCACCGTTTCCGCATAATCAGTGAAGTAATTGATATGCCAAGATATCTGAAGAAACTCGGGAAGCGGATGCTTTCTGCAAGCAGCTGCCGATACAGCATCGGAGACTGACAATGGGGATGCCTTTGAGATAACGAATGAGGCCGGAACAGTGTAAGAGCAGTGTCCCGGACTTTTAACGGGGAATTTGCCGGAGGATTGCGGGAATCTGCCGGGAATATGGAGAGGAAGGATTTAGGATGAACAGAGGTAAATGGAACAGAGGCAGAAGGAATAAAGGGAATCAGAATGATCCCAGTAAACTGCCGGAAAATTTTCTGTCAATACTAAGCTACAGAGGTATGGCTGGTTTAAAAAGCGTATTTCAAACCTGCAGCCTGGAGGCGACCCTCAGTTATGGACAGACTGCCGTATTCTATGCACATAGAATGTCAGAGAGAATGATGCGGTGGTTGGTAGAGCAGGGAGCCAACATCAATGCAGTGGATCAATGGGGAAGAACGTCCCTGCATAATATTATATCCCATCTTGCCTTTGAAGATCAGCTTGAGACGGTGGATTTATTGATACGTCTCGGTGCGGACATCCATGCGGTTACGCCTGATGGGGACACGCCTCTCCATTATGCGGCGCAATGGGGACATCTTTCGATTGTGGAAAAGCTGGTGGAAAACAACGGAGATATTTATGCCCCAAATAAACGGGGCCAGATCCCGATGGAGTACATGATGGCCAGAGCCAATAACAGCAATATCTGCCAGATTCTTCCCGTTGCAGAATACTTTCTTGCTTTGGGGGTTCCCATTACGGATACCATGCGTCAGTCTGTCAGGCAATTGGCGAAATTTTTCGCATTTTACCGTTCAGATTTTAATAAAGCACGCCTGGCGGAAACAGAAGAGGCCCTGCAGTGTCTGTTGGAAATATTTGGCGTTCCGGCGCCGCCTCCCAAGCGTTTTTATGATGGGAAGGCGAAGATCATTGCAGCCCCGGGAAGCTGGCAGGAGCAGTTTGAAGAACTGTATCTGTGGATACTTACCCCGCCATTAACAGAAAAGGCAGGGACCGTGCAGGGGGAACTGCTCCGCGTATCGGGTTCGGTCTGCAGTCTGGTTCTGGACGGTTTTGTGACGGATTGGGCGGAATTCCCCACAAGGGTCAAGCTCTATTACATCCCTCATTTTTTACGTAAGGGCAATCCTCTTTTAAGAGAAGAGATCAGGGAGGCAAAGCGTGTCATACGGGAACTGATCCGTGAGGAAAAAATATTGCGTCCTGAGAAATTATGTGAATTAACTGTTTCCTGGATACGGAAAAATCCGGACCCCATTCCCCTTGGAAGAACCTTTTATGACTGATGACAGAGCAGCGGAAACCTTGAAGAGGGTGTCGCAAAATCATCAAATTAGATGATTGAGCCGCATCCTCTTTTTTATACCCCGAATTCTGCCTTTTTCTTCATTGTTTTCAGAAAGGGAACCCGGATTCAGCTGCGCTTTCCTCCTGTGATTCGGTGCTTTCTGGCCAGGCAGCAGCAAAATCTTTGTCCTGAAATGCAAAGTAAGGTCAAAAAGGGGATTGACAATGCATATTATATGTCGTATAGTATGTTCAGAAGCAATATTATACGGCATATAATATTGTATGGACAAACAAAATGCTTTTGCCGTGAGGGCAGAAGAGGAACCCCAAGCGTTACAACCTCCGGGGTGCACGGTATCATAATCGGGTATCGGGTATCGGGTATCGGGTATCGGGTATCGGGTATCGGGTATCGGGCTCTGGCTTCAGGCATCGGCCACCAGGCCGGCCGGAAAAAGAACCAGGGCCCTGTGTGCAGGAGGGAAAATGCGGAACTTAATGCAGGAAAGGAAAAGAGCATGATATTTAATACGGGTGCGGCTCTATTGGATGCCATCGTGCTGGCGGTGGTGTCAAAGGAGCCGGAAGGGACATATGGGTATAAGATCACCCAGGATGTGCGTCAGGTAATAGACTTGTCGGAATCCACGCTGTATCCGGTGCTGCGTCGTCTGCAAAAGGACGATTGCCTGGAGGTATATGACAGGGAATGCGCAGGACGTAACAGGCGTTATTATAAGGTGACCAGCAGTGGCTGGGCGCAGTTGCGGCTGTATGAAGGCGAGTGGCGCAGTTATTCGGACAAAATCACTTCGCTGTTTGAGGGAAGAGGCTGAATCAGAAATCGGCTTTTAAAATATAGGAGAGACCCCGGTACAGTGGGGCGGGAAGGATGAATATGAATAAATTTGATTTTATGGGGCAATTAGAGTGTTTGCTGCAAAATATATCCGAACAGGAGAGACAGGAGGCTCTGCAGTACTACGGGGATTACTTTGACGATGCGGGGCCGGAGAACGAGCAGGCAGTAATAGAGGCTTTGGGCAATCCTGCACGGGTGGCGGAGAATATCAAGAGGGATCTGTACGGGGCAGGCTATGGGGATGGCTGCAAAAACCGCAAGCCTGTCACTGGCAGGGAACTTACCGAGTATGGTACAGATATTGAAGAGCCCGCGGAGAATGAGGGCCAGAATGGGACAGAGCAGGGCAATGTAGCACAGAGCACTGTAGCACAGAGTGCTACGGCGCAGGGTATTGCAGAACAGAGTATTGCGGCCCCGAGCATGGAAGCCCAGGGCACAGCAAACCATAGTACAGCGGTACAAGGCGTAGAGGCTCAGAGAACTGCGGCCCAGGGCATGGAAGCTCAAGGTACTGCGGCCCAGAGCATGGCAGCTCAGGGTACTGCAGCCCAGAATACAGCGGAACAGGGCACTGCAGCCCAGAATCCAACGCCTCAGGGCACGGCGGCGTATAATACAGCGGAACAGAGTGCTATGTCCCAGAGGACAGCGGCAGAAAGCATGGCAGCACGAGGCACTGCGGCACAAAATACTGCTGCACAAGGAATAACGGCATATGGCACGTCATCTCACGGCATCCCCGGAACTGGCGCGGCCGCCGCGGCCGTTACAACGCCCTGGCAAGGGGTGTCCCAGCCGGCGGCTCCCTGGAACTATGGGAAACAGGATTCCCGGGGCAAATCAGGAAAAACCGGGAAGGAGCCATTGTCCGGAGGCATTATTGCGCTGATCGTAATCCTCTGTATTATCTGTCTTCCGGTGGCTGTAGGCCTGCTGGGGGGATTGGTGGGACTTCTCGCCGGAGTGGCGGGGGTCATATTGGGCTTGCTGGCCGCCTGGTTCTGCATGATTCTGGGATTTGGCGTGGCCGCACTGATATGCATTATCGCAGGCCTCTTTGTTGCCGTTGGAGGTGTAGTGGGGCTGGGGCTCCATCCCATGGCCGGGTTAGGGCTGATCGGGGGAGGATTAATGGCAGTGGGGATAGGAATCTTTTTTCTGATCTTGACAGTGGCTATGGCGGGTGTGGCTACCCCGGCCATTTTCCGCGGAATCGGTCGTTTATTATCCAGGAAAAAGAAGAAAGCGTAAAGGGAAAGTACTTATCTTAACATAAATACAGTGTCTGCCATGACAGCGCCGCATAACGGGTGTGTGGAAATGTTCGGAGTTCGAAGGCGGGAAATTCCCGCCGGAGCGGGGCGCCGAAAGGGCGGATGCACAATCCATTACAGAAAGGCAAGGAGATTATGAAAAAATTTATGAAATTCTGTTTTGTGCTGGCTTTGGTACTGATTATTGTGGGAGGTATGTTCTACATGCTGGGCAGGAGGGCCGGCGGCAGACAGGATATGAATGATTTGCTGAAAGAAATCGGCGGAGATTGGGTGGATTTTGACTGGGAGGATCATATTGATTTTGCGGGTTATGAGATTGACGATGCCTCTATGTTCAGTGAAAGCTATGCTGTTTGGAAAGGGGATGTGGAAAGGCAGATGGTCGTCCAGGGGAGCGTCGGGGAGCTGAATCTGGAGATTGGCGGCAGCATGATAGAAATCAAGGATTCTTCTGACGGAAATATCTATATCGAAGGCGAGAGCGTGGGCAAGATGCAGGCCTATGTGGAGGGAGATGTGTTGTATATCAAATCCGTGCGTCCCGCCAATTTGATGGAAGAGATTAAAAACAGTTCCATAATACTGTACCTGCCCGAAGAATGCTCTCTGAGACGTTTGGACCTGTCCCTGGGAGCCGGACAGCTGAAGCTGAAAAACAGGGTGGTGGAGGATATGGAAGTGTCTGTGGGAGCCGGACAGCTGCTGCTGACAGATGTGACGCTGAATACCCTGGAAGTTTCCCTGGGGGCAGGGGAACTGCGCGCTCAGGACGTGACGGTACTCTCTCTGGACGCATCTATCGATATGGGCAATATGGACTTTACCGGTGCCATCAACGAGAGCGCAGAGATCAGCTGCTCCATGGGGAATGTGAACATGGATCTGGAGGGGAACCAGGAAGATTTTAATTTCCAGTTGAATTGTGTGGCGGGCAATATGGAAATCGACGGAGAACGATTTTCCGGAGCGGCGATGGACCGCTATATAGACAATGGAGCGGCCAAATATATGGAGATCAACTGCTCCATGGGAAATGTGGATATTAAGTTCTGACAAAACGCGCTGAGGCCGGGGATTCTGCCCTTGCCTCAGCGCGTTTTTCTCTGTTTGGGTTTTGCACGCCGCCCAAAGTGCAAATAGCGGCTGTTATTCCATGTCTGATTTTTCCGGCGTCACCTGGATGAAGAGTCCGGCTTTTCTCAAAGCTGGCCGCAGTGCCAGGTAGAAGATGCTGGCGGCGATGACGGGCACCACCCGGCGGCGGGTGACCGCTCCCACCTCCTCCACGGCCATGAAGTTCAGCGGGTCGGCCATCGCCAGGTGCACGTCGGTGCGGCTGGCCTTCACCGGCACCACCATATGCTTTTTCGCCACGTTCTTGGGCAGGATCTGGGCCATCTCCGATGGGATGGACAGGGAGTTCAGATCCACATACTCCACGCCCACCTGGTTCATCAGCGTGTCGATGAGCTGCCGCTCCGTGATGAAGCCGTGGGCCTGGAGCACCGTGCCCAGCCGCTCGCCGCTGCCGGCCTGAAGCTCCAACGCCTGCCTGAGCTGCGCCTCGGTGATGGCTCCGCTCTCCACCAGCATGTCGCCCAACCGGTTATATTTCATTGCCATAGCTCCGCCCCCTCTCTATGTCGTCGGTTTGTAGTTCAGGCACCGGACGGTGAATTCCACGGTGCGGGACAGCCCGCCCCCGGCCTGCTGAACCGTCAGGCTTACCCGGAACAGCCCGTCCTCGCAGGTCACTCGGAAGGCCCCCGGCCGAAGCTCGTAGGCCCCGTGGTTGTAGGCCCCGTCCGGCACCATCTGGTAGATTCCGGCATAGAGCTTCCCATTCTCCACCTTCAGCTCCGTATAGGCCCTGTCCGGGTCCGGATAGTTATAGCGGTGGCTGTGGAACCGCGTCACCCTTCCGTCCGCCTCCGTCTCAACCTCCCGGGCGTAGCGCAGCTCGTCCGCCAACGCCGACGTCAGGGTGGAGCCCAGCAGCTCCAGCTCCGACTGGGCGGTCAGCTCCCGGTAGCCCCGCATGGCCAGGTTCAGCCCCGTGTTCACCAGCAGCCCCAGCAGCACCAGGATTGCCACAGCGCACAGCGTCTCCACCAGGGTCAGGCCCCGGCTGTCCTTCCACTTACGGGTCACGGGACGCCGCCCCCTTTTGATAGGAGTACATCTCCTCGCCGCCGTAGAGGAACACGTCGATGGTGTCCTCTGTGCCGTTCCCCTTTACCGTCACGGAAGATTCGCCCTCTTTCCCGGCCTTTTCCTCCGCCGCGGACAAGGCCTCGTAGTACCGCCCATCCGCCTCCTGGGTGTCCCGGCCCATCGCCGCCGCCGTCATGCAGCAGGTGAACAGCAGCGCGACCGAAAGGGCCGCGATCAGGATGGAGGCCAGCAGCTCCACCAGGGTCTCCCCCCGGCTGTCCTTCCGCTTGCGACCTACCATGTCGTCGGCTCCTTCCTCGTAATTTGGCTCAGCGTCCACTTGATGGAGCCGTATGTGGTCTTTCCCGCCTCGATCTGGGGCACGGTGCCGCATATCAGCTCGGCGTACATGGAATAGCTCTCATCGTCCGCCAGCCTTGCCGTCACATAAATCCGGAATGCCGGATCTTGTTTCAGCACCACCGTCACCTTCACCGGCAGGTTCAGCCCTGTCCCGCTATCCGGATCGGTCACGGCCAACTCCAGTTCGACCGCCTGATCACCGCTGACGGTGAAGCTGCTGTTGTAAATGTAATGATCGCTGTTTTTGATCTCCGTCACAGGCAGGCGTCCTTTGGCAAACAATCCGTCCAATGTGTTGAGCATGGGCAAAACATTCTCCGAAAATCCGCCTGTATAGCTGCCGCTTTTCTGTTCGTAGTAATATTTGTAATAGTCGTGCACTGAATAAGACCCGTTTTCTGTGACGATTGTTTTCAGAACTTCTTCTGTTTTTGTTCGAACAAACTCCGCACTGTACTCCGCCGCCGTCAGCTCATCGCACACCAGCTGCATCGCCGACGACAGCGTCAGGTATTTCTGCTGTTCCTCCCGGCTGCTGCGGCTTTTCCCGGCGTTGGACGCCGCCGCCATCAGCACCGACGCCCCCACCATGGCGCACACCAGGAAAAACAGCAGAGCCAGCAGGATGGACGCCCCGCGCTGGCTGCGCAGCTTGCCGCGTATGCTTCCCACGGGACCTCCCCCTTTCTCTCACCGGGGCCGCCGCCTCCGCGCCGTCCCCCTCCTCCCCGTCCCGGTCCGGTTCCTCCGGGACGGGGGCCATGCTCTCCTTGGCCGGAAGCGCGGGCTCCGTCTCTTGCACCGCGTCCTCCCGGACTTCCGCCTGTCCGCCCTCCGGAGCCGCGCTCCCGTCCTTCTGCGTCCCGGCGTCCGGATGATCGGGCTTCGTCTCCTCCGGCTCCGCCTTCGGAATGGCCACGGTCACCGGGACGGCCTGGACGACGGGCGGCGCATCAGCTTCCCCATCGCTCCGCCTCAGCTCCAGCGTCAGCGTCAGCGTTACCTCCGCTCCCGGAGCATAGTTCTTCAGCGTCACAACGTTATTCTCCCCAACCGCCTCGGGCTCGGGCGCGGGCTTCGCCGTCTCCACAGGCTCCGTTGTCTCCGGGGGCTCCACAGGCCCGGCGGCGTCCGGCTCCGGCTCCTTCACCGTCACCACCTCGACCTTTGCCACAGTGGTCACGATGCTGGGCCCCTCCCCGTCCTGCTCAAGGGGGATCTCGGGGAAGGTGAGCCGCACCTCGCCCGTCTTTTCGTCAAGCTCCGGCTCCGGCGGGGGGAGCATCTCCACCGTCAGCGTGCTGTTCTCAACGGACAGGGTTCTGTTCTCCCCCTCCCCAGCCGCTTTTCCGTAGTAGTAGGCCACATTGACGGGCATGGCCTGCGCGCCCTCCTGGACCCGCTCCTCGTCATACTCCGCCGCCTTCAGCTGGAGGTAATAGCCGCCCGTTTCGTCCTTTTGCAGCTTTGCCCAGTTCAGCATCCAGGGCGGATTGCAGACGCTCTTTTCGGTGACGATCTCCACGGCCGCCTGCCTCTCCGCCGTCAGCTCCTGCCAGTTTTCGTCGCACAGGGACAGCGGCACCCTGACGTCGGCCCCCGGCAGCACGTAGATGGGCAGGGTCTGGGGCTTCACCCGCAGCTCCGCGGTCACCTTCACCGTGATGGTGACGGAGTATTCCACCCCGCCCACGGTGTACGTCACCGTCACATCATCCAGCCCCTGCTCGTACCCGGTCACCTCGATGGTGCACGTTCCTTCGCCGTATCCGGTGATCTTCACCGTGGCCTTGGGCGCGGGCTCTCCCGCTGCAAGCAGCTTGTTCCGGTCCTCCTCGTTGGGCGATACCGTCCACTCGCCGCCCTCCGGCACCCCCTCGCTCAGGGTCAGCGTCTCCGTCTCGGTGTCCGACCGCAGCAGGTTCACCTCGATAGGCCCGCCGCCCACCGCCCGCTCGATGCCCTCCAGGGGCCAGTCGCCGTAGTGGACGTGGATGCTCCCGCCCTCCCGGGTCAGGATGGTGGGGAAGGGGTAGTTCAGCCCCTCCAGCTTGGCCCGGGAGCTGTAGCTGTACTTGCCGGGGATGCTGTCGCCGCCGGGGGTGGTCTTGGTGACGGGGGAGAAGGCGGTAAGCCAGCCCATAATGTACCGTTTATCCGCTCCCTTCTCAATCAGGTCCTTCCCGGACAGCTGGCGGTAGGTAAGGCCCATGGGGTCGGACCGGGGCACATACTCCCCCTGATTTTTCGTCAACTCCCACAGATCCGTTTTAAGCCTGTTCTCCCCGTTCCCGTGCAGGTCGCCGGGGATGTCCAGTGTGCCGCCCTCCTGCTTATTGTTTTTCAGCACCTCGGAGGTCAGGTAATAGCAGTTGGTGATGGTGCATTTGCCGTGGTTGGCGGAATCCGCCACTCCAGGGGGCCGATCACCTGCCGATGGATAAATCTCCCCCGTGCCGCCGATGGCGTACAGCGCGCCCAGCTTCTTCTTATTGCCATTCGTCCCGCTCAGGTTGATCACCGTATCCTCATAGCTGGGCAGGGTCACATAGCTGTAGCAGTTGGTCAGCGCGTTATCTGTTTGATTTGCCGTATTCCCCCCATCGTCATTTGTGGCTCCAATCGGTACGCCCTGGCCGTTCACCCGCAGCGGCTTGAAATAGCTGCCGCCCACCAGTCCGCCCACGTACACGCCTTTCGGCGGGTTCTTGCCGCCGGGAACGGTAACGCCGCTCTCAATGTCAATGCTTCCCCCGGCGAAGCAGTTGGTCACGCTGTTTTGACAGCTTCCCACCAGCCCGCCCACGCGCATATTGTCGTTGTCCACCGCCGTGGACGGAACCTTAACCTCCGTCACCGCGGAACAGCCCTCCAGTGCCATGTTGGAAACGCCCGCCAGCCCGCCGATGCAGCTTCCGCCCCAGCCCGAGCTGGTATAGACATTCGCGTTGACGGTATAGCCCGCCACGGAGCAGTTCACCAGTCCATTACTGTTTTTATCATCCGTAACCGCCATTCCCACCAGGGTGCCTGCCGCATACCAGCAGGTGAGCGTCCTTTCATCCCGCTTGGCTTCGACTGTCCCCGTCCCGTCGGAGGAGTAGAGGATCACGCTGTCCAGCCTGCCGTTATAGATCATGCCGAACAGGCCCGCGCAGGAGGACGTCTGCCCCTGGATTTTCACATCCTGGATCACATAGTCGTCCCCATCGTACTCCCCGCCGAACCAGCCGAACAGGCTGCTCGTCTTGGGTCCTTGACCGTTGATCCTGTCGTAATACTCCGCGATGGGGGTATACGTCCCATTCGCCCCATCAATATCGTGGGTCTGCTTCCAGTAACGTTTTGTGTCGGCACCGACACGGGACAGATAGGGGAACTGACTGCTGTTGGTTTTTTCTTCAGTATTGCTGTGCCCATGCAGCACCGTCTTGGTGTTCCGGTTCTCGCTGTTCCAGTTGATGGCGGAAAGCTGTCCCATGGCCCGCACCCCGTAGGGGTTCTTCTCCGTCCCTGGCGTGGCTTTCAGCTCGTTCCCCATCACGGTATAACCCTTGGGTGCCTCCGCCACGGACAGCGCGTCCGCGAAGTGGGGGTTGATCTCGAACACGGCCTTAACGCCCCCCTCCACCAGCGTGAGCCTGCCGTTGGGGGAGCCGTCCGTTCCACTGGCGTACAGCCCGGGCCGCGTGGTTCCCTCCACGAAATTCCCCTTCTCACCAGGATCCGGGTTGGGCACAAAGCTGCGGCAGGAATGGAATGTATAGCCCGGCATCAGGGTGCCCAGGGCGTTGTTCGTCTCGCTGTCCTCCGCATTTTCCGCCCTCTCCGGCTTTGCGCCCACTTCTCCCTTTTCTGTATACAAAATCCCCTCAGAGGTGAATTTTACCGCATTATCCTCGTCGATATAGAACCCATACCCGTAATCCACCACCACGCCGCCGTCGCTGCGCGCATTGGACAGGGTGGAGGTCTTTGTCACCGTCTCCTTATTCGGGTCCACCGCCAGCATACTGATGCCGTAGACCACCCGCTTGCTGTCCTTCGAGACGCCGGGAAGCTCCATCTTTTCCCAGTAGTACACGCCCATCCGCCCCAACGGCAGCGGCTCCAGCCAGCGGCCGTAGTGGACCGGCTTTCCCTCTGCGTTTACCACGCCCGTGGGCAGGGGGAAGTCCTTAGCACCCGGGTTCCCGCCGAAGGCGGCCTCTCCGCCCAGAGCCATGGCGTCCCTGCCCGGCTTCCCGCTGATCCAGATCGCCGTCTCCCCGCCGCTCAGATCCTGATAGAACACGGGCTCGGCCTTGTCCCCCTGAAAGGAGTAGCTGGCGTTATAGGCGTTATCCCGGTAGGTAAAGTTTCCCTTATCCACAAAGAAGGTGTTCCGCTGCTGGCCCTCCTTCTGCCCCGCGAAGCCGTAGGTTTCCGCCCCCAGGCCGCTGGACTCCAGCTGCACCGCCGCGTAGCTGTTCACAATCAGCCCGGAGTTATAGCCCACAAAGCCGCACACCCGGGCGTCCGACTCCTTGGACACCTCCGCGCTGACGCGGCCCCCGGCGGAGGAGCTGTAAATCGCCGCGCCCGCGCCGTTGTTCCGCCCCGCCAGTCCCCCGGCGTAGGCGTGGGAGTAGTCGTCCCCGCTGGCCGCCAACCGCGCGGTCTCGGCGGCGCAGTTCTGGATGGTCCCCTCGTTGCTGCCCACCAGGCTGCCCACGTATCCCACGGCCTTGCTGTAGACCTTGCCCTCCAGGTTGATCCCAGCCACGGCGCAGTTGATAATGGTGCCGTTGTTCCCGCCGGCCAGTCCGCCCAGGTACAGGTTCACCTTGCTCCGGGACACGGTCACCGTCTCGTCCGGGTCCATGAGGTAGACGATATCCTTCAGCGTGCCCTCGGACAGGCCGAACAGCCCGGCGTACTGCCTGCTCCCCGTCTCCTCCAGCCGGAACTCCACGCCCTGGATGGTGTGGCAGGCGCCCTGGTAAACGCCGCGGAAGGGCTGGCCCATCCTGCCGATGGGGCTTTGCTTCCCCATCTCCGGGTTTTTCCCGCCGTTCTCCAGCGTCCAGCCGTACCCCGTGTAGTTTGCGTAATTCAGATCCAGCTCCTGGGTGAAGGTAAAGCTCAGCTCCTTCGCCGGATGGTAATATACCTCAAAAACGCTCAACGCCCGCAGGTGCCGGGGGGTGCGCACGGAGATCCGCGCGTTCTCCGCGGCGGCGGCGATGGCCCCGTCCCGCTGCTCCTCCGTGTCCAGCCCCTCCAGGGGGAACATGGTCTTGGCGAAGTGGGGGCAGTAGGCGGATGCCGTCTCCCCGCCCTCCTTTGATAATGTAAAGGTGAGAATCTGGTAAAGATCCTTCGCGGCTGTTTCGCTGTCGATCAGCTTCTCGGGCAGGGGGGCGAGGTAGTAGATCTCCTCCTCCCCTGTCTGCCCGTCCGTATCGGTCACGGTAAGCAGCTTGTCTTTCTCATACGTCATCCCGTCCTTGGCCCCATTGAACCAAATGGTAAGCTCGTCCCCCAGGTCCTCCGCCCGGAACGCCACGGCATAGCCGTCCAGAGGGACAACCGCGTCGTCCCTTAGACAATCCACTCCGCCGCCGTAAAAGCCGTACCCGGCCTCCTGGCCGTCCTTCTGATACCGCTCATAGTAGACCAGGGCGGGCTTGGTAAATTCCGTGTTCCAGTCGCCGTAATGGGGCAGTCCCGCCAGCCCCGGGAAGTCATAGGTGGCCAGAGCCATGCCCTCCCGCAGGTTATAGGGATTGCTGGCGGCATAGTCCTTCCACTCAAACGCGCCGCCCAGCGTCCTGGCAAAGTCCGTGCCCGCCGAGTTCCCCGGCCGTGTCATTTGCGCGAACTCCATGCCGCTGCCAGAAGTGATCTGCAAATAGTAGCAGCTATTTTTGCCGTTCTCCACCCCGGACGCCAGCGGCTTAATGTCCCCGCTGTCAACGTCCTCATAACGCATGGCGGAATAGGCCCGCTCCGCCGCCGCCATCCCGGCGCACAGTCCGGCGGCCCTCGCATTCGCCCCCGCGCCCTTGATGAACCCCGCCGCATAAACATCCGCCAGGGACGTGCCGCCGTCCGCGTATCCAATCAGCCCCGCCGTGGCAGGCCCGGTCAGATAGCAGTCCGCGTAGGACTGCCCCACGGTCACACCGTCCGCCCGTCCCACCAGACCGCCCGCGAGAACACGGCCCCGCACCAGAGTGGCCGCCAGACAGCTTGTGATCGTTCCGCCGTTCAGCTCACCCGCCAGTCCCCCGGCGGTGCCGCCAGCGATCTGGTAGACGGGCGTCCCGTCCTTCGTCAGCCGCTCCCGCAGCTCGTTCTGGCTGCCCATCTCCCAGTAGACCCAGCAGTTGTCAAACGCGGCGTTGTCCGCGCTTCCCACCAACGCCCCCACGGGCGTATTGTCCCCCGCCTTCACCTGGGCATTGATCAGCCGCACGTCCTGGAAGGTAAACTCACCCTTCTCCCCCACCGCCGCAAACAGCCCCGCGCCGTTTTTGTCCTTCGCGCTCTCCGCCGTCACCGTCAGACCCTTGATGGTGTGGACGGCGCCATCCTCCCCCGTCCCGGAGGAGCCGCAAAAGGACTTCAGCTCAGAATTTTCGATGGGCTTAAACTGGTAATCCTCAAACTTGCCGGCGTCCTGGTCGATGTCGGCGATCTGCACCGCCGCCGTCTTGCCCGCCACCCCGGAAAACGCCTGGTCCAGGTTTTGCAGGTGCCGCAGGTTCGCGATGTTGGCAGTGCTCCCATTGCTCTCATCGGCGAACAGGGAATTGTTCACGGCCCTGCCCTCCGCGCTGGTGATATTATCCTGCTTCAGCTTGGCGGACACGGTAAAGTCCTTCCCGGGGGCCGCGTCTTTGAAAATCTCCTTGAACCGCGGCCCGCCCTCCTTCAGCGTGTCCAGCGTCCAGGTATAGGTATAGGTCGTCTCGCCGTAGCTCGTCTCCTGGTCCACCTGGGGCACCCTCCAGCCGCTTCCCGTCCCCTCCGTGTTCAGCCAGAGCGTCCTTCCCCCATACATCAGCCGCGCCTCCAGCACCGGCTGGTGCTTCCCGTTCGCCGCCGCCGTATACTTGACCCTGACCGTCAGCTCCTCGCCGTTCTGGATCTCCACGATGGGCGCGCTGAGCGGCGAGGACGCGCCGCCGCCCACCGACGCGCTGCCGTAGTACCCCACCATCTTCTTCGCGTTCAGCCGCTCCTCCCGGGAGAGCTCCCGCAGGGGATAAATGTCCGCAAGCTCCCCAATATTTCCGCCCTTCCCGGCGTAAAATACGTCGGTGACGCTCCCCGTGCCCACGTAATTTCCTTCCTCGTCCACATTGAGCTGGTATACAATATAAAAAGTGCCCTTGCGCAGCGCGGGATCAATGGTCCCCTCGGGTAGGAGATCGTCCAGCGCGTCCTTCGCATCGTTGTAGCTGTAAGATATGTAGCGCAGCTCCCCCTCCTGGTCACCGCCCCCAGCGGCCAGCGGGCTGACGCCGGCCCCCTCTGCCGGAAGGGCCAGCGTCTGGCCCTTCTCCGCCACCAGCTTATTCAGCCGCCCCCCGGCGGACAGCAGCACCGCCCGGTTCTCCGCCGCCAGGTAGATCTCCCGGGCGGTATTGTCCAGCTCGGTGATCTCCAGCCAGCGGGCATAGCGCACCACGGACACCATCCCCACCGCCAGCAGGATGACCACGATGGCCGTCACCGCCAGCATCTCCACCAGAGTAAATCCGCTGTTCCGTTTTCCGTTTGTTTCGCGCCTCATAGCCATACTCCTTACCCCAACTGAACAGAACGCGGGCATAAATCATCTGTTTTAATCATAATACAAGAAAGCGGAAAAGTCAACCTTTAGCATTACTTATGTATACTATGGGCAAACTCCTTTTTGTTACACTGTGAACAGACAGGAGGGAACGACCCATGATCGACTGTAGTGAAAAGCTCCGCCAGCTCCGGCTGGGCAAGCACCTGACTCAGGGACAGCTGGCCCAGCGGGTGGGCGTCACCAAGGGGATGGTCAGTGCCTACGAGACCGCCAGCAAGGCCCCCTCCCTGGAGGTGCTCATACGCCTGTCCCGGGTGCTGGGGGTGACGGTGGACTACCTGGTGTGCGTGGACGCGCCCCGGTATATGGACATATCCGCCCTGGACGACAGCTCCGCCGCGCTGGTCATCGCCCTGGTGGACAAGCTGGCCCAGACCCGCCAGGAACCGCCCCGGTGAGCGGCCCTTCGCCGCCCTCCGTCAGCTTTCGCCGCAATACGCCATCCATATAATCCCATATATTATAACGCATTTCCAGTGCCCTGCGATCATTTTTTCGTGAAACGCCCTATTTTCTGCGTGGAACACTGAAAAGAAGCGTCTGAGGAACCCGCTCGTCCCCAGACGCTTCTTTTCAAAACGCGTAATTCAGATAGGCTTTTTTCATCTGCGGAATCTGCTTCCGGGCCACCGGAAGCCTCCGACCGTTGGACAGCAGCAG